>Ga0163215_100257_pt1 | contig 121705 bp, 101 predicted proteins | sample SynspAceP_FD_185934 | JGI IMG/M metagenome (GOLD analysis project Ga0163215, IMG submission 185934) | Saline lake microbial communities from Ace Lake in Antarctica - Synechococcus sp. Ace-P (Hybrid Assembly) | ecosystem: Environmental > Aquatic > Non-marine Saline and Alkaline > Saline | place...
TGTACGCATGCGCTCTTTCTGGCCATGTGTCGATGCGTCCATGCCGCTTCGGTCAGCAATCGCCGGATGTAGCCATTGCCCGTCTTGGTAATGCCGCCTCTGACTTTGCTTGGACCCGAGGAGTACTCACTGGGCACCAGGCCAAGATAGGCCATCAACTGTGGTGCAGTGGTAAACCGTGTCACATCACCGAGCTCGGCGGCGAGCGCCGTGGCGATCAAGCGGCTAATACCCCGTAACGCCATGTAGTTCTGGATTAATGGCCAGAGCGCCGATTCATTGCCCGCCAACTCGATTTGCGTATCCAGTGCTTTGATTCGTTTTTGCATGTGCAGCACCGTGTCGATGTATTCCTGCAATACGATCTGTTGAGAGAGGAAGTCATATTTGATCGTTTCAAGCCAGCGAAAGTAAGCTTGCGTCCACTTGCTCTTGCCACCAAACCGTTGCCCGTGACGCAACAAGAACGCATTAAGTCGCTGACGAGACTGGGTTTGCAAGAGCACAAAGTCGGCCCGAGCGCGCACGAGATCCCGCAAGGCCTCTTGCTCAGCACTGGGTACCCAGACCGATGTCAGCTCGCCGGCTCGGTGCAGTCTGGCTAGCATCTGACTGTCGCGACGGTCGGTCTTGACACGATCGCCTGGCTTGCGTGGAATCATGGAAGGTGCCACCACCATGCAATCGATGCCCCGGCCGCTCAGATGACGATAAACCTCGTAGCCACAAGGGCCAGCTTCGTAGCAAACCGATAGGGTCGCTTCAGAACTGCTGAGCTTTCTCATGACTTTGTTAATGTCCTCTGGCGTATTCGGAATCTCGCCAAAGTAACGAACCTCGCTCGAACCCGCTTGTGCAATCGCCACAGCAATCGTTGATTTATGAACGTCCAGACCTACATACTTGGTAAACTCTTTCATGACCTGTCCCCTCAATTATGGCTCTGCGCCTTTGGTTGTCCAACCTCCAGCGTAATCCACGTCGCTTGAGGTGTGGCAGGTCAATACATAATGTCTAATAATCAGGACTGCTGCCACCGATAAAAAAACCAGATGGTCGCTGGTCATCATCAGGTTCTACACAGAAGACGGCGTCGGCCGGGCAATCACGACCGCTTCAGCCATGGTGTTGGCACCGGTTTTATGCAAGATATTAGAACGGTGCATTTTGATTGTTCTAACACTTATACCGAACAGGTTTGCGATCTGTTCGCTGCGCAGCCCATTGGCCACATGTTCAAGTACCAAAAGCTCTCTTGGGGTCAGTCGAAATTTGTTGGTGTTTAAGACTTGGTCAAAGGCTTGTCGCGATTTATTGATGGCGGCCACCAGCGAAGTTTCATCAAAGGGTTTCAACAGAAAATCAACCGCCCCTTTTTTTAAGCCTTCGATTGCTTCGCTGATGTGACTACTGCCAGAAATAAAAATGATGGGCAAGTGTCGGCCAAGGCTGCCGAGTTTGGCCTGGACTTCGAGTCCACTCATGCTGGGTAAGTGCATATCAAGCAGCAAGCATGCTTTGCAAGGCCCGACAGTTTGTAGCCATTCAAAGAACGTCTGCGGCTCAGAAAAATCCATAGTCACAAAGCCGTAACGGCGCAGTGTTTGGCACAAAGTGAATCGCAACGACGGATCGTCCTCAATCAAAACGACTTGGGGCATTGGGATGTCGTTGTAGCCGCCGACTTTTTTATTGTTCATTTTTTTATTGGAGCTAACCACATTGGTGCAAAGCTATCCTTCAAAAGTACACCACTACCGTCCTGTGGAGCATGTTCTTTGGGTCAGGTTTGTCACTTATTTTTAGTTTCTTTCTGAAACCTGCCCCAAAGGGCGTGGTTAGCGCGTGCGCCATGTGGATACAGTCACTCACAGAAAATGCTGCTGTCACTATCGTTCAAATTAAAGTAGATCTCCAGACAGCGCTCAAAAAAAGCTTTTTAACGGTGGCGGCATGCAAAACCATAAAGAAAGCCAGCAACTGTTGGCTACGCGTCTAAAAGCCAGCTGGGCCTCTCAGTCAGTTGATCCGGTCAAACTCTGTAAAACGCTAAAGTTGTCGAATCGGCAACTGTCGGCGTTAGTGGCCGGTGATGACAGCGCTTTCCACACGCGTGGCTTATATCTAAGAGCGGTTGAGCAGGCAATACAAGAGGCTGGCCTTAAAGACGACCCTGACGTGATTGAAAATTTGAGTCGTTTATCTGAGCACTATGCCCAAACACCCCGCGGTTCGCAAATTTCGCTCGTACAACAAACGGTCAACAAGCGCTTGGCCATTGCACCAAGAGACCCAATTGAAAGGCCACCAAGTCGTATCGGTGCATTTGGCGCAGTCATTTTGATTATTTCGCTGGTAGTGATCGTGATGGGCGTAAGCATGTTTGCCAAATAGAAATGCCTCGCCCTTGCTCATCTCGGTTATTAGTGGATCAGAAAGACATCATTCATCCAGCACCACAGGCACTCGGTCTTGCGCGAGGCTAGATTCCGTGACTTTTAAGGCCACCGCAACCCGCTCATGGACCCGTTTGTTGGCCATGGCGCAACAGATCAGCTTGAGCCTTGAGCGAGGTGCGCGGCAAGCCCTGCCGCTCAGGGAGGGGAGAATGTCAACCTATCCCCTCTGGCGAAATGTCGCAAGAAGAGTTCTTGAAGCCGCTATTGGTGATGAACACCCCGATCACGGTAATGACGTATTTCGGTGCAAAGAGGCTGTCGTCTAGGTAGTCGACAAACAACTTATTGCTACCGGCCGTACATAGGCAACGCTTGCATAATTGCAGGTGCTTGGTGGATTAAGATAGTGGAGGCGAGGAACCGTCGCATGACAGCGGTTTGCCAGATATTTTTTGAAACAAAAGATCGGTTTATAGGTGGCAAGAACAATGAATCAAGAGCTAGAGCCGGCAATGAGTCAAGCGCGCCTGGAAAAAATTGAGACCAAACTAAGTTTCGCCGAAGATTTACTTGAAGATCTGAATCACTTGGTATTTCGTCAGCAGGAGCAAATCAAACGGTTGCAAACACAACTTGACGGTTTGGCTGACAAACAGAGCAACTCAGAGCCCAATCAACGATCCGATCCACGCGATGACATACCTCCGCATTACTAGTTGCAAAAATCTCGGCTTTAAAGTGTTGGGTGCTCAAGAAAACTAGATTCGAAAAACTGGATTCGAAAGCTAGATTCGAAAAACTAGATTCGTCTAATTAACCGTTAGCACCATCCTGAACTTCACCTGCCCGGACTTGAGCTTCTGATAAGCGATGTTGGCATGCTCGAGTGGCATGGTTTCGATCATTGGAAGTGTTTGCGTAAGTACGCTGAAGGACAGTGCTTTTTCATTTTCAAAGGGTGAGCCCGTGATCGAGCCTACGATGCTTCGTTCACCCCCGACGAGCAACCCCATGGGTAAGGACAAAGGGTCTTTACCCGGCGCGAGCACCACCATACAACCTGCGGGGGCCAAACCAGACGCCATCGATGACACCAGCGCGCCTGAGCCGACCGTCGTGATCATGGCGACTGCCCCACCCATGCTTTGTAAGCGAGCCGCCGCATCGCCTTGGTCGGTATCTATATAGATGTGTGCGCCTAATTCGATGGCGTCAGCAGCAATATCAGCACCGCGTCCAATGGCCACCACTTTGAAGCCCATGCGGCGGGCATATTGAACGGCCATATGCCCAAGGCCGCCAATTCCCAGGATCGCGACTAAGTCACCGGCTTGTGCGCCACATTTTTTTAAGGCATTGAATGTAGCGATGCCAGCGCATAGAATCGGTGCAGCCTCGGTTGCATGCAGTTCATCCGGGATTCGCACCAAAGCCGTGGCGCGTGCAAGCATCATTTCGGCGTACCCGCCATCGCAGCTAGAACCAACAAAGGGTTGATTGCGACAAAGCTGAAACAGACCTGCGCGGCACTGTGCGCACTCTAGGCAATGCCCGCCAAGGCGTCCCACGCCCACGCGTTGACCGATGGTCCATTGGGGTGAGACATGGTTGCCGATCGCCGCGATCTGACCGACCACTTCATGGCCAGGGACACGGCTCGGGCTAAGGTTCAGGTCAGCACCATCGATGTCACTCATATCTGCACCGCACATGCCACATGCTTGAACCGCAATAATGACCTCGCCGTCACCTGGCTGTGGGGTTTGGCGTTCGACGAGCATCAATTCTCGCGATGGCGATACCTGCATGGCACGGTAGGTAGATTTCATGGCGGCTGCGCTGACATCGACGGATGAAGAATGGTTCATGGTGGCAAGTTGCTTGATTGGCGATTCAATAAGGCCTGCACGCCGACACTCGCCGCATCGATCGCACCGGCGATATAGCCTGGAAACTCAACGGACCACTCGCTTCCAATCCCTGTGATGCGGTGGCGCCATGCGCCAGTGGCCGTTTGATTGGGTGGCGCAGCCGCATGGTGGGCGCTAAAGCTGTTGTCTTGGGCTGTGGCGGTGCAGGGTTCGATGGCCCAGTCTTGCAACAACTCGGCTTGTGGTGTTGTTGCTTCGTTGCCAAACAGTGCTGCTAACTGTTCGCGGCAAAGGCTTTTGAGTTCCACTTGAGTCAATTGCTGACGAACATCGGCTGGCAATCCCACAAAACCGAACAAGGCGGCTTTGCCTTGTGGGTTCGAGGCGTCGTGGATTTCAACGAGCGGGCCACAGGCACTGCGTGCCTGGCCAGAAAGTCCTTGTTAGCGCCAAAACGGTTTGTCATAGACGGCGACATACTTGGCATGGGGGGCCATCCAAGTCGGCATATGGTCCCAATGCGATTTCAGATCATCGGGCAGTGGCGGTTCAAATGCAATGGCGCTAGCAGCCAAGCGGGGGGGCAGAGCTAACAGGACGTGCTCCACCATCATCGTCTGTTGCAAGCCATCCATGTCGCTGTAAGTAATTGCGACCTGTTCGCCACCAGTGCGTATGCTGGTTACAGCACATTGCAACTGAATTTGGGACGCGTCAATGTGCGCCGCGAGAGCATCGGTCAACGCAGCCATACCGCCCACTAAACGCATGGAGATGGGATTGCCGCTTTGGCTAGGCGACCGTGTCGGTGACAGCGGCGCAGAGCGCTGAAGGACGCTGTCGCCTTGCTCGAATTGCTGCAGGCTTTCCAATCCAAGCTTTTGAATGAGATCGGCTAATTGTGGTTGGTATTGAGGCCAGAACCAAGATGGGCCAAGGTCGAAGCGGTCGTTTTCATTGTCACCATTTTCTGATTCAAGCGCTGCGACCGAATATATCCGGCCACCTATCCGATCACGCGCTTCAAACACAACGACATCTTTTATGCCCATTTGTTTAAGGCGATAAGCAGCGTACAGACCACTGACACCGGCTCCGACGATTGCGACTTTAGCTGTTTGCATGAATGCTGTCTGACCTAATCCTTTGAGGTGCTAATTTGGTGGACAGGCGCGTTTAGATACAGAAATTGCAAAGCGAGACTTTCACAACAATTCAGAAAGTTAAGGTTTGACTATTTATAGTGACGTCATGTCATTGGGGACAATAGCATAGGCCACACAATACAAATCACAACCCACGCGCTGATTCGGGTTTTAGTGTTCTGGCGGATCCATTGGCAACCTCCCCAGAACGCAATGGTGGCGTTGGTCACCCCGCTAGTTCTAGCAAAAATTCTGCCATTGGATTTGACGCAATGCGTCTTCCACCAGCGTGTCTTCAACTAAATGGTAGGCTGCGTCTAAGTCTCCCGACTTTGCTAATGCATAGGCGCTGTGTTGCTTAACCATACTTTCAGGCGAATGCAAAACCACTTCTGAAAATTGATACCAGGGGCAACGGAAAGGTTTACCAGCCAAAAAATCACTCCACAACTGACAAATCGAATAGTTTGGTGCGTGAGTGAATTATCGCAAAGTAAACTCGCCCATTGCTGTCACATGGACGAATCAACCCCACTAAAAATCAAAATCCCAGCCAACTCGCGCTGACTGGGATTTTTGACTGGTGGGTCGGCCGGGACTCGAACCCGGGACCAACGGATTAAAAGTAGAGACAATAGAAATTACACGCTTTGTTTCAATGGGTTAAGTGGCTGCAGAAACGGCGTGCGGCAAAGTGTGTAAGCTGCAACCGTCTACTGCCAACACCATCCCACGTCTAGTATTATTAGCGGCCATACATTTAACGATTGATGCGCGTGGCGTTACGCGCTACAATCCTCCATGATCAAACACTTCAGGCACAAAGGCATTGAACGTTTTTTTACCACTGGTTCTCGGGCAGGCATTCAAGCGGTACACGCACCTCGACTAGCACGTCAGCTATCGGCCCTCAACTCCGCCAGACTTGCTGAAGACATGAATCGCCCCGGTTGGAACTGGCATTCATTGAGAGGCTCACTGGCTGGACATTGGTCAGTTAGCGTCAAGGGCAACTGGCGTTTAACTTTTACGTTTGAAGACGGCGATGCGGTGCTTGTCGATTACCAGGACTATCATTGAGGCACATATATGAGCACTATGTTTAACCCCCCTCACCCCGGACTGACGTTGCGAGATGACATTCTTCCTGCTTTAGGGCTATCTGTCAGCGAGGCGGCAGTTCAACTGGGGGTAGATCGCACGACCTTATCCAAGGTATTGAACGGTCGCGCATCGATTAGCCCAGCAATGGCGTTACGAATTGAGCGTTGGCTCGGCCGTAACAACGGTGGTGCTGCCGAGGTTTGGCTTGACCAGCAAACGGCATACGATCTTTGGCAGGCAAGACAAGCTGCGAAATCGTCTAAAACCTTGTCTGGCGTTAAGGCCCTTAGACTACAGCTTGCCTAATGCCCCCAGAACTTGGTGTAGTGAGGACTCCACACAACAAAATCCCAGCCAACTTTCGCTGACTGGGATTCTCACTCTCTGGTGGGTCGGCCGGGACTCGAACCCGGATCCAACGGATTAAAAGTGCCGACACTCTGTTTAATGTGTTTAATATTGCACGCATTTTGTTCCAGCATTTCCGCACTGTTGTCGTTCTGTCCTCTCACTGCTGCACTCACTGCTGCACTCACTGTGCGCAACTGTGTTCGACACAAGGTTGGTGGTTAACGGCATTTTACGGACACCATTTATGCTATGCCAGTCATCACACACACATTTCAGCAGCGTACCAAGCGTAGAACACAGTAGAGAACTGCTCGTTCCTCACGCAACTTGATGCGAGGTTGCTTTTCAGTCAGTGAAAGTGGGTTGGTTTTATTTGAGGGGGGCGTTGATGCAGTGTTGTCACGCTTGCGCACAACACTGCTCCAACATTTGAAAATTGCACCAGCGTCTTTTTAGTGTCTAACACTGCCCTAAAATTGTGTAGGACTATGTAGGACTGTGTTCTGCTGTGCAACCGCGTTGTTGATGGTAAAAACAACGATAAGACTTGGTGGGTCGGCCGGGGCTCGAACCCGGGACCAACGGATTAAAAGTCCGGTGCTCTACCAACTGAGCTACCGACCCCAAGCCCGCCATTATGACGGCACAGAAATTTTCTGTCAAATGACAAACTGTTCCAACGTAAGAGGGGTCTTAAGCATTTGACGGCTTTGGAGTCGCCCAGAATCTGTTGCCAATCCACCGCGCCAAACAGGGCCCTACCGCGCATGGCAATTCAAGCCCTCGAGCTGTCTCTAGCGGTCGGGGAGGCGCCTGTAAGCAACGCAATTTGCCTAAGGCAGGGAGGGTTATGCCAAGAACTTGATCCGGGCTGTCAGTGCCTCTTGATCGATGCGCACGTCTGTTGGTAAGCCAGCCTCATCAGCCGCCCCAAAGACCACAGCATGACCGGCAACAGGTGCCAGGTTATCTAATTGAAACCGCCCAGGCTTTTGGGAGATGAAACAGTCTTCATCAAAACATAAGCGATCACCATCAGGGCCGACATCATCATATTCAATGCCTTTTGCACCCAAGAGGGTCTTGAGTTCTTCCTCATCACCGGAAAGAGTAATCGAGCGGATTTCGGATTGTGCGGGATCAATAAAAAAAGCTTTCATTCAAAGGGTTCCGTCTAAAGTGACATGTTCATCAGCTGCACATAAAGCAGCCTACAAGGCCAAAACGTTAGCACGATTGAAAGATCACTGGAAACGCTAGACAAGTACGATGGGCTCAACCAACTGGTAACCCTCGCTTCGAATCGCCTTGATGGCCGGCTTCGCGCAACCGACTTCCAATAATTTTTTTCTCAAACGGGCCATGTGCACCTCTAAAGCGGCCTTGCCTTTGGCATCTACCGAGTAGCCCAAGGCATCCAACAGGCGAAAATGCTCCAACCGAAGATTGGGCGCCAGGCATAGGCACTGCAAAAGCGTGGTTTCTGCCGCCCCGAGTGCCACTCGCCCTAAACCAATCAGTTCTCTCGCTTGCACATTAAATTGAATCCGAGATGAAACCTCTGGTTCGGTATTGGCACGGCGTTTCCAGCTATTAAGTGCGGCCAGTAACTCCTCACCTGAAGAAGGTTTGGTGATGTACACATCCGCGCCGCTGTCATATCCCAATATCCGATCGGCATTCGAATTGCGGGCGGTCATCATCACAATGAAAATCCCCGGGCAGCTTGCTCGCAGCCGTTTGGCAATACTCAACCCATCTTCGTCGGGCAAGGTCAAATCCAACACAACCGCATCAAACACTTGCCTTGACATGAGCTCCTGCAGGCCAATGGCGTCCGACGTCCCGACCGCAAGGTACCCGTGCTGACCCAGGTGGCGCACCAGCATATCGCGTAAATTGTCGTGATCTTCGACGATCAAGACATGTAGGTTGGCATCCATAGCTCAAAGACGATTTGGTTATTAGGCGTGGTGTGCGTTAGTTCACCACCAATCTTAGTGGCAAAAGCGCGTGCAACATATAATCCAAGACCCGAACCGGTGATATTTCTAGACCTCGATGCCCGATAGTACTTGTCAAAGAGCTTTTGTGCGTCAGGCACGCCCGACGGGCCAACCCAGTTACTAACTGAAAAAACCAAACCGGCCTGATCTTGGCGTGATGCGTGCGAGACATGCACCGCAACCATTGACTCGGCCGGCGAGTATTTCAATGCGTTATCAACCAAATTCCCAAAAACCACTTGGAACAGCGACGCATCTGTCCTTAACGGCTGATTGGGATCCACCGTCAAAGACAATTCGATTCGTTGGTCAGGAAATCGTTTTAAGGTGTCATGCACGAGGTCAATCGCTTTACAACGCCCCACTTCTAATGGCGTATCGTCTTGGCCCACACGATCTGCTTGCACGCAACGCTCAATAATTTGGTCGATCTCGCTAATACCGTGTTTGACATGGTCACGTAGCTGTTCGTCTGGCAGTGCCGTTTGGGTGGCGTAGGTCATCACCGTCAGGGGAGTCCTGATCTCATGCGTGAGCATCGCAAAGAACTGATCTTGCTCCAAGCGCTTGTTTTTCTCTAAGGTGGCGACTTCGTTCGCCACAGCCAAGGCTCGCTGGCGCTGTTGCTCACGAAGCCTTCCACGAACCAACACAATCGCTGCGAGCGTGCCAAAAGCAATCACGCTATGAACCATGCTGCGTCCTAACGAGACAGGCCAAGGCGCCATCAAATTAAGGGCGGGCAAAGTCAATATCCCATACACAATCAGCAAGGCGAAGTAGTACGCCATGATGACCTTCAGCGGTATCAGCGGATAATCTTGACTGGCATTTTTTTGTTGATCAATGCCGAACAACAAGATAGCGCAGATCCAAGCGAATGAGACTGTCAGTATGGTCAAATTCAACTGTAACGCCAGCCCCACATAACCCAGAAAGTAAAGTAAAAACCCCAAGATAAAGTAATACTGCACAGGCAACAACAGCCTCATCATCCAGGCTTTGGGTTGATATTCAGCCAACAACCGCCGGTTAAACAAGGTGTGCGCAGCGGGCACTATCATCACCAACACAGAATGAGCCCTGTCACTAAACGCAACCGGCAAATAGTCGCCGAAAAAAATACGGTAATAACCCAAATAGTTGGTGGCGTAGAAAAAAGAAAGCAGCATCATCAACGAAAAGGCAACGACCACTTTGTCAGGACGCGAGATGCAAAGCGAAACGCCCCACAAAATCAAGAACATCAGCAAGACGATGTCCACGCTGTTGATTATTTCTTGGCGCCGCTCTAGGCCTTGCATGTCATCGTAGGTATAGACATCCAAGCCAACAAGCATCGTGCTAGTGGTTTGCAATCTTAACCACACATCGCGTGGCTTGTCTGCGGCAGGCATCACAAAACCGTGGTTCATTGAGCGGAACTCGGACGCCAGCCAAGCGTGACGATCCCCTGTCACCCGGCTACCTCGCTCAGGCTCTAAGGGATCATAAAGTGTAATGTCGTCTAGGTAAGCTGGTCGAATGCGCAGGACCCACTCATCGGCCGGCTTAGAGCGTGGTCGAAACAACGACTGGCGATTTTGTGTGGCTTGCACGGCAGGGTCAGCGGCGCGCGTTGGGTCGAGCCTTAATCGAATCCAAAAGACCTCTTTAGAATAGCCTTTGGACAAAATCCCCTCATAAGGGGTAAACGTTTTTTGTTTGACTTCAGCCAATGTCAGTTGGCCGGTCGCATCTTTAAAATAAGCCTGTTGTGCGATCAAATTAACCGGTTCACTGGCTTGTGCTGTTCCCAACAACAGAACGCCGAACAAGCACATGAGCGTTTTTACCCAGGCATGGCCGAGCGTCATGGATCGATCGTCATGACATTACAAGCGGATACTCATCGCGCCCGGGATATCCGCACTTCAGCACCGCGGCGCTTGACCTCAAGGCCCTCAGAAGGCAGAATTTTTAAACCCTCTAAGCCTTTGATGTAACTCGAGCCTTGCATCTGCATCACCCTGATTTTGTTGCGCATAACAACAGGGTTGTGCACCGGCATGCCAAACATCCAGACCTCGTCTAGAATTTTGGCGGAATTAAATTCGCCCGTATGGTGGGCCGCTGGACCCAAGCAAAGCATGTGGCCTTCGCGACCAAACACGGGCATCGAATCCAACCCCACTTCCATTTCTAGGGTGGAGCCGCCTTCGTATCGCCACCCAGTGTTCAGGTCCCACCACGCTTCCCCCGCTGGCAGATAGACTTGCGTCGAGTTGCCCGGTTGCGTCAACGGTGCGACCAACACCGCTGGACCAAACATGTACTGCGTATCCCAACGATGTGCTTCTTTATCCGAGGCAAACGACAGCGCCATGGATCGTTGTACCGGCAGTCCGGTACGCGTGGAATCCTCGATAGCACCCAGTGCGTAAGGCACCAAGCGGTAACGCCACCGCATCCAATGGGCAAAGCACTCACGCAACGGCTCCGTCCAACGCGTCGATTCCAACTCAGCCACGCTTTCAAATTGCAAATTGCCCGAGAAAACAGCCGTGGCCAAGCCGCGCAGATAACATGCCGTATCAACGTCTTCGGGCTTGCCCGTTTCGTTACCCACACTAATCATCTGTAGCGGCACACCGCTGGCCCCGATTGACAGCGCCGCGGCAATCGACTGGCGCATGCCCGCCCAACCGGGTTCAACTGCTGTGGCTGCCTGCCAGGGAAAACGTTGCGCCGCTGGCACGAGATCATTGGTTAGTACTAGACCTTCGGGGGGTACTTTATGCCCCGCGCATGCTTCGTAAAGCGACTGCCGAACCAACATCGGATAGAGCGTCTGCAAACGAGGCCCTGTCTCACCGCCTCGAGCGGTCACATCAGAAGGGATTTCGAAAGGCACGTCACAACGCATGGCCGACACCCCCTCCTCGGCTAGCTGGCGATGTCGGTCCGCCCACTGTTGGTAGACATCCCTGTGAGTTAAGTCCAACAAACCAAAGTCGCGACCATTGGTGACTTCATTGCCCTTAAATACGCAGGCGTCGCCGCTATCGTGCGCCAGCAACCAGCCGCGATCCTCGAGTTCTTCAAAGGCAATGGTGTCTTTTTCTATGGCGGGCAGTGTTGACAAACACACGTGAATTGATCGATTAGCAAACAACTCAAGCACCTGCTTGGGGTCTGGAAAACGGCTGCTATCCCACTCGATACCTAATTTGGCATCTTGAAATCGCCAAGCCATTGGCGCACGTAACATCACCGTATCGAGGCCAATCCCCATCGCACGCAAGTTTTGCACTTTTTCCATGAGCTCGGTCAAAGAGCAATCTGGCGGCTGCTTCAGCCAACAACCCAACGACCACAGCGACGGTTGACCGGCACGACCGGTCAACGCGGTGTATTGATTGAGCATATCGCCAGGGTCGCCCGCCAACAAAAACAGATCTAGGGTTTGCGCTTGGGCGTGAATCTCATAGACATCTTCGTCCTCGCAGCCAACATCGTGATCCACGCGACCCATGGTGTTGACGTAAATACCCCATCCGGAAGGGCTCCAAGCCAGCGGCAGCGCTAAGTGCGCGGGATCATCAGACACAATGTATTCGCCGCGTCGGTTCAAATCAGTAAACGTTTGCCCTAGGCCGTAGACCGACTCGTTTGGCTTTAAAGAAAAGCCAAACGACCAATGCTCATCATCGTGGCCGATCGCGTCTTCGGCAAGCGAGATCAACACCTCCTCACCGCGCACGAGCGACAAGCCGAAGGGTGCTTGATGGATGACTAAAGCCGTTTCACCCACAGCCAAGCGCCAGCCTCGACGATTTGTTAATGAGGCGATTTCAATTTCAACGATGGCTTCGGGACGCGCAATTAACATCTCCGCACGTAACTTAGCCCGTCCGCTCGTTGGTATGTCAGTCGCCACTGCCTGCTCGGTGCCAAAACGGAGTCGATAGGTGCCTGGCGCATGCGGCTCAATGACGAGTTGATAGCCCGATCCGGCATCAAAAATCACTTTGGAAGGGGCGCTCTCGACGAGTTTGAGTGATTCAAGATTCATGTAGTTTGGGTGTAGTTAACCGGCTAAAACCTCTATTTTGACGGATTTAATCAGTTTTATAAACTCTGCACAGAAATTAAATCGTCCTTGACACTGATATAAGACACAATATCTCACAAAAAAACAGTCATGGGCCAGGAAAAACCTGACTTATTAAGGATTTTTTTAAGCCCAACGGCACGCCGTCGAGCGCATCAGCAATCAATTCCGCCCCGAGCACTGACCATGTCAAGCCGCGGGAAGCCCCGCCCGTGAATAGCCAGAGCCCCTCCAGCGCCCTGCCCCCAGCCGGACCTATCGCGGGCAAGCGGCCGGGCAACACCGCTCTAAAGCCTGCCCAGCCCGGCCAGGCTCGGCCTTGGAGTTTGGCCGTGAGCGCTGGCATATTGAGGAGCTGACTGGCCCGTTCAATGTTCGTCAACACCCCCTCTGGCGTGCAGTTGGCTTGTGTCTGTCCACGCACATACGTACCGCCCGAAACACACCAGCCATTCACGGCTGGCAAGACATACCCATCGCCACCAACGATACAGGCCGGTCCACCGCCAAGCGATTGCGCCGGCAAACAAGTCACCTCACCTGACAGTTGATGCAGGCCGGTGATACGGGAGGGCGTAGTCGCCAAGGTGGCAAGCAGCAAATCAGAACCACTAAGCAAACGATAACTATCACTGGCGTTGGCCAGCACCAGGGTAGGTGCCTGAGCCAGCAAACCCGACGCCTCATCCAATACCTGCCAAACACCGCCTTGCTTAAGGACACGCTCGGCTCGCGCCGCTACCACGGTGACCCCCGGCATCGCCGCCAAAACATTTAATAACGACGCCACTTGTATTAACCAAGCACCGGGCAACCACAAACCACCGCGATTGAGCGCCAGCCCAGCCTGCTCGCTTGCTTGTGCGGCATCAACCCAGTGCGCCCAGGCCGGCATATCAAAGGCTTCACTAACGGCTTGCAAATCCGGCGCCCGACGTTGGTCTGCTGGCTTTTGTAGTTGCAACGCACCGCAACGATGACCAATAACTGACGGCAATTGCCCCCAAAACCGGTCGGCTGCGATGGCGCCCGCTCGCGATAGTTGCGATCGCTCGTTGTCATCGCTGGATATAACCGGTGTTAACGCAGCCGCTAAATGCGTCCCGTGGCGATTACCCGACCCGGGCGGTTGCGGATCCAACACAGTAACTGACCATCCCCGAAGCCCCAGAACCGCCGCAGTGGTCAAGCCACTGATGCCAGCACCCACCACAATCGCGTGCCGCGCTTGAGCGCCAGGGGCCCGTCTGCACACCAAGCGCCAGGCCTCGTCGGGCATACTTAGGGGCGCCCCCGACGGGGCGACCGGGCCTGGCTGCTGTGCAACGGGCACGTGGTGAATCTGCGAATCCCTCAGTTGCCACACCTGCGTCTGCGCATCACAGACCGCCGACAAATCAGGTAGGGGGCTGCGACTATCAACCATCACCCAGTCGGCCGTCAGGACCAACTCACTCATCATTGCGTCTCGATCACCAATCACAATCGTCAAACTCACCCGATGCGACAGGTGGTTGAACCAGCACCGGTGAATGCCAGGTAAAGGCAATGGCCATTGACCTGGCGTGACTGGCAAGCCGTCTGGTGGTTCTGTCGGCAAGCTCGCCGCGTCAGTGACCCAAACCCAGTGCCAATCCGTAGACCTTGACGCGCTCGACCCATGAGGCACTGCCTTAAGCATGGCGTGCAGGCGACTCAACGCGGCCGCGCCATCGCCCACGATATCAAGGCAGATCACGGCGCGACCGCTTTCTACCGAATCACTTTTCAACCACTGCTCAAAGCTAGACCACATCGCCCTTCACCTTTCACCCTTCACCTTTCACTATTCATCGGTTTAACGCTCACATACCTGACGGCTTTGTGAAATACTGACCGTGTATAACAAAGTCACCGTTTCATCCTTATCATCCTTATCATCTTTATCGTGTTTCTAGTGAGCCCTCATGTTGCCATTATCCGATTATCTTGAGACTGCCGTTCGCGCAGCCCACGCGGGCGCAGCCATCTTGCAGCAGCATCGCGCCACACCAGGCGCGCTTGTGATTGACCACAAAGGTCGCAACGATCTCGTCTCACAAGCCGACCGCGAGTCAGAACAGATGGTGATGGCTATCCTGAAGGAGAAAACACCTCACATTGGTCTAATCGGTGAGGAATCGGGCGGCACACCCGGCGCGCAGCTCACTTGGTACATAGATCCACTTGATGGCACCACGAACTACCTGCATGGTTTTGAGCATTACGCTGTCTCTATCGGGCTGGTGGCACAAGCCGGTGCGACAGATGCCATGGGGCAAATACTCGCCGTCGACACGCCTATCTTAGGTGTGATCTATGACCCTAACCGAGAGGAAATATTCACTGCCATGCACGGTGTTGGGGCCTGGTGTAACGGACATCGGCTCCAAGTGGCAGGCATTGATCGCTTGGCCGATGCACTTGTGGCGATTGGCATTCCGATGCGTGACTTCTCTTATTTGGATGCGTACTTGGATGCCTTGAAGGCCGTTCTGTTGCAAACACGAGGCGTTCGCCGCCAAGGATCGGCGGCGCTGGACTTGGCGTGGGTCGCTTGCGGTCGGGTCAACGGCTACTGGGAGCAAGGCATTCAGCCCTGGGATGTCGCCGCTGGCACAGTCATCGCCCGCGAAGCCGGCGCCTGGGTAAATGACCCCTACGATATTGAAGCGAGCTGGCCGCATGCTGGCCGGGTGCTGGCAATCGCTCCACAACTCAAAGATGAGTTCTTGGCCTTGGTCCAACCGCATTTGGCAACGGTGCTTAATCGGCGTTAATCGGCATTAATCGGTCCTAATCATCCTTTATCAGCCGCCTTCAAGCGACTTCAGCCCGACAACCCTCAAGCCAAGAGTCGCCGTAAGGTCTTGCCGACTGGGTTCTTTGGCAAGGTGTCCACGAATACGATGGTCTTGGGTCGTTTGTAACCGGTTAATTTGTCCTTGCACCAGTCAAGCAACGCTTGTTGCGTGATCTGCGCATTGGCGGCCACCACAAACAAGCGCACCGCTTGTCCAGTCGTGTCATCAGAAACCCCGACCGCGGCACAATCCAACACGTCCGGGTGAGAAGCGAAGACCGCGTCGATCTCAGCGGGATAGACATTAAACCCTGAGACAACAACCATGTCTTTTTTACGGTCAACGATTTTGATGTGGCCCTGCTCATCACGCAATCCCATATCGCCCGTGAGCAAGTAACCCTGTGCGGTCAAACAGTCTTTGGTTGCCTCTGGGGCCTGCCAATAGCCTTGCATGACTTGCGGCCCCTTGACCGCAATCTCACCCACTTCGCCATCCGGCACGGGGCACTGTTCATCATCAAGGATAAGTATCGACGTGTCTGGCAACGGCAAGCCAACGGTTGCCGAAAACGTACTGGCGTCACTCGGATTGGCGCAAATCACCGGGGCGGTCTCAGACATGCCGTAGCCCTCAATAATGGTCTTGCCCGTCAACGTTTGCCATTTGGCGGCAACCAAGGGGTGCACCGCCATGCCACCGCCAAGCGCAATGCGCAGCCCTGAAAAGTCGAGTTGGCGAAAGGGCTCATGCCGTAACAAGGCGGCAAACAACGTGTTCACGGCGGGGAAAATATGTGGCGATTCCTTTTTCCAGAGCGCGGTCAACGCCGGTAAGTCACGCGGGTTGATCACCAAAACGATACGCATCCCCTTATGCAAGGCATAAAAAGCGCAAACCGTCATGGCAAACACATGGTAGAGCGGCAAGGCCGTGAGCATACTCACGGGGCGCGGCAACAAGTCACCCAACGCCGGTTCGGCAACCTGCTCGATTTGCAAGATATTGGCCACCAGATTTCGATGACTGAGCATCGCCCCCCGAGGCTCACCCGTCGTGCCACCCGTGTATTGCAAGATAGCGGTGTCTTCCGGTAGCAGTTTGGGGGGGTTGAAGGTTGAGACACGTCCCACCGACAGGGCTTGCTTGAGCGCCACGGCCCGGGGTAAATGCCATGCCGGCACCCGTTTTTTGATGTGTTTGGCCACCATATTAATCAACCAGCCCTTGGCGGCTGGTTGCAAAGCACCGACCGAGACCACCACGATATGTTTCGGTTGGGCGGTCTGTTCTATTTGTTGCAAGACATGCGCAAAAGCCTCAAACACCACGATCACCTCGGCACCGCAGTCCTTTAACTGACCACTCAGCTCCCGTGCGGTGTAAAGCGGATTGACATTGACCACCACCTGACCCGCGCGCAGCGTACCAAGCAAGCAAACCAGGCTTGCCGATACATTGGGGAGCATGAGGGCGACCCGAGACTTGGGCGGCAGATCCAAAGATTGGAGCCAAGCCGCCCAGTGCCGGGAGTGCTGCTCTAGCTCCCGGTATGTCATTGAGTGGCCCATGCTGACACATGCCACGCGGTCGGCATGAGACACCAAAGCTTGATCCAGAAGGTCAACGAGCGATGAATAGCGGTCGATAGATAACAATTTCCCCTCCGGTTTTAGTGGGTTGCCCCTGTCTTTCCATCTCTTTTGCCCTGATAATAAAGGTCAATTGACGATCGGCGAGCAAATCCTATGAAACTATTGGAACCATTCCTCCAGTGGCAAGACGAAATCACAGCCTTTCGGCGCGACATACACGCTCATCCCGAATTGGCCTATGACGAATTGAGAACAGCCGACCGTGTGGCCGAGCAACTGACTCAATGGGGCATTGAAATCGACCGTGGCTTAGGCGGCACTGGTGTGGTTGGCATCATCCACGGCTTGTCGCCCGGCACCGGCGCCATCGGTCTTCGCGCTGATATGGACGCCCTGCCCTTGCAAGAGATCAATACCTTTGCACACGCCAGCCAGTACCCTGGCAAGATGCATGGCTGCGGGCATGATGGGCACACAGCCATGTTGCTTAACGCAGGCCATTATTTGGCTGAAAACCGTCACTTTGCCGGCACGGTCTACCTTATCTTTCAGCCGGCCGAAGAAGGGGCTGCCGGCGCTCGCCGAATGATAGAGGACGGTTTGTTCACGAAGTTTCCCATGCAAGCGGTCTTTGGGATGCACAATTGGCCAGGTTTGCCACTTGGCCATTTCGGTGTCACCACCGGTCCCATTATGGCCTCAAGCAATGAATTCGTGATTGAGATTGAAGGCAAAGGCGCGCACGCCGGCATGCCTCACTTGGGCCATGACCCCATCATGGCTGCCGCCAATATTGCACAAGCGCTTCAGACAATCATCAGCCGCAACCGCCACCCACTTGAGGGCGGCGTGCTGAGCGTGACCCAGATACATGCCGGTAGCGCCATGAACGTCATCCCAAGCAACGCCACGCTCAAAGGCACTGTCAGAACATTCACCGACCAGACACTCGAGCTGATTGAACAACGAATGCTATCCATTGTGACTCACAGTGCCGCCGCCATGGGCTGTGAAGGCTCGCTCGCCTTCAAACGCAACTATCCGCCGACAGTTAACAGCGAGCAAGAAACAGCCTTTTGCGTAGATGTTATGAAGCAGTTGGTGGGTCCTGAAAAGGTCAATGATAAAGTGGTACCTACCATGGGCGCTGAGGACTTTGCGTTCATGTTGCAACAGGTCCCTGGGTGCTACGTGTGGCTAGGCAATGGTGATGGTGACCATCGCATGGAAGGCCACGGGCTCGGACCGTGTCTACTGCACAACGGCTCCTACGACTTCAACGATGATTTGTTACCCATCGGGGCGACTTATTGGGTCAAGCTCGTTGAGCAATGGTTTGAGCAAAATCAGTCAGCAAAGTAGCTCGCTCGCATGGGTTTACTCACAAGGGTGATCTGGTCTTTGTGATGCATACATCAAAAACGGATTCCTGATGGTCGAAGTCACTGATAGCGAAAAAAAGGCCTTTCGGCGTCTTGATCCTGAGGACGCTCAATTGGCGTTGGCAAGGGTACAAGAGCAGTTGCGCCGCCATGCGCTGGTCGAACATATCGTCAGTCGCCAGCAGCACGATGATGATCGAGCCCCACTGGTCGAAGGGCTGCTGCAGCGGCAACACGAAAACGAGCTGCGCGTGCTCGTTAATGAACTGCACCCGGCTGATATCGCGTTTATCTTAGAGTCGCTGCCAAAAGATGATCGGCAATTAATCTGGCAATTGGTGCGCGCCGAGTTCGATGCGGATGTGTTGCTCGAGGTGGCCGACTGGGTCCGCCAATCGCTGATCGAAACCATGGATCGGGCAGACCTCTTAGCCGCCACAGAAAACATGGAGGCCGATGAGATCGCTGACCTCATCGCCAACCTACCACCCGATGTGGTGGCCGAAGTGCAAAAAGGACTCACGCTCAAAGAACGTGCACAGCTCATCGAAGCGATGGGTTATCCAGAAGATAGCGTTGGCGGCATCATGGATTTCGAAATGGTGCGCGTGCGCGACGACGTCACCCTCGAAGTGGTGTTGCGTTACTTGCGCCGGCAACCTGAACTGCCTGACCATACCGATCAAATTTTTGTGGTTGATCGAATCGACAAACTGCTGGGCGTGTTGACGCTTTCGGCCCTACTCGTTAACGATCCCGACGAGACCGTTCGCGAGGTGATGAGCACCGATTACCTCACGTTAAACCCGCTAGACGATGACGCTGAAGCGGCCGGTGCTTTTGAGCGCTACGACTTGGTCTCCGCCCCCGTCATTGACGATAGGGGTCGGTTGATCGGGCGGGTCACCATTGCCGACGTGGTCGACGTGATCCGCGAAGACTCAGATGAACAAGCCCTGTCACGCGCGGGTATGCAAGAAGAGGATATTTTTGCGCCTGTCGCGAGGGCTATTCGCAATCGCTCGCCTTGGTTGATGCTCAATTTAGTGACCGCCGGCATCGCCGCGTTTGTGGCCTCTCAGTTTGAAGACACCGTCCGAAATATCGTTGTGTTGGCGTTTTTGATGTCGATTGTGGCTGGGCTGGGAGGCAACTCCGGCAACCAAACCATGACATTGATCATTCGAGCGCTTGCGGTCGGACGAGTCACTGCACAGAACGCCTGGCAACTGATCAAACGTGAGCTCTTGGTGACGTTTTTGGTCTCATTGTTGGGCAGTGTGGTGGCCGGTGGATTTGCTTGGTGGATCTCTCAGTCCATACCCATCGCACTGGTGATGATGGCCGCCATGATCGGCAATATGTTGGTGGGCGCCATGGTCGGGGTGTTGGTGCCCATGGTGCGCTCACGATTCGGCAAGGACCCGGCTTTAGGCTCATCTGTCTTGTTGACGTTTGCCACCGACTCCCTCGGCTTTTTTCTATTTTTGGGACTCGCCACCCTCTTTCTCATGTGACGCGGCCGATGAGTCAATCGGTTGCTGCGCCAAGGACTCGTTGAGCCAAGCCATCATCAATGTGTAGGTGACGGCAAGCACCACCGGTCCAATGAAAATACCGACCAGGCCAAACGTCAGCAAGCCGCCAATCACCCCGATAAGAATCAACATCAGAGGCAGATCGGCACCACGTCGAATCAGCCAAGGGCGCATGACATTGTCCATGGTGATCACCAGCAAGCTCCAAATGGCTAAGAATATTGCCCACCCCAAATCCTCGCCCGCCCAAAACATCCAGATGACTGCGGGCACCAGCACCGGTGATGGTCCAATCTGCGCCACACACAAAAATAGCATCAGCGCGCCAAGCAAAATCGGATAAGGAATCCCTGCAAGCGCCAGACCAATGGTGCCCAGCAAGGTTTGCACCACGGCGGTTACACCCACCCCGAGGGCCACGCTGCGGATCGCTTGGCCCGTGAGCACAATGGCTGACTCGCCGCGCTGACCGCCCAATCGCTGCCCGAGCTGTTTGGCCATGGTGGCGAGTTGTTCGCCTTGGGCGTACATCAAAGCCGACAGCAAGGTCATCAGCAAAAAATCGACAAGCACGCTGCCAACGCCGGTGACTTGACCGAGTAACCACTGTCCCGCACCGCTCAGGTGGGGAACAAGATATTGTTCGGCGATGGCCTCAGCCCCACCAGAGGCAAGCCCGTTCCAGGCCTGGGTCAACCACTCACCCACCCATGGAATGTCGTTTAACCAATGGGGGGCACTCGGGACGCCGCCAATGGACAACTGCTTGCCGAGCGCCATCAACGTGTCACTGTGTTCTATCGTGGCTGACACCAACAGGGACAACGGGAACGCCAATAACAACAAAATCGCAACGGTCATGACCGCCACCGCCGGCAGACGTCTGCCCCCAAACAGTTTTTGCAGTTTCAGTAACAGTGGCCAGGTCGCCACCACAATCAAAACCGACCACACGCCAGCGGCCATGAACGGCAAAAGCACCCAACCAGACAAGGCTAGCAGCAGCGCCACGACGGCCACAGAGAGCACGTAGCGCATCACATCGGGGCGTTGATTAAGAGGCATATTGATCCTGTTGGGTCACGTACGGGACAACACTACGCGTCATGACACGTTGCTAAACGTCACTAAACGTCACTACACGTCACTACACGTCACTACACGTCACTACACGACACGCTACATTATCACGGTAGTGACCGAGCGCTGTCACCTTACTGTCACGTGTTTGAAATAACATTATTTCTGCATATTGTTGATTTTCTTTCGGTGACACCCATGACCCCAAATGCTGGATTTCGTGACAGAGCGCAAGCTGACTTGATGGACAGCTTCGACGAGGAACTCGAGATGGAGCTCGATGACGACAGACTGGATGGATGGTTACGGACCGTGCCAGAGCAAGGCGGCCAGACCGCCGCAGGTATGGATAGGCGCTTGTACTTTAAAGAGCTCTTTCGCTTGCAAGGCGAGCTGGTCAAGCTTCAAGACTGGGTTGTCCATCAAAAGCTCAAGGTGGTGGTGCTGTTTGAAGGACGAGACGCGGCTGGCAAAGGCGGCGCCATCAAACGCATCACCCAGCGATTAAATCCGCGCATTTGTCGCGTAGCCGCTCTACCTGCTCCTAGCGAGCGAGAAAAGACGCAGTGGTACTTCCAGCGCTACATCTCACATCTGCCAGCGGGCGGGGAAATCGTCTTATTCGACCGTAGCTGGTACAACAGAGCGGGGGTAGAGAGGGTGATGGGGTTTTGCTCTGACGAAGAGTATGAAGATTTTTTTCGAACGGTGCCCGAATTTGAAAAAATGCTGGTCCGATCTGGCATTATCTTGATCAAGTATTGGTTCTCCATCACGGATCAAGAGCAACACACGCGCTTCACCATGCGTATCAAAGACCCCCTTAAACAGTGGAAATTAAGCCCGATGGACTTGGAGTCACGCCGTCGTTGGGAAGACTACACAGTGGCCAAAGAGACCATGCTTGAACGCAGCAATATTGCAGAGGCATCTTGGTGGGTTGTCGAGGGCAATGACAAGAAAAGAGCGCGCTTAAACTGCATGACACACTTGCTCGAGCAAATCCCCTATCAGGAGGTTCAGCCGCCTGAGGTTGTCTTACCGGCTCGGGTCCACAACCCGGATTATCACCGCCACCCCGTGCCCCCAAAGATGGTCGTGCCAGACCGCTACTCATAAAAAAACAGCACTCGCCACCACACCTGCTTTAACAAAATCGGGCGAAGCGTGTACATTTCTAAAAAGAATGCTTATTTGGAGATGTCACGATGTCGTCTGTTAACACGATTGCCAGGTTGCCTGCCGATCACATGTATGTCAGTGGCTTGGATCAAACGCCAGCCAATCACGTGGCGCTCTCACCCATTTCATTCTTGGCGCGCGCCGCGCTGGTGTTTCCCGAGAAAACAGCCATCGTGCACGGCCGCCACCGACAAACATGGTCGCAAACACTCGTTCGTTGCCGACAATTAGCGAGTGCCCTACAACGTCAAGGCATTCAAAATGGCGATACGGTTGCCGTCATGCTGCCCAATACCCCACCCATGGTTGAAGCCCATTTTGGGGTGCCGATGTCTGGCGCGGTGCTCAACAGCTTAAATACCCGACTTGACGCCGCGAGCGTGGCGTTTATGTTGAGTCACGGCCAAGCCAAGGCCGTTATCTTTGACAGTGAGTTCGCCCCTGTCATGACAGAAGCCCTATCCATCCTAAAAATTACGCATGGCCGCGAGCCACTGGTTTTTGAGGCGCTCGATGAAGACTTTGTCGCCCCTGACATGACTCTCACACCACACACCTACGAATCATTGGTGGCAAAGGGCGATGCCGCCTTTGAAGTGGTGTTGCCTGAAGACGAATGGCAGTCCATCTGTTTGAACTACACCTCGGGCACCACTGGCGACCCCAAAGGGGTGGTGTATAGCCACCGCGGCGCGGCCATGAACGCCATCTCCAATATCTTGGAGTGGGATATGGCCAAACATCCCGTCTATCTTTGGACGTTACCCATGTTTCACTGCAACGGCTGGTGTTTTCCTTGGACCGTGGCGGCTCGGGCTGGCGTCAATGTCTGTCTCAGAAAAATTGACGCCCAAGCCATCTTTGATTTGATGCGTACACATGGCGTGACGCATTATTGTGCTGCCCCCATCGTGCACAGCCTGCTTGTGAATGCATCCGATGACCTTAAAACCGGTTTGCCACCCGGCGTGAAAGCCATGGTGGCCGGCGCCGCCCCACCAGCGGCCATGATCGAGGGCATGGAAACCATGGGGTTCGAACTCACCCACGTCTATGGACTGACCGAGGTTTATGGGCCGGCAGCCGTCTGTGTCAAGCACGAGCAATGGGATGGCCTCGATATTTCGGAGCGAGCCCGACTAAACGCCAGACAAGGGGTACGCTATCACCTACAAGCCGATGTTCAGGTCATGGACCCAGAGACCATGGCGCCGGTGCCTTGGGATGGCGAAACCATGGGCGAGATCATGTTTCGCGGCAACATCACCATGAAGGGTTACTTAAAGAACCCCAAAGCGACCCACGCGGCTTTTGATGGTGGCTGGTTTCACTCAGGCGATTTGGCCGTTCAATACCCAGATGGGTATGTCAAAATCAAAGATCGAAGCAAAGACATCATTATTTCCGGCGGAGAAAATATCTCGTCCATCGAAGTCGAGGATGTGTTGTATCGCCATCCCGCCGTCTTGGCCGCCGCGGTGGTTGCCAAGCCCGACTTGAAGTGGGGCGAGGTCCCTTGTGCCTTTTTAGAACTAAAGGCAGGCGCCTTGGTCACGGAGGATGAAATCATCGCGTTTTGTAAGAATCACTTGGCAAATTTCAAGGTGCCCAAAACCGTTGTCTTTGGTGATGTCCCAAAAACGTCAACCGGCAAGATACAAAAGTTTGAGCTGCGTAAGAAAGCCAGCAAAACTTGACGCCGCTTGACGCCGCTTGACGCGCCTTTACGCCACTGATCATCAAACCGCTTACTGGAGACCCTTCATCATGGAAAGTCCTGTCTCGATTACTCAACCCCAGGAAGGGGTGGCAACCATCACCCTGAATCGTCCCTCGGCCTTCAATGCGTTGTCTGAGGAAATGCTCGCCACGCTCAAACAAAGCCTTCAGAAAGTGTCGACGGATAAAAACATCAAAGTCGTGATTTTGGCGGCACAGGGTCGAGCCTATTGCGCCGGTCACGATTTAAAGGAAATGCGCGCTGAGCCAAGCCTTGACTATTACCAGTGGCTGTTTGCTCAATGCAGCGACTTGATGTTGGCGATCCAACACCTGCCCCAACCCGTGATTGCCCAAGTGCAGGGCGTGGCCACTGCCGCCGGCTGCCAATTGGTCGCCATGTGTGACTTGGCCGTGGCCGCTCGGGAGGCTCGATTCGCTGTCTCTGGCATCAACCTCGGGCTGTTTTGTTCGACGCCCTCAGTCGCGCTCAGCCGCAACTTGCCACGCAAACAAGCCATGTACATGCTGTTGACGGGCGAGTTCATTGATGCGCAACAAGCCAAGGCATGGGGATTGATCAATGATGTTGTCCCCGGCGACCTGCTCGAAGAAGCCACGCTCGCTTTGGCGGCCAAGATCGTCGCCAAGCCCGCGCCCGCCGTGCAGCTCGGTAAGCGGCTTTTTTACGAACAAGTCGAAGCCAATATGGCGCGCGCTTACGAGTTGGCGGGCCAAACCATGGCTTGCAATATGATGGACGAATCCGCCCTTGAGGGCGTGCAAGCTTTCATCGAGAAGCGTGAGCCGAAGTGGCGCTAACGCCTAGATACCCTTAGACAACACTAAACAACACTAAACAACTCTAAACCACCGCGAGGCAAGCATGGCCATCGACTATCAAGCGCCCACCAAAGACATGGCTTTTTTAATCAAGCACGTGGTCGATCTAGAGACGGTGACGGGCTTGCCTGGCTATGACGAGTGCACCGACGATGTGATTGACGCCGTGCTCGAAGAGGCCAGTAAGTTCGCCCACGGGGTGATCTCGCCTTTGAATTCAACAGGCGACCAGCATCCCCCCAGGCTTGATCGTGAGCACAACGTCACGACTAGCGCGGGCTTTAAAGAAGGCTATACGCAATACGCCGAAGCCGGTTGGAACAGCCTATCGGGCAACCCTCAGTTTGAGGGCCAAGGGTTGCCCGAGCTTCTCGCCACCGCCACCAACGAAATGTGGCACAGCGCCAACATGTCATTTGCCTTATGTCCGATGCTGACCGCCGGTGCCATACACGCCATCGAGCACCACGGCAGCGACAGCCAGCAAGCCCTGTTTTTACCAAAAATGATCAGCGGCCAATGGGCCGGCACCATGAATCTGACCGAACCACAGGCCGGCTCTGATTTGGCCGCGGTGACCACCAAGGCCACGCCTGAAGGTGAGCACTTCCTGCTCTCTGGCATAAAAATCTACATCACCTATGGCGAGCACGATCTCACAGAAAACATCATCCACCTGGTGCTTGGGCGCTTGCCTGATGCGCCCAAAGGCGTCAAAGGTATTTCACTTTTCATTGTGCCTAAATTTTTGATCAACACGGATGGCAGCCTAGGCGAACGCAATGACCTCAAATGCTTATCGCTTGAACACAAGCTTGGCATTCATGGCAGCCCCACAGCGGTCATGAGCTACGGCGAGTCTCGCGGCGCGATCGGTTACTTGGTGGGGCGACCTCACGAAGGCTTGTCTTACATGTTCACCATGATGAACCATGCGCGGTTACAGGTCGGTTTACAGGGGGTTTCCATTTCTGAGCGGGCTCTTCAGCAAGCCATTTGGTATGCCTACGACCGCGTACAAGGCAAAACCTTGATCGAGGGGCCAGCGCCGGCGCCCATTGCTTACCACCCGGATGTGCGGCGCCTGCTCTCAAGCATGCAATGCCGCACCCAAGCGATGCGTGCGTTGACCTATGAGGCCGCTGCGCAGCTAGACATTGCCGCTCGCCATCCCGACCCAAACGTTGCTGCGCACGCACAAGCCCGAGCCGACTTGTTGATCCCCGTGGTGAAAGGATGGTGCACAGAACAATCCATTGATATCGCCTCGATGGGCATACAAGTTCATGGCGGCATGGGTTATGTGGAGGAAACCGGCGCGGCGCAACACTTACGTGACGCGCGCATCACCACAATTTACGAGGGCACAACCGCTATTCAAGCCAACGATTTTGTCGGTCGTAAGATCTTGCGCGATCAAGGCAAAGCCTTCGCTGACCTGTGCGAAGACATGACGCAAACCAGTCGAACCCTAACCGAACACACCGATCCCGATTTGCAACGCTTGGGTGCTCAGTTGGCTGAGGGTATCAAGACCTTAAAGCGCACCGTGGATCGGTTACTCACGCAGAATTCATCTGATTCATCTGATTTGTCGGCGGTTTTTTTTGGATCCGTGCCGTTGCTCATGATGGCCGGTGACGTGACGGGTGGCTGGATGATGGCTCGCAGCGCTTTGGCGTGTGAGCAGCCCGCAACCACCATTGAACCAACCTTTGCAAAAAGCAAAAAAAGCGCCGCCCTGCTATATGCCGATATGGTTCTGTTGCCTGGACTCGGGCGCGCCCACTTAATTGAGCACGGGCAACGGTCAGTAGACAATGCCCTTTGTCTCTAAGGGAAAGTCCGTAGCCGTCGTTTGTTTTTTAGTCGTCTGCATCGGCTATAAATATAACTTATGGAACATGCAACAGAACACGTTATCGAAACACGCGGACTGACGAAGAATTTTCTCGGCTTCACGGCAGTTAACGATGTCAATTTAAAAGTCAAACGCCACACCATTCACGCCATCATCGGCCCCAATGGGGCGGGTAAAAGCACGTGCTTTAACTTGATCACAAAGTTCCATGCCCCCACCAGCGGTCAGATTTTGTTTAACGGCAACGACATAACCAAGCACAACCCGTCACAAATCGCCCGTGAGGGTGTGGTCCGTTCGTTTCAGATATCCGCGGTGTTCCCACACATGACGGTGCTTGAGAACGTGCGCATTGGCCTGCAGAGGCGCCTAGGGACATCATTTCATTTTTGGAAAAGTGATAAGTCGTTAAATATTTTGAACGATCGTGTGATCGATGCGCTCGAGCAAGTGGGACTGGCCGAACATGCGGATGAGGCTGCTGTCAATCTGCCGTATGGCCGTAAACGTGCCCTTGAAATTGCCACCACCGTGGCCATGAACCCTGAAGTCATGTTGCTCGACGAGCCCACGCAAGGCATGGGGCATGAGGATGTCGCAAGGGTTGCTGAGCTCATACACAAGGTATCGAAGGGACGCACGGTCATCATGGTGGAGCACAACATGAAAGTGGTCGCCAACATCGCCGATACGATCTCCGTGCTGCAACGGGGCGAGCTGATTGCCGAGGGTAATTACGAAACCGTCTCAAAAAACCCGCAAGTGATGGAGGCCTACATGGGCTCTGCCGATGCGGCGCTTGCCGGTCACTAATCGTTCACAGTCAGACCGAGCAATACACCTTTGTACACAGGTTAAATCAATCACATGGCTACAACACCCGCGCTAGAAATCGCAAATCTTCATGCTTGGTATGGCGAATCACACGTCTTGCATGGCATCAATTTAACGGTTCAGCCCGGTGAGGTGGTTTGCTTACTCGGTCGCAATGGCGCGGGTCGCACCAGTACGCTGCGCGCCATCTTGGGTTTAACAGACACCACAACCGGCTCGATAAAAATCGATGGCGTCGATGTGATCGGTAAGCAAACACACGAGATCTCGGGCATGGGCATAGGTTACTGCCCCGAAGAACGGGGTATTTTTGCGAGCTTGAGCTGCGAACAAAATCTATTTTTGCCTCCCGTGGTCGGCCAAGGCACGGCCATGTCAGCCGAAGAGATTTACGAGATGTTCCCCAACCTTTTAGAGCGGCGCCATAGCCCTGGTGGCCGATTATCCGGTGGAGAACAGCAGATGTTAGCGATCGCTCGGATTTTACGAACCGGTGCCAATCTCTTACTGTTAGATGAAATAACTGAGGGACTGGCGCCGGTCATCATTCAAAAACTCGGGCAAGTTGTTAAGACATTGAAAGAAAGAGGTTTTACGGTGGTTTTGGTGGAACAAAACTTCCGTTTTGCATCACAACTGGCTGACCGCAACTATGTCATTGAGCATGGTGAAGTGGTCAAAATGGTTGAAAAAGAAAAGCTCGAAGAAAGCCAAAAAGAGCTCGAAACGCTACTTGGGGTTTAAGTTCCTCTCGTTGCAGCACTCTCTTACCTGTGTCAAGGAGACATAACCATGAAGAAAACGTTAATTTCGCAATTGGTCGCCGGCGCCTTATTTGCTATCGGTGGCACTGCTTCAGCCCAATCTATTAGTAATGATACGGTCAATATTGGTGTTTTAACTGACTTGTCGGGCATTTACTCAGCCGTTGAGGGCCCTGGCGCCGTTGTTGCCGCTGAGATGGCGGTCGAAGACTTTGGTGGCAACGTGCTGGGCAAGAAAATCAATCTAACCTCAGCCGACACGCAATCCAAAGCCGATCTCTCAAGCTCCAAAGCCCGTGAAATGTTTGAACGTGAAAACGTTGACATGATCGTAGGCAACGTCTCAACTTCCTCGGCATTGGCTGCCATGGAAGTAGCTGACCAAATGAAACGCGTCGCGCTCGTGACCGGTGCAGCATCTCTACCTATTACCAATGAAAAGTGCAACCCCTACACCGTCCATTGGGTCTACGATACTTATGCCCTAGCAAATGGCACCGGCAGTGCGGTGGTTGCCACTGGTAAAAAGAGCTGGTTTTTTGTGACAGCCGATTACGCCTTTGGACACACACTACAACGTGACGCGTCAGCTGTCATCGAAGCCAGTGGTGGTGAAGTGCTTGGCAGCGTTGCCCATCCCATCAAAACCAATGACTTCACTTCTTACTTGGCTCAGGCTCAAGCCTCTGGCGCATCCGTCATTGGCTTGGCGAACGCCGGCGGCGACACCATTGGCTCGATTAAGCAAGCAGCCGAATTGGGTATCGTGGGCTCCGACCAAACCATCGTGCCTTTGCTAATGTTCACAAGCGACATCCAGGCACTGGGCTTGCGTGAAACGCAAGGCATGAACTTTACCGTGGGTTGGTACTGGGACTTCAACGAGGCAAACCGTCAGTTCGCCAAGCGTTTCATGGAGAAGTTCGACGGCAAAGCGCCAACATCTGTGCAAGCCGGTGTTTATTCAGCCACACTGAACTACCTCAAAGCCATTGAAGCGACCAAGACAGACAACTCAGACCAAGTCATGGCGTATCTCAAGTCCACGCCAATCGATGATGGTTTGTTCAAAGGCGTCATCCGCAAAGACGGCAAGTTTGAACACGACATGTACCTGCTGCAAGTCAAAAAACCCTCAGAATCCAAGAGCAAAAATGATATTGGCTCAGTGGTACGCGTGATTCCTGCTGTCGAGGCAACGCTGCCCTTGTCAGAGTCAACCTGCAAGCTTGTCACAGGCACTTAATCTTGCGGTTATATGAAGTGAGGAGGGGGTAAGATCATGTTCGAGTTGCTTGGCATCGCTCCGCAAGCATTGGTGGCACAGCTGTTGATAGGGCTGATTAATGGCTCTTTTTATGCGCTGTTAAGCCTAGGGTTAGCGGTGATTTTTGGGCTGCTGAACGTGATCAACTTCACGCATGGCGCGCTCTACATGCTAGGCGCCATGTTTACGTGGATAGGTTTGACGCAATTTGGGGGCTGGATAGGCATGCCTGAGTTGGAGGTGCCTTACCTAGTCGCCCTTTTTGCGGTCCCCCTCATCGTCGGCGCCTTTAGCATCGTGATTGAAAAAACGATGCTAAAGCGTCTCTATCACTTGGATCATCTTTACGGCTTATTGCTGACATTCGGTTTGGCGCTGGTCGTCGAAGGCTTGTTTCGCCACTGGTATGGTGCTCTTGGCAACAGTTACCCCGTACCCGATATGTTGCGTGGTGGGTTACGGGTAGACAAACTCTTTTTACCTTACTACCGTCTTTGGGTGGTTGGTCTGGCACTTTTGGCTTGTTTTGCGACGTGGTATTTCATTGAAAAAACGAAGCTGGGTAGTTTGCTCAGAGCCGGCACAGAAAACCCAAGGCTGTTGCAGGCCCTGGGCGTAAACGTCCCACTGATCATCACCTTGACCTATGGCGCAGGCTGTGCGCTGGCCGCCTTTGCAGGCGTGCTCGCCGCACCCATCTATCAAGTCACGGCAAACATGGGGTCAGAACTCATTATTGTGGTGTTCGCAGTCGTTGTGATTGGAGGGATGGGATCTATCGCTGGCTCAATTATCACGGGTCTGAGTTTAGGCGTGATTGAAGGACTAACGAAGGTGTTTTACCCAGAAGCCTCGTCGGTGTCTATCTTCGTGATCATGATTATTGTGTTGCTGCTTAAGCCCGCCGGGCTATTTGGCAAAGTTCGCTAAAGGGCCTAGACATGAACACGACTGCTTTTACCAAGATTACGATCATCCTTTTTGCGGCGCTTATTTTGCTGCCGTTCCAAGACTTCGTCTATGACTTGTTCATGATGAAAGTCTTCTGTTTCGCTATTTTTGCCGCCTCAGTCAACTTGTTACTCGGTTACGCGGGGTTACTTTCATTCGGCCATGCGGCTTTTTTCGGGTCGGCGTCATACGTCACTGCCCACGCCATGAAGGAGTGGGGTGTCACGCCTGAAATAGCACTACTGATCGGTGTGGTTTGCTCAACCGCATTAGGCTACGTTTTTGGTTCACTAGCCATTCGTCGGCAAGGCATTTACTTTGCCATGATCACGTTAGCCTTGGCACAAGTGGTCTATTTTATTGCGACCCAAGTGCCGTTCACCAATGGTGAAGACGGTATTCAAGGGGTTCCGCGCGGGGCGTTCTTGGGCCTGGTGGACCTGAGCGCCTCTAGCAACATGTACTGGTTTTCTTTGGGTGTTTTTGCGCTGGCATTCTTTCTTGTCATGCGTGTGGTCCGCTCACCTTTTGGACAAGTACTCAAATCCATCCGAGAAAACGAACCACGTGCCATCTCATTGGGATACAACGTAGATCGCTATAAGTTGATGGCGTTCACGATCTCCGCGGGCTTGGCGGGCTTGGGCGGCGGTTTGAAGAGCTTGGTGCTGCAGCTGGCGTCACTGACCGATGTCTACTGGCAGATGTCAGGCGAGGCCGTGCTCATGACCATCCTGGGTGGCATTGGCACCCTTTGGGGACCCGTGATCGGTGCCGCAGTCATCATCAACTTACAAAACTATCTGGCTAACCTGGGCGGCTGGAGCACCATTGCCACGGGGGCTATCTTCGTGATTTGTGTGTTGGCCTTCCGTCGCGGCATTGTCGGCGAAATTGCACACCGCTTGAAAATACAACTCTAAAAATTGGTACCCTTGGCCGTGCGAATGGTCACTTTCTGAATAAGACAAACCGGGCCCTGTAGCCCGGTTTTTTTTGCTCGGGCTTTATAGACCGGTGACGAATCCATCACGCGGCGCGTCGCTGCCATCAAAGTATATTTTTTTGTGTACGCTTATGGTGTGACGACTATGTTTTGGGAGCGAGTGTGAAACTAATCACTTGGAACACGCAATGGTGCAAAGGCGTTGATGGCGTGGTGGATGCGCAGCGCATCATCGACGGTGCGAGATCGCTGGGCGATTTTGATGTGCTGTGTTTGCAGGAAATTGCTATCAATTACCCCCACTTGACGGGACACCATGCCACCGATCAAGTCCAGATCATCAGGGATTTGTTACCCGACCATGAAGTGGTATTCGGGGCGGCCATTGATGAACGCCCAAAAGGTATCCGTCAACAATTTGGTACATTGATCGCCTCGCGACTGCCAATTTTGCAGGTACAAAGACTCGCCTTGCCCTCGCCCTGTGAGGCAATCCCTGATCGGGCCTGGATGCCACGCATTTGCACGGTGGCCACCGTGGCCACCGATTGGGGTCCCGTTCGCGTCATGACCACACACCTCGAATACAGCAACATCATCCAGCGACAAGCACAAACGATAGCCATCAGGCACTGGCATCAATTGGCGTGCCAGCAAGCCATGCGCCCCGCTAAGACAGGCTTTGATGACGCGCACACGCCCTACCAAACCAAACCGCACACGATAGACGCCATTCTATGTGGCGATTTTAATTTTGAAGCCAGCAGCCATGAGTATCAGGACTTAACCGATCCGAATAAAGCTGATCCCTTTTGGGATAGCTGGACGATCGCTAACCGCGGCCAGCCCCATCCGCCCACGTTTCGTTTATATGATGATGCATATGGTCCAGATGCAATCAGTTGTGATTTTTTCTTTGTCAGTGAATCACTCAAGCACCGTGTCGATAAGGTGCAAGTGGACACCCTAACTCAAGCGTCAGACCACCAACCCGTGCTACTTGATCTGCGTCAGTAGCCCGCCATTTGCTAGCATGGTCCGACCAATTAATTGCAAGAGGAGCATTGATGAGTGATTCCACTCAACCGAAGGCTGTTGCACCGAAGCGCGATGCGTTCAAACACTTTGAAACCATCACCTTAAGGTATGCCGACAATGATCTCAATGGCCACGTTAATAACGCTCACTACTACGCTTTTTTTGATACAGCGGTTGAGGCGTTCCTGAGGGAAACGAAGTTAAGACAATCGCTTGCGGGGGAAGTTTTCACCCCCGTCGTGGCATCAAGCTGCCGGTATTTTCGTGAGCTGTCATATCCAGGCGATATCACGATAGGCGTCAGACTCGCTCAACTCGGGCGCACCAGCCTGACCTATGAGTTGGCCGTCTTCACCGACGATGAGAACCAAACCGCTGCTGCACTTGGCACCTTCACGACGGTTTGCACCGACAAGGTCAGCCGGCGACCCACGGCCATTCCCCAAGCTGTGCGTGATTATTTTGATGTTCAAAACAGCATGAACAATCAGTCATAGATCGCTTTAACGTGTCTTTCTTCTCACACAAACCCATCTCAGAATAGGCCTTTTTCAATGACACCCATTGGTTTCTCCATCCATCCGACGCCTCGCCTTGTTAGTGACGAACAAATCGCGACCTTTGCGGTATTTGCGGTGTCCAACATCAGCGACGCGATGCAACGCACCTCTGGCACAGATCACCTGCGTCCCTTTCACCGCACCGGACGGGTGATCGGGCGTGCACTCACCGTTAAATCAGCACCCGCTGACAATCTGATGCTGCACAAAGCCATTCAAATGGCCCAGCCCGGTGACGTGATTGTGGTTGAGACAGGTGGTCATATGCGCAATGCGGTGGTGGGCGAGCTGATGTCGACGGCGGCGGCTCTTAAGGGCGTCGCGGGGTTTGTGATTGACGGTGCGATTCGTGACAGCGCCGTGATCGCAGAAAAGGATTTTGGTGTGTTTGCACGCGGGATTTCACACCGTGGCCCGTTTAAGGAGGGTCCGGGCGAGATTAATGTACCGGTCAGTATCGATGGCATGTTGACGCTGCCCGGTGACTTGATCATTGGCGACCACGATGGCGTCATCGCCATCCGCCCAAACGGTCTCGATCGAATCGCCGAACAGGTACGAGCGATTGAAGAAAAAGAAAAGCACATGCTGCAACGCATGGCTGACGGATCACTAGACAGTGGCTGGATTGATGAGACCCTGAAAAAAAAGGGTGTTGCTCTTTAACTTCAGCCGGAACCCGCCAACTCGAAGGGCAACGCGGCGCGCCTTACGTTGATTTGACTCACATCTAAAAAATAGCCGGATCATAGATCCGGCTATTTCTCTTGAAGGCCACACCTTCATGCCACAACTTCAGGCCACACCTTCATGCCACACCTGCAGCCGCCCCAATCGGCAAACTTAAACCAACTTACCGTGGCAGTGTTTATACTTCTTACCGCTGCCGCAAGGGCATGACTCGTTTCTACCAATCTTTTGATTGGTGTTGCGTAAAGGTGCCTGAGCGATTTGCGCGTCATGATCAGCAGTGGCTGTCGTGGCTCGTTTGGCCGAGGCCGGCTCTGACAACGCTTCGTCATAATCTGAATGGTGGTATTGCACGTTTTGAACGTGTGCCTGCTCAGCCTCCCTCTCGGCAGCCTCAGCATCTGCACGGTTTTGTACCCTGACCGTTAACAGCAATTTTGCGACGTCGTCACGAACCCGTTGCAACATATCAGAGAAAAGCGCAATGGCCTCACGCTTGTATTCTTGTTTGGGGTTCTTTTGTGCGTAGCCACGCAGATGGATGCCTTGACGCAAATGATCGAGGGCCGCCAGATGCTCTCGCCAGTGGTTATCCACGACTTGCAACATGACCGAACGCTCAAACGGACGCCAGGTCTCTTCGTTCACCTGTGCCACTTTGTTCTCGTAAGCCACTCGGCCCGCTTCCGTTACCAATTTAACGACGTCATCATCATCAAATTCTTTGGCTGCTTCAACTGTTTCAACCACCGGCACATTCAACAACCAATCCGCCTCCAAAACCCGCTGAAGACCTGCCAAATCCCACTGCTCTTCTACCGAGCCCTCTGGCACAAAATCCCGAACGACGCCGGTGAGTGCGCCATCGCGCAGGTCGACAACCAACTCAGACACATTGCTGGCGTCAAGCACCTCATTTCGCTGACCATAGATGACTTTGCGCTGATCATTGGCCACGTCGTCATACTCAAGCAACTGCTTTCGTATATCGAAATTACGACCTTCAACTTTTCTCTGAGCTGACTCAATCGATCGATTGACCATCCGCGCTTCAATAGGCTCACCCTCTGGAAGTTTGAGCTTTTCCATGATGGCACGCACACGGTCACCCGCAAAGATTCGCATCAACGAATCTTCTAGCGACAAGTAAAACCGCGATGAACCAGGGTCACCTTGACGACCCGCTCGGCCACGCAATTGGTTGTCAATCCGCCTCGACTCGTGGCGCTCTGTGCCGATAATGTGCAGTCCACCTGCGGCCAACACTTGCTCGTGCAGGCCAGACCACTCGGCACGTAGCTTTTCTATTTGAGCGTCACGACTCGCCTCATCAAGCGAGGTGTCTTCACGCAACAATACGACCTGCTTTTCTACGCTACCCCCCAACACAATGTCAGTGCCTCGGCCAGCCATGTTGGTGGCAATGGTGATCGCGCCGGGTTGCCCTGCTTGCGCAATGATGGGAGCTTCACGGGCGTGTTGCTTGGCATTAAGCACCTCGTGCTTTAAGCCCGCCTCAGTCAACGCGTTCGCTAGCAACTCTGAGTTTTCTACGCTGGTCGTACCCACAAGCACGGGCTGCCCGCGCTTTTGGCACTCACGGATTTCAATAACGATGGCTTTGTATTTCTCTTGATCGGTTTTATAGATCTGGTCGTGCAAATCTTTACGGATCATCGGCTGGTTGGTTGGCACAATCACTGTATCGAGACCGTAGATTTCTTTAAACTCGTACGCTTCTGTGTCCGCTGTGCCGGTCATGCCACCGAGCTTTTCATACATCCGGAAATAATTTTGGAAGGTGATCGCCGCGAGCGTTTGGTTTTCGAGCTGAATCGTGCAACCCTCTTTTGCTTCGACCGCTTGATGCAAACCATCAGACCAACGTCGCCCTGCCATCAAACGACCTGTGAACTCATCAACAATGACCACTTCGCTGTCTTGGACGACGTACTGCTGGTCACGGTAAAACAAGTGATGCGCTCGCAAGGCACACATTAAGTGGTGCATCAACGATATATTGCGCGCGTCATAAAGTGACTGACCTTCTGGCAACAAGCCCTTTTCCGTCATGATGCGCTCGGCATTTTCATGACCCGCTTCGGACAAGTAAATCTGCTGGTTTTTCTCATCTACCCAAAAATCGCCCTCGACTTCGGGCTCGTTGGGCTTGGGCTCGCTAGCCATGCGCTCGAGCAAAGGCGGCACGGCATTGATGGACTGATAAAGAGCGGTGTGGTCCTCTGCCTGGCCTGAAATGATCAAGGGGGTACGGGCCTCATCGATCAGAATGGAATCAACTTCATCAACAATACCGAACACCAGCGATCTTTGACGCTTGTCCTCAGCCTTGTATTCCATGTTGTCACGCAAATAATCGAAGCCAAACTCGTTATTCGTGCCGTAGGTGATGTCCGCTTGATAAGCTGCTTTTTTTTCTTCATTGGGCTGTTGTGGCACGACGACGCCGACGCTCATACCCAAAAACCGGTAAAGCTTACCCATCCACTCGGCATCGCGCCGGGCCAAGTAATCATTAACCGTCACCACGTGAACGCCCCGACCCGCAAGCGCGTTTAGATACACCGCAAGCGTGGCCATCAAGGTTTTGCCTTCGCCGGTTCGCATTTCAGCAATTTTCCCGGTGTGCAAGACAATGGCGCCGATCAGCTGCACATCAAAATGGCGCATCCCGAACACCCGTTGGCTAGACTCTCTGACAAGCGCAAAAGCCTCAGGCAGCATGGCATCGAGCGACTCGCCTGCCTGGACACGGGCTTTGAATTCAGCCGATAGTGCCTGCAATTGATCGTTGGACAGCGCCTGCATCGCAGGCTCTAGCGCATTGATTCGCTTGACATCACGTTCTAATTGTTTGAGCAGCCGATCATTGCTGCTGCCAATAAATTTTTTAAGCAGAGATAGCATTCGAATTAGATCCTATCGGACGCGGCGAAAGACCCGCGATCAGGACATACAGTGTACCGCAGGAGCCGCCTAAGGCTCAGCCACAACCCATCGCCGTCGCAGTAGAGGTAAAGGGTCGACGGATTTGCCAGCCCGACGGATTTCCAAGTGCAGGTGAGGGCCTGTCGCTTCACCTGTCGCGCCGACTTTGGCAATCATTTGCCCGCCCTCCACGGCTTGCCCAAGTGAGACGGTTGTCACACTGGCGTGGGCATATTTCGACAGCCAGCCACCTGCGTGGGTAATTTCAACCAAGCGACCAAAGCCTCGTCGGTGTCCCACGAAAACCACCTTGCCTGGCGCGATTGCCACAATCGGCGCACCTCGCCGTGCGGCAATATCTAAACCCCTATGCAAGCGTCTCTTGCCTTCGAAGGGGTGTTTGCGTAGACCAAAAGGAGATGAAACCCTGCTTTTGCCCACGATAGGCCACTGCAAGGCGGTGCCGTCCCAACGCCCAGCGTTCAAGAGGTTATCAATACGGGCGATAAAAGGCATCGCCACCCCTTGAGTTTCCTTGGCTCGGGCCTCGCCAACCGGTACAAAGAGAGCACCAGCCAGGCCGACTAGAAGTGAAAAACGAAATACAAAACAACCCAACAACTTTACCAACACACACCCCAACGATTTGTGACAACGCGCAGTTTTCTGTACGCTTAGTATTTAAATCAAAGCTTGGCAAACCCTAAATGCGATCAACCAGCAACCGACAAGCCTTGCAATGGATGGACAGCGACAGCCAAGGTGCGTCAGTGCTTCTGACTGCTCAACGGCTCATAGCCATCGAACAGTCCTTGTGCTTGACATTGCCCAAGAGCCTCAACCGCGGCTTCGCCGTCTCTGAGCTGTCAGGCAAAATGCTGACATTGACAGTCTATAACACCGCATTTGCTGCCAAATTACGGCAATTTCAAGCTAGGCTAGTGACGCACCTGCAAACAGAGGGTTGGCCCATTGATGAGATACGACTCCGAGTCTCCGTCCAGCCACGCGCCCAGCATGTCACACCGATGCAGAAGCAAGCCCGTAACCTGGATGAAACTGACCTAGGGCATTTCGAGACATTGGCGGGGGCTCTGCGGCCAGGTCCGCTGGCAGATTCGGTGCAAAAGCTCCTTGCCCGCCATCGCCGCGGGGCGACAAAGTCTTAAATCGCGACGACATTTCAGCACCGCAACTTGGGCACCTACTTCCCTAAGCCTACATCAGCCAGGCCTTGGAAAATCGATTGAATTGCCTGAGTTTGTCTTACTCAGGCGAGCTGCCACTCTCGCTGAAAAGCCGCAGGCGCGGCCTCTTGGGAATCAAATGTCACTAACTCCCAAGCGCTTTCATCGGCCAACAAAGCCCGAGCGAGCTCATTGTTGATCGCATGCCCAGATTTTTCCGCCACATAACGGGCTATCAAAGGCCTACCTAACAAGTAGAGGTCGCCAATAGCATCGAGGATTTTGTGTTTGACGAACTCGTCGTCATAACGCAGCCCCTCTTGGTTTAGAACGCGATACTCGTCCATCACAATCGCGTTTTCTAGACTACCCCCACGCGCCAATCCCATCGAGCGCAACGCTTCGACTTCATTGACGAATCCAAAGGTTCGCGCACGCGAAATTTCCTTGGCGTAAGACTGATGCGCAAAATCAACCTCAGCAAAACCGGCGGTCGAATCAATGGCGGGATGCTTAAAGTCAATAGAAAACGCCAACGCAAAGCCCTCATGAGGCTCTAATCGGGCCCACTTTTGATTGGCCCCCTCACCCTGCTTTACCTCAATTGGCTTAAGGACTCTGAGAAATCTCTTGGGCGCATTTTGTAATTCAATACCCGTGGATCTAATGAGATACACAAAGGTTGCCGCGCTGCCATCCATTATTGGCACTTCTTCAGCCGACAGGTCCACATGCAGATTATCGATGCCCAATCCAGCGAGAGCCGACATCAAATGCTCCACGGTTGAAACCCTGGCCTGGCCGACTTGCAATACAGAGGCCATGCGCGTGTCATGAACGTTGTTAGCCGTTGCTGGGAAATCAACCACGGGATCTAGATCAACCCGATGAAAAACAATGCCGGTATTCGGTTGCGCAGGCCTCAAAGTCAGCTCGACTCGTTGGCCCGAATGCAAGCCGACGCCCGTGGTGCTGACAATCTGTTTTATGGTGCGCTGCTGATACATACGGCTACTGCCTTACTTAAATCACTTATCAAAATTGTAACCTGAATCAAGCGCCAAGCCCAACTTCAGGCCCGTTGTCACCCGGGGACAGCGGGGACAACACGGGCCTGCTAGCGCCGAAAGCCGCGCTAGCGTGAGGGAATGCCGAGCTCAGACACAGAAACAACGACAAAACTAGGAATAAAACCAGCCCTAGTCTGCCTGCCGCCTTAGGAACGCCGGAATGTCATAGTGCTCCATACCTGCCGTTTCTAGGGCACGCACCTGAGCGGATGCCTGCGTGCGAGGATTGCGTAAAACCGATGGCACGCGAGAATCCCTGCCATCAGCGCTATCGGCTGAAAGTGGCTGGTCATCCGTTCCGGTTCGCAAGTTCTGTTGGCCTTCTCGGCTATGAACCAGCGTTGGTTTTTTCGCGACTTTACCTAGCCCCGTCGCCACCACCGTGACACGCAACTTATCGCCCATTTCTTCGTCGTAAGCTGTTCCAAAGATCACCGTGGCGTCTTCGGCCGCAAAACCACGAATGTGGTCCATGATCTCTCGAGTCTCTTTCATTTTTAGAGAGCGGCTCGCGGTGATGTTGACCAATACGCCTCGGGCACCGTTTAAATCAATGCCTTCTAACAGTGGGCATGCAACCGCCTCTTCAGCAGCCTTGATGGCTCTATCTTGACCACTCGCCACCGCGGTTCCCATCATGGCTTGTCCTTGCTCACCCATAATGGTCTTCACGTCTTCAAAGTCAACGTTGACGTTGCCTTCGACATTGATGATCTCTGCAATGCCAGCGCAAGCGTTATGCAAGACGTCATCGGCCGCTTTAAAGCAATCTTCCTGAGTGGCCTCTTCATCCATTAGGCTGTAGAGGTTTTCATTAAGAACGACAATGAGCGAATGAACATGTTCTGAAAGCTCGGCAATACCGTCCTCAGACATTTTTTGGCGCCGATTGCCTTCAAATGAAAAGGGCTTGGTCACCACGCCAACGGTCAAGATACCCAATTCTTTGGCGACCTCTGCAACAATTGGTGCTGCGCCAGTACCGGTGCCGCCGCCCATGCCTGCGGTAATAAACACCATGTTGGCGCCCATCAGTGCGCTACGAATTTCTTCTCGAGCGGTCTCCGCCGCCGCTTTGCCTTGATCCGGCTTTGCGCCGGCGCCCAACCCTGTTCGCCCGAGTCGGACCTGAACGGGCGCGCCCGTGGTCACTAAGGCTTGCGCATCGGTGTTGCAGCAAATGAAATCGACACCTTGAACACCAGACTTGATCATATGAGCCACAGCGTTGCCGCCTGCTCCTCCAACACCGACGACCTTGATAACGGTACCTTTATCGGCACTATCTAACATTTCAAACATCATGATTGACTCCCTCAAATCAAAAAAAACAAATACAACTGTCCCTTTACTTCAGATCTCCCTTCACTGCAGATCTCCCTTCACTGCTTGACCCACGCGACGCACCTATGTGCGGTGAAAACACCGCTCTAAGTCACCAAACCACCAAACCACCAAACCACTCATATGCATCCATCGCCAGCTTCGTAGAGCCAAACTCGCCCTTTACTCGCCCTTTGTTACCCCCTGACAATCACATCAATGCATAAACCATTCCTTCATTCTCCCCAAAACTCTTTTGAAACTGCCGTCTTGTTGGGTCACCTTGCGGCCACGAAGGCGCTGCAGGCGGGCCTCTCCTAGCAAACCCATGACAGTAGAAAACCTTGGGTTGCGCATCACGTCAGCCAAGCCGGCGTTGTGATCTGGCGTGGCCACGCGAACAGGCTTTAAAAAGACATCTTCTGCCAACTCAACAATGCCAGGTAGCGAGGCAGTACCACCTGTGAGCACGATGCCAGAGGCCAACAGATCTTCGTATCCCGAGTCACGTATCACCTGCTGCACCAAACCAAACAGTTCTTCGACTCGCGGCTCGATCACCGCACCCAAAGCCTGTCGATTCACTAGGCGCGGCCCCCGGTCACCTAAGCCCGGCACTTCCAACATGTCAGCAGGGTTGGCGAGCACTTGTTTGGCAATACCAAAACGTAATTTGATGTCTTCCGCATCGGGCGTCGGGGTTCGAAGCATCGCTGCGATATCACTGGTGATTTGGTCGCCTGCAATAGGCAACACAGCGGTGTGCCGAATGGCCCCACCGGTGTAGATGGCAACGTCAGTGGTTCCGCCGCCTATATCCACTAGCACCACACCCAATTCACGTTCATCCGGCGTCAAACACGCCAAACTCGACGCCAGGGGTTGCAGAATCAGGTCCTGCACCTCCAAGCCGCAGCGCCTGACGCATTTGACAATGTTTTGCGCCGCGCTCACTGAGCCAGTCACGATGTGGACTTTGACCTCCAATCGCAAGGCACTCATGCCGATTGGTTCACGTATGTCCTCTTGACCATCAACGATGAATTCTTGTGTCAGCACATGCAGAACCTGCTGATCGGTCGGGATGTTTACCGCCTTGGCCGTTTCAATCACGCGCGCCACATCGGCAGCCGTCACTTCTTTGTCCTTAACCGCAACCATGCCGCTCGAGTTAAAGCTGCGAATGTGGTTACCTGCAATACCCGTGTAAACATCTCGGATTTTGCAGTCCGCCATCAATTCGGCCTCTTCAAGTGCGCGCTGGATCGAATTCACCGTGGTTTCAATGTTGATGACAACACCTTTGCGCATGCCCTTTGATTCGTGCTGCCCCAAGCCAAGCACCTCAAAGCCTCCCTCGGGCAGCACCTGTGCCACCACCGCCACGACCTTGGTGGTTCCAATGTCAAGGCCAACTATCAAATCTTGCACGTCACGTGTCATGGCTTTACCGTTTCTCTTTGGATTGTTTGGAATCTGGCAACGGTGCCAGGGTTAGCGCAAAACCATCGGGGTAGCGCAAGTCGATATGTTGAACGCCCCGAGAACCTAATTGAGGCGCCACTTTGGGCCACGTGCGCACAAAACGTTCGACGCGTTCGCCAAATGTCACCGCTCCCGGCACACCTGCCTGCGGATCGGGGGCTTCGGCGCCAGGATCGCGTCCGAGATCTAGGGTGATGCCATTCGAGAGCGTTGCTTGCAGGGCATAACGGTTGGTCAAGCTCAGGCCGCGAACTTTGATGTCCAGTCGATCGAACCATGCTTCTAGCTCGGCAAAGCGCTGCACGATCAAACTTTCGGTCCCGTCGGGACCTCGAAACTGCGGCAAGCTCGACTCGTCCTCCAAGGCGCCCCGGTTGGCCGTGAACACTTCGCCCCAAGTATTCATCAATTGGTTCTCGTTCCACAGACCGAGCGGCTTTTGCTCTTCGAGTGTCACTCGCACCATATTGGGCCAAACACGTCGAACCTCGGCTTGCCGCACCCAAGGAGCAGACTCGAACGCTTCGCGAGTCTGATCGAGATCCATCGTAAAAAAGTTGCCATACAGTTGCCCGGCAATCGCGCTGCGAACCACATCTGGTGAAATGTATCGAAATGTCGCTTGCGGCGATGACACAATCTCGATGCGCTTGAAGTCGAAAGCCGACAGGCGCACGAACCACACGAGAGAGCTGAGCAGCAATGCACAAACCGCCAACACGGTTAAGAGGTTGGCAGCGGCGTTGATGATGCGCGCTTCGTTCCACACGTATCACTCCTGTTCCGTGAGTGATTTTGTCGGTTGGCCAACCTTGCAACTGGCCTGCGACAAAATACTCACACAAAGTGAGGCGTAATCCATGCCAGCCGCTTTTGCTGCCATGGGCACCAATGAATGACTCGTCATACCTGGCGTGGTGTTAATTTCCAGCAACCACAATCCCCCTTGCTCGTCGAGCATGAAGTCAACCCGCGCCCAACCCTCTGCGTTCACTGACTGATAGGCCTGAACAGCAATCGATTGAACACGCTCTGTGACAGCGTTAGGTAAGGGTGCAGGGCAGAGGTACTGCGTATCATCTGAAAAATACTTGTGTTCATAATCGTAATTCCCGCCCGGGGCTCTGATCTCAACCACCGGTAAGGCTTGAGCTTGAGCACCACGCCCCAATATCGCAACGGTTAATTCCCGACCGACAATGAATTGTTCTGCCAAAATCACTTCATCAAACGCCAAAGCCGCTTGGTAAGCTGCCTCTAAATCTGCCGCACGAGTCACCTTATATAGGCCCAGTGTTGAACCCTCATTGGGCGCTTTTAAGATCAAGGGCAGTCCAATCAAGTCAATCAGCCCCGCCAAATCTGCTTGTGTATGCAAGACGCGGTACCGAGGTGTGGGCAACTCGGTTTGCTCCCAAAGCCGCTTGGTCATGATTTTGTCTATCGACAAACTCGCCGCTAACGGTCCGCTACCTGTGTACGGGGTGTTAAGTAGCTCCAACGCCCCTTGGATCGTGCCATCCTCACCGTAACGACCATGCAAAACCAAAAACACCCGGTCAAATTGTGCGCGCGCCAGGTCAATCAAACTTTTTTCGCCCGTGTCAAATAAATGTGCATCCACACCAACACTTAAAAGGGCGTCATACACCCCCTGGCCCGACATCAAAGATACCTCGCGCTCTGCCGAGCGGCCGCCGTAAAGAACGCCCACCTTGCCAAATTGTTTTACGCTTGGCTTCATGACGATGCCCCCAAAAGCGCTGGTATCTGACTGATAGACCCCGCGCCCATCACCACAAACACATCACCTTCACGTGCGAATGCCTTGATGCTTGCCGGCAGGTCTCGAACGTCCTCCACAAACAGCGGCTCGAGCTTGCCTGCTACGCGAACGCCGCGTGCTAAGGCCCGACCGTCAGCCGCCACTAAGGGCAATTCACCCGCGGCATACACTTCAGTCAACAAAACATGGTCGGCCGTACCAATGACTTTGACAAAGTCCTCAAAGCAATCGCGTGTGCGCGTATAGCGGTGGGGCTGGAAAACCAACACAATTCGACTCTGCGGCCAAGCACCCCGCGCCGCGGCAAGCGTAGCGGCCATCTCGACAGGGTGATGGCCATAATCATCGACCACTGTAAACAGGCCGCCCTTGTCCCCGACATAGGGCCCGCTCACGCTAAACCGACGCCCGACACCCCCAAACGAGCCCAGTGCCTCAACGATGGCTAGATCCGAAACACCGAGCTCGGTTGCCACAGCAATAGCTGCTAGCGCATTCTGTACATTGTGCAACCCCGGCAAATTCAAGCTGACGGCTAGCGGGGTCATGGTCTCTGTGCCAATCAATCGATTAACGGTAAAGGTCATTTGCGTGCCTTTTGCCTGGACATTAACCGCTCGTATTTGGGCCTCTTCGCCCAGACCGTAAGTCATCATGGGCCGCGAAATGAATGGCATGATTTCGCGCACATACGCGTCATCGCAACAAACAATCGCACTGCCATAGAACGGTAATCTCTGGACAAACTCAATAAAGGCTTGCTTCAGACGGGCAATGTCATGTCCGTAGGTGTCCATGTGGTCAGCATCAATATTGGTGATGACCGCCATGACCGGCAATAGATTTAGGAAGGATGCGTCTGATTCATCTGCTTCGGCAACCAAGTAGTCACCCTGACCGAGGCCCGCGTTAGCGCCTGCCGAGTTCAAGCGTCCACCAATCACAAACGTGGGGTCTAAGCCATCGGCGGCCAACACGCTCGCCACCAGACTGGTGGTTGTGGTTTTGCCATGCGTACCAGCCACGGCAATTCCGCGCTTAAGGCGCATCAATTCAGCTAGCATGACGGCGCGCGGCACCACTGGAATCCGAGCTTGGCGCGCGGCCTGAACCTCTGGGTTGTCAGCGGCAACCGCCGTAGAGGTGACAACCACATCGGCCTGCTCAACATACTCAGCAGCATGGCCCGAGTGAATCACCGCACCCAATTGCGCTAGCCGGTCGGTCACAGCTGAGGTCTGCAAGTCCGAACCAGAAACCGCGTAGCCTTGGTTTAGCAGCACCTCGGCAATCCCACTCATGCCAGAGCCGCCAATGCCAACAAAGTGAATGCGATGGATGCGATGCTTCATGCGGTCACCTTTGCAGCACTCAAGCAGCGCTCAGCGATTGAAGCAGCCGCATTCAACTTGGCATGCTGACGTGCATTGACTGCCACCGTCATCAATGCCTCCCTGGTTTGAACGCCCAACCACTGCGCGAGCCAGTCAATCGCCAATTCGGATTGCTGTCGTAAGAAAGCCGCATCAGCATTCACCAAATACTGCGCGTTGGCGGTTTGATGATCATCGACCGCAAAGGGAAAAGGCACGAACAAAGCCGCAACACCTGAGGCCGCGACTTCGGCCACCGTCATGGCACCCGCACGGCAAATCAACAAATCAGCAGATGCCAGCACCCTTGGCATGTCATCGATAAACGCCACGCAGGTGGCACTCACTTCTGCTTTTTCATAGGTTGCTGTTAACTCGATCAAGTGCTGCTGACCCGCCTGATGCACCACGACAGGACGCTGTTCAGGCGGCATGCGAGACAAGGTCAGCGGCATGATTTCATTCAATGCCTTTGCGCCCAGACTGCCACCAATAATCACCAGTTTCAAAGGCCCCTTGCGTGCCCCATACCGTTGCGCAGGCGCTGGCAGGTCGATGATCTCAGCCCGCACAGGATTACCAACCCATTCTGCTTTCGGTAAGGCACCTGGAAATCCCGTCAGAACCGTGTCAGCCAATTTGGCCAGCCATTGGTTTGTCTTACCCGCAATCGCGTTCTGCTCATGCAAAACGATAGGAATACGTCTAAGGTACGCAACCAAGCCGCCCGGTAGGGCAACGTAGCCGCCCATTCCCACCACCACCGACGGCCTATCGCGTGAAGCCTCACGCCAAAGTCGGAACATCGAACCTAGGAGGGCGAAGGGTGCCTTGATCAAGTCTCGCAAACCTTTGCCTCGAACCCCAGAAAACGAGACGGGAATCATTTCAAAACCCGCAGGGGGAACCAACCGCCCCTCCATTTTTTGCGGGTTTCCTAGCCAACGCACCACACAACCCTGCTGCTGTAATAACGCGGCAACGGCAAGACCGGGCATGATATGCCCACCCGTGCCGCCGGCCATGATCCAAACGATGGGTGAGTCGCTCATGACCTACCCCCTCTCATCATGACTTTATTCTCGTAGTCCACGCGGGCAACCAGCGCCAACGCGACTAGGTTCATGACCAAGCCTGATCCGCCGTAACTGATCAAAGGCAATGTCAGGCCTTTAGTGGGCAGTACACCCAAGCACACACCGATGTTGATGAAGGCCTGCACACCGAACCAAATACCAACCCCTTGGGCAACCAGGCCGTTGAAAACACGCTCCATGGCGATGGCTTGGCGTCCGATTTCGAAGGCCCGCGTAATGACCACAGCGAATAAAACAATGACCAAGGCGATACCCATGAATCCGAGCTCTTCGCCAATCACAGAGACAATAAAGTCGGTGTGTGCCTCCGGCAGATAATGTAATTTTTCAATGCTAGAGCCTAGACCCACGCCGAACCACTCTCCACGCCCGACCGCAATCAAAGAGTGCGATAGTTGGTAAGCCGATCCGTACACGTTTTCTGGATTCCAAGGATCGAGATAAGCAAACAGGCGCGAACGACGCCAAGGCGATAGCCAAATGAGCAAGAAAAAGATGCCAATCAAGACACCTGCCAAACTAGAGAAGACCTTGGCGTTGATACCACCCAGGAAGAGGACGCCCATGGCAATCGCCATGATCACAATCAAGGCGCCTAAATCCGGCTCAAGTAGCAACAAAATACCCACGACCGACATCGCGATAGCCATCGGCATAAAACCGTTTAAAAAGCTATCCATGTGCTGCTGCTTACGCACCACGTAATCGGCCGAGAAGACCACCACCACCACTTTCATGAGCTCTGATGGCTGAAAATTCACGGGTCCCAAATCGAGCCAACGGTTGGCTCCATTGGCCTCATGACCAATCCCGGGAACAAACACCAAAACCAACAGGCCAACCGTTACACCAAAGATGGGCAGTATCAGCCGCTGCACAACGGTCATTGGGGTCAACCAAACCAAGGACGCCATGACCAGCCCCACCACCAAAAATATGCCGTGCCGGGTGGCAAAGAAATAACGACTCAAATTGTTAAAGAGCGGCCCATCTGCCAAAGCAATTGAGGCCGAATAAACCATCACGAGGCCCAATGAAAGTAGCGTCGCCACAGCAACAAACAGCGCAGGGTCGTAATTCCTCATGGTTGTGCGTCCGGGGCGCACCGCGTTAACGCCTTGGGTCAGGTCAGCTAGCAGGCTCATGCCACCTCCCCAACGGATAGCGCCAGTGAGCGCACCGCTTCGACATAAACCTGTCCGCGCTGCCTGTAATCATCGAACATGTCAAAACTCGCACAAGCGGGCGAGAGTACGACCGCGTCACCTGATTGAGCCAGATCAAAAGCAGCAGCGACCGCATCGCTCATGCTGTCTGCAATCACGACAGTCACTGACATCTGCTCAAACGCCGCCTTTAGCAGACCGGCGTCTTCACCAATCAAAACAGCCGCCCGTCCATGCAGCGTTAAGGCCTTGGCCAAATCCGTGAAATCCTGACCTTTAGACTGACCGCCCGCAATAAGCACAACACGTTGTCCCAGTCCTTGCACACCAGCAACCGTCGCTGCCACATTGGTGCCCTTGCTGTCGTTGTAGAAAGGAATGTCTTGAGCTGTCCTCACAAACTGCATGCGGTGTGGCTCACCCAAGTACTGCGTGGCCGCTTTAAGAATGGCGGCCCATCCCCCGCCCACACAACGCACCAATAAGGCGGCGGCCATCACATTCATGGCATTGTGTCGGCCTGTCATTGGCAATGCCTCCACTGGCATCAGGCGCGTAGAACGACCCGCTGTTCTGGGTAATAAAGGCACTTGCTTGCGCCGACGCTGAACAGGGGGTAGTGCTTGCTCAAAATCAACGGGTTCTGCGCTACAAAGCCACTGGACGTCATGGTCAACCTCTAATCCCAAATCATGGGTGTAGACCGGTGCGCTCTGCCCAAAGCTGCGGACTTGCCAACCGTCTAGAGACTCAACCATCGCGCAAACCACTGGGTCATCCCGATTCACAATGGCTATCGAAGCCTGTGCAAATAATCGAGCCTTGGCTTGTTGATAAGAGACCAAATCACCATGCCAGTCCAAATGGTCTTGCGCTATATTCAAAATGGTTGCGGCGGTAAGCTTCAAAGATGAAGTCGCATGCAACTGAAAACTTGATAACTCAAGGACCCAGGCTTGAGGCAGGTCATCCGCATCCAAGGCCTGCATCAATGCCGTCAAAGCAGCCGGTCCAATATTGCCCGCGGCCCTCGCCGTCAAACCGCTCGCTATTAGCATTTGCCGCACTAGGGCTGTCACTGTGGTCTTGCCGTTGGTGCCAGTCACGCCAAGTACTTTGGGCTGATAGCCACGTTCAACCGCCAAGTCCTGTAAGGCCCTAGCGAATAGTTCAACCTCACCAATCACTTCAATACCTTGATTGGCCGCCGCCTCTAAATAACTTTTGACTGGTTCAGATCGCGGCGATAGACCAGGACTGAGCACCAACAAATCGACCTCGGTCAGCAACGCCAGTGGCAATGACGGACCCATGTGCGCTTGCTCAATAGAGTCCGCCAACGCCCGCCGCAACGTGGCAAGACCGGCGGGCTCGAGACGGGTATCGACGAGCACCAACCGACGGCCCTGACGAGCCAGCCAATGGGCAGCCGCTTCCCCGGTCTCACCGAGACCGAGGATCAAAGCCGCTTTAGGCGGCATGAGGTTGTCGTCGTTTTTGCTCATCGAATCTTCAAAGAGGCCAACCCAATCAACACCAGCATCATGCTGATAATCCAAAACCGAACCACCACTTGGGTTTCTTTCCAACCACTTACTTCAAAATGATGATGCAGCGGCGCCATCAATAAAATGCGCCTGCCTTCCCCGAACCGAAACTTGGTGTATTTGAAGTAAGCGACCTGCAACATCACCGATAGCGTTTCCACCACAAACACGCCACCCATAATGAAAAGCACGATCTCTTGGCGCACAATGATGGCAATCGTGCCGAGCATGCCACCTAGCGCCAAAGCACCCACATCGCCCATGAAGACTTGGGCGGGGTACGCGTTAAACCAGAGAAATGCCAAGCCAGCGCCTGCCAATGCCGCGCACAGCACCATCAATTCCCCTGCACCAGGAATGTAGGGAAACAAAAGGTATTTCGAGTAATCCACTCGACCCACCACATAAGCAAAAATTCCAAGTGCAGCACCCACCATGACTGTCGGCATGATGGCCAAACCATCTAAACCATCTGTCAAATTGACAGCGTTACTCGTTCCTACAATCACCAACCAGCTCAACGTCACAAATCCAAAAACGCCCAGCGGATAACTAACAGACTTAAAAAAGGGCACGATTAGATCGGCACGGGTTGCCAAAGGCATGGTCATTCCGCTTGCGAGCCAGTCCCGAAACAACGGCCATAAATCAGCGTTGGCTGGGGCAGATATGGCGAATGCCAAATAGACCGAGGCCAATAAGCCAATAATCGCCTGCCATAGAAATTTGATCCTAGATCTCATGCCTTCAGGATCACGGTGAACCACTTTTTTATAGTCGTCAATCCAACCGATCCAACCAAATCCCATGGTTACGATCAACACCACCCAAACAAAGCGATTACTCAAGTCAGCCCACAGCAGAGTGCTAATGCCAATACCAATCAATAACAGGGCACCCCCCATCGTTGGCGTGCCATTTTTATTTAAATGCGACTCAGGGCCATATTGGCGAACCGCTTGCCCGATTTTCAGTTCCGCCAGTTTTCGAATGACCCGGGGGCCTGCGACTAGGCCAATTACTAATGCTGTGGCACAAGCCAAGACCGCTCGCAGGGTGATGTACTCAAACACCCGAAAACCAGAGTCATAATTGACAGCCAACCACCGAAATAACTCAAGGAGCATGTGGCGTCTCCACTATTTGTTTTTGTAAGGCTTGCACCACTTTTTCCATGGCCATGAATCTGGAGCCTTTAACCAAAACACTTTTGGGCTGTAGTGCCTCGAACCGGTCACAGATAGATTGCACGCCCTCGAACCGCTCGCCATTCAAGCCAAACGCCTGAACGCTGTGAGCAGTCGCCTCGCCGAGCGTCCATAGGTATTCAATGGATTTGTCTTTGGCATACGCACCGACCTCGGCATGCATTTTTGGACCATCGTCACCCACCTCGCCCATATCCCCTAGCACCAGAGCCCGCGGACCTGGCAAGAAAGACAACACATCAATTGCCGCACGAACCGAGTCTGGGTTGGCGTTATATGTGTCATCAATCATCACTTGCTCGGCGCCGAGCCGATGCGCTTGCATGCGGCCTTTGACCGCAGCGAAGGCCGCTAGCCCGCTCACGATGTCATCGCGTGCCACCACTGCCGCATGTGCGCAGGCTGCAGCGGCACACGCATTGGTCACATTGTGTTGCCCCGCGACAGACAGCCTGATGTCGCGTGAGTCACCGTCGATTGCCATCGCAAAATGACTCCCGAGGGGGTTGTGCTCCACCGACTGCGCCGAGACCGTGGCCGCCTGACTTAAACCAAAGGTGATTTGACGCACGCCATCTGGCACTTGCGCCGTCCAATAATCGGTGTAGTGATCTTCCTGCGAAAAAACAGCCACACCACCGGCCGGTAATGACGCCAATACCTCGCCGTTCTCTTGAGCAACTGCGTCCACACTTTGCATGAACTCCTGGTGCTCTCGCTGGGCGTTTAAGACCAATCCAATGGTCGGCTGTGCAATCGAAGCCAGCAGCGCGATCTCCCCCGGATGGTTCATACCGAGCTCAACCACGCCGCAAGTATGTGTCGGCCTCAGACGCAGTATCGTCAGTGGCACGCCAATCTCATTGTTTAGGTTGCCTTGCGTGCTTAATACAGCCGCCTCACCGACCGATTGACGCAAAATAGCCGCGATCATTTCTTTGGTGGTGGTTTTCCCGTTGCTGCCGGTCACGGCAATCAACGGCAAATCAAACCGCCGCCGCCACGCCGTCGCTAGTTTCTGCAGCGCTAATCGCGTGTCGCCCACGGCAATTTGTAAAAGCGGCACCGCTGCGTCTGGCACATCGACCAATGCCGCAATAACACCTGCTTGTCTAGCCTGTAATAGAAACGCATGTCCATCAAAATTGTCGCCGCGCAGTGCCACGAAAAAGGCATCGGCGCTCAAGCGCCTAGAGTCGGTCTGAATAGCGGGCGGATTATCCTTAAATAGCAATGCCAACGAGGCCCACTGTCGGTCATCAAACGGATGCCGAACAGCTTCTACCTCTTGCCAAGTTTCATGACCCTTTCCTGCTAATAGCACCACGTCTCTTGGCGCCGCTTGCCAAATCGTCGACAGGATAGCGACCGCACGGTCCACCTCAACTTGCACAACTTGCTGATCTGATAACCCAGCGAGCATTTGCGACAATATCTGCGTGGGCGACTCGCTGCGCGGATTGTCGCTTGTGAGCACCACAAGATCCGCACCCGCCTGAGCTATTTGCGCCATCAATGGACGCTTGCTGGCATCCCGATCACCGCCGCAACCCACCAGACACCATAAACGGCCCTCGCGCGCTTGAACCAAAGGTCGCAACGCCGACAACACGCTTTCAAGGGCATCTGGCGTATGGGCATAATCTACGACGACGTAAGGGCAATCAATCGAATCTGTCGGTGGTGCCAGTGGTGTAATAACGCGCTCAAGGCGACCCGCCACCGCGGGGAGGTTTTGTAGGGCCCGTACGGTATCCGGCAAATCGATTTGTAAGTGGCTCAACACGCCGGCAACAGCCAACAAGTTAGAGAGGTTGTAGTCACCCACAATTGCTGTTTGAACGCCCGCCGATTGACCCCCGACCAACAAGTCGAATCGCATGCCAGTGGGCTCGAATGTTATGTGGGCCGCCCTCACGTTGGCAGATTGATCTCCAATGCCATACGTCATGACCGTGCAGTCATGGGTCGCTGCACGCATCTGTTGAGCCCTTTGATCATCGAGATTGATCAAGGCCAGCTCAAGCCCTGGACGGGCGAACAAAAGGGCTTTTGCTTGCGCATACGCATCCATGTCACCGTGATAGTCCAAATGCTCCCGACTCAAGTTGGTGAAGACAGCAAAATCGATGGAAACACCGTCTAACCTATTTTGATCAAGACCTATAGAGGACGCCTCTAGCACCACATAGGCGGCATCCGCATCCCGCAGCGCGGCCAAAGACTCATGCAAACTGAGTACATCCGGTGTAGTCAAGAGACTCGGTTGCTTGACACCATTTGAATCAAGCACACCGAGCGTGCCAATCGATCCGCATGGGCGTCCTAAGAAATTAAGTGCCGACGACAACCAATGAGTGGTTGTTGTTTTACCGTTTGTGCCCGTGATGGCGATCACCGTCAAAGCCCTTGAGGGATGATCCCACCATGTATCGGCTAACGATCCTAATAAAGCGGTTAAGCCCACGACGGCAACAGCAGGAGTGCCTCCGAGTGCTTCTTGTTGGGCTGGGGTCAAACTCGACTCAAACACAATGGCAGCAACGCCTTTTGCGACGGCATCTGCGAAATAGTCTCGGCCATCAACCGTACGGCCCGCTGCCGCCACAAAAACATCACCCACCTGACAACGTCGTGAATCCAACACCAACCGGGCCGTTTGAGAAACGGCCACGGTTTCGCGCAACGCTTCAATGACGGCGGTCACGGTTGAGCAAGTGATCATTGCCGTCCCCCATCATCGGTCTGCGTTTGCGCAACAACATCCGAATCAAATGGCGCATCGGGTTGCATCCCTAGCATTCGCAACGTTCGTCCCATGGTCGTGGCAAAAACCGGCGCGGCCACCCGTCCACCGTAGTAATGCCCAGCCGTGGGTTCGTCAATACTGACGGCCACCACCACCCTTGGATTGGAAACGGGACCAAAGCCGACGAACGAACTGCGATAGAGTTTCTGACTGTATTCACCGTTCACAATCTTTCTTGCGGTACCACTCTTACCGGCCACTCGATAGCCTTGGACTTGCGCCAATTTAGCGCCATCAGGCCCGGCGGAGGATTCCAACATCATCCTGATTTTTTGCGCGACCGCTTTGGGGTAGACAGGAATCGTTGCTGGCTGGTCTTTCCGCTTAATGAGCGTTAGATTCACCATCTCGCCATCGCGAGCAAAAGCCGTGTAGGCCTTGGCTACTTGCAGTAAAGAGGTTGAAATGCCGTAGCCATAAGCCATCGTGGCCTGTTCAATGGGTCGCCAGCGCTCCCAAGGCCGTAGTCGCCCGGCGGCAGCGCCGGGAAAGCCCAGGGTTGGCGGCTGCCCAAAACCCAAGGACGTGAAGCGCGTCCACATCTCTTGCGCTTGTAGTCGCTCAGAGATTTTAGCCATGCCAATGTTGCTTGACTTCGTCAAAATACCCAGGGGATCGAGCACACCGTTTTTAGTGACATCGCGTATGCGCTCGCCTCGGAAGACCATCTCACCGCGACCGGTGTCAATTTGCGTACCGTCGTTGATCCGACCCAACTCGTACGCCAGTCCCATGGTGAAGGGTTTAAGGATAGAACCCGGCTCAAAGGTGTCGGTTAACACGCGGTTCCTTAACTTTGACCCTCTTAAAGTCGATCGATCGTTGGGATCGAATGTCGGATAATTAACCAAAGCAAGAATTTCGCCCGTTTGCACATCTATAGCAACACCAGAAGCGCTTTGGGCCTCATTGAATTCAACGGCTTCGACCAAGGCGCGATACATTTGGAACTGAATCCGTGTGTCAATCGATAACTGTATGTTTTGACCATTAACCGGTAAGGTGACCGCACGAATATCTTCAACGACCCGCCCAAGTCTGTCCTTCATCACCCGTCGGCTACCCGGCTTGCCAGACAATTGATCGTTGTACGTTAACTCCAAGCCCTCTTGGCCCAAGTCATCTAGGTTGGTAAAACCAACCACAGTCCCCATGACCTCACCCTCTGGGTAAATCCGACGGGTTTCATCGAGTGAGTGAATGCCTGGGATACGCAGGGCTGCGACCTGATCGGCCACCTCCAAAGGAACCTGACGCCTCAAATAGACAAAGGTTTTATTGTGGTCACTGACCCGTTTTTCAAGTGTGCCTGGTGCCATGTCAAGCAGGGTTGCCAATTTTGCCAATTGCTCAGGCGTTGCGGCCTTGGTGTCCTCCGGAATCGTCCAAATCGCCTTAGCGGGAATACTGGCGGCCAACACAACACCCTGACGATCCACAATCTGTCCGCGCGTCGCCGCTAACGTCACCGTACTTTCGTAACGTTTGCCCCCCTGTTCCTGCAGGAAGTCCCGATTCACACTCTGCAAATAGACCGCTCGGCCCAGGAGCACCAAAAAAGCCGTGCCCAACACCAACAAGACCAGCCGTGCCCGCCACGTGGGAAACGAGACGTGGGTCACCGGGTTATCTAAGAAAGATAATCGACGCATCAGTCAACCCCCCCTGATGACGCCGGGGAGCTTTCACGGATGTAGAGTGTTCGTGCTGGTGCAATCGGTGTCATTTTTAATGTATCGCGGGCAATCTGATCGACACGCGCATTCCTAGACAACTCCGCGCGCTCTAGCTGCAAATGTCGCCACACCACATTCAACTCTTTTTTCTGTGAGACCAGTTGTTCGTTTTTTATAAACAAATCCCGTGCTTGGTACCGGGCTGTGACCAACGACATCGCCGCCACCATGAGAAAAATCGCTGCGAGTAGGATGGCGCGAACCATCAGCGCCTCCTACCACGTACAATTGGCAAAGGGGTGGCGGTGCGTTGCGCAAAACGCAAAACGGCTGAACGCGCACGCACGTTGGCTTGTATTTCGGCCTTCGACGGCAACAGGCGCTTAACGTGATTGAGCAGCGGTTGCGGCATCTGGTCTTCGCGCAAAGGCAGACGAGCGTAAGCGGCATCAGGCTTAGCGGCTTGCTGCAAAAACTGCTTGACCCGACGGTCTTCTAGAGAATGAAAACTAATCACCGCAAGACGCCCTCCTACCCGAAGATGTGTCAGAGTTGCCTCGAGGGCGCTATCGAGTTCTTCGAGCTCCCGATTGAGGTAAATCCGTATAGCTTGAAATGTCCTTGTCGCCGGATGCTGGCCCTTTTCCCGCGTACGGACAGTGGCTGCGACGATGTCGGCAAGGTCAAGCGTGCGTTCGATGGGCCGCACTGTGCGGCGAGCAACAATCGCTTTTGCAATCTGAAGAGCAAACCGTTCTTCGCCATACTTTTTAATAACCTCCCGAACTTCTTCCAGACTGGCATTGGCCAGCCATTGAGCCGCGGTTTGACCCTGCGACGTATCCATGCGCATGTCCAATGGGCCATCACGCATAAAAGAAAAACCACGCTGCGCTTGATCGATCTGCGGTGATGACACGCCCACGTCGAGCATCACGCCATCAACCGTGTCCACACCTTGTTCAGATAGCAAACCACCAAGGTCACCAAACGCGCCGTGAATACAAACAATCCTCGGATCAGCATCTGCCCACTGCTGCGCAATGGCGATGGCTTCCGGATCCTTATCAATGACAAACAATTGCGCCGTGGCACCGAGTCGCTCTAAAAGCGCTCTCGAGTGCCCACCCCGTCCAAAAGTACCGTCAACATAAATACCCTCGGCAGGCACACGCTCATCAGGAATCAGGGCTTGTACGGTTTCCTCGAGCAACACACTACGGTGCAAAGATTCGGTCACGTCTAAAAAGAAAATTGGCTCAGGGCTTCAGGCATACCACCGGCCAAGTCTTGCGCCTCGCGTTCAGCCAAAGCACTGGCGTCCCACAACTCAAAATGTCCACCCATACCCAGCAACATCACTTCGCGCGACAACCCAGCGGCCGACCGCAACTCCGGCGCCACCAAGGCGCGCCCCGTCGTGTCCATATCAACATCTTGGGCATTACCGAGTAACAAACGCTGCAGGGCTCGGGCTTGCACAGGGAAAGCGGCAATTTGTTCGCGCTTTCGTTCCCATTCCGGGCGTGGGTACACCAGCAAGCAGCCGTCTGGGTGGCGCGTGATCGTGAGGCGCCCGTGCGCCTGCTCGATCAGCGCATCCCGATGCCGAGCCGGCACATTCATGCGGCCCTTTGCATCTAGCGTGATTGCACTGCTGCCTTGAAACACGAATTTCCCCACAAAATTACACAAAACTGCACTTTTCACCACTTTAGGGGAACAGGTATAGCGGGTCAAGCGAAATTTTTGGGTTTTTTCAATGATGACAATGACTTAGCGAATATTTCTAGACAAGTTATAAACAAAATATACCGTTAAATCAGTCGCTTGCAGACCAATATAAAAGTGGTGTCTTAACTTTTTGAGGGGTGTTTCAGAAAAAGAAGGTGCGGGACAGACCTATAGGCCGGATTCTGTAGGCCGACTGACGTCGGCTGGCAATCATTCATCTGGGTGCAGCATTGCTACTGCACTCTAGCCACCTACCCGCATACTCGGGCGGGCCGCCCGTCACACCCGGGGGTGCACGTATGCCTATTTGGTGTTGCTCCGGGTAGAGGTTGCCGCGTTTCACCCTAACACGTTGATCAGCGAACCGATCATGCGCCACGGTGTAACCGTGGCGGAGTGTTGCCACCCCCGTGCCAGACTCGTCTCTGTGGTCCTATTCCTCAATGCATAAATGCACCGGACGGTCGTTAACCGTTACCCTGCCCTAAGGAGTCCGGACCTTCCTCGACACCGATTGGTATCGCGATTGCCCAGTCTGCCCCGCCATTGCATTGTAGTCCGACGAACCTGCGACAATGGGGGATGTTTCACGATAACCACCCTGGTAATCGGCTTTTTTAAATTGTTTGATATTTATCCATGGCAGCAGCTCCTCTCATTATTCTCCAAAACGTTCAACTTGCTTTCGGTCACCACGCTCTTTTGGATCAAGCCAGCTTGACCATAAGCGCCAACGAACGCATCGGCTTAATCGGGCGCAATGGTGCCGGCAAATCTTCACTTTTAAGATTGCTTGATCAACGGTCCGAACCTGACGATGGTCTGGTCATCAAATCAGATGGTGTGCGGGTTGCCACCGTCGAGCAGGAGCCCGTGCTGGCGCCGCTTACCGCCTTAGAAGTCCTCATTGAAACCGCTGGCAATCCAGGCTCAGAAGACTGGGAAAAAGAGGTGCTTGCACGCAAATGGGTCGATAAAGTGGGGATCTCGCCTGACGCATCCATCAGCACGTTATCTGGTGGCATGCGCAAACGAATTGCTTTGGCCGCCGCGCTGGTCAGCGAACCAGATCTCTTGTTACTCGATGAACCGACCAACCATCTCGATTTAGATGGCATTCTTTGGCTAGAAAAGGTTTTGTTGGATTGGCGTGGCAGCGTGCTGTTGATCACACACGATCGTCGCTTTCTCGACGATGTCGTGACACGCATCGTGGAATTAGACCGCGGTAAATTACTCAGCTTCCCCGGTAATTTTGAACTTTGGCAAACGCAGAAAGAAGCGTGGCTCCATTCTGAGCAGCTAGAGAATGACCGCTTTGACAAATTGCTGGCGCAAGAAGAGGTCTGGATCCGCAAGGGTGTTCAAGCCCGGCGCACGCGTAATGAAGGCCGCGTCAGACGCCTAGAACAGTTAAGGCGTGACCGCGCTCAGCGGCGCGACCAGCTCGGACGTGTGTCGCTAAAGGTTGACCACTCGTCACGCTCTGGCAAGCTCGTTGCTGAGCTTGACCAAGTCACCAAAACCTATGGCACGCGACCCATTCTTAAATCATTCACGACCACAATTCTTCGAGGCGACAAGATTGGGGTCATTGGTCCAAACGGGGCGGGTAAGTCAACACTGCTGCAACTGATCCTAGGCAAACTCGAACCCGATACGGGCGAAGTCAAGCTCGGCACCAATCTACAAATCGCTTACTTTGATCAAATGCGTGAGCAACTCGATGAACAGGCACGTTTGATAGACGTGATCAATCCAGGCAGCGAGTGGGTTGAAATCGGCCAAGAAAAAAAACACGTCATGAGTTACCTTGGCGACTTTCTTTTTGCCCCCGCTCGGGCGCAATCGCCCGTAAGCAGCTTATCGGGTGGCGAAAGGGCACGTCTTCTACTGGCCAGGCTGTTTGCCAGACCAGCCAACATCCTAGTCCTTGACGAACCCACCAACGATCTTGATATTGAAACGCTCGAATTACTCGAGACATTATTGCAAGAGTTTGCAGGGACCGTGTTACTGGTGAGTCATGATCGTGCTTTCCTCGATAACGTCGTGACCCAGACCATTGCCTATGAGGGCAATGGTCACTGGGGTACTTACGTCGGCGGCTATGAAGACTGGCTATCGCAGCGACCGAACCCTTCTGACGATAAAAATCAAGCCCTCACCAACCAACCAGCTCCCGCTACGTCGGGCAAACCAAAACGCAAAGCCAAGCGGTTAACGAACTGGGAGGAAAACGAATTACGCGATCTGCCCACAAAAATAGAGGCTTTAGAAACCCAAGAGCGCCAACTGGTTGAGAAACTCTCCTCGCCTGACCTATATCAGCCAGACGCGCAGGGCCTAACTCAAGTGCAAGCCAAGATTGACGAAGTAAACGAACAACTGCAAGCCCTGTACGCCCGGTGGCAACTGCTAGACAACAAACAATCAAGCGATTGAGGAACCAGTGTTAACGCACCAATTGCCAAGGTAACGTCTCGCCTGCTGCTAGCGGTACCAAGGTCGAAGAACCGAACGGCAATTGGGCAGGCACTTCGAACGGTTGGCGTTTAAGCGTTACCGTGGTTTTGTTTCTTGGCAAGCCATAAAAGTCGGGGCCCCTGTGGCTCGCGAAAGCTTCTAGTCGGTCAAGACGACCCGCTTGATCGAAGACCATGGCATAAAACTCCAGTGCCGTGTGTGCCGAGTAGCAGCCTGCGCAACCGCAAGACATCTCTTTTAAATGCTGAGCATGGGGTGCACTGTCTGTTCCCAGAAAAAAACGTGTGCTCTCACTCGTGGCGGCTTCAACAAGTGCTTGACGATGGACCTCGCGCTTTAGAATCGGCAAACAGTACCAATGCGGTCGAATCCCTCCCGTGAAAAGCGCATTGCGGTTGTACAGCAGGTGTTGAGGTGTGATGGTCGCTGCAATGGGCCCTTCAGCATCGCGTACGTAATCGACGGCTTCTTTGGTTGTGATGTGTTCAAACACCACCCTTAATGCTGGGAACGCTTGCCTCAGCGGCTTCATCACCCGTTCGATAAAGACTGCTTCACGGTCAAACGTATCGATGTCGCCGTCAGTGACTTCACCGTGGATCAACAAGGGCAAGTCATGCTTTTGCATGGCCTCTAAAGCCGCATGGCATTTGCCCAGTAAGTCGGTCACACCAGAGTCAGAATTGGTGGTCGCGCCTGCCGGATAAAGCTTAACCGCATGCACAAAACTTGACGCCGCCGCAGCCGCGATTTCTTGTGGCGTGGTGTTGTCAGTCAAGTACAGCGTCATCAGTGGCTCAAAACCATAATCAGACAGGCCATTATCTGCGACGGCTTGCATGATCTCATCGCGATAGACGCTAGCCAGTTCCACCGTCGTAATCGGTGGCTTAAGGTTTGGCATCACAATCGCTCTAGCGAACTGACGCACCGTATCGCCAACGACCGCCTTGAGGGCCTGGCCATCCCGCAAGTGCAAATGCCAGTCGTCTGGTTGGGTGATGGTTAATTCGTCTGATTTACTGTTGCTCATCGTCAGTTGCCTTTATGTGTATCAGCGCTAGGTTCAAGTTCACTCATCTTATCAACACCCCACCGTTACTCATGCTTGCCTGAGCAACAGATGTGGCCGAACTTCGTGCTAGCATGAGTCCCTCGATAAGGGAAAACGTGTAGCCAACATTAGTTTACTTGGCAAGCAACTTTGTTACAGTCTCTTGGACGTAATCGCCGGGTCAGTTTGCGACCTAGCGCGAACGTTATTTTTTATTTAAGCGTAGGCACCAAGGAGAATCCGAATGGCAACAGCCACAAAAAGCCCCCGCAAGCCCAATGCTGCCTTCATGAAGCCGCTCACCCCCAGCGCCACGTTGGCGGCTGTGATCGGTGCAGACCCACTTCCTCGCACTGAAGTGACCAAGAAAATCTGGGAATACATTAAAAAACACGACCTTCAAGATCCAGCCAATCGCCGCAATATCAATGCTGACGATAAGCTGCGTCCTTTATTTGAAAAAGAGCAGGTCTCCATGTTTGAACTGACCAAGATTGTAAGCGGTCATTTGTCGTGATGTGGGTCACGCGGCAAGGATTTACTTTGCCTCGTTGTTAAAAAAGGCAGCGTCAAGCTGCCTTTTTTACGTCTGCTTGAAGCACCCACTCAGCAGGCAGCTATAGTGAAAAGCTCACGCGCCGACTACACGTCCGTCCATTAACGCCAAGAATCCTGTGATTAGGCGATACAGCACCCAAACGGCCGTTGCCAACACACCAATCCAACCAATAAAGACGAGCGTTAGCAAGAAGCTAACCGCAAACCATAGAAGTGACCATAAGAAGGTCGACATTAGCCAATCGAAATGGGTTGCGTAAATTGTCCCCGCTGCATCTGATCGCTTCACATAGATAATGATTACGGCAGCAATGGTCGCGAGTCCGAGCAAGCCAGACGTTAAGTAACCCAGCGCAAAGAGCCCATAGACAACCATGGACAGCGTCTTCAGATTGATGCCATCAGGCACGGGGGATGGTTGTTGTTCGTTCATGATTGCTCCCGTCGCAATTAACCAAACAAATCGTTAGTGTATTTGAGGGTGGAGGAAATGGGGGATAAATGGGGGATAAAAGGGGACATAAAAAGCCAAACCCCCGCTTATGGAGGGGCGGGGGTTTGGGGTCGTAAGAGCTTGACGATGACCTACTTTCACAGATGTACATCCACTATCATCGGCGCTAAGGCGTTTCACGGTCCTGTTCGGGATGGGAAGGTGTGGGACCGCCTCGCTATGGTCGTCAAGCGTAGCTGGTTGCGCGCAAGCCTCGAGGGGCGGGCACGCCAATTGGGGGTAAGAAGCACAATGAGGGTGAGGGTTGTTTGGTGATGCGGTCACCGCCTGTTTTGTGAAACAGGCTCACTGCAATCAGCTGCAATTAACAGCTGTTTTTAACAACTGCTACAAACAACTTCACTTATTTACTATATGTTTTTACTGCAAGTTTTTACTACAAGTAAGCGGCACACTTTTCACGCCATAACCTGCAAGGTTATAGGATCAAGCCGCACGGGCAATTAGTATCGGTTAGCTCAACGCATTACTGCGCTTACACACCCGACCTATCAACGTCCTGGTCTCGAACGACCCTTCAGGGGGCTCTAGGCCCCGGGATACCTTATCTTCAGACGAGTTTCCCGCTTAGATGCCTTCAGCGGTTATCTCTTCCGTACTTAGCTACTCGGCAATGCCATTGGCATGACAACCGATACACCAGCGGTACGTCCACTCCGGTCCTCTCGTACTAGGAGCAGGCTCCGTCAAGTATCCAACGCCCACGGCAGATAGGGACCAAACTGTCTCACGACGTTTTAAACCCAGCTCACGTACCTCTTTAAATGGCGAACAGCCATACCCTTGGGACCGGCTACAGCCCCAGGATGAGATGAGCCGACATCGAGGTGCCAAACACCGCCGTCGATATGAACTCTTGGGCGGTATCAGCCTGTTATCCCCAGAGTACCTTTTATCCGTTGAGCGATGGCCCTTCCATTCAGAACCACCGGATCACTATGTCCTGCTTTCGCACCTGTTCGACTTGTCAGTCTCACAGTCAAGCACGCTTATGCCATTGCACTATCAGCACGATTTCCGACCGTACCTAGCGTACCTTCGAACTCCTCCGTTACGCTTTAGGAGGAGACCGCCCCAGTCAAACTGCCCACCATGCACTGTCCCCAACCCGGATAACGGGCCAAGGTTAGAATCGCAAACAAACCAGGGTGGTATTTCAAGGGTGGCTCCACGCAGTCTAGCGACCACGCTTCAACGCCTCCCACCTATCCTACACAAGCCGGTTCACAATTCAATGCAAAGCTACAGTAAAGGTTCATGGGGTCTTTCCGTCTAGCCGCGGGTAGATTGCATCATCACAAACACTTCAACTTCGCTGAGTCTCAGGAGGAGACAGTGTGGCCATCGTTACGCCATTCGTGCAGGTCGGAACTTACCCGACAAGGAATTTCGCTACCTTAGGACCGTTATAGTTACGGCCGCCGTTTACCGGGGCTTCGATCAAGAGCTTGCACCCCATCAATTAACCTTCCGGCACCGGGCAGGCGTCACACCCTATACGTCGACTTTCGTCTTAGCAGAGTGCTGTGTTTTTAATAAACAGTCGCAGCCACCGATTCTCTGCGGCCCCTTCATGCTCCGAGCGCAGGCTCTTCACACTACCGGGGCATACCTTCTCCCGAAGTTACGGTATCAATTTGCCGAGTTCCTTCTCCTGAGTTCTCTCAAGCGCCTTGGAATATTCATCCCGTCCACCTGTGTCGGTTTGCGGTACGGTCGCGTATGGCTGAAGCTTAGAGGCTTTTCCTGGAACCACTTCCAATCACTTCGCAAACCTAAGTTCGCTCGTGCCACACCCTTGAATCACGCGCCCGGATTTGCCTAAGCGCCTTCTACAATGCAGCAACAGGGACGTCCAACACCCTGATGACCTTCCGCAATCCGTCCCCCCATCGCACCATACGACGGTGCTGGAATATTAACCAGCTTCCCATCAGCTACGCATCTCTGCCTCGCCTTAGGGGCCGACTCACCCTGCGCCGATGAACGTTGCGCAGGAAACCTTGGACTTACGGCGAGGGGGCTTTTCACCCCCTTTATCGCTACTCATGTCAGCATTCGCACTTCTGATACCTCCAGCAGCCTTTACAAGCCACCTTCGCAGGCTTACAGAACGCTCTCCTACCGCGTGTACTTAAAAGTACACACCCGCAGCTTCGGTCTATTGCTTGAGCCCCGTTACATCTTCCGCGCAGGACGACTCGATCAGTGAGCTATTACGCTTTCTTTAAAGGGTGGCTGCTTCTAAGCCAACCTCCTGACTGTCTATGCCTTCCCACTTCGTTTCCCACTTAGCAATAGTTGGGGACCTTAGCTGGCGGTCTGGGTTGTTTCCCTCTTGAGTCCGGACGTTAGCACCCGGTGCTCTGTCTCCCACGCTCATACTTGCCGGTATTCGGAGTTTGCCATGGTTTGGTAAGTCGCCATGACCCCCTAGCCATAACAGTGCTCTACCCCCGGCAGTAATACGTGAGGCACTACCTAAATAGTTTTCGGAGAGAACCAGCTATTTCCAGGTTTGTTTAGCCTTTCACCCCTATCCACAGCTCATCCCCTAATTTTTCAACATTAGTGGGTTCGGTCCTCCAGCACGTGTTACCGTGCCTTCAACCTGGCCATGGATAGATCACCTGGTTTCGGGTCTACACCCAGCGACTGAATCGCCCTATTCGGACTCGCTTTCGCTACGCCTTCCCTATTCGGTTAAGCTTGCCACTGAATGTAAGTCGCTGACCCATTATACAAAAGGTACGCAGTCACCCCATAAAGAGGCTCCTACTGTTTGTATGCATGCGGTTTCAGGATCTATTTCACTCCCCTTCCGGGGTTCTTTTCGCCTTTCCCTCGCGGTACTGGTTCACTATCGGTCGATCACGAGTATTTAGCCTTGGAGGATGGTCCCCCCATCTTCAGACAGGATTTCACGTGTCCCGCCCTACTTGTCGTGCGCCTAGTTCCACTAACGTGATTTCGTCTACAGGGCTATCACCTGCTATGGCCAGACTTTCCAGACTGTTCAACTATCACACTAGCTAAAACGCACCGGCTGATCCGATTTCGTTCGCCACTACTTTCGGAATCTCGGTTGATTTCTTTTCCTCGGGTTACTTAGATGTTTCAGTTCACCCGGTTCGCCCCTCTAGACCTATGTATTCAGTCTAGGGTACCTACCTCGCGGTAAGTGGGTTTCCCCATTCGGATATCTGCGGATCAAAGCTTGTTTGCCAGCTCCCCGCAGCTTTTCGCAGGCTGCCACGTCCTTCTTCGCCTGTGATCGCCAAGGCATCCACCACATGCACTTAGTCACTTGATCCTATAACGTTGCAGGCTCGGGCCGAAACCGTCACCAACTTTTACGCCATAGAACTTCTTTCTTGCTGAGTTTTCGCGTTTGTGTGCCGTTCTTCCATACAAGGCACTTCGTTCACCCAGTCAGTCAATTGACCCGCGCCTTTTACAGCGCAGACAACAACTCACCCAGTAAACAAAGTCTTGAGTAAGAACAAATTACTACTTTTTAATGCAATCACAACCCGTCTCTGCGTCCTTTCTGAGCCAAACACACCTGTTATGCGCTTGACTGCCTGAACACAGACACTTCTCGTTGTGCTTCTTCCCAATTGTTAAAGAACAAAGAGTTATGACAGAAATTTATTGATAAATAATAGTTAATCACTCATCATCCCCGCCTAAACACTGCTAAACACTGTTTCCAATGCCCAGTGATCAGCGCCTGCCGTGTCCCTGCACTGCCAACACGACGCTCATCACTGCGCACTACAAGCTACACACTACAACAACCCTGGCGCCATAAATCTCGCCACACCGCACCCTGGACCGAACAACCACCATGTCTGGCACTGTGGTGGAGGATGACGGGATCGAACCGACGACCCCCTGCTTGCAAAGCAGGTGCTCTCCCAGCTGAGCTAATCCCCCAGTTCCCATGGTGGGTCTGGTTGGAATCGAACCAACGACCCCCGCCTTATCAAGACGGTGCTCTAACCGACTGAGCTACAGACCCAACCGATCCAGCATTTAACCCTTTGCACATCTCAAACAACCGATAAGTGTGGACACCTAAAAACTGCCTGCCAAGCTTGACGCTTCGCTCTTAAAGGAGGTGATCCAGCCGCACCTTCCGATACGGCTACCTTGTTACGACTTCACCCCAGTCATGAATCCCACCGTGGTAATCGCCCCCCTTGCGGTTAGGCTAACTACTTCTGGTGAAACCCACTCCCATGGTGTGACGGGCGGTGTGTACAAGACCCGGGAACGTATTCACCGCGACATTCTGATCCGCGATTACTAGCGATTCCGACTTCATGCAGTCGAGTTGCAGACTGCAATCCGGACTACGATCGGGTTTGTGGGATTGGCTCCCCCTCGCGGGTTGGCGACCCTCTGTCCCGACCATTGTATGACGTGTGAAGCCCTACCCATAAGGGCCATGAGGACTTGACGTCATCCCCACCTTCCTCCGGTTTGTCACCGGCAGTCTCATTAGAGTGCCCTTTCGTAGCAACTAATGACAAGGGTTGCGCTCGTTGCGGGACTTAACCCAACATCTCACGACACGAGCTGACGACAGCCATGCAGCACCTGTGTTCCGGTTCTCTTGCGAGCACTCCCAAATCTCTTCGGGATTCCAGACATGTCAAGGGTAGGTAAGGTTTTTCGCGTTGCATCGAATTAATCCACATCATCCACCGCTTGTGCGGGTCCCCGTCAATTCCTTTGAGTTTTAATCTTGCGACCGTACTCCCCAGGCGGTCAACTTCACGCGTTAGCTGCGCTACTAAGGCCCGAAGGCCCCAACAGCTAGTTGACATCGTTTAGGGCGTGGACTACCAGGGTATCTAATCCTGTTTGCTCCCCACGCTTTCGTGCATGAGCGTCAGTGTTATCCCAGGGGGCTGCCTTCGCCATCGGTGTTCCTCCGCATATCTACGCATTTCACTGCTACACGCGGAATTCCACCCCCCTCTGACACACTCTAGCCCGGTAGTTAAAAATGCAGTTCCAAGGTTAAGCCCTGGGATTTCACACCTTTCTTTCCGAACCGCCTGCGCACGCTTTACGCCCAGTAATTCCGATTAACGCTTGCACCCTACGTATTACCGCGGCTGCTGGCACGTAGTTAGCCGGTGCTTATTCTGCAGGTACCGTCATCAACACGGGTTATTAACCCGTGCCATTTCTTTCCTGCCAAAAGTGCTTTACAACCCGAAGGCCTTCATCGCACACGCGGGATGGCTGGATCAGGGTTTCCCCCATTGTCCAAAATTCCCCACTGCTGCCTCCCGTAGGAGTCTGGGCCGTGTCTCAGTCCCAGTGTGGCTGGTCGTCCTCTCAAACCAGCTACGGATCGTCGCCTTGGTGAGCCTTTACCCCACCAACTAGCTAATCCGATATCGGCCGCTCCAATAGTGAGAGGTCTTGCGATCCCCCCCTTTCCCCCGTAGGGCGTATGCGGTATTAGCTACTCTTTCAAGTAGTTATCCCCCGCTACTGGGCACGTTCCGATATATTACTCACCCGTTCGCCACTCGCCGCCAGACCGAAGTCCGCGCTGCCGTTCGACTTGCATGTGTAAAGCATCCCGCTAGCGTTCAATCTGAGCCAGGATCAAACTCTTTAGTTTAATCACTGTAGTTTTTCCCGCACCTCGATTGTGATCCGAAAACCACTCGCTCGGCACGGCGCATCACTCAAAGAAACCTGACAAAGTCACGTGACTCACAACACTTGCGTATCGTGAGTCCAAGCTTCCTTACCTTGCTTCTTTTTTGTGAGCACTTGCTTATCTATTTCGGTCCGCGTCACCAACATCAAGATCAGCTACCTTACGGTAACCCCACCTGATATCGACTCGCTTCGCATTTAGTAATCAAATGCCCACACTTATCGGTTGTTTGGTTGTTAAAGAGCGATTCGCTGAAAATTTGTTTGTGCAGCGAAGGAACGGAAGTATGAACGTCTTTTGTTCGTCTGTCAAATCAAACGAGCGGGTTCACCCTAATATTTTTTGCTTCTTGCCTCGAAGACCTCTACCCTACGGTTAAAACCGTAAGCAACAGACCCAACGCAACTAGGATTAGCGACTCAATGGACCCACTGAATGAAGACATCTACATCAATGTCACACCCTTTGAAACCCGTGTCGCCCTTATCTGCCAAGGGGTGGTCCAAGAGCTGCATCTAGAGCGTACGTCATACCGCGGGCAAGTGGGCAGCATACGATTAGGACGGGTGGTTCGGGTGCTACCGGGCATGCAGAGCGCCTTCGTTGAGATAGGACTGGACAAAGCCGCCTTCATCCATATCGCCGACATTCGGGAGCACCGACACGAGCGAACCGCGGGCATCACTGTCACAACACCAATCGAAAAGATCCTTTTTGAGGGGCAGACCATCATGGTGCAGGTCATTAAAGACCCGATCGGCACCAAGGGCGCGCGCTTGTCGACGCAAATCAGTGTGGCAGGTCGCCTACTCGTCTACTTGCCGCACGATCCTCATATAGGTATTTCTCAAAAGATAGTCTCTGAGCAAGAACGCCAGCGGCTACGTGACAGCGTCTTGGCTTTGTCGCCCGAGCGGACAACGGGGGGGTTCATTATTCGTACGCAAGCCGAAGAGGCCTCTGACGAATCGCTCAAAGCGGATATCGATTATTTGATTCAGTTGTGGGGAAATATTCAAACCAAAGCAAAAACCGCTGCGACCCCTTGCTTGCTTTATGAGGACCTCACACTAGCGCAGCGCGTCTTGCGAGACATCGTCACACCAAAAACAAAACAAATCTTGGTTGATTCAAGATCCGTTTGTCAGCAAATGCACGAATGGGCGGCCGTCTATACACCAACCGTGGTTCCTAACATCGCTCAGTATCGTGGGGAACGGCCACTTTTTGATCTTGCCAATGTAGAGGAAGAAATCAGTCGAGCACTGTCCCGCCGGGTTGATCTCAAATCAGGCGGATACCTCATTATTGATCAAACAGAGGCGCTGACCACCGTCGACGTCAATACAGGAGGTTTTGTGGGTGGTCGCAACTTTGACGATACGGTTTTCAAAAACAACCTTGAAGCCGCTCAAGCCATTGCGCGCCAACTGCGCTTGCGTAACTTGGGCGGCATTATCATTATTGACTTCATCGACATGTCGGACCTTGAGCATCAACAGTCCGTCCTAGAGGCTCTCAAACGAGCGTTAATCGCAGACCGCACAAAAACCACAGTTAGCGAGTTCAGCCAGCTCGGTTTGGTAGAAATGACGCGTAAGCGCACCCGCGACTCTCTGGCAAATCACCTCTGTGAGCCCTGCCCCACTTGCGACAGTCGCGGCCACATAATGACCAATCGCAGCGTCTGTTACGAAATCCTGCGTGAAATATTGCGAGAGTCCAAGCAGTTCAACCCAAAAGAATTTCGGATTTTGGCCTCCCAACAAGTTATTGACCTTTTTCTAGAAGATGAGAGTCAGCATCTCGCTATGCTCGGTGACTTCATCGGAAAACCCATATCAATGGAAGTCTCAACAAGTTGCACGCAAGAGCAATACGACATTGTTTTGATGTAGACGTTTAATGTGCACTTTTGATGTGCACTTTCGATGTGGACCGTTAGTCAGCCCTGAATTGCATTTTGTACAATGCGGCATAGGCGCCATCTTGTTGAATCAGAACGTCATGCGGTCCGCTCTCGATAATCCTACCCTGATCTAGAACGACAATACGATCCGCATTTTGTACCGTCGAAAGACGATGAGCAATCACGACCGTTGTGCGCCCCTTCATGAGCCTTTCTAATGACCCCTGAACTTGGCGTTCGGACTCATTGTCTAATGCCGATGTGGCCTCATCAAGAATCAATATGGGCGCATCTTTGATCAACGCGCGGGCAATGGCGAGCCGCTGTCGTTGTCCGCCAGACAAACGGGTCGCGTTTTCACCAACCTCGGTGCGTATCCCGTTGGGCAATCCGTCGACAAACGCTAACAGGTTGGCCGCGGCCAGCGCATCGCGAATTTGGCTGTCGGTGGCTGTATGAGAAGCCCCATAGCCGACATTTTCCGCAATCGACGCATTAAATAAGACCACATCTTGGCTCACCAGAGACAAACGTGCGCGTAAGTGACGCAAGGCCAGCGTCTGAATATCTACCCCATCAATTCGAACCGAACCGGCGGTTGGGTCGACGAATCGAGCCAACATATTGACGAGCGTGGTTTTACCGCTGCCTGACCGTCCTACTAGCGCAACAATCTGCCCCGGCTCGATATCTAAGCTGACGTCCCTTAAGGTGTCGACATCGGCATCTGTGAACCGATGTTCAACGTGCGAGAACTGAATGCGCCCAACCATTGGCGCAGGAAAATCTACGCCTTTACTCAAATCCTCGCCGGGTTGATCAACCAAGTCAAAGACACTTTCGGCAGAGGCCAACATCCTCTGCATATTGCCCACAATATTAGTCAGCCGCTTCACCGGATCAAATATTTGAGCAAGCGCGGCCATGAAAGCCGCAAAACTTCCCACCGTTAAAAGACCCGAATCAGCCTCATGTAAAGCTACACCAATCGCAATAGACACCGAGATCGCAATGATTACTTGAATAATTGGCCGCAGCGCGGAATCCGCGATGGCGCTACGCATCTGATGTCGACGCAGACTGGCATTCACACCACCGAACCGAGTACTTTCTGAGTGATAGCCATCAAATAATTTGATGACGCGTTGGCCAGTGATGCCCTCAGAAACCACTTCAGCCAGCTTGGCGTTTGTGCTGATGGTTTCTCGGTTTATCCGTCTTAGGCGTTTAAGAAACAACCGAGTGATGAAGACCGAGCCGGGCAAGATCACCACCACGATTGTCGCCAACTGCCATGACATATAAAACAGAACCGCCAGCAGTGATAAGACAACCAGACTTTCCCTCACCAATACAGTAACCACGTTGGTGGCGGTCGATGTGATGTTGCCCGCGTCCACCGTGAACCGGTTCATTAAACGGCCACTATCACCTCGTTTGAATTCGCTGTCAGGCATTGAGAGCAGTCTGTCAAACATATCTTTGCGCAGACCCAGCAACAAGTTGTTGGCAACCCATGCCATTAAGTAGTCACTAATAAATGCGCAAATACCACGCAACAACACCAGCGATATGATCGCTAAGGGCACTTGCCAAACATAGTCTGGCTTTGCTCCTGACAAGCCATCGTCGATCAGAGGTTTCATGGCTATAGCCAGCGTTGGCTGTGTGGCCGCTGCTAGAGCCATAAACAGCGCGGCAACGGCCAGCGCCTTCCAATACCCCCCTACCCGGGCGTAAATACGTCCCCAGACTTTGTTCTTTAGGGGGTGGTCATAATGCGTAGATGTGCCAGAAGACTTCAACGGTATCCTTTTGCCAATCTTAAGGGACTCATACACCCCGTGTGCAGTGGCTCTGTTAGTGCTAACCTTTGTTGTAAGCGAATTGTACCGATTCAAATCCAAACCCCACGGCTCGCTCCATTAATTCGATGCTCACAACGAATCAACACCACGCGGCCTTGCGCGTCATGCCTGCAAAAAAAAACCAACCCTTTGTCATCGTTTTGCGCCTTCCTAACTGGGTTGGCGACGTCTGCATGAGTTTGCCATGCGTTCAGTGGCTCGCTGACAGCGGCCATGAAATGGTGATTTATGGGCGACCCTGGGCACAGCCACTCATGGCTCAATTCCAGCCGCGCGCCTTCGTGGCCTTAAGCGGGCGTTTTAGTGAAGACCTCCAAACCGTCAAACAAGCACGGCTCTCACAAAGTGGCGAGAGCAGAGGGCTAATATTGCCTGACTCTTTGTCGAGCGCCGCGATTTTTAGGCTTGCTGGTGTGCCCAGCCTGGGCTACCGACACGACGGTCGCTCTCTGTTGCTGCGCTGGCCCGTTGGTAAACCATCGCCTCAATGGCATGCCTCCCATAAATGGTGGCACCTAATCAAACAAGCCGCCCAGCAGTGGCAGCTGCCGCCACCCGATTCGGAGCCGCCTGGCGTTCTACTCAAGCCTGCACAACATGATGAGCAAGCAGCCACCGATCTCATGCGCGCTGAGGGGCTGACACCCGGTCACTTTGTCTTGGTCGCTCCCACTGCGACGGGCTTGCACAAGGGACAAGTGAAGGTTTGGCCACACTTTGAAGCACTCACTCAATCATTGCAAGCGGCCGGACACCGGGTCATCGCCTGCCCACCCGCTAGCGAGCAGGAACAAGTCAGACTCACGACGCCAAGCGCCCAGCGGGTTGGGCCGTTAAGCCTGACAGGTCTGGCGGCCCTAGCCAAGCAAGCAAGCTTGGTTTTGTGCAACGATTCGGGTGTATCGCATTTGGCAGCCACTGTCCGAGCCAGACAAATCACCCTGTTTGGCGTGACTGACCCGAGGATAACCGCTCCCTTGTCAACCGATGCGACCGTGCTTGGATCACTCGGCCACTGGCCAGACCTCAACACAGTGCTAGATGCTGCACTCGACCGGCTAACCAGACCCAGCCCTTCCAAGCAGCTTGCCCATGAACAGCCTACTTAGTCAGATTTCTCACGGCTTGTTATTTCCTCCCAACGTGATGTTGGCGACTTTTGTGCTTGCTGTCTTGCTCGTCTTTTTGAAACGCAAGTTCCTAGCCGGTCTCACATTCACTCTAGGATTTCTCTGGATGCTCGCGTGGTCGCTACCCATCACAACGCTTGCCGCCGGTGGTTGGTTAGAAAATCGCTACACCTTTCAGCCCGAATTGGAGACATCGACCGTTGATGCAATCGTTGTGCTCGGAGGACACGTCCAAGGCAACCGCGTCAATTGGTTTGAGCCGTTTGATGAGAGTGCGGTGGTCAGCCGCGAATCCCTTGCCGCCTCGCTATACCTCGCAGAAAGGGCTCCTTTGATTGTGCTCTCAGGTGGCGCACTTGAGGGCAACATCAGTGACACCGCAACCATGGCGAGGTCACTTCGCCAGCTTGGCATCCCAGCCGATGCCATCATTGAAGAAACCCAAAGCCAAAATACGCGTGAGAACGCCACGCTAACGGATCAAACCTTGCGTTCCCTAAAAAAGAAACGCTTGCTTTTAGTCACCTCAGCTCTGCACATGCCGCGCGCCATGGCTGCCTTTGACAGCACATCGGTTCAAGCCACCGCCGCTCCCCTGCCCGCTCAAATCCAATGGAAATCCAATTTCAACCGATCCCCATGGCAACCTGACATGCAAACGCTACTCGCAAGCCGCAGCATCATCAAAGAATACGCGGGGCTGTTGCTCTACTGGATTCAAAGTCTTTTCTCAGGAAACCCCGACGACAGCATCTCCTAATTGCTCGCTCATTGCTCGCTAATTACCCACCAATTGCTTTTAACTTTAAGCACCCTAACTGATATGATCCTCTCGCTTATGGCTCCTTCCCACCTACCTAGACAATGAATAGACAAACCCTTTATCCCTACGCTGAACACGCCTTGGTCTTTCTGCTGGGTGCGGGCATCTTTCTGTCAAAACCGGTGATCTACATCGCCACAGGATTGCTCACGCTGTACTTCCTGATTCGGTTAGCTAGCGACACAAGTTATCGGCGAGAAGTCTTTGCCAACAAACTCATCGTCATAGCACTCGTGATTTACGTTTTTGGGATTTTGGCCGGCCTAATCGTGCAGATCAGTGCAGATGATTTAGCGCTGATCGCAAGAAAAAGCTTGTACTTGGTCATTTTTGCGCCGCTATTGCTCGCCTTCCGGTCCGCCAAAACCCGCGGCTTCGCTTTGGCGGGCGCGCTTGTGGGTTTCTGGGTCGCCGGCCTTCTAACCTTAATTTCGCTACCCGATTTAGAACCTGGCCGCATCGCAGGTGCCACTTGGCTGGTCGACGTCTGGGGCGTATTGTGCGGGTTTTTTCTGGTCTTCCTAACACCATATATCTTTGACCAACGATGGTCAGGTTATTGGCGGCTTTTTTTTGCAGTCACCGCCCTATTGGCACTCTTCTTTCTAATTCTCAGTGGCGCCAGAGGACCGTGGCTAGGTGCCGCCATTGCCCTTTTCACCTACCTACTGCTTTTTCAAAAGAAAACCCTAGGCCTACTTTTAATCGCTGCCGCGCTCGCCTACTTTCCAGCCAAACAACTTTTCCCAACGCACATTGACCGCATCACAGACCGTGTCATGTCAGTCGCTCAAATGCAATCGAACGATTCGAACTGGATCCGCTTGACCCTATGGCAACTATCCATCGGGCACGCCCTAGAAAAAGTGCACGAAGCACCCATGGTCTTACTGCTCGGCTCGGGCAGCGACGCGCATTTCCCAGACTTCCTTGAATATACGGAAAGCACACCCACCATAAGCAACAAAGACAAAGATCGACTCGCGATCTATGGCTATCCATCAAACGACATTCACAACACATATCTAGACGCAGTGGCCAAACACGGACTCATCTGGACTTTGGCTAATTTGTTTTTTTTCCTTTCAATAGCGTATGCGGCATGGCGCTACCGAACGCCACCCCATCAGACACCATTAGCGGCACCCGCCGTGATCCTGTACTTTTTAATAACGGGTATCACCTACACCCTGTTGCCGCACTTTGCGACCACATTCATGATATTTTTTGCTGTGCTGGCATGTTCGAGTAATCATATGTTTAAGATAGAGGGCCTATGCGAGAAATCGTAATGTAAGGCCGCACTTCATAAACAAACAGTCGAGTCGTTATTAAGCCGTGATAGATCTGGACAAGAGGCTACTTAAAAAAGATAGAAAAATGAAAAAGCCACTTTGGCTGAAGTCAACTTACATAAGGGCAGCTCTCAGCCATCAAGCCACACGATGGCTAATAAAAAAAAAGCCTGGTACCTATAACGGTGCGCATGGTGAACGGGTCCTGATATCTAGCACCGACGGTTTGGGTGACGCGTTTTTAAGGCTCTCTGTTATCAATGCTTTAGCCCACAAACATGGCATTGATAATGTATTTGTCCTAACCAGGGATGCTTCAGCTCCCCTTTACGAAAAGCTGGGTGTGCGTACCCTTCAGTACGGTGATAAGCATAGAGTTAGTCTTTTACAACGTCTAAAACTGGTTAGAAAACTAAACAATCTCGGTGCGCGGACGATTTATGTCATGGACTTTGCCCTGACGGAAAATGTCATTGATCGGTTGCAAATACCGGAAAAAATCGGTTTCTCCAACCAACGCCGACCAAGCCTCGACAAACGTTTCACCACTACAGTCGCTCATCCGTTTTATGTAGGCGAGGCATTAAGTAACTTTTGTGTTACCACGAAGATCAATCCTTCGCTCATGGATAACACCCTCTTCTTCCCTGCACCTAACGACCCCTTAAGCACACCCAAAACACGCTTGAAATTAGCAGTCGCCGTTGGAGCAAGCAACCCCCTAAAAATGATGCGTGTGAGTAATTTTTCTGAAATATTGACCTGCTTGCGTCAGGCCTTTCCACAAGCTGAAATTATTCTCCTCGGATCCGGCCCCAAAGAAAAAACATATGCCAGCAGAGTATCCTCACAGACCGATAACCTGACGTTAACAAACGCGGTGTCCAACCTTGACTTGCCAGCGCTTATTTCTTGCGTTCAGGACTGTGATGCTTTGATTGGTTTTGACTCAGCGCTTTACAACCTTGCGTTTACGCTCAAGAAACCCACGGTTTGTATGGCATGGACAAACGCAAGCGTTCAACACACGGCGCCATGGGTAAGAATCATTCGGGGATCTGGGCCAGAATGGGGTGTGCCGGACCGCTACGGCTGTCCCGAGACAAACGCCATATCGCCTGACACCATCATTGAGGCACTTAGTGATTTATTGGACAGCTATCGAAGCCCAGTAATTGACGCCCAACAAACCACCACGCGATGAGATACATCGACGGCACTTTAAACGCCTATTAGCCTCATTGGCTAAACGCCTATGAATGCGCTCAACTTCAGGTTGCTACCAAGACAGCGTCCTCAGCTGAATACTGGAACACGCGACTCAAGAACTGATCAATCGCAGCACTTAGCCGGTCGTCTTCAAACGCATCTATCCGTTGTGGCCACACCTTATCAGCGACTAGCGCCTGCGCATGGTCCGAGTTAGGATGCCAACTGCCAAAGTTGTTAAGTGTCAGAGGGTTTGCTGCGTTGGGCGGATGATAGAAAGCCAGCAGAGGCTTTTCTAAGCCAGACGCGACATGCACTAGGCTCGTATCCACTGAAATCACGCCGGCACACAGCCGCACCTGCTCAATCAATTCGGTCAGGTGACCGGTTGGGCGAAACAAAACCGCATCGGATAATCCGTGGGCTTTCATCAACGCAGACAATCGTGCCACGTGGTCTAAGGTCACAATCAACAACACTCGAATACTTTGGTGACGCCTCGCACTACTTGCCAGCAGCGTTTGAACCGTCCAGACAATTTTGGCGTCACTAAAACAGCGATGCTTGCTAGCGCCATTCGGGCAAAACCCAATGACCTTTTCAGTGGGCCAATGGGTCATGATTTTGGCCCGGTCATTATTATTTTGAGGTAGCCAGTAGCGTCGATCAGCCACGGGTATCGAGAGCTGCTCAAGAAACGGCACCAGCTTTTCAGAAAAGTGACGGCCTTCTGTTAGCTTGCCCAACTTGATATCGATGCACTGGAGCGCGTCATCCAAGCTTGCTACGTGAGCGGGCTGAACCAAACGCAAGAAAAACAAGTCTCGGGCCTTCAACGCCTGTGACAAATGCACAACGTACCTTGGCTTTTTAATATCAGCTGTCATTTTGAAAAAAGAATGCAGCCTCGGCCTTCGAGGAGCCAAAAGCACCTTATCAAATCCATAGGTACTGGCATACCAATCAGAGAACTCTGGGCCAGTGATGATCCATAACTTTAAGTCTGGCCGATAAGCCCTGATCGCACGCCAAACCCATGACAACACGACCGTGTCGCCTAGCTTGGCATCCCACCTAACAAATAAGATGGCTTCTTGAAAGGGGCCCTGATTTCTAAGCACCTTATCAAAAAGAAAGATCGCCACACCACGACGTACGTGATCGCGCCAAGCCCTAACCTTGTTAGTAAACGATCTCAAATCCATCGGCCTCGACCCAATCACTTAACTCAAGCAACAACGCGTCAGGCACATGCACAAACCACTGCTGACCGAGTCGAATGCGGCAGGCAGCACCTTCGGTTGTGTACCGAATTTCAACTGGCATGCCTGCGCCTTGCTCATTGGCGCGATACGGAGACAAAATAGCCTCCAACCGACTCGCATCTGCGTCACCATTGAGCCGTATCGATAAGGCTCGGGCACGCGCCTCGCGCATGGTTTGTAAGTCAAACACATCATCAACGGAGACCCTAAAACCACCCGAATACTCATCTAGAGACACTTTCCCGGCCAACACCAACAAGGCATCCTCCCGAAATCGAGCACGGTTAGCCTCAAACATGTCGTTAAAGATCATGACATCTAATTGCGCCGTACCGTCGTCAATGGTGGCAATTAACATCTTGCCGCGCCGCGTCATCTGCGTACGTAACGAAGCAATCGTGCCGGCTAACCACTGGACATCGCGTGACGCCGCCACTTGATTTAAGGCCCTCGGAACCATTCGGCGAACTTCATCGCGCCAGGCGTCAAACATATGCCCACTAAAAAAGAAACCCAATGCCACTTTTTCTTCTGCGAGCCGACGACGTAAATCCCAAGGCGCTGCCTTTTCTAAAGCAACCGCCACCACCTCGCTGCCGTCATCACCAAACAACGACACTTGGGAGGCGCTGCGCGCCGACTGCTCAGCCGCCTCGAGCGCTGTCGGCAAAGACGCCAACAAAGCCGCCCGGTTAGGCGCAACCGCATCAAAAGCACCCGCCCTGATTAATGACTCAAAACTGCGTCGATTGACCAACTGGCGATTAACCCGCTGGCAAAATTCAAACAATGAAACAAACGGCCCATCGGCCTCACGCACACGCACAATCTCCTCAATCGCTGCCTGGCCAATCCCCTTGACGGCACCTAACCCGAAGCGGATGGTGCGAGGTGGCTTGCCTTGCTCAAAGAACTCATCACAGACAGGCTCAAAACGATAGCCTGAGGCATTCACATCAGGCGGCAATACCTTGACACCATTCGTATCACAATCGCGCCAAAACGCTTGAACCTTGTCGGTATCGTCCATGTCAGAAGACAACGTCGCCGCCAAAAACTCCGCCGGATGATGCGCCTTTAACCAAGCCGTGTGATACGCAATCAACGCGTAAGCCGCCGAGTGCGATTTGTTAAAGCCATAGCCGGCAAACTTTTCCATCAAATCAAAAAGCTTGACAGCCAATTTAGGGTCATGCCCCTTTTGCGCGGCGCCTTCCTGAAATAACTCGCGCTGCTCGGCCATCTCCTCGGCTTTTTTCTTCCCCATGGCACGACGCAACAGATCCGCGCTACCCAAGGAATAGCCACCAATGATCTGCGAAATCAGCATGACCTGTTCCTGATAGACGATCACACCATAAGTACTTTTTAATGTGTGTTCTAAATCAGGGTGAAAATAGTCAACTGAAGCGCGGCCATGTTTTCGGTTAACGAAATCATCGACCATGCCCGACTCAAGCGGGCCCGGCCGATAAAGCGCAAGTACAGCAATCACATCCTCAAAATGGCTTGGGCGTAACTTCTTAAGCAGCTCCTTCATGCCTCGTGATTCCAGCTGAAACACCGCGGTGGTGTTCGCCTCACACAACAACTGGTAGACCTTAGGATCGTCTAAGGTCAACGACATCACATCAAAATCTGCAAGCCCTGGATTGAACTTGCGCACGTAACGCACAGCCCAGTCAAGAATCGTCAAATTACGCAAGCCCAAGAAGTCAAACTTAACCAATCCAATGGCTTCAACATCATCCTTGTCGAACTGTGAAATCGCGCTTGCCTCTTGCCCCGGCTGGCAATAAAGGGGACAGAAATCAGTCAGTTTGCCCGGCGCAATCAAGACCCCGCCCGCGTGCATACCAACGTTGCGAGTTAGTCCTTCGAGCGGGCGCGCCAAATCAACCAGCGCCCTAACCTCATCCTCTTTTTCATAGCGTGCTTTGAATGCGGGCTCGTCGGCCAAGCTTCGCTCAAGCGTCCAGGGATCGGCAGGATTAAACGGAATCAACTTAGATAAGCCGTCACAAAGCATGTAGGGCATATCTAGCACCCGCCCTGCGTCCCTAATAACTGCCTTTGCACCCAATGTTCCAAAAGTAGCAATCTGGCTCACCGCTGGCCGGCCATACTTTTGCTTGACGTATTCGATGACGCGTTCGCGATTGTCTTGGCAAAAATCGATATCAAAGTCAGGCATAGAGACCCGCTCAGGATTCAAGAATCGCTCAAACAAAAGGTCATAGCGAATCGGATCCAAATCGGTAATACCCAACGAATAAGCCACTAGCGATCCTGCGCCAGAGCCACGGCCTGGACCAACAGGCACCCCATTCTTTTTGCCCCAGTTGATGAAGTCTTGCACAATCAGGAAGTACCCCGCGAATCCCATCTGGATGATGATCTCGCACTCCAGCTTCAACCGCGCCTCGTAAGTGGCTCGTTGACTTTGTCGCATGGCCTCTTCAGGGAATAACTGCAGCAAACGGACGTCTAAACCTTCTTGAGACAACGTGTATAAATAATCATCAATGGTCAACCCAGGCGGTGTTGGAAATGCCGGCAGGCGGGCTTGCCCAAGGGTCAGGCTTAAATTGCAACGCTGAGCGATTGCCACCGTGTTTTGCAACGCCGAGGGCACGTCAGAAAACAGCGCCTCCATTTCCTCTGACGATTTCAAGTACTGGTCTTCGGTAAAACGGCGTTCTCTTTTAGGGTTGGTCAGGATTTCGCCGTCGGCGATACACACGCGCGCTTCGTGAGCTCGATAGTTCTCCGCTTTCAGAAACTGCACGGGGTGGGTTGCCACAACCGGTAGCGTGAGCTTTTGCGCAAGCGCCAAAGACGCGTCAGCACAGTTCCAGTCGGCTTGGTTATCCGTGCGCTGAAGTTCAATAAAATAACGCCCAGGCAAGGCCTCGTGCCACTGCATTGCCAACTGCTCGGCGACGGCCGTCTGGCCATTGATCAAAGCCTGGCCAACATCACCGAAACGGGCACCTGACAACACAATCAAACCCTCTGATTGCATCAACCACTCTCGTTTAATAGCGGCCCTACCTTGATGGGCGTTTTCCAGCCAAGCACGTGTAACCATTTCGCATAAGCACCGATAGCCCTGCTCATTGGCCACAAGCAGTAGAATGCGATAAGGCTTCTCGGGCTCAGCCTCATTAGATAACCACATGTCGCAACCGGCAATGGGCTTGATCCCCGCGGAGCGAGCGGCTTTATAAAACTTGATTAAGCCAAAAACGTTGGCGAGATCAGTTAAAGCAACAGCGGGTTGGGACTGCGATTTTGTTTGTGAAATCAAGTCGCCGATGCGCACGATTCCATCGACCACCGAATACTCTGAGTGGACACGTAGATGGACAAATGGGGTTAGGGACTGGTTGCCTGACATGCGTTTGATTGTACTCAAGGACGGCGCGAACACATCATGAAATGGCTAATTCTATTCATCTGGCTTGGCTCAATACTATTTATCTATTTGCGAGGGGTCGTTAGACCCCCCTTGAAACGTCAGTTGCTGCATCAATCCAGCCTTTTGGCACCACTTAACGCGCTGTTGATTCTGATATCAAAGGTCCCAACCACGCCTTATGTGCCGGTTAGCCGCATACCAGCCCTTAAATTACTCGAAGAAAACTGGCAGACGATAAGAGATGAAGCGCCGAAGCTGAAAGAAGCCACCGCACCCACATCGGCTGCACCCGCCCAAGCCACGGATCCAAGCGATTCAATTGATTCAACCGATTCAAGCACCTCATTCGAACCCGACAGGCAATTTTTCTACCTCAAAGGTCAGGCCAGTCAACGCCCAGCGGCTGAGTCGCCCCTCTACCCAAAAACCGTGGCCTTGTTGGCGCAGATTCCTGACATCAAAGCCGCCATGTTTGCTGAGCTACCCGCTCGCGCCAGTCTTAACCCAAGCCGTGGCACTTTCGCCAACTCATTGCACTACCACTTAGGCCTGTCCACCTCAAATGACGAGGGTTGCTATATCGACGTCGATGGCCTGCGTTACGTTTGGCACGACGGCGAAGGCGTGCTCTTTGACCAAACGTATCTCCACGAAGCCCATAACAACACCGACTCGACTCGCCTGATTTTGTTTTGTGACGTTCAACGCCCCTTACAGTGGCGCGCAGTAGAGAGATTCAATCAGTGGGTCAGCCGCCTTTTGAAGTCAGCCGCGAGCCTCGCGAGTGCCAAAGCGAAACAAACGGGCTTTACAAACGGGGTAATCCAATGGCGTCACCGACTCGATCAAAAGCGCCAGGCGTTTAAGGCCACCAATCAGCCGCTCTATAAAGCGATTGAGGTGGGCTTGGTCGTACTCGCCATCTTGTTGTTCTTAGCGATCTGAGCGAACGAAGCGAATTGAGTTGCCACGCCCTGCTTTCGCTAGCGCTGCAAGGCTTCCCATGCCTTGTGCAAGCGTTTGACAGAAACCGGAAAGGGTGTGCGCAAGCGTTGGGCAAATAGCGCGACGCGCAACTCTTGTAACAACCAAAAAAACTGATCAAGTCCGGGGTCCGACGCGCCTGCCAACGCCTGCCGGGCGCGTCGGTAACGGGCCACGAGCGGCGCCATTTCTGACAGTCGAGACTGATCTCTAGCCGCGCCAGCACGCAACCCATCAAAACGCACCACCATCGCCTCAAGATAGCGCGGCAAGTGCTTTAACTGTTCATAGGGCGTTTGAATCACAAACGATGGGGGCAGCAATGCCGCTAACTGCTCATTCATGTCTTGACACGCATTCTCGTGGGTCTTGAACTGTGTGAGCCGCTTTTTAACCGCTTCACGCCCCTCGAGAATCGTCAACACCAATCTCGCTAGCTCTTGTGCGAGCAAACCCACCCTCTCTTTCGCTTGCTCGCGACAAACCCCGAACGTCTGCGCATCGATAGGCCATTGTGTCTCAGGACCCGCCCGCCACAAAGCCGCGTCAATGATCTGTGCGCGCAAGTGCTCCCATGTGCCAAGCGGCATGTACAAGACCCCTAAGCGAAGCGCCTGTGGTAGATTTTTCTCAAGATATTTGATTTGCTCTTTCAGGCTAAGCCGCAACAATCGCAAGAGGCCGAGCCGATGAGCACGTTGCGCCTGCCCAGGGTCGTCAAAGACATCAATATGGCAATGTGTGCCGGCATCGACCAAGGCCGGATAACCCAACACACTCTTTCCCAAGCGACGCAGCTCCATGACTTCCGGCAAGCAATCGAATGACCAATCGGTAATACGCTCAAGCGCTTGCTCGGCAATCACTGTCTCGCCTTTAGCGCTCATTTCCTGGAAGGTCGCTTGTGCTTGATCACCAAACTGCGCCTTGAGGGTCGACAAATTACGACCAGCCCGCAACATTCGCCCATGCTGGTCGAGAACGCGGAAATTCATAAACAAATGGGCGGGCAACGTATCAAGACGGAAATCACTTTCTTGAACCTGCACATGAAACTGTTGGTTGATATCTTGGATGATGGCGGCAATCAAACCGCACGGTGGCGATTGCATTTGATCAAACCAACGCGCATGAAAGGCCTGTGCATAATCAGGCACCGGCACACAGTGCTTGCGCAGTTTTTGTGGGAGGGATTTGACCAGCCATTGCACTTTCTCTTTCACCATGCCGGGCACCAACCACTCCCAGCGCTGCACCGCCATCTGATTGAGCAACACCAGCGGCACAGAAAGCGTGACACCGTCTTTGGGTGATCCCGGCTCAAAGTGATAATCCAGCTTCAGGCTGTTGCCTTGCCAGTTAACTGACTTAGGGAAGACATCGGTGGTGATGCCCGCAGCCTCATGGCGCATCAAATCATCACGCGAGAGCAACCAGCGCTTTGCTTGGTCTTCATCGAGTTGCTTAAACCAGTGCTTGAACTTGCCTGCCTGACAAATATCGTCAGGCAGCAGTCTGTCGTAAAACCGCGCAATCAATGATTCGTCAACCAAAATGTCTGGCCGACGGCTGCGATGCTCGAGGTTTTCTATGCTTTGAATCAGCTTCCGGTTAAGCGTCACAAATTCAAGCGGCACATCAATATCGCACGGCACCAAAGCATCTCGGATAAATGTCTCACGAGCACGCACGGGATCAACAGCCCCAAAATGCACCTGCCGCCCAGCGTAAACAGGCAAGCCATAGAGCGTCGCTTTTTCGAGGGCCACCACTTGACCCCGTCGCTTATCCCAACGTGGATCGCCCCAGCTGCGCGTGAGCAAATGAGGGGCCATGCGCTCAATCCATACCGGCTCAATATTGGCCACACAACGCGCATACAGCTTGCTGGTCTCCACCAGTTCCGCCGCCAAAATCCACGCACCCGCCTTTTTGACAAGCTTGGAACCCGGATGAATCCAGAATCGAATGTCGCGAACACCTTGGTAGTGGGGACCTTCTGGTGACTTCAGCCCGACGTGACCTAGCAAGCCAGTCAAAAGCGCAGAATGAACCTGCTCATAAGTGGCCTCTGTCTGGTTGACACGCCAGCCTTGCTCACCAACCAAAGCTGCCAATTGGCCATGAATGTCATGCCATTCACGCAAGCGATTAACCGACAAAAAATTTTGTCGCAATAAGGCGGTTAACTTCCGTTGAGAGGCTTTGTGGGCCACTTGTTCGTGGTACCAATCCCAAAGCTTGATCCACACCAAAAATTCGGACTGCTTATGCGCAAACTTAGCATGCGCCTGCACAGCGGCCTCGCGTGCCTGTGCCGGTCGATCGCGTGGATCTTGAACCGCTAGTGCGGCGGCAATCACCAACATCTCTCGCAGGCATTGCTGATCCCGCGCCGCCAGCAAAATACGACCCACGCGCGGGTCTAGCGGCATTTTCGCTAATAGACGTCCTGTGCTTGTTAGCGCATGCACAGCCTGCTGTGTTGGTGCCTCTTGACCACTGGCTAGCGTGCGCAAAGCGCCAAGCTCTTGTAGCGTTTGATACCCATCCGCGATCGCTCGTCCGCTGGGTGGATCCACAAAAGGAAACCCTTCAATCTCATCCAAACCCAGCGACTTCATACGTAGAATCACACCGGCCAATGAAGACCTTAAGACCTCCGGCTCACTGAACTGACGTCGACGCTTGAAGTCCTCTTCATCATAGAGACGGATACACACGCCTGGGCCCAAGCGACCACAACGCCCCGCTCTCTGGTTCGCCGAAGCCTGACTAATTGGCTCTACCTGTAATTGCTCAATCTTTTGGCGCCAGGAGTAACGCTTAACGCGCGCCACACCGGCATCAACAACGTATTTAATACCAGGCACCGTGAGTGACGTCTCGGCCACGTTGGTTGCAAGCACCACCCGTCTGGCGCGAGTGCTCGGCCGAAAAATCTCTTCCTGCTCGTTTTGCGACAGCCTAGAAAACAAAGGCAATATCTGCGTGCTAGCAGGATGGTGCTTACGCAACGCCTCGCTGGTGTCACGGATTTCACGCTCCCCCGGCAAGAACACCAACACGTCGCCCTCGCCATGGCGAGCACACTCGTCGACCGCATCGGTGACCGCATCGCAAAGATCGCGCTCAGGCACGCTTTCATCGACCTCGCCCGGCGCGGGCTCCTCTAACTCTAAGCGAACCGGGCGATACCGAATCTCGACCGGGTATAAACGCCCTGACACCTCAATAACCGGCGCTGCCACCCCATTTCGATCCGCGAAGTGAGTCGCAAACCGCGCTGCATCAATGGTGGCCGAGGTCACGATGACCTTTAAATCGGGTCTTTTTGGAAGTAATTGGCGAAGGTAGCCCAGCAAGAAATCAATATTTAGACTCCTCTCGTGCGCCTCATCAATGATGATGGTGTCATAGGCTTTCAGTAATCGGTCGCGTTGCGTTTGTGCCAGCAAAATACCGTCTGTCATCAATTTAATGGCCGTACTGGCGCCGACGCGTTGCTGAAAGCGGATCTGATAGCCGACCCACTGCCCGAGTGGAGTTTGAAGCTCTTGGGCAATCCGACGTGCCACGGATGTAGCGGCTAGGCGTCTAGGCTGGGTATGGGCGATCATGGCGCCCTGCCCACGGCCCATCGCCAAACATATTTTAGGGAGCTGCGTTGTTTTGCCAGAACCGGTCTCACCGCTCACAATCACGACTTGGTGCTTGCTAATCGCCGCCATGATGTCATCACGCCGAGCGCTGACCGGTAATTCCTCCGGGAAGGCAATCTCAGGCAAGGGCCGTGGGGAAATGGCAACGGAATTGGCCATCTGCGGGTCTGAAACCAATTGAACAACCTCGATCTAGCGCACGGATTACACATGCATTATAGAATCCCCATTGATGCATCATTTGCGACCCTTGGGTTAAATCCGACCCTTCAAGCCTGCGAGACTTATGAACACTGAGGTCGAACCTACCGACATTATGACTGACACTGAGCAAGCAACCGCCTTAAGCGGTGAGACCGTTTCTGCTTTAGGGGCGCCCGACGCCGCTGGCCCACAGTTTGTGCGCTGGTTTCGTGAGGTCGCGCCCTACGTGCACGCGTTTCGTAATAAAACGTTCGTGGTGGCATTTGGCGGCGAACTGGTCCAGGCCGATGCGCTCAATGCCTTGGTTCAGGATCTTTCGCTTTTAAGCGCTTTGGGTATCCGCTTGGTTTTGATTCACGGCTCTCGTCCACAGGTCAACGAACAGCTGCGCCTGAAGGGGTTTGATCAACAATTCGGTCGCGGCATTCAACCCACAGACGATGCTGCCCTTGAATGCGCCAAAGAAGCAGCCGGTGAGATCCGACTCGATATTGAAGCCGCGTTTAGCCAAGGATTACCCAATACGCCCATGTCGCATGCGCAGATACGCGTCATTTCCGGCAATTTCGTGACGGCTCGACCAACCGGAGTCATTGACGGCGTCGATTATTGCCACACGGGACAAGTCCGAAAAATAGACACCGATGCCATGAGAGTGGCCATTGAGAATGGCTCAATTATCGTGCTCTCACCGCTTGGGTTTTCTCCCACAGGTGAGGCTTTTAACCTCGCCATGGAAGATTTAGCCACTAGCGTAGCCGTCGCTTTGCGTGCTGAAAAACTGATTTTTCTGACCGAGACCCCTGGCGTGATCGGTACCGACGGCAACGTTGACACGGAGCTGGCCCGTCTTGATGCCGACGCCCTCCTGGCTACGAATGAACTCGATGAAAACACAGCTTTTTACCTGCATTACGCATCAAAAGCTGTCAAACGAGGGGTTGCACGGGCTCACATGATCCCCTTCAGCCTAGATGGCGTCGTCCTCTTAGAAATCTTTACCCACGACGGGGTGGGTACGATGGTCGTAGAAGACACACTCGACGATCTGCGATCTGCCACCATCGATGATGTGGGCGCGATTTTGCGGCTCATCGAGCCGCTAGAGAGCGACGGCACCCTTATCACGCGTGGCACGAGCTCCATTGAACGCGAAGTTGAGAACTTTTCAGTCCTAGAACACGACGGCATGATCTTTGGGTGTGCGACGCTGCATCACTATCCCGAACAGAAAATGGCCGAAATGGGTTGCTTAATCGTGCATAGCGATTGGCAAGGGGCTGGTGAAGGCGAACTCTTGCTGCGACACATGGAGTCCCGCGCCCGCGCCCTTGGTGCCAAGCGCCTCTTTGTCTTGACGACGCGCACTGCTCACTGGTTCGTGAAGCGCGGGTTTGTGAGAGGTGGCGTGACGGACTTACCCGATGAGCGTCAAACCGCCTATAACCGCTTGCGCAATAGCCATGTGTTTATCAAGCGGCTGTGACAATGACGCCAGCGGTTCATGGATTTGAAGCAACGGCGCCGAAGGCACCCCTACACGCCTTTAAACCCATGAGCCTTAGGTGTATGCATGCCCTCGGTGGGTATGACGCTTTACTATCCATCCAAGTCAATTGAAAAAAAGGCAGTCCAAATGGCACGAATGATTCAGTGTATCAAGCTCAAAAAAGAAGCCGAAGGGCTTGAATTTCCCCCATATCCTGGGGAAATGGGCACAAAGATCTGGCAAAGCATCTCAAAAGAGGGCTGGCAACAGTGGATGGATGTTCAGACACGGTTGGTCAATGAGAACCGCCTCAATCTCGCCGACGCACGCGCAAGAAAATACTTGCGTGAGCAAATGGAAAAATTCTTATTTGAAGACATTGACGTCGAAGCGCAAGGCTTCGTGCCGCCACCTGCCTGATTAAGGTATTCGGTGGAGATGAATTACTCCGCCGAACTGGCCCCCTTGGCAACCGCTTCCTGCACAATACGTTCCGCCGCTTTGACACCTTGGTGACGGACGTCAGTGCCATGCACCATAAAGATCACCCGCTCAGCCATGTTCTTGGCATGATCGCCAATCCGCTCTAATGATCGCGCCACAAATATTAGATCGATGCCATTAGAAATCGTGCGCGGATCTTCAATCATGTAGGAGATCAGACTACGCATGGTTGCTTTCCATTCTTTATCTACCTGCTTGTCGCTTCGCACAACCGCTGCAGCGGCCACAGAATCGTGCCTGGCAAAGGCATCCATGGCATCGTGCAACATCGTCACCACGGCTCGGCCCATGTGCTGCAATTCAACCTCAGGGACAAACTTCTGGTTGCCATCATGCAAACGGCTGGCCATGGCAGCCATTTTTTCTGCTTCATCACCAGAACGCTCCATGTCCGTCAACATTTTTGTAACGGCGATTAGGGTACGCAAGTCAATCCCTGCGGGTTGGCGCCGCGCGATGATAGTGGCAATTTGATCATCAATCGCCACCTCGATTTTATTAACCTCTTTTTCGTTTTTTTTGATCCGCTCAATCAAATCGGTATCGCCGTTGACAACCGCACGAACGGCATCGACGATCATGCTTTCTACACACCCACCCATGCGCAACAATTCGCTGCGAATTTCGTCCATTTCAATGTCAAACTGTTTGTATGTGTGTTCCGTCATTTCAACGCCTATTGGGTAAGAGAGTGCAGATACGTCCTGCTTCGGTGTCGTACCACGTCAATAAATATATGCTAGCAGTAGTGTACAGAAGACTCTGTGACAGTTTTATGAATCAATGTGACGATAGTTTCAAGACACCCTGGGCACTAGAAATCAGGGCGATATCGGCCTTTCTAATCGCAAAAATACCATTGGTCACCACCCCTGGCAGCTGATTCAAGGCTGTTTCAAGTCCCACCGGGTCACTTATCGACAACCCTGACACGTCGATGATCGGGTTGCCATTATCGGTCGTAAAGCCCTCTCGCACCACGGGTTGGCCACCCATTAAAGTGGCAAAACGCATGATTGCTGCCACCGCCATCGGCAACACCTCAATGGGCAAGGGAAACTGACCCAAGCAGTCCACTCTTTTGGAAGCATCCACAATACACACAAAACGTTCAGCCACCGAAGCCACGATTTTTTCTCTTGTCAGCGCCCCGCCACCGCCTTTGATCATTTCAAGAGAGCCGTTGATCTCGTCAGCGCCATCCACATAAAAAGGCATGCGTTGGACGTCATTTAACTCGACAACCGTCACCCCACCCTCTCGCAATCGATTTGCCGTGCGCTCTGAGCTGGCCACCGCAGCGCGAAACAATTGGCGCTTTTGACACAAACAATCAATGAATAGATCCGCTGTCGAGCCAGTGCCCACACCGATCACCGCATCGGGCGTCAGCCACGGTTCAATGTAATCCAGGGCAGCTTGAGCCACGGCTTGCTTTAAGTGTTGGGTATCAACAGTCACGCTTCATCATCCTCCGTTTTCGTGGTGCTCGCGAGCCCATCAAAGGGCCGCTCATTCGCTGTCGCGCTGCTTGCGTTGTCTGGCAACGACTCGACAGATTTTAAGTTACGAAGCATCACCCTTGTACGCGTTTCTGTTTTGCCCAGTTTGTTGGTGGCTGACTCCAATGATTTCTTAACATCAGCCAGCGCTTGGCCAAACTTCCCAAACTCAGTTTTAACCGTTCGAAGCACCTGCCAAACTTCTGATGAACGCTGCTCAATGGCCAGCGTACGAAACCCCATTTGCAAACTGTTCAGCATTGCCGCCAAATTCGCAGGGCCCGCGACATTGACCCGCAGATGGTGCAACTTATCGAGCACCCCAGGCAAGCGCAGAACCTCCGCATACAGACCCTCGCTGGGCAGGAACATAATCGCAAAATCTGTCGTGTGTGGCGGTGAGACATATTTGCTGCCTATCAGCTTGGCTTGAGCCTCAATGGCCCGGCCTAGCGCCTGCGAGGCTTGGCGCACCGATTCCTTGTCGGCCTGGTCCTGGGCTTCATGTAAACGCTCGTACTCCTCTTTGGGGAATTTGGCGTCAATCGGCAACCACACCGGGCCCTCGCCGTCTTGACGACCCGGCAACCGGATAGCAAATTCGACCATGGCTTCACTGCCGGGCACCGTCTTCACATTGCAGGCGTATTGATCGCTGGTCATGGTGTCTTCAATCAGGCGAGCCAACTGAACCTCGCCCCAAGTGCCTCTTGACTTAACGTTAGTCAGGACCCGTTTGAGATCGCCAACACCAGCGGCCAGGCTCTGCATCTCCCCAAGCCCCTTGTGCACGGCCTCCAAGCGGTCAGAAACCAACTTAAATGACTCACCCAAGCGCTGCTCGAGAGTGGCATGCAACTTTTCATCAACCGTTTGACGCATTTCTTCGAGCTTGCTGGCGTTATCTGTTTGCAACTGCTTCAAGCGCTCCTGAACCATATTACGCAAATCGACCATGCGTTGTTCGTTACCCAAGGACAAGGCTTGCAAGCGTTGAGAAAACCCGTGACCAAACCGCTCCAGCGCCTCGGCGGCCTCCTGCCTGCCCGTTGCCGCATCTCGGGCGACCACGGTCCGGAATTGCTCGTCAGCCGCCGCCAACTCTTGGCGTAAGGCGCGCTGAGACTCTGCTATTTCAGCCCGCAGCAAGCGTTGGCTATCGGCCAATTCGGTCCGCCAGCTTTGCTCCAGCCTTTGCTGCCCCGCAAGCAGCTGTTGCCATTGGTCGGTTTGCTCACTTGGACGACGCCACAACGCAAAAACAAAGCCACAGACCAACAACATCAAGAGCAGTGTGGTTGCCGCCAGCAAGAGCGGCAACCAATCAGCAAGCAACCCAACACTAAGCAACCAGTCACTGAGCCGCTGATCAGCGAGCAACCAATCGCTCACTTCAATGCCTCTAGTGGCAGGAATTTCTTCTCATTGAAGCCGGTCATCACAACGCCGTTCGGTAGGATCGTCAGCGGTCTTCTCACGAGAGCAGGATACTGCGCAATCAGGGCAATCCACTGTTCATCACTTGATGCCCCACGCTGCTCATCGGACAATTGACGCCAAGTCGTTGACGCACGGTTAATGAGTTTTTCCCATCCCCCAAGGGCGCTGGCATGCGCCGTTAAGGCGTCCGGTGACAAGGGGTGCTCTCGGTAATCGATGAACTCGTGCGGTATCCCTTTTGAAGTCAACCACTGACGGGCTTTTTTACACGTATCGCACTTCAATAAACCGTATAGCTGAATCATTGGTTTGCCTCCTGTCGGCGTTGCAAGGCGTTCACCACAAGCACAAATAACGCTACCCCCAGAACAAAAATGGTGGCTAGCGCATTGACCTCGGGTTTGACGCCAAGTCTAACGCGAGAAAAAATCTCTGGCGACAGCAACGTTGCCCCGGGGCCCGATAGAAAGGAAGCAATCACCACGTCATCCAAAGAAAGCGTGAAAGCCAATAACCACCCCGCCACAACCGCTGGCATGATCAATGGCAATGTGATCGAAAAAAACACCTTGATTGGCGGGGCGCCTAGATCGAGTGCAGCCTCTTCAAGCGATCGATCCAGGTCTCTTACTCTTGATTGCACAATCACCGCCACAAAAGCCAGACAAAATGTGGTGTGGCCCACCCAGATCGTAAACATACCCCGCCCACCGGGCCATCCGAATATGCTGTCGAGTTCAACAAAAAGCAACAGCAAGGAAATCCCCAAGACCACTTCTGGAATCACCAACGGTGCGCTGACCAAGCCCACGTAGAGGGCAAAGCCTTTGAACCGCCCTTTGCGCGCCAAAATATAGCCTGCCCATGTGCCCAACACGGCGGCGGCTGTTGCCGTTAAAACCGCTACTTGAAAAGACAACCAAGCCGCACGCAACAGTGCATCATCGTTAAGTAGCGTGTGGTACCAACGCAAAGAAAACCCACTCCACGATGTCATCATGGTTGAATCGTTGAATGAAAAAACAATCAAGCTAAAAAGTGGCACATAAAGAAAGGCGAAACCAAGCCCAAGCGCTAACCAGCGCCCCAATAAACTGGGCTGTTGCGAAGAAGCCATGCCGTTAGCCTACCCGCTCAAAGCGACGCTGTTGACTGGTTTGAAAAACAATCAACGGAATCAGCAATAACAAGACCATCACCACGGTGACCGCACTTGCCATGGGCCAGTCTGCGTTCGTAAAAAACTCATTCCACATGACCCGCCCCATCATGAGCGTATCCGCGCCACCGAGCATCTCTGGGATCACATACTCGCCAACGGCCGGGATGAAGACCAGCAAGGCCCCAGCGATAACCCCCGGCAAAGACATTGGCAAGGTCACAGACAAAAAAGCTCGCCAAGGTTTGGCCCCCAAGTCGTAAGCCGCGTCTAGCAACCGGAGGTCGAGCTTGACGAGATTGGCATACAAGGGAAGGATAAAGAACGGTAAGTAGGCATAAACCAAACCGATGTAGACCGCCAGATCGGTCCTATAAATTTCTAAGGGCGCATCAATCGCGCCCAGCCACAGTAAGGTGTTGTTCAGCAACCCGTCATTGCGCAAAATACCCACCCAGGCATAGACCCTTAGCAACAACGAAGTCCAGAACGGCAAGATGACCGCTAACAACAACAAATGGCGAATGGAGGGCTTGGATCGGGCAATGTAATAGGCCATCGGGTAGCCAATCAATACACAGCACAGCGTGGTGATACCGGCTATTTTCAAGGAATTGATATAGGTGCTGATGTAAAGTGAATCAGTAAACAGCAACGCATAGCCGCGCAAATGCACGGCCAGCCCGATCACCTCATCCTCCGAGGTAATGAGCGGCGTGTAAGGCGGAATACCGAACCTAAGATCAGACAAACTGATCTTGAACACCAGAAAAAACGGCACCAGCAGGAAAAGCACCAGCCAAGCATACGGGGGCACAATGGCTGCCAGCCGAGTCCACTTAACGCGCCATTGCCTCGTGATCATGACGTCAATACCGTCACGCTGTCCCGCCCCCAACAAACAAACACCTCATCGTCGATGCCAGGCGGCTGCCCCAAGGCCAGCAGTTGACTAGGCACACTGGCTTGAACCATCTTGCCAGAGTCCAAGCGTATTTGGTAGATCGCGTAACTACCTAACCAAGCCAGATGACTCACCACGCCAGGCGCCCAGTTACAGGGCTCAGACGGCGCTTCTCGCAGCACTCGAATCTGCTCTGGGCGCAATGACACCGAAACCGACGCCCCCAAAGGCTCACTGACGCCATGATTCACGTAAAAAGGACGTGCTAGCTCAGCCGACTCAATCATGATGTGATCGGCTTCGTCCACGCAAATCACGCCTTCAAATAGATTGGTCGATCCGATGAACCCCGCCACAAAGCGCGAATTGGGATAAGCGTAGACATCTTGCGGCGTCCCCACCTGGCGGATTCGCCCCTGAGACATCACGGCGAGCCGGTTTGCCATGGTCATGGCCTCTTCCTGATCGTGTGTCACCATAAAACAGGTCACATCCAGCTTATCTAGTAATCGCACCAGTTCAATTTGAGTCGCATGCCTTATCTGCTTATCCAAAGCAGACATGGGCTCATCAAGCAACAACAACTTGGGGCGTTTGATCAAGCTTCGCGCCAACGCCACCCGCTGCTGCTGCCCTCCCGATAGGTGGTGTGGTTTGCGTTTGGCGTAGGCCGACATTTGCACCAACGCTAAGGCCTCTTGCACCCGTTCCAGCCTCTCGCCCTTGGGGACCTTTTCTTGTTTCAAACCGAATCCCACATTCGCTTCGACGCTCATGTGGGGAAACAAGGCATAAGACTGAAACATCATGTTGACCGGTCGCTCATAAGGCGCTAGGTCGGTCACGTCCTCACCGTCGAGCAGAATTTGCCCGGACGTGACCGGCTCAAAACCAGCCAACATACGCAGCAAAGTAGATTTGCCACAGCCAGAGCTGCCTAACAATGCAAAGATCTCATTGCGTTCGACCGTCAGATTCACTGAATCGACAGCCGCCGTCTCACCAAATGTTTTGGTGACGTCTCGCAGACGCAAAAATGCTTTCGCATCCCCTGACAATCCACTTGAGAACCCGGTGGTGTCGGCCATGAGGGCTTAGCGACCAGACTTCAGTTGAGACCACATCCGCGTTTGTAAGCGCAAAATATTCAACGGCTGCGTTGCAATAATGAAGAGCTTATTGGACACCTCAGCCGGCGGGTAGATCGCTGGATTATTCGCTACTTCGGCCACCACGAGTGGCCGTGCTGCCTTATTTGCATTGGGATAAAACATGTTGTTGGTGATGTCTGCAGACACCTGCGGCTCTGACATATAGTTAATGAAGGCAAACGCCTCGTCAGGCGAAGGGGCATCAGCGGGCACGGCCATGGTGTCAAACCAAGCGGGTGCGCCGTCATCGGGCAAGAAGAAGTTGACTGTGTAAGGGCGATTCGCTTGTGCCGCCCGATCACCCGCAATCAAAACATCCCCCGAGTAACCGTAGACCAAGCAGAGATCACCAGAGGCCAACTCATCAATGTAACCAGACGAACTGAACTGCCGGATATGAGGCCGAATAGACTGCAGCAATGCCAACGCGGCCTCGTAATCGGCCGGATCGCTGCTGTTGGGATTTTTGCCGAGATAATGCAGGGCCGCTGGAAACACAGCCGCCGCTTCATCTAGGATCGACACCCCACAGCCCGCGAACTGCTTAACCTTTTCTGGGTCAAACAAAAGCGACCAATCATTTAATTTGACGTCTGGCCCTAGAATTTCTCGTGCCTTGGTGACATTGAACCCCAAGGCATTGGTGCCATAACCCCACGGCACTAAATATTGATTGCCGGGGTCAACCGACTCTAAGAGCGCCATGATTTCCGGATCAAGGTTCTTCCAATTGGGAATTTTGGATTTGTCGAGTTTTTGAAATAAGCCCGCTTGGAGTTGGCGAGCGGCATAGTTGGTGGTGGGTACCACGATGTCGTAGCCCGACTTACCCGTCAAAAGCTTGGCTTGTAAAGTGTCGTTACTATCGTAAGTATCGTATTGAATCTTGATCCCGGTTTCACGCTCAAAGCCTGGGATGGTGTCCTCTGCTGTGTACTCAGCCCAGTTGTAGACGTTCAATGTTTTGCTATCTTGCGCAGAGGAAACCCCAGCCAAGCCAAAAACACTGATCAAAAGCAATGTGAGCATCGGTAAACGCATGTCGGCCTCCTCCGGTTCTATGTTGGTTCAATTCGTGTTGGCATTGCCCTTTGGCACACACCAAAAAAATCCCGTTTCATGAAACACAAAACGGGTACGTGAATCCAATTCTAAAGCCTTTTCTCCAGTTGCTGGCCCATCACATTGAGCAAGCGCCCTACTCGTTCCTTAAGGTCAAGAGCGGCGGCGTACTGAGCACGCCTCGCAGCACCCAAGAACCCGCAAGCCAAGCACCGAGCATACAAACCACCAAGCCCAACACCCAAGGCATGATCGACCATTGCATGGCAAACTCGAACACCCAAACCGACAAGGCCCAAGCCGCCAAGGTCGCTCCAGCAGCCGCAAGCAGACCAGCCAAAGCACCGATCATCAATAATTCAATGCGCTGCGCGCTCGATAACTGCCGATTCGTGGCTCCTAGAGCACGTAAAAGGGCAGACTCTCGAACCCGCTCGTCTCGACTAGAACTTAACGCCGCCGCCAAAACCACCACGCCCGCCAAAATCGCGAAGCCAAACAGCCCTTGGATCGCCGTTGAAACCCGATCTAACACGGACTGCAGTTGCGCCAGCATCGCCCCGACGTCAAAGACCGTCAGGTTTGGAAAGCTGCTCACCAGCGATTGGGTGACTGCCGCCTTTTCTGGGGGGACGTAGAGCGAAGTAATAAAGGTCTGTGGTTCATCGACCAAGGCCCGAGGGCTGAGCAAGGCAAAAAAGTTGGGGCGCATGTTTTCCCAGTCCACCTTTCTGATGCTGCTAACTGACACGGTCAAAGGTTGCCCCGCCACCTCAAAGGTGACCTCATCGCCAATCTTCATGCCCAGCAAACTTGCCACATCCGATTCCATCGAGACTTCTAAGGCGTCTGGATTTAACGCCTGCCCAGCGATCACTTCGCCATTGCCATCGAGCGTGGGTGCGTAGGAAAGATTAAAGTCTCGCTGCAACAAACGTTGCGCCCGTGGCGACTCAAAATCGTCTACCCGCATAGGGTTGTCATTTAAGGCGGTCACGCGACCGCGAACCATGGGATAGAACGTTTGCTGGCCCAAATCCGAGGCCGTGAGCGCTTGCTTGATCGGTTCAACCTGGTCAGGCTGAATGTTGATCAAAAACTTATTGGGCGCATCAGGTGGCAAGGTTTGCTGCCAACCGTCAAGCAGGTCCGTGCGCACGATGGTCAACAACAAAATAGCCATCATGCCCACCGCGAGAGCGCTGACTTGAGCCACCGAGGACGCTTTGCGCCTCACCAACCCGGCCAGGGCAAACCGCAAGGTTGGCCGGTGAGTCACACGATGACGCACCAAATCGACCAGCTTTAAGGCCAATAAGGCCAACAGCCCAAATAAAACCGCTGCCACGACAAACCCCGCCGCCAGACCAAAGCCATACTTCGGGTTACCTGCGATCCACCACATGAGGACCGCAAAGCCAACAAACGCCACGGCGTAACCAACCAAACTGTGCAGGGGAAAGGCGGGCACTTCCTGACGTAATATTTGAGCCGCTGATATCCGACGTAGAGACTGTAAGGGCGGCAGCGCAAAGGCGAACAATAACCAAAACCCAGCGTACAACCCTTGCGCGGCCGGTTTCCAACCAACCCCGGGTAGCTCATCGGCAATCAGGCCCTGCATCACATTCACGAGCACCATCTGCGCGACCCAACCGAGCACCAGTCCAATACTGGAGCCAACCAAGGCGACCAGCAGAAACTCCACGCCCAGCAAACGGGTGATCGTTGCCTGGGTGGCACCAAAGCAACGCATCACGGCCACCCCAGGCCGTTGGCGTTGGCTAAATCGGCGCGCTCCTAAGGCAATGGCCACGGCTGCAATCAAAACCGCGATCATCACCACCAATGTGAGAAACTCATTGGCTCGGTCAAGCGTGCGGGTGATTTCAGGGCGACCCTCGGCAACCGACAAAATCTTTTGCGCCTGGGTCAGCTGAGGTTCTAACCAGTTGCGGTATTGCGCAGTCAAAGACTCGTCACCGGCCACTAGCAGGGCGTGAGTGACACGACTGCCTGGCCCCAACAAACCAGCCCTCTTTAAATCCTCTGAACGCAACATGACGCGTGGCGCCACATTGACAAACCGCATGCCGCGGTCGGGCTCGTAAGTGATTACACGAGCAATTGTGAGACCAATATCCCCAATTTGTAAGGTATCGCCGACCGACAATTCGGCGAGCGCCAACAATTGAGGATCGACCCAAACCGTCCCGATGGCCGGTGAAGCCGATATCGCCTCATCAGGTGCGGTGATATCGATTGCTGTGCGCATTTCGCCACGCAACGGATAGCCGTCTTCTACCGCTTTAATCGAAGCCAGCTGTAAGTTGCCGCTCGCGCCTCCCACCATCGAAGGGAACTGCCACGTGCGCACCGCTTTCAATCCGTCTTGCTCAGCGCGATCAATCCACGCCTGCTCAGCCACGGCTGGGGTTTCGACCACCAAATCGGCACCCAACATGCGCGAAGCATCGCGTTCAAGCGCACGCGACACCCGATCCGACATGAACCCCACGCTACTGATTGCCGCCACCGCCACCACAACAGCGAGCACTAACAGGCGAAGATCCCCCGCCCTTAGATCACGCCACGTTTGTTTAACCGCAAAAGCAAATACACCCGATGACATCTGTTGTCCTTGTTAAACCGCTTGTATGGCTAAACCGCTCGTATGGCATCAATCGCATCTTGCAGTCGATTGACTGGCATCACTTTTAACCCCTCAATGGGATGTTTTGGGGTGTTCGCCGCAGGAATAATCGCCATTGAAAACCCCAACTTAGCCGCCTCTTTCAAACGCTCTTGACCGCGTGGCGCGGGCCTAACCTCACCCGCTAAGCCAACCTCGCCAAACGCAATCAAACCAACCGGCAGCGGCTTATCTCTTAGAGACGACAAAATAGCCAACAAAATCGGTAAGTCAGCGGCGGGTTCAGCAATTCGAACACCACCCACCGCGTTCACAAACACGTCTTGGTCGGCCGTCGCGACACCCGCATGGCGATGCAACACCGCCAACAGCATCGCCAAACGGTGACCCTCTAACCCCAAAGCAAGCCGGCGAGGATTGGGCACATGCGCGGCATCAACCAACGCCTGTATCTCAACCAAGAGCGGTCTAGACCCCTCTTGCGTTGCCATCACACACGAACCAGAGACCTGCTGCTGATGTTGTGACAAGAATAACGCCGAAGGGTTCGCCACCCCTTTAAGCCCCCGATCTGTCATGGCAAACACACCCAATTCGTTGACCGCGCCAAATCGATTCTTAAAAGCCCTGATAAGACGGAATGAAGAGTGGGTATCGCCTTCAAAGTAAAGCACCGTGTCGACCATGTGCTCAAGCACCCGTGGTCCTGCCAAGGCACCGTCTTTGGTAACGTGGCCGATCAGAACAATGGGCACGCCTGTCTGCTTGGCTAGGCGAGTGAGCTGTGCTGCACATTCCCGAACCTGTGATACAGAGCCCGGCGCCGATGACAACGCCCCTGAATAGACCGTTTGAATAGAGTCGATCACTGCCACCGCCGGAGTCCGAGTGGTCAATTGAGACTCAATGACTTCAAGCCGTATTTCGGGCAGTAGGTCCACTTCGGACGAGCTGAGGTCAAGTCTTTTGGCTCTCAAAGCCACTTGCTGCGCCGACTCCTCACCCGTCACATATAAGACCCTTGCATTTTGCGACATGGCCGCTAGGGCTTGTAGCAGTAGGGTCGATTTGCCGATGCCAGGATCACCACCAATCAGCACCACAGCGCCCGCGACTAGGCCCCCGCCCAGCACTCGGTCAAATTCCCCCACACCAGTGGCAAGCCTTGGCATTTCTTGCGCCTGCACGTCAGACAGGCGCTGTATGTTCGCCGTGCCAGCGAGAGGAGCAAAGCGGCTGGGCGCACTTTCGACCTCCGCGTCGCGGGTTTCTTCTAAAGTGTTCCAAGCTTGGCAACCGAAACACTGGCCGAGCCACTTGGGGCTGACAGCGCCGCAAGCCTGGCAGACATAACGGGTTTTGATTTTAGACATGAATTACCGAGGGAAAATGAGACGTCGGGGGACTCGCGCCGTGACTGCCGTCATGAGTTCGTAACTTATTGTTCCGGCCGCTTGCGCGACCTCATCAGCCGTGGGACCCCCCGCGCCCCACAGTACCACTTCGTCGCCAACGCCCGCTTGGGGCAGATCACTGACATCTACGGTCAGCATGTCCATCGAGACACGCCCAACCACCCGCGTTCTGACACCCGCCACAGAAACTGCCGTGCCCGTGGGCGCATGACGGGGATAGCCATCTGCATAGCCACAAGCCACCACGCCTATGCGCATCGGCTTTTCAGCCACAAAAGTGTGGCCATAACCCACGCCTTCCCCGACTTGTACTGCTCGCACGCCTATCAGCTCAGATCTCAAGGTCATGGCGCTTTTCAGATCAAATTCGGCGGCCGGACGATCAGCAAACGGCGAACCACCATAGAGACAAATGCCAGGACGAATCCACAGTCCCGTTGTGGGTGGCACCCAATGTTCTACCAATGGATTCGTGTGCGCTAGAGCCGCTGCAGAGTTGCTGACGCACCAACCACCTTCGAGCCTGCCCACCGTGGCTTTGAAGCGCGCCATCGGTGCCTGAACGCCATCCACTTGCTCGGCAGAGGCGAAGTGAGTCATGTGAGTGATGTCGCCGACCTTACCGGCCTGCTGTAAAGCTTTGAGACGCTTAAATGCGTGCAAGTAGTCGTCTGCTTCAAAGCCCAAACGGTGCATACCCGTATTCATTTTGAGGTAAATATCGAGCGGTGCAGCAATTTTTGACGCTTGCGCTTCTAATAGCGACAGTTGACTGGGGTCATGGACCACCAAGCTCAATCCCAGCTGCACCGCTTCAGACAAATCCGCGGCGCCAAACGTCCCCTCAAGCATGAGAATGGGTTTGTCCCAGCCGGCTTGACGACAGCGGACAGCTTCTTCGAAATCGAGCATGGCCAGGCCATCTGCTTGCTCAAAAGCGGCAATGGCCGCCGCGAGCGTGTGGCCATAGGCATCCGCCTTGACAACCGCCCAAATGTGACCGGGTGCTTGCCGGCGGGCTTGCGCAGACAGAACGGCACGTTTAACGGCATTAAAGTTATGAGATAGGGCGGCAATATCGATCAAGGCACAAATAGGACGTGGCATGTTGGAACCGTACGAAGGCAAAATAGGAAAAAAGCGAGTCACTCGCGCGCCTCAGCGCACGCGTCAGACGCGTCAGTCTAACGCCTAATGGTCGGCCTTGGTGCTCAGGGCGAGCGGATCCCTGCTGGCTTTTGTGCTCTTTTGTCCCGCCTAAAAGACTTAGCCATCCAAGGCGGGCAGGCTCATTACAATAAGGCATTCAATTTCAGTTAAGTTATCTGCCTGCCCATGCCCGTTGATCATTACGAAAACTTTCCTGTGGCCTCTGTATTGTTGCCCGCCGCCGTGCGCCGAGATGTCGTTCATTTGTATCGGTTTGCTCGTGCCGCCGATGACATCGCCGACGAAGGCGACGCAACACCTGCCGAGCGCTTGCAGTCACTCAGTCAGTTTCGACAAGCCATCCACGCCATTGGAGAGAACAGCGCGCTCGACAATCCCGCACTCGAACCCATATTCGTGCCGCTTGCGAGCACCATTCGCAAACACCAGCTGCCGCTCACCCCCTTCATTGACTTGTTATCCGCATTTGAGCAAGACGTCACTGTGAAGCAGTATCAGACCGAACAATCCCTCAACGATTACTGCCGCCGTTCAGCCAATCCGGTAGGACGGCTGATGCTGGCCTTGTTCAAACAAACCGACAGCCAAAGCTTGCTCCAATCGGACGCGATATGCAGCGCCCTGCAAAGAATCAACTTTCTTCAAGATGTTGCTATCGACTGGGCCAAGCAACGCGTCTATTTACCCAAAGAAGCCATGTTGAGCGCCAAAGTCAGTATTGAACATTTAGAACAGGGGCGCTGCGACAGCGCGTGGCAAATCCTGATGGGCAGCCAGGTACAAATCTGTCGTGATCTTATGCAACAAGGCGCACCCTTGGGTCGACGCCTGCCGGGTCGCTTTGGACTGGAAGTCCGGCTTATCATGATGGGCGGCCTGCGTATCCTCGAAAAAATCAAAGCCGTTGATTATGATGTCTTTCATCGTCGCCCGACCTTAACGCGATCGGATTGGCCCAGACTCATTTGGCGAGCACTGTAAATCATGACACCAGACGAATACTGCCAAGAAAAGGCCGCTAAAAGCGGCTCTAGTTTCTACTACGCTTTTTTATTTCTGCCGCCCCCACGGCGTCGAGCCATCACCGCGCTCTACGCCTTTTGTCGTGAGGTCGACGATATCGTCGATGAGTGCTCAGACACCTCCATCGCCCGCACAAAGCTGGCCTGGTGGCATGGTGAAATCACACAACTGTTTGCCCAAACACCCAATCACCCGGTCACGCAAGCCCTTCTGCCCCGTCTGTCAGACTGCCAGATCAGTGCCGAGCGACTGCACGCCATTGTCGATGGCATGACGATGGATCTGGATCAAACACGCTACCTCGACTGGCCTGGCTTAGAAAAGTACTGTTGGCATGCCGCAGGTGTGGTGGGCGAACTGTCGGCCGGTATTTTTGGTTACGACGACCCTGACACCTTGGCCTACGCCTCCAAACTTGGCTTGGCGTTTCAACTAACCAACATCATCCGTGACGTGGGTGAAGACGCCCGACGTGGGCGGATTTATTTACCCATTGATGACCTACAACGCTTCAAAGTCAAAGCAGGCGATATTCTTGCCGGGCAAGACAGCCCGGCCTTCCGTGAGCTGATGGCCTTTGAGACCAAGCGAGCGCGAGGGCTCTACCGCGACGCTGCCGATCTTTTGCCGCAGACGGATCGTCGCCAGCAGCGCCCTGGCTTGATGATGGCTGCCATTTATGCCACTTTGTTAGACGAAATCGAAGATGAGAGCTGGCAGGTGCTAGATCAACGAATCACCCTGACACCGTTGCGCAAATTTGGTTTGGCTTGGCGTAACTGGGTCAGTGGCGGCAAGCCCGTACTTAAACGAATGAAACGCTTCGAACGCTTTGAACACTTTGAACAACCCGAACACGCCCAATAACGCGGCGGCCTTCTCCACCACGAGTCCTCAGCCCGCCCATGTGGCGGTCGTGGGTGCGGGTTGGGCCGGCTTGGCCGCGGCCAGCGAATTGCATGCCCAAGGTTACAGGGTCACGATCTATGACGCCTCACACACGCCCGGTGGTCGTGCGCGCCAAGTCAAGGATGCCGCACTCGGCACCGTCGATAACGGTCAGCACTTGCTGATCGGCGCTTATCAAGACACTTTGGCTTTGATCGCTAGGGATGTACCTGAGGCGAGTCAGCAGCAGGTTTTGACGCGACACCCGCTGCGCTTGAGTTCAACCGACCGCGCGTTTGTACTCGGCGCCCCCTCATGGGTGCCGGCTGCCCTCAGACCCGCCGTGGCACTTTGGACGGCCAAAGGCCTGTCATTCAAAGACAAACGAATGGCCTCACGACTTTTGCTGGGCCTAAAGGCCTCAGGCGGCGCGGGAGACAGGGGTGCAGACAACAGGGGTGCCGACGACAGCGAACAAACCGTTGCCCAATGGTTAAAGGACGCCAGACAATCGCAGCGGCTAAATGATTTTCTGTGGGAGCCCCTTTGTCTTGCCACCCTGAACACAGCAATTCACGAAGCCAGTGCCGTTTTGTTTCAACGGGTGCTCTGTGACACGCTTTTAAATCCGCAGGCCGGCGCCTCCGACATACTGATTCCGGCAACAGACCTCTCGAGCGTTTGGCCCAGTCACGTTTGCCAAAAGATCAACGCCCGACTCGGACAAACGGTCAGAACCGTGACTGAGGTTGCCAAGGGCGTGCGTGTTGAGGACGACGTCTACGACGGGTGCATCATTGCGATACCCCCCTATGGCGTCTCAAAACTCTTCGATGAAGCCATTCAGCAGCAGTTCCCGCGGATTTTCTCGGCACTTGCCGCTTTCGAATATCGGCCAATCACCACAGGCTATGTTGATTTGTCAGAACCCTTCTCGTTGGGCGCGCCCTTCTTGATGATGCGCCACGATTTGACGAGTGAAACCACTGCCGCACCGGGTCAGTGGGTGTTTGATCGCAATCAATGTCAACCCGAGACAGCGACACAGGGCGGGCGCTTGGCCTTTGTGGTGAGTGACTCGACTGATGTGCTAGCGCAAAGCCCAGACGAGCTCGCAGAACAGTTGATCAAACAGTTGGCTCGAGAAATGCCTACCCGTCGCGTACCGCTCGCCATCAAAGCGGCGCGTTGTTTTCATGAGAAGCGGGCCACCTTTGCGGCCAAACCCCGTCTTTCTAGGCCCAGCAATGAGACGCCTTGGCGCCAAATAACCTTTGCGGGCGATTGGACTGATACGGGTTACCCCAGCGTCTTGGAAGGTGCGGTTAAAAGCGGTCTGCGTGCCGCCAGCTGCCTGATTCGGCAGCTACCAAAACACTCACGCACCTTTTAAGGTGTGTAGAGTCACCCATCCCAGTGACGTCATCAGCAAACACCCCAGCAAGCTCGCAAAGGCGTAAAGCAAACCCAATCCCACCTTGCCTTCATGTAAAAAAGTGACTGTTTCGGCAGAAAAGGTTGAGAATGTTGTCAGGGCGCCCAAGAGGCCAGTTACTAACATTAACCGCAAAGTGGGCGGCCACTCTGGATTCAACAAAGTCCATGAAACCGCCAGTCCAATTAAATAAGAACCACCGAGGTTGGCCACAAACGTCCCTAAAGGGAATCGGTCAGATCCGGGGTTTAGCCAAACACCTAACCCCCAGCGCGTCCAAGCACCAATGGCGGCACCACAACCCACCGCCAAAAAGTTGATCCATGTAAATGGTGAGGTCATCATGCGTTTTCCCGTTGGCGCACAGCAAAATTTAAGTTAGCGAAGCATGTTCAATGATGTAGGCGCGCACGCTCGCCACATCACAAGGCAACAGGGTGACTTTTTGCGGGCGTTGCATCAGATCCTCCAAGCCCACAGGCATCGGCACCGGCCGGCCAAGCGCTTGTTCAATCGTCTCTGAAAATTTCGCGGGTAGTGCCGTCTCTAAAACGAGCATCGGCACCCCGGGCTCCATGTATTCTTGCGCCACCTTCACACCATCGGCGGTGTGAGGGTCTATCAAGTAACCCGTGTCATCAAACACACGGCGAATGGTTTCAAGCCTATTGTCGTGGCGGCTAACGCCAGCCACGAAGCCATACTTTGACTCAAACTCGCCTAAGCGGTCTGATAAGTCGAAAAACCCCTCAGAAGATAGCTCACGCCAGAGCTTGGCCACTTGTGCGCTATCACCGTCATGCAAATCAAACACAAAACGCTCAAAGTTAGAAGCGCGCGAAATATCCATCGACGGGCTAGAGGTGGCGTGGGTTTGAGCGGGTTGTCGTGGGCGATAAATGCCTGTTCGGAAAAATTCCTCAAGCACATTGTTTTCATTGGTCGCCAAAACCAAGCGCCGGATGGGCAGGCCCATACGCCTTGCCATATGGCCTGACAGGATATTGCCGAAATTACCCGAAGGCACCGAGAATGACACCGGCTGGCCAGGTCCTGTTGTGGCACGTAGCCATCCCCAAAAGTAGTAGACAACTTGAGAGGCAATACGGGCCCAATTGATTGAGTTCACGGCACCGAGTCGGTACTTTTCTTTAAAGGGCAGATCACTGGCCAACGCTTTGACAATATCTTGCGCCTCGTCAAACACGCCACGCACAGCAATGTTATGAATGTTTTCATCAAGCAAGGAATACATCTGGGCCCGCTGAAAATCGCTCATGCGCCCGTGCGGTGAGAGCATAAAAACCGACACGCCCGACTTACCTTTCATCGCATACTCGGCTGCTGAGCCGGTATCGCCAGATGTCGCGCCTAAGATGTTTAAGGTTTCCCCCCGTTTGTTGAGAACGTACGGGAAAACTTGCCCTAAAAACTGCATGGCCATGTCTTTGAATGCCAAGGTGGGACCATCTGACACAGCCAACAAGCTCAAGCCCTCAGTCATAGGACGAACCGCCACGATTTCCTCGTTGCGAAACCGTTTCGGGTCATAAGCGCGGGCTGTCATGGCAGCCAAATCGGCGGGCTCAATGTCAGGGGCGAAGTGCCCGAGCACCTTGGCCGCTAACTCAGCGTAAGTTAACTGTCGCCAAGACTCCAATTGCTCCGTAGAAATCGACGGTAGCGATTGCGGCACCGCCAGCCCCCCGTCGGGTGCCAAGCCTTCGAGTAAGACATCAGAAAATGGTTGGGCTGGCATACCGCCGCGGGTCGACACATATTGCATTAGAACGATTCCACTCTCAAACGGGTGATAGTTGAGCGCATAAAGGGCATGGCTTCGATCGCCACCATGGCACGGTTCACATTCTTTTCTAGCGCCACGTGCGTCAAGAAAATTAGGGTTGCCTCGCCTTGCTCGGGTGGCTGCTGAATCATGGAGCCAATAGAGATACCAGCCAACGAGAGTTCCCTAGTGATCTCCGCCAAAACCCCTGGTTCGTCATTGACCGCAAAACGCAAGTAATAGGCACTGTGAATATCCTCGATCGATAAAATAGGCGTGTCGACCATCGACTCAGGCTGAAACGCCAAGTGCGGCACCCGGTTTCCAGGATCAGCCGTATGTAATCGTGTCACATCAACCAGATCGGCAATCACGGCAGAAGCGGTGGGCTCCTCGCCAGCGCCCTTGCCGTAATAAAGCGTCTGCCCAACGGCATCACCGCTCACCATGACCGCATTCATCGCGTCTTCCACGTTAGCCAAGATTGAACTGACGGGCACCAAGGTCGGGTGGACCCTGAGTTCGATACCGTCATTGCACCGGCGCGTGATACCCAGCAATTTAACGCGATAGCCTAGGTGCTCGGCTTGAACAATATCAAAGGCACTTAGCGTAGCGATACCTTCAACGTGCGCGCGATCAAGTTGCACGGGAATACCAAATGCCATCGAAGCAAGCAGCGTCAGTTTTTGCGCGGCATCGAGCCCTTCGATGTCTGCCGCCGGATCCGCCTCTGCATACCCAAGTTTCTGTGCTTGTTTGAGCGCCTGCTCAAAGGACAAGCCGCGCGTTCTCATTTCCGACAATATGTAATTGGTGGTGCCGTTGATAATGCCGGCGACCCACTCGATTCGATTTGCCGTCAAACCCTCTCGGATGGCCTTGATGATCGGTATGCCACCAGCAACAGCCCCCTCAAACGCAACCATCACGCCTTGGGCGGAAGCCGCTTCAAAGATCTCTGTGCCATGTGTCGCTAACAACGCTTTGTTGGCAGTCACGACGTGCTTGCCGTTGGCAATGGCGCGCATGACCAGTGCTTTGGCGGTGGTCATGCCACCAATCAATTCCACGACAATATCGATGTTGGGGTCATCAACCACCGCGTAAGGATCGTCACTGACGCGCACATCTTCGCCCACTCGAGCGCGCGCTTTGGCCACATCACGCACAGCCACACTGACCACTTCGATCTGTCGGCCTGCACGGCGGGTGATTTCTTCGCCGTTACGTCGCAGGACGTTCCAGGTGCCACCACCAACGACACCGAGTCCTAGCAAGCCAACTTTCATGGCATCCATCAAAGCAACCCATCCTTTTTAAACATTTCTTTAATGCCGCGAACGGCTTGGCGGATGCGTTGCTCGTTTTCAATCAACGCAAATCGCACGAATTCATCGCCTTGGTCACCGAATCCAATACCGGGTGATACCGCCACTTTGGCTGACTCTAGCAAGCGCTTGGAGAAATCCAAAGAACCCATTGACCGATAGGCTGGGGGAATGTGCGCCCAGATATACATTGAGGCCTTCGGAATCTCGACATCCCAACCCGCCTCTTGCAAACCTTTGGCCAGCACATCGCGGCGCGATTGGTATTTAGCCACAATCGCTTTAACACTGTCTTGCGGGCCATCTAAGGCGGCAATGGCGGCGACTTGCAAAGGCGTGAATGTGCCGTAGTCGTGGTAACTCTTCATCCGAGCCAAAGCGTTAACCAATTCTTTATTGCCCACCATAAAACCAATACGCCAACCAGCCATGTTGTAACTTTTACTCATGGTAAAGAACTCAACGGCCACCTCTCGGGCACCAGGCACTTGCATGATTGAAGGCGCTTGATAACCATCAAAACAAATATCGGCGTATGCCAGATCGTGCACAACCAAAATATCATGGGCTTTGGCCAGCTCAATGACACGTTCAAAAAATGGCAAATCCACACACTGCGCGGTTGGGTTACTCGGAAAACCGAGCACCATCATCTTGGGTTTGGGAATTGACTCACTGACCGCGCGTTCAATTTCTGCAAAGAAATCGATATCAGGGCCCATGCGTATGGACCGGATGTTGGCGCCGGCAATCACGGCACCATAAATATGTATCGGATAACTGGGGTTTGGTACCAACACCGTATCACCCGCGTCGAGCGTGGCCAGCATCAAATGGGCGAGGCCTTCCTTGGAACCAATGGTCACAATGGCTTCCGAGTCAGGGTCAAAGGAGACGTCGTAACGACGCTGATACCAATCGACAATGGCTTTGCGCAGCCTCGGGATGCCTTTAGAGACGGAGTAACCGTGGGTCGTGGGGCGGCTTGCCGCTTCTACCAACTTTTCCACAATAGGCGCAGGCGTCGGGCCATCTGGATTACCCATGGACATGTCAATAATGTCCTCACCACGCCGGCGGGCCGCCATTTTAAGTTCACCCGTGATGTTAAAAACATAGGGTGGCAGTCGCTCAATGCGGGTAAAAGTCTTCATAAAGGTCTCGGTGACGATGATATTTCCAGCTACACCCACAGCATAGCGCCTCTGATCGAGCTGATGTTCGTACGCGTTAGTAAGCAATAGGTCGGTAGGGCAATAGGTCGATAGGGCAATAGGTCGACAAGATTTGGGCTTTGAGAGCAATATTTAAGGGAAACACAGCTAAAAAAACCCTCTAATCTAGCGCAAGCTGCCTGATCGAGCAAATCGAACCCGCGCCCACACAAAATATCCGGCGGCTGGCACCGGTATGACCCGCCTAATCGAGCGGTTGGTGTTGGTGCCACCTGTGTCATGTATTATCGGAATAAATGCCTAGGAGCCTTAGTTTGAAGTTGCATTCGGACAGAAATCCCAGTCTAAACACCGTTACCGCGTACGGCGCGGATTTCATCGACATCAACGAGGTTCGCTTCGGCACAGCCATTGTATTTGGCCCGACCGGCGAGATACGTCCTTGGCCGGCGAGTGCGGCCGCTGACATCTCCACCGACTTGCTACTGCAGGCCTGCAATATGAGGGTCCAACGTCAAGATCCGTTGGCATTTCTCGATGCAGACGACAACAATCCGGTGCTGGACCCTAACCGACCGGAGATTCTCTTGGTCGGAACCGGCCAAAAGCAGGTCTTTTTAAGTCAAGAGATCTTACGACCACTCCTGCGTGCGGGTGTTGGTGTGGAATGCATGTCCACCCAAGCCGCTGCCCGAACTTACAACATCTTGATGGCTGAAGGCCGTCAGGTCATAGCCGCTTTACTAACGGAGAGCAATTAGCATGTCCACACCTAGCGCCGGCGACAAAGCGCCCATTTTTGAGGCGGTCAGCACCATCGGTACGATCAAATCAACCGACACCAAGGGTCACAAACTGGTGATTTATTTCTACCCAAAAGACAACACGCCAGGTTGCACCACCGAGACCGAAGGCTTTCGAGATCATTATCAAGCCTTCCGAGACGCCAATTGCTTCGTCTTGGGTGTGTCACGCGACAGCTTGAAGTCCCATGAAAATTTCAGTCAGAAGCTCGGACTTACTTTTCCCTTGCTAGCCGATACCGATTCGGTCGTCTGCCAGGCGTTTAACGTAATCAAAGAAAAAAACATGTACGGCAAAAAAGTGATGGGTATCGAACGCAGCACTTTTTTAATTGATCCATCAGCAAAGGTCGCCAAAGTCTGGCGCGGTGTGAAAGTGCCGGGCCACGTACAAGAAGTACTGCAGGCGGCCCAAACCCTATAGCGGCCGGCCTCTGTCGGATAACTTTGATGTCTCGTTTGAACTGACCCATCTGGAGATGCGCCCCTATGCCGCTGCCTAAGCTGCCCTCACGACCTGCCACCGTTTTAGACGCAGATAGCCTTGAGCCCATCAAACCCCTGCGCCATCCAGCGCCTAAAGGGCAACTAACATCACCAACGGATCTAGCAGGATCCAGCGGCGAGCCTGAGCCAGTGCGCACCCCGTTGCCCGATCAACTCAAAAAGGCCGCCCAGGCAACGCCTGTGACCGCACCACCACCAGCCAAGCAAAGGTCCGCGAATCCGGTAGCGAAACCCGCGAGTGCCCCTGCAAGTGCGCCCACAAGTGCGCCCACAAGTGCTCCGATGAGCCGCTCAGACAAGTCAGCTGAGAAAAAAGCGCCGAGCGCACGGCCTACACCAGCGGGCCGAAACGTGCCGCGCCAGAGAACAACTGCCATTAAGTTGTTTGTCCTCGACACCAATGTCCTGTTGCATGACCCTTCAAGTCTGTTTCGCTTTCAGGAGCACGACGTCTTCTTACCGATGATGACCTTAGAAGAGCTCGATCACCAGAAGAAAGGCATGTCGGAAGTTGCCCGCAATGCGCGCCAAGTGAGTCGCTCACTTGATGCGTTGATCGAGGGAAGCAGTGTGATCGAGACGGGTGTGTCACTCGATAAAGTCGGTCACAAAGATGCCACTGGTAAGTTGTTTTTTCAGACGACTTTTATGGCTCACGAGCTGCCAGCCGAATTACCCATGGGCAAGGCGGACAACCAAATATTGGCGGTGGTTCGAGGCCTACAAAAGCAGCATGAGTCGCGCGAAGTCATCCTTGTGTCTAAAGACATCAACATGCGGATCAAGGCGCGCGCGCTCGGCCTACCTGCCGAAGACTACTTCAACGACCATGTGCTTGAAGACTCTGACCTGCTCTACACCGGGATCTTGGCATTGCCAGAGGACTTTTGGCAGAAACACGGCAAAGATGTCGAATCATGGCAACAAGGAGGGATGACGTTCTACCGGATACAAGGCCCGCTTTGTAGCCAATTCATGATCAATCAATTTGTTTACTTTGAAGGCCCCCTGCCGCTTTATGCACAGGTCCACGAAGTCAGTGGCAAAACCGCTGTTTTGGCAACGCTCAGAGACTACACCCACGGTAAAAACAATGTTTGGGGCATAACAGCCAGAAACCGCGAACAAAATTTTGCGCTCAATCTTTTAATGGATCCCGACTGCGATTTTGTCTCACTACTTGGTCAGGCGGGCGCGGGCAAGACGCTGCTGACCTTGGCGGCGGCTTTGACTCAAGTCCTTGAGACCAAACGCTACAGCGAGATCATCATTACCCGCGTCACCGTGCCTGTGGGCCAAGACATTGGTTTCTTGCCAGGCACCGAAGAAGAGAAGATGCTGCCCTGGATGGGCGCGCTTGAGGACAATCTCGAAGTCTTAAATATGAACGAATCTGATGCCGGCAATAACGGCAATGACTGGGGCCGTGCGGCCACCATGGACTTGATCCGTTCACGCATCAAGGTCAAATCGCTCAACTTCATGCGAGGTCGAACCTTTTTGAATAAGTTTCTCATCATCGATGAGGCTCAAAACCTTACCCCAAAACAAATGAAAACGCTGATCACACGGGCCGGGCCAGGCACCAAAGTGGTCTGCTTGGGCAACATCGCTCAGATCGACACACCGTATCTAACGGAGGGCAGCTCTGGGCTAACCTTTGTCGTAGACCGATTCAAAGGCTGGCCGCATGCCGGACACATCACGCTGCAACGCGGTGAACGCTCGAGACTGGCCGATTATGCGGGCGATGTGCTTTGATAGGCAACGGCACTGTTGGCATCACCATGGGAGATCCCGCCGGTATTGGCCCCGAGATCATCATCAAACTGTATCTGTCGGGGTCGCTTGGTCGCTGCGTGGTTTACGGTGATGCGGCTTGGCTTGAACAAACAGCGGCCAGACTAAAGCTACCCATCGCTATTGAGTCTATTCAGCACTTATCTGCGCTAGATCGCCTTGATTTGGCAGAGGGCGTTTTGCCCGTGATAGAGGCATGTGACCCGATACCCTCGAACCTGCCCATTGGACAGGCCAGTGCAACGGCCGGACTAGCCGCCTATCAATGCCTACAAACCGCCATCGATGACGCCCTAGCTGATCGCGTTCAAGCGATTGTCACCGCACCTTTGAATAAGCATGCCATTGGACTAGCAGGACTTAAATTTCCCGGGCACACCGAGATCCTCGCACACCGATGTGGGGATGTGCCCGTTGCCATGATGTTGGTCAACGATGAAATCCGGGTGCTCTTGGTCACGATACACACGCCTTTGGCAAGTGTTCCTGCGCTGATCACGCCAGCGCTTGAGCAACAAGCCATTGAATTGGCCCATCGGGCCTGTCAGCAATTGGGGTTAAAAGAGCCTCGCATAGCCGTCGCTGGACTCAATCCCCACGCCGGTGAGCACGGCCAGTTCGGTCAAGAAGAGTCAACGGTGATTGAGCCTGCCATCTTGCGAGCCAAAGAAAAAGGGATCAATGTGTCAGGGCCTTGGCCCGGTGACACCGTGTTTGCAAGAGCCCGGGCAGGCGAATTTGATATCGTTGTGGCCCAGTACCACGATCAAGGGTTGATACCTGTGAAGTACTTGGGTATCGATCAGGGGGTCAATGTCACGGTTGGTTTGCCCTTCGTCAGAACCAGCGTTGACCATGGCACCGCCTTTGACATCGCGACTCTCGGCACCGCTTCCCCCGCTTCGCTAAGACACGCTGTCAATTTGGCTAAACAACTAAGTCACACTCAATAGCCAGTGCCGCCAGTGAAATTCAGAAAGCGAGTGCTCTCACCCTGGAAGGTCAATCTTGTTGTGCCAATGGGACCATTACGCTGCTTGCCAATGATAATTTCTGCGGTGCCCTTGTCTGGTGAGTCAGGGTTATAGACTTCATCACGGTAAATGAAAAAAATCACATCAGCGTCCTGCTCAATGGCGCCTGACTCGCGCAAGTCGCTCATTATCGGGCGTTTATTGGGACGTTGTTCAAGCGAGCGATTGAGCTGAGAGAGCGCGACCACAGGGCACTCCAACTCTTTGGCCAACGACTTCAAGGCTCGACTGATCTCTGAAATCTCTGTTGCTCGATTCTCACCATGACCAGACGCCGACATCAATTGGATGTAATCAATCACAATTAACCCGAGCTTGCCGCACTGACGCGCCAGACGTCTGGCACGAGCCCGCAAATCGACCGCGGTTAAACCTGGGGATTCGTCGATATAAATCTGGGCATCCTGCATGCGTTGAACCGCATGTGTCACACGAGGCCAATCGTCAGCGTGTAGCCTACCGGTCCGCATGCGATGTTGATCCAGCATACCCACGGAACCAAGCATACGCATGGCGAGCTGCACCGCACCCATCTCCATTGAGAACACGGCGACTGGCAGGCCTTGCTCGATTGCCACATGCTCGGCCAGATTCATCGCAAATGAAGTCTTACCCATCGAGGGCCGTCCTGCCACAATGACCAAATCACCAGACTGCAGGCCAGATGTCATGCGATCAAGGTCAACGAACCCCGTGGGAATACCGGTGACATCAGAGTCACCCTCGCGATGATAGAGCTCGTCAATACGTTCAACCACTTGCGACAGCAGTGGCTGAATTTCTTGAAATCCTTGACTCGCCCGTGCGCCTTCCTGCGCGATCTTAAACACGCGCGATTCGGCTTCATCGAGCAGCTGGCGAGCCTCTTTGCCTTGTGGGTTAAAAGCGGTTGCCGCAATGTCATCGGCCACGGCCACGAGCTTTCGCAACATGGAACGCTCTCGCACGATCTCAGCGTAGCGCCGAATATTAGCCGCTGAGGGCGTGTTGTGTGCCAAGGCATTAAGGTAGCTTAAGCCACCCGCCTCCTCGGCCTTGCCCATGCTCGTCAATGATTCGTTAATCGTGATCACGTCCGCGGGGCGCGAAAGATTGACCAGGCGCGCGACGTGATGCCAAATCAACCGATGATCGTGCCGATAAAAATCATCTTCGGTCAGCAGATCAGTGACTTTCTCAAAAGCGGCATTGTCTAGAAGCAAACCACCTAACACGGACTGTTCGGCCTCGATGGAATGAGGCGGCACGCGCAAATACTCTAGGTCGGATTCATGTGGTTGGTTCATGCACAAATGATACCGGATTGGATGGTCATTTCGGCGCATGCCAGACTTATTAACACCAAAAGAATGGCACGGTCTCCCGTGCCATTCTTACTGCAGTCTGTCTTCACTTGGTATGAACTTAAGCGAGTTCGCCGTCCACTTTGACCGTTATGTTGCACAGCACATCAGGGTGTAGTGAGATTTGCAATTCAAACTCACCCACCGTCTTGATCGCGCCTTCGGGCATACGCACTTGAGACTTAACCAAGCCCTCAAAGCCCTTAGCAATCAAAGCGCTGGCAATATCCATCGTGGTCACTGAACCGAATAGCCGACCATCAACGCCAGCCTTTTGAGAGATCGTCAACGCGTAGTCGTTGAGTCTCTCGGCCTCGGTTAGTGCCTGTGCTAACTTTTCAGCTTGCGCACGCTCTAATTCGACACGACGCGCTTCGAATTCTTTGAGCGCCTCTTCTGTTGCGCGACGGGCTTTCTTTGTAGGAATTAAGAAATTCCGAGCAAAGCCGTTTTTCACACGGACCACGTCACCGAGGTTGCCCACATTAACAATTTTTTCAAGCAGAATGATTTGCATGTTAAGCCCCTGGATTAGCTATGGTTGTCGGTGAAGGGCAACAACGCGAGAAATCGCGCGCGTTTGATCGCCGTGTCTAATTGGCGCTGATAACGCGCCTTCGTGCCAGTCAAACGGGCCGGAATGATTTTGCCGTTCTCTTGGATGAAATCACGCAACGTGTCTAAATCTTTGTAATCGATTTCTTTGACGCCAGCAGCCGTAAAACGACAAAACTTGCGACGCTTAAACAATGGGTTCTGTTGGGTGAATTTCTTCTTGTTATCTTTGCGACTTGAGAATGCCATGTCGAATACCTTTTATGAATACAGTTAATTAGATTAGGCGTAACCGCTGAGCGTGCAATATGAGGCGAGGTGAGTTTTTTCGCACTGGCGCTAAAAAACCCTCTACTTCTATCATTTGGCCAAGGGGCAATGATTTATTCATCAAAGCCAAATCGCCCATCACAGTTACTGCCATCTCGAACTTCACTAATCGGAGAGCACCTGATTCCTGAACATCGTGTTCGTGGTCTAAATCTAATGTCATCACTGGCACCCCTGCTGGGGTGTATCGCATTGGCATTAGATTAATGACTCGCCCACTCAAAACCAGCTTGTTCAATCCAATGAGCCTTTTATTACTCGGCGTTATTTTCAGCTGCGGGTGCTTCTACGGATTCTGATTCAGCTGCCGACGCAGACTCTGCTGCTTGGGTAGATGTTGCAGAGGTATCCGTCGTCGCTTTGCGAGCTTCGTCGCGCTCAACTGACTTCATCATGATAGATGGCACGGCAGTTGCAGAGGTCATTTTCATGACCAAATGACGCAAGACAGCATCGTTGTAGCGGAAAGAATGTTCTAGCTCTTCAAGGCAAGCTTGGTCGCACTCAATGTTCATGCAAACATAGTGAGCCTTGACCAGCTTTTGAATAGGATAGGCGAGTTGACGGCGACCCCAGTCTTCTAACCGATGGACTTTGCCACCGCTGTTGGTCACTAGGGCTTGGTAGCGCTCTGTCATCGCAGGCACCTGTTCGCTTTGGTCAGGGTGCACGATAAACACCACTTCGTAATGGCGCATGTGTAAATACTCCTTTGGTTACTTGTCAATCATGACAAAGATAGCCCGCGCTGGCACCCGTTGTTCAGGTAAAAAGCGTCGAGCAGGGTTGCATCCCATCGGGATAGCCGGCTATTTTGGCATGTTATGAGGGATTATGCAATTGGTTAGAGGGGCATTATGTCAGTAACTTAGTCATGTCCGGTTCGGGGGTGCGGCGGAAATCTTAGCTACTTTGGAGGTGGTTCGTGTATTCGTATGATGATCGATTACGAACTGTTGAGATCTACATTGGGTACGGCAAAAGGGCTGGTGCGACAGTCTTAGCGCTTGGCTACCCTTCCCTATCCCAATAAAACCAAATACGCCTAACTATGCAAAAGAGCCCCAAACCGCTCATTGATGCTTTGCTCAATCCCAGTCGCGTCCAAACCAACGCCGGCCAATAAAGCCGCTTGATCGCCATGGTCAATAAACTGATCAGGCAGCCCCAGCTGCAAAACGGCAATATTTATTCCCAGCGCATTGAGCGCCTCACAAACCGCACTGCCCGCTCCGCCCATCACGCTGGCCTGCTCGAGCGTGACAATGCCTTGGTGAGATTCGGCCATCACACGCAGCAGTTCTGTATCTAACGGCTTGACGAACCGCATGTCAACCAGGGTTAAGTTCAATCGGTCGGCCACGGTCTGTGCGGCCGCGCACAGCGTGCCAAACGCCAAGATCGCAAGGTTCTTGCCCTCACGCCGGATAACACCACGGCCCACTTCAACGCTCGTCAATGCAGGGTTCACCGGTGCGCCACAACCGGCACCCCTCGGATAACGCACTGCCGCCGGGCCTGGGTGTTTAAAGCAAGTGGTTAATAGCAAACGGGCTTCATTTTCATCGGACGGGGTCGCCACCACGATATTGGGGACGCAGCGCAGAAAAGCGATGTCGTAATTGCCGGCGTGGGTGGCGCCATCGGCGCCAACCAGACCCGCTCGATCGAGCGCAAACGTCACATCCAAATTTTGAAGCGCCACATCGTGGATGAACTGGTCATAACCACGCTGTAAAAACGTTGAGTAAATCGCCACCACAGGTTTTTGCCCTTCGCAAGCCAAGCCTGCAGCAAAGGTCACCGCATGTTGTTCCGCAATCCCGACGTCAAAATAGCGCGTCGGAAATCGCTGCTCAAAGGCCACCAAACCACTGCCCTCGCGCATGGCTGGGGTGATTGCCACTAAATTAGCGTCCTGCTCGCCCATGTCGCAAAGCCAGTCGCTGAACACTTGTGTGAATGTCAATTTTGGGGTCGCGCCTACTTTTTTCTCGATACCGACGTTTGGATCGAATTTACCGGGCCCGTGGTAGAGAACGGGATCCGCTTCTGCCAGCTTGTATCCCTGCCCTTTTTTGGTGACCACGTGCAGAAACTGCAGCCCGCCTAGCTGACGCAAGTTTTGTAGGGTTGGCACAAGCGACTCTAGGTCGTGACCATCGATGGGGCCCACATAATTAAACCCCAACTCCTCGAATAAAGTGGCCGGCATGATCATGCCTTTGGCATGCTCTTCAAACCGACGCGCCAGTTCTAGCACAGGCGGCACATGCTGTAGAACCGACTTACCCATATTTTTAGCGGTGGCGTAGAACTGACCTGAAAGTAAACGAGCCAGATAGCGATTCATTGCACCGACCGGCGGTGAAATAGACATGTCATTGTCATTTAAGACAACCAACAGGTTGACACCGGGCGTCACACCCGCATTGTTCATTGCTTCAAAAGCCATGCCCGCAGACATCGCACCGTCTCCAATCACGGCAATATGCTGACGGTCAATCTTTGCGTTGCGCGAAGCCACGGCCATGCCCAAGGCGGCAGAGATCGACGTCGAGGAGTGCGCGGTACCAAAAGCGTCATACGGGGATTCGCTGCGTTTGGGAAATCCAGACAGTCCACCCTCTTGTCTGAGTGTGCCCATCCGCTCGCGCCTGCCCGTGAGTATCTTATGCGGATAAGACTGGTGACCGACGTCCCAAACGATCCGATCATGGGGTGTGTCGAACACGTAGTGCAACGCGGTGGTCAACTCAACTGTGCCCAGGTTGGACGACAAGTGTCCTCCTGTCCTTGACACAGAGTCTAGGATGTAGGCGCGCAACTCATTGGCCACTTGCACCAATTGACTCTTATCAAGCGAACGCAGATTTGCTGGAGACTCAATCTGCTCTAAAAGACCATAAGACATCATTCTTTCCTTAGTGCTCACGCCGCACCACATAACTGGCTAAATCGACCAAACAATGACCGCTCGTACCAAAAGATTTGACTGCTTCGCACGCTTCAGACTCCAGCTCGCGCGCCAACACACGCGCTCGATCGAGTCCTAACAAGGTCACATAGGTTGCTTTGTTTTGCACCTGATCCTTACCCGCGGTTTTGCCAAGCGTTTCAGACGATTTGGTGGCATCCAACACATCATCAGTGACCTGAAACGCCAGTCCCAAAGCCTCAGCATACTTTCTTAAGGCGGTCCGATGCCGAGAGTCAGCACCAACAACCATGGCACCTAACTGCACGCTCGCCGACAACAAGGCACCGGTTTTGCGGGCGTGCATCGCCGCTAGGTCTTTCTCATGAATTTGTAAACCTGTGCTCAGCAGGTCAATCGCTTGCCCCCCCGCCATGCCGTCGCTACCGATCGCTTGCGCCAAGGCGTGTGTGGCTTGGACGGCCAAGGCTGGCGCGATTGGCATTTCAGAGAGCCACTTAAAAGCCAATGGTTGCATGGCATCGCCCGCTAGTAAGGCAATTGCTTCGCCGAACTTGGCATGGGTTGATGGTTTACCACGCCGCAGCGCATCGTCGTCCATGCAGGGCAAGTCATCGTGCACGAGGGAATAGGCATGTATGACCTCAACGGCAGCGGCGGCTAGATCTAATGCGCGTCGCGATACGGGATCTGCTTGGGGCTGGCACGCCTGTGCGGAGGCATAGACCAAGCAGGCGCGAATGCGCTTGCCGCCTCCCAAGGCGGCCCACCGCATGGCTTCATGCAAGATCTCTGGCGACAAATCGGCTGGCGGCATTAGCGACGCTAAGGCAAGCTCTGAACGAGCAGCGTGCTCAGCCAACCACAAACCAAACGACGATTGACGCTCGTCAAGACTCATGGCGCTGAAGACTCTCCACGGTCAGACGCGCTCGCGCCAAGTGGTTTCAGCAACTCACCAGACAGCACTTGAACCCTTTGCTCTGCGTTGGCCAGTCTTTCTTGGCAAAGACGCGTCAAGCTAACGCCTCGCTGGTAGGCCGCTAACGAGTCTTCTAATGACATATCGCCACGCTCCATTTTTGCCACAATGGCTTCAAGTTCTGCCATGGCTGACTCAAAAGCTTCAGGTAAATCATCAGAGGGGACTTCTATCTTTTTTTTGCTAGTCGCCAACATGGACTCCTGACAGACAAGTTACAAATATGACTATAAGTCCATTGTAGTGGATACGCGGTTTATCGATCGCGGGTTCGGGTACAATTTTTAGAATTAGGTCAATGGCATTTGATCGACAGTTCTCATTTCTTCGCGCCAGAAGGTTTAACCGTCCTGGCTCTTTTTATTTTCGCGGAGGGAATCATGGCCGACAGGGGTCAGGCAGCGCTAGTAACACCCGCGCTTACGCAACTTTCACCCAAGCAATATTTTGATGCAGACATACTGAGGCTGGAGAAAAAACTCATCTTCGAGTACGCCTGTCAGTATGTTGGGCATGAAAAAGGTGTTCCCAACACCGGCGATTGGCGTACGCTTCCCCAAGAAGGCAATGGTCGTGTTTTGGTCAAAAGCGAAAAAAGCGTTGAGCTACTGTCTAATGTCTGCCGGCATCGGCAGGCCATTATGTTGGGTGGTGAAACGGGCGATGTCAGCGGCACGCGCAATCTAGCGGGCAACTTGCAATCTACTGGCGGCAATATTGTTTGTCCACTGCACCGCTGGACTTACACCAGCCAAGGCGAGCTCTTAGGTGCGCCCCACTTTCCCGAGACACCCTGCATGAATTTGCAGCGTTATCCGCTTAGCCGTTGCAATGGCTTGCTCTTTGAGGGGGCCCGAGATCCTGCACAGGATCTGAACGGCTTATTTGAGCGCCCAGAGTTTGACTTTTCAGATTATGTTCTTGACCACGTTGAGGTACACAACTGCAAGTACAACTGGAAAACCTTTATCGAGGTCTATCTAGAGGATTACCACGTCGACACGTTTCACCCAGGTCTCGGTCGCTTTGTGACTTGTAACGATTTGGAGTGGGATTTTGCACATTTTCATAGCGTGCAACGGGTTGGCGTTCACAAAGCACTCTCTCAACCGGGTACGCCGGCCTATAAGGTTTGGCACGACAAGCTGATGGCGTTTCGGCAAGGACAGGCACCTGACTTTGGTGCTATTTGGGTGACCTATTACCCGACGCACATGATTGAGCTATACCCTCACGTTCTGGTGCTCTCAACGCTTTACCCTGTCTCCCCTCAGGAGACTGTCAACGTGGTTGAGTTTTACTACCCAGAAGAAATCGCATCCTTTGAGCGCGAATTTGTAGAAGCGCAGCGAGCCGCCTACATGGAAACAGCTGTCGAAGATGACGAAATCGCCGAACGCATGGATGCGGGTCGCAAAGCGCTATATGACCGAGGCGATATCGAAATGGGCCCTTATCAATCACCCATGGAAGACGGTATGCATCATTTTCATGGGTGGTACAACCGCCTGATGGAAAACCCACACAAACCTTAAAGCGACGCTTGTCTATGTCAAGCCAGTTGGCCGATGGCGGCATCGTCGCGATCGCCTATTTCTCGTCTAATATGCATGTGTTGTTAATCCCCTGTTGATTTCTGTCTAACCCATTCTCATCAATCATCATGAAACGAATCACGCTTTTCCTAGGGACCAATCTAGCCATCTTGATTGTGCTTGGGTTTATCCTAAATATAACGGGTGCCAATCGATTTTTGACTCCCCAAGGTCTTGATATACAGACGCTATTGATCTTTTCGGCCATCATTGGATTTGGCGGCGCCTTTATCTCCCTCTTAATCAGTAAGCGCATCGCCAAATTTTCAACCAAAGCCAAAGTTATTGATCCAGAAGCACCGAGTGGGTCGAATGAGGCTTGGTTGCTAAAGACCGTACATGAGCTCGCTGATCGAGCACAAATCGGTCGGCCAGAAGTGGCCATCTACGAAGGTGCTCCCAATGCTTTTGCCACCGGCGCCTTTAAAAACAGCGCCTTGGTCGCTGTCTCAACCGGCTTACTGCAAAGCATGACCGAAGAAGAAGTCAAGGCGGTGCTCGGTCACGAGGTGGCTCATATTGCCAATGGAGACATGGTGACGCTTACCCTGATTCAGGGTGTTCTGAATACTTTTGTGGTTTTCTTTGCGCGCATTGTTGGCTACTTTGTGGACCGTGTGATTCTTAAAAATGACCGTGGCCTAGGCATTGGCTATTTCGCTGCTGTCATCATCTCGGAAATTATTTTCGGTATTCTGGCGAGCATCATCGTGGCTTGGTTTTCTAGACAGCGTGAATTTAGAGCCGATGAGGGTTCAGCCAAATTATTACAAGCCAGAGAGCCAATGATCAAAGCGCTTGCTCGTTTAGGCAACTTAACCCCTGGGGAATTGCCACGTAGCTTTGAGGCGTCTGGCATCAGTGGCGGCAAAGGGATTGGCGCCCTATTCGCGACCCATCCACCGATCGAGCAACGCATTGCGGCGTTGCAGAACTTATAAGTCATCCCAGTGGTTGCGAACCGTTCAATATGAACTAGGTTTGCGGCAAATGTGAGCGCAACCAAGCAAGGCAACGCCGCCAGGCATCTTTGGCTGCCTTGCCTTGGTAAGTGGGCCGGTAATCCGCAAAAAATGCGTGGTCTGCGCCCTCGTATACTCTGATTTCACTTTGCACGGCGTATTCATTGCCTGCGGCCAACGCTTTTTGCATTCGCTTGATATCGGCTAACGGAATGCTGGCATCTTTCTCACCATATAGCCCTAGAACTGGCGCCTGCAAGCGGTTTGTCTCATCTAATGGGTGCGTTGTCTGCATTGGGCCGTGACCCATCTGGAGCCGTCCATACCAAGCAACGCCAGCACTTAGCATGGGTTGATGCGCGGCGTAACGCCAAGTAATCCGTCCACCCCAACAAAATCCAGTCACACAGACCTGCGCCAAATTGCCCCCATGCAAACCGGCCCAAACCAAACACGCGTCCAAATCTTCGAGCACTTGTTCATCAGGCACCTGGCTGACTATTTCACTCACAATCTGAGCATTCTCAGTATAGGCACTCGGGTCACCTTGGCGAAAATACAAGGCGGGCGCAATCGCTAAAAAGCCCTCGTGTGCAAAACGCCGGCAGACATCTTGAATATGCTCGTGCACCCCAAATATCTCTTGCACCACTAAAACCACTGGAAATGGGCCTGGCTGTTGTGGCATGGCGTAGTACGTTGGCATGCTGTCAGTGGCAACTGGCACGGCAACCCAAGCCGTCTTGAGCCCTGTTGCAACCGTTTTGATGGGTAGGTTTCTTTTTTCTGACATGGACAGGCCTCCAGAAAGTAATGCGACTAGCGATCAAGGATGGTGGTTGCTACATTTATTCTTAGTTTAATGCGCTTGCTCCCAATTGTCGCCCTGGCCAACCTCAGCGAGCAATGGCACACTTAATTGAGCCACATCACACATCAGGTTCGGCAAATTCTCGCAAACTAACGCCAGTTCATCAGCAACCACGTCTAGCACCAATTCGTCGTGGACTTGCATCACCAACCGGCTTTTAAGGCCTTGTGTTTGTATCCAGCGCTCAGTCGCGACCATTGCCATCTTAATCAAGTCAGCCGCCGTGCCCTGCATGGGCGCGTTGATGGCCGCTCGCTCAGCGCCCGCGCGCCGTGCACCACCAGCGTTGATGTCTGGCAACCACAATCGGCGACCAAACACGGTGGTTACGAACCCCTGCTCATGGGCAAGGGCTTTGGTGGCTGCCATGTACTCAGCGACGCCAGGATAGCGAGCAAAATATCGGTCGATGTAGGTTTGAGCGGCATCACGGCTTATCCCAAGGTTACTGGCCAACCCATGCGCACCCATGCCATAAATGAGACCAAAGTTAATCGTTTTGGCGGTACGTCGTTGCTCACTGTTGACCTCATCAACCGCCACGCCAAACACCTCGGCGGCTGTGGCTTTGTGAATATCTTCGCCTTTTTCAAAGGCCTTTCGCAGGCCTTCATCACCCGACACATGGGCCATCACTCGCAGTTCAATCTGGGAGTAGTCAGCCGAGACAATTTGCCCGTCTTTTTGTCTGGGGATGAATGCGCGCCTGATGCGCCGACCCTCTTCGGTGCGAACGGGAATGTTTTGCAGATTCGGCTCAGAGGACGACAAGCGCCCAGTGATGACGGCGGCTTGGGCATAGTGGGTATGGACTCGCCCCGTTGTCGCGTTGACCATCTTCGGCAGCTTATCCGTGTAGGTTGACTTAAGCTTGGCTAGACCGCGATATTCCAATAGCACCTTGGGCAAGGGATAGTCTTGCGCGAGCTTGGTTAACACTTCTTCATCGGTCGACGGCGCACCACTTGCTGTCTTACGAACCACGGGTAACTGCATTTGATTAAACAGGATTTCGCCAAGCTGCTTGGGTGAGTTCAAATTGAACGGTTGCCCCGCCAACTCATACGCTTTGCTCTCTAAATCGAGGAGTTTTTCTCCAATCTCGTGGCTTTGGCGGTTGAGCTCTTTGGCATCGATATGCACGCCTTCACGCTCAATGATGAAGAGCACTTCGCTGGCCGCGATCTCAAGCTCATAGATGCGCTTTAAGTCCGCTTCTGCCAAAACTTGTGGGTACAACATCTGATGAAGTCTTGCAGTGAAGTCAGCGTCCTCACACGCGTAATGACTGGCTTTATCGACGGCCACCTCAGCAAAACCAATTTGATGGGCGCCTTTGCCACACAGTTGTTCGTAGGTGACGCCCCGCTGTCCC
>Ga0163215_100258_pt1 | contig 120382 bp, 117 predicted proteins | sample SynspAceP_FD_185934 | JGI IMG/M metagenome (GOLD analysis project Ga0163215, IMG submission 185934) | Saline lake microbial communities from Ace Lake in Antarctica - Synechococcus sp. Ace-P (Hybrid Assembly) | ecosystem: Environmental > Aquatic > Non-marine Saline and Alkaline > Saline | place...
TATATCGATTGGTATAATACTATTCGCACAAAACAAAAACTGGCTGGCTTAAGTCCAGTAGAATACCGAACTCAAACCAGCCAGTTGGCTGCATAATATTAAACTCTAACTTTTAGGGGTCAGCACCCACTAATGTGTGATTCAGTCTTTTTTATGGTTAAGTTGCGCTAATTTATTTAATAATCGCCAGTTCTTTCTTGATATGTCTGCAATTGATACATATCAAAGTAGGTCCCTTTTTTGTTGATTAATTCATCATGACTGCCTTGTTCAACGATTTCACCCTTGTTCAAGACTAAGATTTTATCGGCATCTTTAACAGTGGACAATCGATGAGCGATAATTAATGAAGTCCGATTTTTACGCATATTGGCCAAACCTTTTTGGATTTTACCTTCTGTTTCGGTATCAATATTGGCTGTCGCTTCATCTAAAATTAGAATACGCGGAGAACGTAGAATTGTTCTAGCAAAACTAATCAACTGCTTTTCGCCGGCAGATAAACTTGCCCCTCGTTCAATGACCTTTGATGCATAGCCATTTTCCATTTCAGATATAAAATCATCTGCATAAACAAATTCAGCTGCTTTCTTAATTTCTTCTTCAGTATAGGAGGTATTGTACATACGGATATTATCCGCAATATTTCCATAAAACAAGAAACTATCTTGCAAAACTAATCCCATTTCATTTCGAAGCACTTCTATTGGCATATCCTTCAAGGAATAACCATCGATGGTTATCGCTCCTTCATGATACTCGTAAAAGCGCATCAATACATTGATGATTGAACTTTTCCCTGATCCAGTTTGACCTACTAAAGCAACTGTTTGACCTGGTTTCACTTCAAAGCTGATGTTACGCAAAACTTGTTTCTCGCCATCATACGAAAAATTTAAATTGCTTACTTGAATGTGTCCATTTGTAATCTGGCCCTTTTCTTCTTTTGTGGATTGAGGAGCGAGTTCATCACTTTTCAGCAATTCTTGAACGCGGTGTCCAGCAACGATTCCATCTTGTAAAGAACTTAAACTATTCATCATTTGACTAATGGGTTGAAAGAATGAACGAGAATACGCGGTAAATGCATACACCAATCCAATATCAACCGCATTTTGACTCCAATCTTGATACCCAAAAATGAGCAGGACGGCTACTAAAGCGATAGATTCAATCACATTGATAGCTGGTGCTAATAATAAAGCGTTCATACTGTACATCGAACGACGAGAGGCCACATACTCTTGATTGATTTCGTCAAACTCTTCTATAAAATTATCTTCTTGATGGTATTTTTGAATAATACTCATTCCACTGATAGATTCGCTTAAACTAGCATTCAATTGACTTAATACACTTCTCATACGACTGTAAACAAGAGTACTTTTCTTTCGATAGACTCCAGCCATCCAAATAATGAAAGGAATAAAGAAAAGAAAGACTAACGCCATACGCCAATTCAACGCAAACATAGCGATCGTAATTGAAATAACACTAAATAATCCATTAGACATATTTAAAAAAACTGTCCAAAACTCTTTAATAGTCTCCGTGTCATTTGTCACTCTAGAAACAACTGTACCCGCAGGTGTTTGGTCAAAATACCTCATTCCCAGTGAACCAACTTTTTCGTATAATCGATTTCGAATGTTTCCTACCGTTCTTTCTGAAGCCGTATTAAAGAGAAAGTCTTTCCCATAAGAAAATACTGCTTTAAGAACAGTTAATACTCCATAAAAGGTTACCACACGAATAGTAATATCCATTGTTGCTGTACCATTTGTTAGATACGTATCAATGTAACGTTGAATAATGATAGGTAAATAGGCAGCAATTGCTGAGCTTAGTGCCAGGAACACAAAAGAAATAATAAAAAGAAATTTATGCGGTTTTGCAAACCGCATCAGGGTTAGCAATATCCGACCTGATTCTCTAGTGGAAAAGGCTGTTTGTTTCTGTTCGGCCATTACATTCCCTCCCCATCTAATTTTTTCTCAAGCTGTTGCTTATGGTACATATCGTTATACCAACCGTCTATTCCAATTAATTGTTGATGAGAGCCGCGTTCGCTCATCTTACCTTTTTCCATTACAATGATTTCATCTGCATGCATGATTGAACTGATACGATGAGCAGAAATAATCGTTGTTTTGTGACGTCGTTCTTGTTTTAATAAACTTAAAATGGTTTCTTCTGTTTGTGCATCTACAGCTGACAAAGAATCGTCTAGAATCAAACATTCTGGTTCTACAGCTAACGCTCGAGCAATTGCGATTCGTTGTTTTTGTCCGCCAGATAAAGAGACACCTCGTTCCCCAACTTTTGTATCATACCCTTCAGGAAATTGTAGAATATCTTCATGGATATTAGCTAAGTGTGCATACTTTTCTACTTTTTCTTGAGATAATGTCGGATTTCCAAATCGAATATTTTCACGAATAGTTGTTGAAAATAAAAAGTTTTCTTGCGGAACAATAGCAATCCCTTTTTTTAATGATTCTAATGCATACTCTTTTATATCAATACCATTATATGAAATCGTTCCTTCATATTGATCATAATCACGTAGCAATAATTTATACAGCGTGCTCTTACCAGAACCTGTTCTACCAACCACTCCCAACATTTTTCCTTTTTCTAATTGAAAAGAAACATTGGTTAAAGCGGGATGCACATCATCTGGATAAGTAAATGATTGAATATTAAAGTCAATATCCCCATCTAAAGATTGACGATAAGGATTTTCCGCTTCCACAATAGAAGTCTTATTTGCTAGTAGAAGTTCCACCCTATCATAAGCAGCACCTCCACGTTCAAGTGTGTTGATAAGCCCACCTACAGCTAATAAAGGCCACTGCATCATGCCAATATAACTAATAAAAGCCACTAAATCTCCGATTGAAATGCGTCCAATTTGAACATAATTCCCACCAACCAATAAGGCAATTACATACGTTGACCCCATAATGATTTCGATACTTGGACTTAAAGCTGCTTTTAATTTGTAAACACGTTGATTTTTATCTACTACTTTTTGTGTCTCTTCTTTAAATGCAGAAAAATCTTCTTCTTCTTCACCAAATGTTTTGAGGACTTTCATGCCTGTCACACTTTCTTGAACGTGGTTATTCATCGAAGAAAAAGCTTGTAAAGCGCCACGGTAACGTGCATGAATCATTTTCCCCAAATAAGTGGAAACAATAATTAAAATCGGCAACGGTAAAATAGATAAAAGTGTCAGCTTCCAATCAATGAAAAAAAACATTGAAAATAATGTTATTCCACCTAAAGATAAAGCGTCCGTTAACGTTAAGACACCATCGGCAGCAACGAATCGTATCGCTGCTAAATCATTTGTTGCATGAGCCATTAAATCTCCTGTACGGTATCTTTGAAAAAAACCAGCATCCATACGTGTGAAAAATGAAAACAAGCGATTACGTAATATGGACTCGATCAATGTTGAATTCCCAAATAACGCCATCCTCCAACCGTATCGTAAAGCATACATAACCAATGAAAAAATAAGTATTAGTGCAACAAAAAAAAGTAAAATTTCCCAATTTAGCGTTCCCGCTATAAAGTGGTCAATAATATTACCAATAATGATTGGATTCAAAACTTGTAAAATGGCACAAACTATTAAAGCAACTACACCAAAAGTATAGCTTTTCCAGCGTAATTTAAAAAACCAACCATATTTTTTTAACGTATCAAACATTTATTTCATTCCTTTCATTTTATCCTTTTAAGTTGAACGGCCTCTTTTTCATAATAAATAAGAGTTAGTGGAAACTTTTTTTATTCTTCCCTTCGTTTTGTCGTTAAAAGTACGTTTACACCTGTAACTAGAACAATACATTTCATCCTTTTTCAACTTCTTCATGAATGACAGTCCTATTTAGTGAAGTGAGTTTTATCGTATCCAATATGAGTTGATTTATTTTGTTCTCATTTAAAGAATAATGATGCCAAGTTCCCGTTTTTTCTACTGTCACTAAACCCGCAGCTACAAGTACTTTTATATGATGGGATAAAGTAGGCTGTGTAAAATCAAATTGCTCCAGAATATCGCAAGCACATAATGCTTTATAAGAAAGCATCTCTACTATTTTAACACGCTTAGGATCAGATAAAGCTTTCATCACATTTGCATAAGACTCGTAGTCCATACTTAGACCTCTTTTCTCTTCATTTTGCTCCCTTACTAATATAGATGAAATCCTATCTATGCGCAACTTTTTTTTTCAACTATAAAAAAATCATACTTAAAAAAGTAGTCTATCCTAATACAGATCACTTCTCAATTATGATTTTTTTTATAAAATTCTCTTATCTTTATTTCGTTACTTTTTCGTAAGGTTTAAACAGTAACTTATAATCCTCAGTCAACATCAGGGCCGCTGAAAATGGTTTTCCCTCTTTGCTCTTAAAGCCTTTTAATACTTGCGTTTCTTTCGTATGGATCAAATTTTTGATCATAGCTTCAGATAGGGTTTTTCCTACATAACGTTTTGGCAGTGTAAAGGTACATCCATTACTGTAGCCGCTGCAGCCATACAATTTACCTTTATTTATTATTGACTGTCCACATGCAGGACATTTTACAATCATCTGTTTAGTATTATAGTTGCTACTTACATGAGTAGACCAATCGTTTTTTTCAATCACTTCTGTGCTTGAAACTAACGTATGGTGAATAAACTTTTGGATATTGGCTAAGAAGGCTTGCTGAGTGCCTTCCTCATTTTTTATTTTTTTTAAATAAGTCTCCCACTTGGCTGTCATCTCAGGACTGCTTAATAAAGTGTTTTCTACTGCTTGACAGAGTATCGTGCCTTTTTGGGTAACAGTTACATTATTTTTTTGTATATCTATATATTTTTGCTTTTTGAGTGTTTCAAGAACATTGGCTCTAGTCGCTTCTGTTCCAATTCCTTCTGTTGCTTTTAGAATTTCTTTTTCTTCCTCATTTTCCAATTCTTTGCCGCATGTCTTCATTGCTGTGATTAAGGTACCTTCTGTGTAAGCTTTTGGCGGCGAAGTAAAACCTTCTGAAGTAGACAAATCTGCTTCAACCGCTTCATTTTTTTGTACTAAAGGTAGCTCTGAGCTTTCTTTTTTATCTGAATTTTTGCTAGCTGAATATTCTAAGTTTCGCCAGCCTTTTTCTATAATCGTTCTTCCTTTACTAGTAAACGGAAGTCCTTTAATATCCACTGTGATTATTGTTTCATCATACTTAAAGTTTGTTTCAAACATCGCCAGTGTACGCTTTAAAACGGTAAAATAGATGTCTTTTTGAATCGACAGCAACTTATCTAAATCTTTTTGTGTCGGTATCTTTTTAGTTGGAATAAGTGCATAATGCTCTTGAACTTTTGAACCGTCTACATAGCGTTTTCGTTTACTTGTATTCGGCTGTTTAATGGTATAGTTCAATAGACCTTGGTAACCTTCCATTCTTTCTACCAAGTAATGAAACTCTGAATCGGTAATATGACGGCAGTCACTTCGCGGATAACTTAATAGTTTTGCTTCATAAAGGGACTGGACGTGTTTCAATGTATCTGATGGACTTACTTTGTACTTCTTATTTATGAAACTCTGCAAGTCACTTAAAGAAAAGAGTAACGGTGAAAGTTGTGATACGTGTTTCATTTCAACATTAGAAATCACTGCTGGATTGCTGGCCAGAAGTTGATGTTTTTTTATTAAATTTAGTAATTCTTTTTTTGTCGGAAATTTTTTATTGTATTTAGCTTTAAACATGCCATTTTCAGTTTTTACCAGTGCCTGCATTTCAAAAAATGGTTCTGGAATAAAATTGTCAATTTCTTTTTGCCGCGTATGAATGAGATAAAGGGTTGGTGTTTGGACACGTCCTACACTAAACACCCCTTCATTAATGCCTTTTTTCTGCAAAGAAAGTGTGTACATGCGGGATAAATTGATACCCACTAACCAGTCACTTATTTGTCTTGTTTGGGCTTCAATATAAGTAGAGTAGAACTCTTTTCCATCTCTTAAGTTGGAAAATCCTTTTTGTATTTCATCTGGTTCAAGTGAATTGATCCATAGGCGTTTGATTTCTTTGTTGCCAACTTGTGCTTGGTTAATAATCGAACGAGCAATATGTTCTCCTTCTCGATCGCTATCAGTGGCGATCACAATTCGGTCAGCTTCTTTGAGTAATTTTTTCACCACATTAAATTGTTTGGCTTTTCCTTGTCCTACTTTGAATTTAAAGGCCTCTGGAAGAATCGGCAATTCTTTCATACTCCATTTTTTCCATTCCTCTTTGTAGTCTTCTGGAGAAGCCAATTCAATCAAGTGTCCAAAACCCCAAGTAATGATATCATTGGACGGATTTAAAATAATGTATCCATCTTTTTTTGAAAAGTTCCCAAAAGATTCAGCATACGCTTGCGCTTGAGACGGTTTCTCTGCAAGGATCAATGTAAGTCCCATTACTTATCAATCTCCCTTACTTTATTTTCTTTATAACCCTTTCCTTTTTAGTTGCTACTCGTTTTAGTTCTAGAGACCGTATAATAATTGCTCAGTTACGTCCAACCTATACAGTTCTTACAAGTTACTATATTACCACTTTTCTGGTTCTTTTAGGTATGATAATCGTTATTTTTCAAAAAAATTCAAAGCAGCATACGAACAAAAACTCTATTCGACATATGGCGGGTTGGAGCAACCTATGATGACTCCAAATTGATAGACGTGGGGATCTTATTCACTAAAATGGATACGTTTCAAAAAAAAATTCCCGACTTATCTATTCTAATAAGCTACTGAAATTATTCACCAAATAATAAAAAGTAGCATCACAATAGACAGGTAGTAATCTTTGAGAAAATCTATACATTTTCCAGGTATGATGTACAGATTCAACTTTTATTCTTGTTTTCAAAATAATTGCAATAAAAAAACAGTCAGCAACACCAACGAAACGGTATTATTGACTGTTTTTCAGATATAGCTCACACTAGTGAGTATTAGCCAAATGAGATAAATGGAATTCCAAATGTTCTCCGATAAAGGTCGCTATCGTATAGTAACTATGGTCATGCCCTTTTTGCATTCGAAGCGTCAACGGGTAATCTTTCTCATTTGCGACTGCACCTATTTTAGATGGTTGCAGTTGTTTTTCATAAAATGGGTCGGCATTTCCTTGATCAATTAGAATTGGAACTTTTTTGCCATTGTAGTTTTTCATTAATTCTAACGCATCCCATTCAAGCCAATCTTTTTTATCGTCACCTAAATATTCTTCAAAAGCCTTTATGCCCCACGGAACTTGACTTGGATTTACAATTGGGGCAAAAGCTGATATCGCTTGGAATCGCTCAGGATTGCGCAACCCAATAACCAACGCACCATGTCCTCCCATTGAATGTCCTGAGATAAACTCTTTTCCAGTCAACTTAAACTGTTTATGAGCAATGACTGATAATTCTTCAGTAATATAATCGTACATTTTATAGTTTTTTGCCCAAGGTTGTTGGGTGGCATTAAGATAAAAACCTGCCCCTTGTCCTAAATCATAATCTTTTGAATCGGAGATATCTTTCCCTCGTGGGCTTGTATCTGGCATAATCATGGCGACACCTAATCTTGCAGCTGCTTTTTGCGCACCCGCTTTATGTGTGAAATTATCATCTGTACACGTTAAGCCTGATAACCACCAAAATAAAGGTGGGTCAGGAAATTTTTCTTTGTCCGGTAAAAATAAACTAAAGGTCATTGGACAGCCTAGAGTAGTTGAGTCATGACGGTATTTGTATTGTACTCCATCAAAACTAACGTGTTCTTCAAGTCGTTCTAATTCCTGCATTATTTGTTCCTCCCCAAATTACTTCATTAAAACGAGTTAATGGTAAGAAAGTACTGTACGAATTGACTCGCCTTTATGCAATAAATCAAAAGCTTCATTAATTTTATCAAATGGTAACGTGTGTGTAATAAATGGGTCTAATTGAATATCGCCTCTCATTGCTTCTTCTACCATTCCTGGTAATTCGCTGCGTCCTTTTACACCACCAAATGCTGAGCCGCGCCATACGCGTCCAGTAACCAATTGGAATGGTCGAGTGCTGATTTCTTCTCCAGCTCCAGCCACACCTATAATGACACTTTCTCCCCAGCCTTTATGGCAACACTCTAAAGCTGAACGCATCACGTCTACATTGCCAATACATTCAAAACTATAATCCACACCGCCATCCGTCATCTCAATGATTACTTCTTGGATTGGACGATCGTATTCTTTTGGATTAACAAAATCAGTTGCGCCTAATTCTTTAGCTAATTCGAATTTATCCGGATTTGTATCGATAACGATAATTCGTCCAGCTTTTTCTTTAACTGCACCTTGAATAACAGCTAAACCAATTGCTCCTAAACCAAAAATAGCAATCGTATCCCCTTCTTTTACTTTTGCTGCATTTGTCACTGCACCTATGCCAGTTGTTACACCACAGCCTAATAAACAAACTTTTTCCAGTGGTGCATCGGGATTAACTTTTGCTAAAGAGATTTCAGAAACAACCGTATATTCGCTAAATGTGCTGGTTCCCATATAATGATAAATCGGTTCGCCTTTATATGAAAAACGTGTCGTTCCATCCGGCATTAAGCCTTTTCCTTGCGTTTCACGGATAGCTTGACATAAATTCGTTTTACCTGACAGACAGAATTTACACTTGCCACATTCAGGTGTGTACAAAGGAATCACATGGTCACCTGGTTGCACAGATGTTACGCCTTCTCCAACTTCTACGACAATCCCGCCACCTTCATGACCCAATACTGCTGGGAAAACGCCTTCTGGATCTGTACCCGATAAAGTATAGGCATCTGTATGACAAACAGCGGTATCCGTAATTTTAATTAATACTTCCCCTTTTTTAGGTCCTGCTACATCGATTTCTACTATTTCAAGAGGTTGTCTTGGCCCAAAAGCGACTGCTGCACGTGATTTCATTTTTGTTAATCTCCTTCTTTTATATTCATTCATTCATTTAATCTGTTTCGTATTTAACCCTTCTGTTAAAAAAGCACCTTATAGATAAATCATAACATGTCCCTTCTATTGCGACAACTTGCTTGATTTGTACGAATTCATTAAAAATCAGACTAAAGCCGGTAGAAAATTTATTTGGAAATGGTATACTAATTACCGAGAATACAAAGACATAGAAAGAGAAAGAGGCGAAAAATAAAATGAAAACTATTCGATTGAAAATTCAAAAATTTATGGTCGGAAGATACGGGATGGACAAACTTTCAACTATTTTATTATATGTAGGACTAGCTTTCATTTTTTTATTTAATCTATTGAACCTACCATTCGGTGGTTTAGTCGGATGGGTAGCGATTATAATCAGTTATTTTCGTGCATTATCTCGCAACCGCACAAAACGTTATATAGAGAACCAAAAATATTTAGCCCTTAGTCGCCGTGGAAAACAAAAATTTAATCAGTTGCGCAATAAATTTTATCAGCGCAAACAGTACAAATACTATGCTTGCCCTAATTGTAAAAAGAAATTACGAGTTCCTCGAAAAAAAGGATCGATAAAAATTACTTGCCCACATTGTAAAGAAAGCTTTGTTAAAAAAACGTAAAAATACGCTATTGACTGTATCATTCTAGTAGATTATTGACTTAGGGGGACATATGAACCATTTTATAACGCAAACGGAGTTAGCAACGAAAATATCCACTGATAATAACTTAGTCGTACTAGATGCTCGTGCAGAATTAATGGATTCATCTGCGGGATGGAACCAATATAAAACAAGTCATATCAAAAGTGCTCAATTTGTTTCTATGGAAGACACCCTGACTGGAAAAATTAGGACGCATGGTGGCCGACATCCTTTGCCAAATATGGAAAATTTCATTACAGCTATGAAAAAAGTGGGGATGAATGATTCTTCTATGGTTGTTATTTATGACGACGGGAATTTAGCAATGGCGGGAAGATTATGGTGGCTATTAAAGTACGCTGGTAAAGATAACGTCTATCTATTAGAAGGCGGCATGAAAAAGTGGCTTGAGAACAAATTAGAAGTAACGAACGTTTTAAAAGAACCTGTGACATCTAATTCTCTAAGTCTAAATATAAAGACTGCTCTACTTGTTGATGTTCATGAAGTAAAGAGAGCTGTTCGATCAACTGATACGGCGATAATCGATTCGAGAGCTTATGAACGATACGCTGGTCAAGTGGAACCTTTAGATACTAGACCAGGGCACATTCCAAATGCGCTTAATTATCCTTGGACAGACTTAGTTAATAATGGACAGTTAATGAATAAAAAAGAACTGGAAGAAAGGTTTGAACCCCTTCAAAATTATAAAGAAGTGATTGTTCATTGTGGATCCGGCATAACTGGCACAGTAAATATTCTTTTCATGAAAGAAGTCGGTTTAAATCCCAAACTTTACTTAGGCGGTTATAGCGATTGGGTTAGTTACGCAGATAATAAAGTAGAAACAAAAAACTAATTTTAAAAACAATTTAAAAGGGGGTTAAACACTATGGCTATTGTTGCTTTTGTTCTTATTGGCTGGATTCTAAGTTTATTTAAATTCGAACAACTTGTTATCCAAGCTTTCAAGGAATTGTTTAATAAAGAAATATCTAAATCAACCTACTATTTCCTGTTTTTTTGTATCGGGATTTTTGGCGATTTGATTTTACTTTTCCAAGGTGCTTATTATGTATATTTTTTAAATTAATGTAGAAAAAAAGGGTTGAACAGTATCACGCTCCTCCGCTCTAAGCTTGGAGGGTAGTATGTGACGTTGTTCAAACCTTTTAATCATTTAAATAAACTTTAATACAAAATACAAAATGAATACTCCTGTCAAAACATACATCATTTTAGAGACGGATTTATATTTTCCAGTACTTATTTTAAGGAATGTATAGAAGGAAAATCCCCATCCAATTCCATCAGCTATATTAAACGTTAAAACCATCATTAAAACCATCAAGATAGCTGGAAAGTATTCTGTGAAATCCATAAAATCAATATCTTTTAAATTACCTGCTACTAACAGTGAGCCTACGATTACAAGTAAAGCAGAGATAACAGCTAATGGAATAAGAGCAATGAAAGGAATCAAAAAAATAGTGAAAAGGAAATAAATCCCAACTAAAAATGAGGTTAATCCTGTCTTTGCTCCCACAGCTATTCCCGTTGCGCCTTCTGCACTTGTACAGGTAGAACTACAGCCCAAAACACTTGCCATAACGACAGATAAGCCATTTGCTTCCAATGTTTTCTTCAAAACAGCTGGATCTTCAGAATTCAAGAAACTAATTTGTGTCCCTAAATTTTGAAAGACTACTAGAATCAACAACGAAAAGACTGCAATCCAGTAATTAATAGACAGAACACTAGAGAAATCAAACTGCAAAATAAACGGTTCGAGCGATTGAGTATCAATCAACGAATAAGAAAATGAACTGATATCTGTGACACCTAAAAAGATAGAAACAATTACTCCAAATATAATCGTTAGTAAAAAGTTTCCTCTTACGTTTTTAACAAATAAGAATAATCCCATTAATAAAGTAAGCAACATCGTTAAAGGAATCGGTTGAAAAATATTGTTTAACGCTACAATCGTATCTGGCGAAGAAACAATTATCTCACTGTTTTTCAAACCTAGGAAGATCAAGAAGAAACCAACCCCAGCACTCATACCTTTAATCATCGTCGCTGGTATTGCACGTAAAAGCAGACCAGTTACTTTAAAATACGTCAATAGGAAAAAAATCATCCCAACAATAAAAACAATCGATAAACTTTCTTGCCAAGTAAAGGCAAAAGCTCCTACTAAGATATAAGTAAAGAATGCATTGTCGCTCATTCCTGGAGCTAATATTAATGGGGATTTAGCATACAATCCCATTAATATATTACTAAAAGCCGTTGTCAAGATGGTTGCAATCATAACCGCATTATAATTCATCCCTGTTTGAGATAAGATTAAAGCATTCACTGCTACTATATAAACAATAGAAACAAAGGAAGTAATACTAGCTTCTACTTCCGTTTGTAGAGTACTGCCACTTTCTTTTACTTTAAAGAATTGTTGCACTATCGTCATTATCTCACACTCGCATCATAGTGAATTCCTAGTGCTTTTGGTGCACGAGTTTTTCTACCAGTAAAGATAAGAGCTAATAAAGTAACAAGGTAAGGCAACATATAGAATACTTCTGTTGGAATAGAACTTGCGAAGTCTAGAATTTGAATTTGATCTTTAATCGCTTGTGCAAATCCAAATAATAAGGCTCCGGATAAGACACCATATGGATTCCAACGTCCTAGGATAACCGCTGCAATCGCAATATAACCTTGTCCAGCAATCGTATTAAAAGAGAAGTTGCCATTGGTTGTTAAGACGATGGTCGCTCCACCTAATGCAGCAATCGAACCACTCAACATAACGGCCCAAAATTTAATCTTCATCACATTAATTCCTGCTGTATCAATAGACCCTGGATTTTCTCCAACACCTCTTAACCGCAATCCTAAAGAAGTCTTAAAGAAAATAAATCCGATTAAAAGAACGGCTGCAAATGCAATATAGGTCGTAGGATAAGACCTAAAAAGTGCTTTACCCACTATTGGAATATCCGATAAAAACGGGATAGAAATTTTTGAAAACATATTTTTTAAACGAGGTGTTTCTGCCGCACCATCAAATAGAAGTTTAACTAAGAAAAAAGTAACGTTTGCTGCTAATAAATTGATAACGACACCACTAATGACATGATTCGCTTTATATTTCAGTGTCGCTAAAGCATGCATTCCTGAGAATATTGCCGTACAGATAAATGCTGTTAACAAGCCAATGAAAGGACTCAGTCCTCCCATACCAGCTGATTCAGCGTAATAAGCACCAATTGCTGAAAAAAACGCTCCAGAAATCATAAATCCTTCGATCCCTAAGTTGATTACTCCTGCCCTCTCACTCAACATACCACCTAAGCCACCAAATAATAAGGCTGCTGCAAAAATTAAACTTCCGCTTATAATATTGGCCGTCATCTTACTTCACCTCCTTTTTAAGCGTCTTTTTTTTTGGTAATAACGCTTTAACAATCCCAGGAGCTGCTACAAAGAAAATAATGAGTGAAATAACGATTCCAATAATTTCACTTGGGACTCCCGCACCAAATTGCATTCCTTGTGACCCATAATCTAATGCTCCAATTAAAATACCTGACAAAGTTGTTCCTAAGGTTGAATTACCACCTAGTAGAGCAACTGCGATACCATCAAACCCTATGCCACTTGTAGAAGATACAATGGCTACATATCCATATACACCTAATGTATCTAAAGCACCAATTAAACCACCCAGTGCCCCCGAGATAAACATTGTTCGTATTAAAATACCGTTAACGTGCATTCCTGAATAATTGGCTGCATCTGGATTTAATCCAACTGTTTTCGTTTCATAACCCCAGCGAGTTTTTTCAAAGAAATAATAAAATCCAAAAATAATGAATGGGATAATAATAAAACCCCAGTGGATACGTGCCCCACTAAAAAAATTATTTAACGAGGGGAAACCGATGCTTGCAGATTCTTTAATAAGTGATGAACGTGCTGTTCCTTCTTGTGCTGCAAAACTCTTGATTAACATATGGCTCAGATATAACGCAATATAGTTCAACATAATTGAACTAATAACCTCATTAATTCCGAACTTCGTTTTAAGGCTAGCGATCAGAATTCCCCATAAACCTCCTGCGATAACACCAACAACAATGGCTACAATCCCATGTATGATAGGAGGCAAATCAATTAACGTGCCTACTAAGAGAGAGCTAACCGCCCCCATAATAATCTGTCCGTCAACCCCAATGTTAAAAATACCAGCTTTACTAGCTACCGCAACTGCAAATCCACTTAAAAGAAGAGGAATAATAGCACGAACGGTCTCACCCATATCGTAGACAGAACCAAATATCTTTAAGACTAATGATTCATATGCCACTATTGGGTTATACCCACCAATCAACATAACGATTGCTCCGATAATAAGTGCAATGAGAATAGCGATTAATGGAATAGTTGCTTTACTATTCTTTAAATTCTTTCTGATTTTTTCCATAGTCTCATTCATCACCCGATCCTTTACCAGCCATCATTAGCCCTAATTCTCTATCATTTGTTTCAGTTGGTTTTGTTTGTCCAACGATTTGACCATCAAAAATAATGTCTATTCTATCTGATAAGGTTAATATTTCTTCTAATTCAAAAGAAATAAGTAAGATAGCGACACCTTTATCCCGTAAACGAACAACTTGACGGTGAATAAAGTCAATCGCTCCAATATCCAGTCCACGCGTTGGCTGTACAATAATTAAGAGTTCTGGATCGCGACTAATTTCTCTTGATAAAATGACTTTTTGTTGGTTTCCACCGGACATTCCACGCACAATCGTACGTTCATTTTCGGCACGAACATCATAATTTTCCATAGCTACTCTTGCTTCTTCGTACATTAGTGCTTTGTTTAATTTAATTCCTTGATTGTATTTTTCTTTGTAGTATTCAATTAAAATTAAATTCTCTGCAATATCATTATCCAATACTAACCCATGTTTATGTCTGTCAGCTGGTACATAACTGACACCCAATTCATAAATTTCACGAGTTGATTTATCTTTTTGAGATACACCATTAATTAGTATTTCGCCTTCTTGAAAGCCACGCATTTTTACAATGGCTTCAGCTATTTCCATCTGTCCATTTCCGTCTACACCAGCAATCCCCACAATTTCTCCAGCGGCAACAGATAAATTAATGTTGTTTAACACTTTCTTTTTACTTGGACTTAACATCGTTAAATTTTTAATTTCTAACACATTTTGCTTAGGATTATAGGCTTCTTTATCAATCTCGCGCGAAATATTTTTACCAATCATCATTTCTGCGAGTTCTTCTTTATTCGAATCTTTTATATCAACCGTAGCAATGTATTTCCCTTTACGAATAACGGTACATTTGTCGGCTACTTTCATAATTTCATTTAATTTATGTGTAATCAAAATAATGGACTTGCCTTCTGCTACTAATGTTTGCATCACTTGTAACAACTCGCTAATTTCATCAGGTGTTAATACCGCTGTGGGCTCATCAAATATCAATAAGTTTGCGCCACGGTACAAACATTTCAAAATTTCAACTTTTTGCTGCATGCCAACTGGTAAATCTTCGATTTTACTATTCGGGTCTACTTTTAAACCGTATTTTTCAGAAATATTTTTAACTTCTTTAACAGCCGCTTTCATATTTAAGCGAATACCATCTTTTGGCTCCATACCAATGATAATATTTTCTGTAACCGTGAAATTTTCAATTAATTTAAAATGTTGATGAACCATTCCAATTCCTAAATGGATAGCATGATTTGGATTTTCAATTTTTGTTTCATTTTCGTAGACCGAAATACTGCCCTCTTCAGGTTGATACATCCCGAAAACGACATTCATTAAAGTGGATTTCCCTGCGCCATTTTCACCAAGCAAGGCGTGAATTTCTCCACGTCTTACAGTCAGTGAAACGTCATCATTAGCAACAAAATTACCGAATTTTTTTGTAATGTGTTTAAGCTCTAATACTTTTTCAACTCGTTTTTGTTCCATAGTATGACTCTCCTTTATGGTTTTTCAGGAACAGTAATCTCTCCAGAAATAATTTTTGTTTTGTAGTCTTCTACAAGATCTAATACGTCTTTTGGCACATTTTTATCTGATGTCGTTGCTAAGCCAACGCCATCCTCAGCTAAACCTAAGCGAACAACTTCTCCACCTGGGAAGTCTCCTTCAGCTGTTTTTTCAGAAATTTCATAAACAGCATTGTCTACATTTTTCATCATAGACGTTAACGTAATATCATCGCCGAATTCTAGTGATTGGTCCTTATCTACTCCGATAACCCAAACTTTTTCTCCATTATCAAAGCGTTCTTGTGCTTCATTAAAGACACCGTTCCCAGTACCACCTGCAGCATGGAAAATAATATCTACGCCATCATTATACATTGTAGCAGCAGCTGATTTCCCCATATCTACACGGTTAAACACACCAACATAGTTTACAACAACGGTTGCGTCTGGGTTAACCGCTTTAACCCCTGCTTCAAAACCTGCGTGGAAACGTTGGATGACTGGAATTTCCATCCCACCAACAAAACCAATTTTATCTGTTTCAGTCATACTAGCTGCAACAACTCCTGCTAAGAATGCTCCCTCGTTTTCTTTGAATGAAACTGAGACAATGTTTTCAATTCCTTCTACTTCTGCATCCACAATTCCTAATTTTGCATCTGGATTGTTAGTAGCAATCGTTGTCACAGCATCAGCTAAAGTTGCTGCTGTAGCCCAAGTTAAATCTGTTTTGCTATTAACAAATTGAAGCAAGCTTGGTTCTACTTCTGAATCCGCTTTAGGTTCAAGGTATTTTACTTCATACCCTTTATCTTTTTCTAATTTTTGCAATCCTTCCCATGCACTTTGGTTAAATGACTTATCATTTACACTACCTAAATCGGTTACCATACCTAATTTAAAATTTGATTGGCTCTCTTTATCTTCGCCTTCACTGGCGTTGCTATTTCCACAAGCGGCTAATAGTGTCATTGATAGTAAAGCGAACCCCATAGTTTTAATCGTTGATTTTTTCATTTGTATCACTCCTGTAGTTTTTTAGTTTTATCCTTTAATTTAATTCTGATAAGAAGCTTTCGCCATTTTCTATTGCAGGCAAATCAAAGTTTGCAGCGATTGTTGCACCAATATCCGCAAAATAGTTTGCTGTTTTCAATTCTTTTGGTTGTTTAAATTGTTTTGAGTAAACAAGTAAGGGAACGTATTCGCGGGTATGATCTGTTCCTGGAGCAGTTGGATCATTTCCATGATCTGCTGTAATCATTAACAAGTCGTCCTCTTCAAGTCTTTCCAAAATTTCTGGTAAACGTTTGTCAAAATCCATTAGTGCATCGCCGTAACCCTTTGTATCTCTCCGGTGTCCATAAAGAGCATCAAAATCAACTAAGTTAGTAAAAGATAACCCTTCAAAAGGTTTTTCCATCACTTTTAATAATTGATCGACACCATCCCTATTGCTTTTCGTTCGAACCGCTTGGGTAATGCCGTGTCCATTAAAAATATCACTAATCTTACCAACTGCAATAACGTCTTTTCCGTTATTTTTCAACTTATCTAACACTGTTGGTCCAAATGGACTCAGCGCGTAATCGTGGCGGTTAACGGTGCGTTTAAAAGCACCAGGTTCGCCAAGGTAAGGCCGTGCGATGATTCGCCCAATCATATACGGATCTTCTTTTGTAATCTCTCGAACATACGCACAGATATCGTATAACTCTTCTAATGGAATAACTTCTTCATGAGCTGCAATTTGAAGAACGGGATCTGCTGATGTGTAAACGATTAAAGCACCGGTCTTCATTTGTTCCTCACCAAGTTCATCTAGAATACCGGTTCCAGAGGCTGGTTTATTGCCAATAATTTTTCTTCCTGAATACGCTGTAATCTTTTCTAGCAACTCCTTTGGGAAGCCATTTGGAAAAACTCTAAAGGGTGTGTCAATCTGTAAACCGGCTATTTCCCAATGTCCCGTCATGGTGTCTTTTCCGACACTTTTTTCAGCTAGTTTTGTCCAATAAGCTTCACTTGTCGAAACTTTTTCAATACCTTTCAAATCTTCAATGTTACCTAATCCCATTTTTGCTAGATTTGGTAACATTAATTCCATTGATTCAGCGATATGTCCTAGCGTATGTGAACCTGTATCATTAAACGATGCAGCATCTAAAGCTTCTCCAATTCCTACTGAATCTAAAACAACTAAGTGTATTCGTTTACTTTTCATATTACCTTTCCTCCTCATTTAGTGTTACAATCCTAGTACTATTAAAATTTTTGTTGAGGTGAAATCATGAGTAAAAGTGTTCGATTGTTTGATGGTCTTTCAGATAAACAAGTTAAGGATATCTTGACCTCCATTCCAGTTAGAAAATATAAAAAAAATCATATCCTCATTTTTGAAGAAGATCCTATTGACCGAGTCTATATTATTAAAAGCGGTGCTTTAAAAATTTATCGAACTTATGAAGATAAAGAAATCATCCTTGACTTTATCAGAAAACATGAAGTCATAGGGGAAGTTGAGCTTTTTTCCAAAAGTCCTGCCCTATCTTCTGTTGAAGTCACTGAAGATGCTGAAATTTATCATCTCTCTCAGGCTGATTTTATTGCTTTAATCTATAAAAATAACATTATTTTAGAAAATATTTTTCGGATCCACCATCAACGTTTTGAAACATTGAATAAGCAAATAAGAAATTTGACTTTCTACAGTGTCCACACTCGCGTTTGCCGTGTTTTGTTTGATTTTATTGAGAAAAATGAAGAACCCAATAATTTAACGATAAAAAATATCAATCAAAGTACAATTGCTAGTATGATTGGTGTAACCCGCGAATCAGTTTCTAAAGCGTTTAAAGATTTACAAGATGAACATATCCTTTCGCTACAACCGAAGACGATAACGGTCCTTAATAGAGATAAGTTACGAGAATATGCAAATTTCCATTAATCTTCTAACGGCTTGTCTTTATAATAAACCAGAAAGCGCTTTCTGGCGATGAACTGTCTAACAGCATTAGTGTGAACATGATTACCCCTTTATAGATAACGCTCTCATAACGCTTATCCTTTATATCCTTTATCATGGGTAGTAACCACTTAAGAGGAGGAATTTATTTATGAGTATTCACATTAGTGCACAAGAGGGTCAAATTGCTGATATTGTTTTATTACCAGGAGATCCGCTTCGTGCAAAGTATATCGCCGAAACATTTTTAGAAGATACAGTTTGTTACAATACCGTTAGAAATATGCTTGGTTATACAGGCACATACAAAGGTAAAAAAGTTTCTGTTCAAGGTACTGGAATGGGAATGCCTTCTGCAGTCTTGTATATTCATGAATTAATCAATGATTATGGTGTTAAAACATTGATACGCGTTGGAACATGTGGCGCTATTCAAGAAGACGTACACATTCGCGACGTTATTATTGCTCAAGCTGCAGCAACAGACTCTTCACTTATCTTTAACGACCTAGCTCCAATTTACTTCCCACCAATTGGCAATTACAGCTTAATCAGTAACGCTTTTAATATTGGGGCTGAAAAAAATATGACTGTTCATGTTGGAAATGTTTTTTCTTCTGATACGTTCTATCATGATACAAAAGATACCATGAACAGCATGACAAAACTGGATGTCTTTGGTGTAGACATGGAAACAGCTGGTCTTTATTACTTAGCTTCTAAATTCCATGTACGGGCTCTTAGCATCTTAACCGTTAGCGATCACTTAATCACTGGCGAGCAAACAACAGCTGAAGAACGTCAAACAAGCTTTAGTGAAATGATTGAAGTTGCTTTAGAAGCAGCCATTAAATAAATTAAATAGAACAAGAAAAACCGTTATAAAGTCTTTGTTTAAAAGACAGTTATAACGGTTTTTTTTGATCGGTAAGAGGTAGTGCTGGTTAGCTCATTCATGAACATAGACATATTTCAAAAAAATTCTTTCTAACTTGTCGCACCCGACTAAAAAATAGACGAGTTAACTATTTTTCACCTTTTACTTTTCCATCTGATAAAATGTAGTACTAAAATTGTTCACCAAATAATGAAAATGGGCTATCTGGATTAAGGCAGCCATTTAGTAAATTTCGAGAAAAATCGTGAATGATTCAGGACTACATTAATAGGGTGTTTATTAATTATAAAACGCCTAATCTCTACAGGACATCTTCGCCTACATGTGATATGATTACCGTGACTACTTGTTACACAATTGAGTTAGGGAGGTCACTATGACAAAATATATTATTACTACTGAAAGCGGATCTGATATTTCTCCTCAGCTTGTTGAGCGCTATGGTATTCACGTTATTCCGATGCATGTGACTATGGGATCAGAAACCTACGATGATGGCAGCTTTGATGTTGAAGATATTTATCATTTCTACGATAAAACAGGAACCTTACCAAAAACTTCTGGTTCAACGCCTCAAGACTGTACCGTTGTGTTCGAGCGCATCTTTGCAGAGCACCCTGAAGCTCATATTATCCACGTTGCTTATTCAGCAGTGACAACTGTTTCTTACAATTCTTGCGTTATTGCAGCTCGAGAATTAGAAAACATCCATATTGTCGATAGTAAAAATGTCTCAGGAGGATTAACGGCTATAGTTGTCGCAACAGCTAAATTTATTAAACACAATCCCAAGGCTACCCCTGAAGAAATAGTAGCCTTTGTAGAAGATGTCAGAGAACGGACTCGCTTCGTCTTTCTTCCACAATCCCTTCTTTATCTTAAAGCTGGAGGACGAGTTTCAAATACTGCTTACCTCGGCGCATCTTTACTAAGACTGCATCCAACTATTATTTTAGAGAATGGTTATTTAGTCGCTTCTAAAAAATACCGTGGGTCTTATGAGCGCTGTTTGAAAAATACTGTTAAAGACTTTGTGACAAATTACAATATTGACCCAGAAACATTGACTATTGGAGGAACCCCCGGTTTAACTGAGGACTATAAGCAATTAGGAGCATCTACTTTAAACAAGAACGGTTATGAGAACCCTCAATGGTTTTCAGCAGGTGCAGTTATCTCTAGTCATGGCGGTCCTGGAGCTTTTGGAATCATTGGAATTGAAAAGAAATAATAACTATTTTAGTATTGAATGCAGAATAGAAAACCATAAAATGTATACGTTTGTTTAAATACATTAGCTTATTCAAAAAAGATAGTAGCAACTAAAAATAAGTGGCTACTATCTTTTATTTACTCTTAAAAAACATCCGAATGTTTACCCATTTGAATAAAACATCCAAGATTTCGAGAACAGACTTGTGTCGTTCATAATAATCCAATCTTTTATAATATTCAGCTAGTTAGACTTTTTTATCTGCTATCTGAAACTAACGATTTCCAGTTTAAGCTCTATGGTCTAGTATCGATAATACAATCGACCCTACTCCAAAAGATGCGATAACGAGACCTGTGACCATACCCACTATAGGAACAACCCCTAAAGCTGTTAAAATTATCAATCCTAGTAAAAATAGCCAAAAAGATTGCGCATTAGACCAGTCAAATCTTTTTTGGAACCAAAGACCGATAAATACTGAAAGAATAATCTTTGAGACATAAAGTGACATTCCATATAGTGATAACATAATAAAACTTAAAGGTATCCCTATAATTGTAACCATTAATAGTATAGAAACTATTGGAATCACTACCACTGCTAAGGCTCCAAAACCTCCTGTTCTAATTGGATTCAGCCCTATTTTTTTAGCTAATACAGGCCAAAAAGTTGGTCTAATCCATTTAACAAATAACCATACAATTAAAGAGGCTGCTATGCTTAGCAGAACTCTGACAAAGATTGAAATAGTATACATAGACTCGGAGAATGCAACCGTCTCAGAATCCAGTTTTTCCCAAGTGGTTTCACCTACAACTTCAGACCCATTTAAAAAATCAGCCTTTTGTTGACTGCTATAATTTAAATCCCCACCAATTTTGCCACGTATAGATATTGATTCACTTGAACTAGACAAGTCACCATTGATTGTACCATTTTGATAAATAGTTGATGCCCCCATAAAAGCATCTTTTTTGATAACTGATTCCTCTTCTAGATAGATTGTTTGCCCGGCTAGAAAAGCACTCCCATTCGTTTGAGCTTGCACTTTCAGTGTCGCTCCAGCTAAATAAATAGTGTTTTCAACAGTACCATTGATTATAATATCTTGTCCTACAAAAAACACACTTCCTCTGACGGTTCCACTTATAGTAGCACTTTGACCCGCTATAAAAAGATCACCCTCAATGGTCCCATTTACTTCTATATTACTAGCAGCGATAAATGTCGTTCCATTTATATTCCCATCGACACGAACATTTGAACCTGAGAGAAAACTCGTTTTTTCTAATGTTTCACCTGACTCTATAATAATATTATCCCTAGAAATACTTTCAGCCAGAACGCTTACAGAAGGAACCACTAATAAAGCCACCAAGAGCAACGACAGAAGTAAGGCTTTCAGTTTTCTATTACGTTTAAACTTTAGCATAATATCCCACTCCTTTAATTGTTTTGAAAACCTATTTAAGCTAAACTACCCATTGCAAGTTAAGTATCCTAAAAATTAGTCAACTCCATTATCAAAAACACTCGACCGTTCCATTCAATTTTTTTTAAACTGTAATCTTCTTATCTTTAATTGTTATTCATTCATTAAGGACACTATTCAATTTTGACCAACTCTAAGCGAAATTGGCTAGTATAAATGCTCCTATCCTAACAAAATAAACAGGACTATCACGAAAAAGATTGCCAAATCCCCTTGTTCTTTGAGCCTTTTATCTGGCCTTATGTACTTTTATTATACTACAAGACCCTTGTAAACGATAACAAATAGAGCTAGTTTATAACAGCTTATTCGGATAGAAACTAGTTACCCTTACATTATCTTGTAGCAATTTTAGCTTTCCCACCGTATCAGAATAAGCGATAAAGAACACATTAAAAATATGGTTAACCTATTTATTGAAAAAATTTGGTCTGTATAACCCACTATTTGTAAAGAAAACATGCAGCGTTCATTTTTAAAAGATGGACGCTCCATGTTTATTTCTTATTTCTTATTTCTTATTTCTTATTTCTATTAATTTTACAATATCACTCCATAAATCTTGGGTTACTATATCTTCTTCTTTGAATCCAGCCTTCAAAAGATTAGCAATTGTCTCTCTATTGATATTAGCTCCCCAGGTATGTAAAGGAATGAAATTCACCCTATCCATAAATTTCCCGGCGACATTATGATGACTTCTCATGTGCTCCAACATAACAATTTTACCGTTAGCTTTACAGACTCTTCTTATTTCTTTTAGTCCTTTTACAGGATCCGGCACCGAACAAAATACGCAAGAAGTAACGACCGTATCAAAGGTATCATCCGCAAAACTCATGTCCTGGGCGTCCATTTCGATTAACCTAATATTCTCTTTTCCTTTTGTTTTTTGGATGGCCTTTTCCAACATCTTTTCACTAAAATCTATACCAGTTATTTCCAAATCTTCCGGATAGAGAACCAAATTTTTCCCAGTACCAACTCCGACTTCCAAAACTTGCTTTCCTTCAATAGTTGTAACCAACTTTTCTCTCCATGTACTCATTGTCATAGCTTCCATCGGTCCTTCTAAAACATCATAAATTTTAGAAACACGATTATAGCGGTTTTTAATTTTTTTAGTTTCATCGCTCATTTATATCGTCTCCTTTATTAAAAATCACAGCATATTTTTTAGACTAAACTAGAGAAGTTAGCTTCTTTGTTTTATCCAGGATTATGATATCAAACTCTTTTTTTAAGTTTGATTATTTCCATTTCATTAACCACTCTTTCATATTCCATGCGTTATTCCTAATTGTATCACCTCGACCATTAGAATAGGTGAACTACCACTAGACCTTACTACCTTGTTTCATTCTCTATCCGTTCACTACTGTGCATCGGTAAACTTATAAGATTAAACCAATCTTGTAATTCTTAAGTACAATTTGAATTTTTTTTAACCAACAATTGTTAAATTTAACCAGAGATAGTTTCCATTCAATGATAAACTCATAAACAGTTCTAAAGTCGTCTAAACCTCAAATTTTTTTTGGATTTAGTTTCTGATTTTTTTAGTTCTACGAAGGAAACAACGTTAATGAGTAAAAAACACTAGCATTTTTTTCTATTAAAATAGACATGTAGCTTTCTTTAGCTTTAGCCACTAGCAATATAGAGCGAGTCTTATAAAATTGTTTCTATTTTCCGAAACATCTTCAATGAAGATTCTTCATTTATTTTTACTAAGACTTTTTTTCGTGTGTAATAGTTTATAAGAGGTTGAGTCTCTTTTAAGTACACCCCAAAACGTCGTTCAATAATTTTTTCAGTATCGTCTATTCTACCACGATGTAAGAGCCGATCAACCAAAACATTTTTTGGTAGATCTAAATAAAAAACAACCAGTTCTGACTTCAATCCTTCATTCAATGCAAGAGCTTGATTTTGATTACGAGGATAACCGTCTAAAACAACTGATTTTTCATGCGGAAGTTTTTTCATTCTCTTTTCAATCAATGCATGAATGATTTCATCGGGGACTAATTCCCCTGATAAGATGAAACGAGAGACTTGTTTGCCTATTTCCGTTCCTTTATTCATTTCAGTACGTAGTATTTCTCCTGAAGATACAATTGGAAATTGATATTTCTTATGGATTAATTCAGCAATGGTTCCCTTACCAGAACCTGGTGCACCTATTAGAATAATAATCATATCTAACTCCTTTTTTTCACTTTATTATACAATAGATAGTTCGCTGATAGAATCAATAGCCCTTCAGATAAGAAGCTGCTGGTGTATTACATTTAGTCAGCTCAACTGCTGCTATCAAAAGAAACACATTACTAGTAAACTTTCAGACAATTTTTTTTAGCTGTTCTTTCTGAAAATGTACCAGAAGTGTACTAACTCGGAAAATATCTAGCTTGCTTTGATAAATGAACGAATAAAATTTAACCCGGGGACGAAATCCTCAAAAAAGAATCTTTCGTTTCCGGGTTATTTTTTGTACTAAAAAGTAGTAGCATTACTAAACTATAAAATTATATTGTTGACTATTTTCATATTACAAGTTTTTTAAAATTTGTTCGTATTCTGCTTTATTTATTTCACCTTGTACGTAGCGCATATTTAGCATCTGTATAAGATTCCCCCCTGTTTTCGGACCCGATTTCTCTTTATTAAAGCTAATAAGAAAGTCGCGGAATATTTTTTTACCAATCCTTATTAATTTGAACAAGTCGCCAGTTCTGACTAGATAATACATGATTATTATTGAAAGAATTAAGTTTAACACGATTTCATCCCCTCATTATGCTTTTATTATCTTTAAAATATATTGAAATTCTTCATGGGATATTTCACCACGAGCATAGCGCAATTTTGCAACTTCTTCAGCATTAATAACTGAAGACGTTTCTTTATTTAATGATAGTGTTGGTTCTTGTTTTTTCTTGTCCTTAAAAAGGAAATAAACCATTAATGCAATAAGTCCAACCATAAGCATTGGTATTAGATTGCTACCTCCCATCCTATCAAATGAGTTAAACCCTTGCTGCATACCACTATATCCATTATACCCACCATTCGAAAAGTTACCCATATATCCTCCGTTCATCATCCTAATTTCTCCCTTCTTTTTTCATCGTATTATAATCTCATAACAATGCTTTTAGCTTGTTGTATTCATCTGTAGAAATTTCACCAGATGCATATCTATAATCGATTACTTCTTTCAGTTCATTTGTACTATTATTAGCATTTTTTTCATTATTTCCAAGTAACTTTTGTAATTCACCTGTTTTATACAAGTAAAAACCAAAAATTAAAATAAGCAATAAAAACATACCTTCACTCCTCTATCATTCCTATTTTTTATAGTAGCCCTAAATCCTGAATTAATTGACTCGATAATCATTTTCACATATTATTCATGATCTCAAAATTACTACTTTGAGATGAACCACCTGTTCCATGCATTCCCTTGTAAATTTCTTTTAAATTCGAGTTATCTAGGTTAGGATGCATTTCACTCATATACGGTTTCATTTGCCCAAAGTTCCTATTATCTCCTTCCATAAACTTCTGCATTTCATCAAATTGAATGGTAGTATGTTCCATGAATAGTTGCATACTCTCTAAATTAGTTGTTTCCATCATTTCTGTCACTTCATTATATCTAACGCCTTGCTCTTGGATTACCGTATTTTGATTTAATGTATCATTTCCAGCATAAAACGATAACCCTGTTCCGCTTGCAACAGCTAAAGTTGCAGCTAGCATTCCATTAATTATACTCATATTTATTCAATCTCCTTTTAATCATTTTTTTATTAAGCATTCATTATTCTTGCATTATATTTTTATTAATTTGCTCAAAGTCTGAAAAAGATATTTCGCCTTTTGCAAGTCTAAACTTCGCGATTTCCGATGCATCTGGGCTCTCACCTGATTGGTTTCCCTTTGTACCAAACGAATTCCGTCCATTTATTTCTAAATAGACTAGGTACCCGATGGGCAAAAATATCAATAACATCATAAATAATCCACCTCCAAAACGACCTATTCCAAAACAACATCATAATTCCGACATTGCTTTATCTCTCTTTCTTAATTCAATCATACCTCTTACTCATGGAGATTTTATGGGTAAGTTATGTGTAATTTATGGAGATATGACTTCCATAATTATTACTTTTGAATCTCCATACTGTAGCACTGATAGTTTCCATTTCCATCCACTCTTACTAGCGTTATATTCTCGCCTGTATACCAAAAAACTCCTTCTTCTAATTTCCAGGAACTGCAAGATCCTGTAAGAAAAGGTTTTTTATTGAGAAACTCTTGGTATTCACTAACTAAACTTTGATTCATTTTATTAAAAATAGAAAACCCTCCTTCATTTGTTTTATTTTATCGATACATACGTTAAGTTATTATTCGATTTCAGTCAATCTATTATCAAGGCTGGAACCTTACAAGATACCTATTAATTTAGTAGATCTAACCTTTACTCCCATGATTTGTTGGTTTTCTTTCTGTTTTATAATTTTTCATGGTAATAAATACCCAACCTAACTTGTAATCGATAGTAACACCTTCACTTAGAAAGCGTTCCCTTTTCTACATACATAATAAACTTACTTTGTGTGTTACCTTTTTTGTTTAATTTCTTTTATCTATTGCAGCTTCAAAAACTATCCTATTTTCCTTTTAATGATTTCTATTCTAAATAATGAATAATCTGACTAATTGCCTTTTTACTTAAACAGTCTAACGGAACATTTCAACACCTCCTGCTTTTTTACTCGTAAAGTAGTTTATTTTCTTTACTTACTCTTATTATAATTAAAAGTTATATGTATCTGATGGATAAGTTATGTGGAAATTATGTAGAATTATTAAACATACAGCGATTAAAAAATATTCTAAGATTAATAGGTAGATACTTCATGGAAAAGATTTTTTTGTTCTCTGTGATGATCTAGAATGAATATTTGAACAGACACTGACCGGTTTCGACCACCTTTTCAATGAAATGTAAAACCTTTCAGAAAACCATCATTTTTATCAAGAAGGAGAAGAAGATATCCATCTGGAAAATACTTTGGGCAAGATGATATTAATAAAAATAGACACTTGAAAAAGAGAAACTATTTTACTATACAAAGCATGATTCCTTAACAGAGAGCTGCCACAAATCAGATTATTGATTATTACTATAAACTAAAAAAAGCAACCCCTCCCCAAATAAGGGTAAAGTTGCCAACGCTGTCTATATGGATAAGCTCCTAAAATACACACATTCCATGATGAGGCACCATACGATGTGAGCCTACGTGTACACGGTATCTAGAACCATTAATCTATTGGTAGTATAGAACGAATCTCTGAAAAAGAAAGTTTCATTAGCTTTCCCCATATTTATTAGTTTAATCCTTGTTTAGCCTGACTAATCATAGGAAAAGAACTTTAATTTAGTAGCTTCATCTTTTATCTTACTTCTATACTAGTTTCATAATTAACTATTTCGTAATCTACTTATACGCAAATAAATAGATTTCTATCAAACAAGGGAATGTCCTTATCTTTATTTTTTGGGAAATTTTAATTCTATCGTTGTACCAACATTTAATTGACTACGTATTTTTATTTCTCCTCGATGTGCTTCTACAAATGCCTTTACAATAGATAATCCAATTCCAACCCCACCCGTTTTTCTATCACGTGATTTATCCCCTCTATAAAATCTTTGAAATAATAAAGGAAGATCATCTTCGCTTATCCCTTCCCCTTCGTCTTTTACGACGAAAATAATTTGATTATCTTTTTCTTCTCCATAAATAGAAACTTTCTTTCCTGGGGGTGTATATTGTAAAGCATTGTTAACAATGTTTATTAAAATTTGAATGATTTTATCACGATCTCCTAAAAACCATTGTGATTCTTCTTTACATTGCACCTCTAACTCTACACCTTTTTCAATAAATAATGGGGTAAACTGCTCCTCTATAAAACACAATATTTTCCCTGTTTCTAGTTTTGTTTTATTTAATTTAATTTGAGGATTTTCGGCTGCAATTAATTTTTCTAAGTCATTCACTAGCCTAACTAAGCGCATTAGTTCTGCATGAAATTGTTCTAATCTCATTTCATCAGGCTTCCATATACCATCTTGAAAAGCCTCAATATGACTCCTTAACGTTGCAAGTGGCGTTCTAAGCTCATGTGCAAAATCGGCTGTGAACTGTTTTCTTAGTATTTCTTCTTTTACTAAGGAATCTGCAAGCTGATTAAACGACTCACCTAATGGTTTCATCTCTCCAGTCAAGTTTTTAAGCGGAATTTGGGTTTTCCATTGATGGTTACGTAACTCAGTAACCCCAGTTATTAGTTTATTAACTCCTGACGTTAAGCGTTTTGAAAATAACAAACTAGTTAATATCGATAAAATAACAGTAAATAATACTGCCAGTATGATATTTCGTTTAATTGATTTCAAAAAGACAAATTCATCACCTATTAATTGTCCTGAATAATAGACAGTCAAGTCCCCAATTACTTGATTTTCTGTTTTTAATTGGTAAGAATCTGATTGATATTCGTTAGAATTTGATGGAGATTGATCGCCATTCATCATCTCCATCATAGATCCCACTGATGTTGAATCAACCAACAAATTGCCAGTATTATTATAAAGTTTATAGTATAAATCTTCTGTCATTGCATGCTGATGCATCATATTTTCCAATGGTTCGTTAGTTAACTCGCCAGTATCCTCATAATGTTGAATTATTCCCTTTTTAACGGTTTCGATATTTTCCGCTCTATTTGTCGTGATATAATCCGTGAATTGATTTTCAACACCAGAAAAAATAGTAAAGCTGGCAATTAAAATACCGCTTAAAGAGACCAACAAAAGATATAACAAAACCCTTAACCTAAGTGTCAGATTCATCCTTAATCCCTCCAAACTTATACCCCATTCCAAACACAGTAATGATGAAATTAGGGTGACGCGTATCTGTTTCTATTTTTTTACGCAAATTTTTTATATGTGTATCAATGTTTCTTTCATACCCTTCAAAATAACTGCCATTTTCTTGTAATTTGTCTAGTAAATCTGCTCTACTGTATACTTTCCCAGGATAACTAACTATTGCAGTTAAAAGCTTATATTCATTTGGAGTTAAAGTAAGAATTGCATGGTTCAGTTTCACTTCTTTTTTAACAAAATCAATGATTAGTTTGTCATTATTAAAACTAAGTTTGTTCTCGTTTACTCTTTGTTGAGTTCTTCTTATCAAAGCTTTTACTCTCACAACTACCTCTCTTGGACTAAACGGTTTCGTTACATAGTCATCCGCACCAATCACAAGCCCATTAATTAAATCATCCTCTGCAGATTTAGCAGTAAGCATTAATATAGGTATATTGCTGTCCATTCTTACTAATCTACATACTTCTTCACCAGATATATCAGGCAGCATTAAATCTAATATAATAAGGTCAGGGCTTTGATCTCCCACTTTTTTAAGTCCTTCTACTCCATTCGAAGCGAAGAGAACTTTCCATCCTTCTTTTACAAAATACGCTTCTAATACTTCACGTATTACTTTTTCATCATCAACAATAAGAACTTTTGTCAAAAAATCACCTCGTATATGTCATTTTATCATCTTTTTCATTAAATAAGATAATCCCCATAACTTCCACACAAATACACTATAAAAACTATGTAAAATTAATTAAATATAGTTTATTCCAAGAAATAAGTAAGAATACAATAGAGAAGCATGCATCTTAATTCAAATTATATGATTGCACTAATATAAATAGTTCTCTTTACATTATTTTATTTAATTGTATAACCTTTTGCTTATTTTTTTTACGCCCATAAAAGAACCCTAATTTGTTATGGTTAAAGCGCCTAAACTAAAGCATAAAAAGGGTTCTCTCACTGGCTACATTACATGAAAATGTTTTGAATTTCAATTCTACTATGCTGGATTGTAGAATGAAGTTAGCCACTGCTAACTAAAAAAAGCGCCAAGTGAAATTCATGTTATATTGAAGTTACCACTAACTCTCAATAGATAAGGATGAATTCACATGACGCAAACCAATAATAACATAGATTCACATAAGGGAAAACACCTTTCGTATGCAGAACGCTGTCAAATAGCTGTTCTAAAAAAGAAAAGTACACTAACCGTCAGGTTGCTAATGTTTTAAATCGAGTCCCACAAACGATTAATAATGAAATTAGGCGTGGGGCGATTCCTCAATTGAACCGCCAAATACAGAATGGAAAAAAATACGATCAATATATTTCGGTCTATGATGCAGATACTGGACAGTCTTTCTATGAAAAACAGCGAATGAACTGCGCGGGAGACGACCGAAGTGGACAGATACAGATGTTTTTATTGAATGAGCTGATGACAAGATGTTAAAAGAATAATGGTCACCTGACGTTGTTAGTAGCTTTGCTTTGAAACAAGAATTAGTTGATTTAACTATTATTCCATGCACCACTACCCTTTATCAATGGATAGATCGAGGAATTATGCGCACAAAAAATATGGATTTACTTGAAAAATTATCTCGAAAAACAAAAGAAAAGATACCCAGAAATCTTCTGAACAAGAGAATACTAGGGGTATCTATCGAAAAAATCCCAGAGATAATCGATTCAAGAGAAACCTTAGGAAATAAAATTATTAGCCAGATAAAATTATTACATTAGTTCTTATCAACTATTAATACCCTCTCAAACTATAACTATTAGATAAAATAAATAAGAGTTTATTAATATACCCTTAGATATAAGAATTATTAGGACTTCAAATAATAACCATCCCCTTTAATCAGCACCTAAAAATTAGTAATTAAGTTGTTTCTTATTTATTAAAAAAATCACTTGACACACAACGTTTACGAACGTAAACTATAGTCATCGCAATAGACTACATTTGTAATCTTAAAATACAAATAATTCCAAAGATTCTCACGGAAACTAGTTTTTTAAACGGGATATCGTTAGAAACCAGACTTTCTACGATTGAATAAAAAAATTGTTCACATGGAAAGACGATATGATATTACTATTTTTTAAGATTAAATATAAAGCAATACCCTACTCCCCAAAAAAATCCATAAACTGTTGATATATTCTAGAGCATGAAGCCAATAGAGTTAGATTAAAATTGTAAAATAATACTTATAGAAAAATTAATGGAGGAAATTATTTTGAAAATATTAATCGTAGACGATGAACCCAAAATACTAGATATAGTAGAAGCTTATCTAGCTACAAAAAACTATCAGATATTTCGATCTTCGAACGGTACAGATGCAATGAAAAAATTTGAATTAGTACAACCAAATTTAATTGTACTGGATCTCATGCTGCCTGATATATCTGGGGCCGTTATTTGCCAAAACATACGAGAAATTTCTGACACTCCTATCATTATGTTGACTGCGAAGTCAACAGAGTATGACATTTTACGCGGTCTCCAGATGGGTGCCGATGACTATATGGTAAAGCCCTTCAGCCCTAAAGAATTAGTAGCCCGTGTAGAAACCGTCTTGCGTCGTTCAGCTATGACTATTGTAACAGAGACTAAGTGGTCATTTGACAAAGGTAATTTAGTAATCTATCCTGCTAAAAAACAAGTTTTAAAAACTCAGAAGGAGGTTATATTGACTCCTACTGAATTTGAATTATTGACACTTTTAGCATCCTATCCAAAACAAATTTTTTCTAGAGAACAATTATTAGAAACTGTAAAAGGAATTGAATTTGAAGTTCTTGATCGTATTATTGATTCCCATATTAAAAACCTACGACAAAAAATTGAAGATAATACAAGACAGCCCTATTTTATTTTAACCGTTTATGGCATGGGTTATCGATTTGGTGGTAAAAAAGATGAATCGTACAATTAAGTGGCAGTTTATATTCTCATTCGTTTCTGTTTCTTTCATCATAATTGGTGCATTTAGTATGATGACGTTAATCTTATTAGATAACCATTTTGCTAAATATGTTGCCGAGAGACAAGAGTCCAAATTGGTAGCGTATACCAATGATTTAGAACAACTTTATGAAAATAATGGAGAATGGCCAAATACTATTGATTTCGAACAAATAGGTTTACAGTCATTACACAATTCAATAATATTAAAAGTATATGATAATGAACAAAAAATACTGTGGAGACCTACTTCTTCAGATGAGCTGGCAAATAAACGAAAAATACAGGATAGTATTCCATATATTGACAAGATGATGGGAGAGATGGATCACGTCTTTGTAAAAACAAACTTTCCTTTATTTAATAGTGGACAAAAAATCGGAAACGTTCTCTTTAGTTATATGGGGCCTACAACTTATTCAGAACATGACGCTTTCTTTCTTGCCGATATGAAGAATAACCTTATTATAATAGCTACGGTTACCTTAGTTCTTTCTGCCTGTTTTGCTGTATTATTTGCAAAAAAAATAAGTAGGCCTATAATTGAAGTAAAAAATTTTACAAAAAAAATTTCTAAAGGAGATTATGTGAATTTATCTCCTGAAAAAACGGATATTAAAGAAATAGATGATCTAATTCTATCTGTAAATGATCTTTCTGCTCAGCTTGAAAGCCAGCAAGATATAAGAAACCAATTATCTTCTAATATTGCTCATGAAATCAGAACACCTTTAACAACATTAAAAGGAAATCTGGAAGCTATGATAGACGGGATATGGGAAATAACAGACGAACGACTTCAAAATTGTTATGATGAGGTTAACCGTATCACCAGACTTATAGGAAGTATTGATAAAATTAATGAAATTGAAAGTCACCAGGATATTTTGAATAAAACATCTTTCGATTTATATCTTCTTTCAAAGAATATATCTTCTAATTTTGAAGCTCTTTTTGCTAAGAAAGATATTTCTTATTCGTTAGATGGGGAGTCACTTTTTATTACCGCTGATAAGGACAAAATAAGTCAACTCATTACAAATATTTTGTCAAATGCTGCTAAATTCACTCCAAGTGAAGGGAAAATAACACTGAGGATTTCTAAAAAAAAAAATCAAGCAATACTGACTGTAGCAGATACGGGAGAAGGAATTCATCCACAAGAAATCAGTCGTATTTTTGAGAGATTTTATATGTCTGATCCTTCAAGAAAGAATATTTTAAGCAGTCAAGGAATTGGTTTATCTATTGTAAAAAGTATCATTAAGGCCCATAAAGGAACTATAACGGCTCAAAGCGATTATGGAAAAGGTTCTATATTTACTGTAATCCTTCCTATCAAAAAATAGTACTCGAAAAAAAGTATTGTACTTTATATAAAAGTGCAATACTTTTTTTATAAGTACTAATCATTCAATACTAACAGATTAACTCCAATAAATATTAGTCAAGTCCATAATCCTGTGTAAAAGTTCTAGCACAATGTCACAGTAAAGATTAGCTGTCTTTTTTGTAACGGATTGTTTCATTTGTAGGTTGCAGCTGTGTTAGAACTGGATATATTTGCGGGATGAACTAATCCACTCTTCATGCTTATCCATTAGAACCGCGCCAACCAATCGGTTAGCCGAAGCAACATTCGGGAAAATACGGATGGTTTTCTCACGACGACGAACTTCTTGGTTGAGTCGTTCAATTAAGTTGGTACTTTTTAATCGAGAATGGACCTGCTCCATTACTGCGTACTGGAAGGCATCTTCAAAACCTCTATCTAATTTCTCGCAGGCTTTTTGATATTTTTTCTTGCCCTCATAGGCCTGTAGTAATTGATCTTTCGCTGCTCTAGCTAAATCGATATTGGTGAATCTGAAGACGGCTTTTAAAGAATCTCTAAAGGGCTTAGATTCTTTTTCAGGAATGGTTTCTAAGATATTTCTCATGAAATGAACCTGACATCTTTGCCAAGAAAGCCCGGCAAAGGATTGACGAATAGCCGTAACTAGACCTGGGTGAGCGTCTGAAATGACGAGCTGTGTTCCGCTCAATCCACGTTGTTTCAAGTACTCAAAGAATGTAGTCCATGTTTCTACGCTCTCTCCATTTTGAATCATGAAGCCAATAATCTCACGCTCGCCTTCTTCAGTGATTCCCAAAGCGATATGGCAACTTTTAGAAAGAACACGATGATCTTCTCGCACCTTGATATACAGGACGTCAATCATTAAGAATGGATACTTCGTATCCGAGAGAATCCGATTTTGCCATTCAGATACGAGTGGATCAAGCTGTTTAGTTAGACTGGAAACAAATGATTTGGATACAGTCTTTCCGCATAGTTCCTCTACGATTTGAGAGACCTTGCGCGTAGAGACGCCAGAAACGTACATCTCTACCATTGAAGCCAGCAGGGCTTTCTCGTTTCGTTGATATCGCTCAAATATATCCGGAGAAAATTTTCCGTCACGGGTCCGTGGGACCTTTAAATCTAATGTTCCAACACGTGTTGTTAACTCTCTTTCATAATAGCCATTCCGTTGGCTAACACGGTTTCCTGAGCGCTCGTAGTCGTCTACTTGAAGATAATCTGTCCGTTCTTGTTCCATAACTTGATGAAAAACCATCTTGAGAATACTTTTGGCGGTGTCGTCTTTTACCGAATGTTCAATTAAGCTTTGTATTTCTTCCGTTTCCAATGTAAAATGTACTTGGGTCATATGATTGCCTCCTTGGTATGTTTTTGTGGTTAAAAACAGTGTACCGTAAAGAGGCTTTCATGTGCCCTTTTCCTTTTACACAATTATATGGACTTTATCTAAATATTCTTCATTTATAGTCACCTTATTACAGATTTTTTTCTTTCTGAATATTCTTTCTAAGAAATGTTTCCTTTTGTATATTCTTTATGAAGAATTTTCAAATCAGAAATACTATCTGAAAAATCCCTATAAACATCATAGTTTCTATTCCTCATCTATTAAAAAATTACCACTCATACTTGACTATCCCCCTTTCCTTTTAAATTATTTCATCTGATTCAATATTTTTACTAACCATTAATTAGCTTCTCCTTCTAGATAATAAGGTTTTGGAGGATAATCTTGTCTGCGAACATACCATGTAACGATAGCTCCAACAAATAAAACAAGTGATAGTATCTGCGACACTCGGATAAATTCTCCAATCCATAAGCTATCGGTTCTCATTCCTTCAATAAAAAATCTTCCCATTGAATACCAGAGTATGTAACTTAAAGCTACTTCTCCTTGGCGCAACAATTTTTTTCGATTTCGTAGAACGATGAGCAGGAAAAAGCCCAATAAGCTCCATAAAGACTCATACAAGAATGTAGGATGGTAGTAAATACCATTGATCTCCATTTGTTTGATGATGATTTCAGGTAAATAGAGATTTTCTAAAAATTGACGGCTTACAGGCCCCCCGTGTGCCTCTTGGTTCATAAAGTTTCCCCAACGGCCAATAGATTGAGCCAATAGTACATTAGGTGCTAAAACATCTAATAGAAGAGCTAAAGAAATCCCATTTTTCTTTGTATAGATGTACATAGTAAGTCCACCTGCAATTAAACCACCATAAATTGCAATTCCGCCATTCCAGATAGCTAAGATTTCGTTTGGATTTTGCAGATAATAATCTAATTCGAATAAAACATAATAAAAACGAGCACCTACAAAACCAATTGGAATAGCCCATAAAGATATATCAATAATCGCATCCTCTGAGAGCCCTCTCTTTTTTCCTTCTCCTATAGCCAAAGAGATGGCCACAAGCATCGCTATGGCAATAATAATACCATACCAGTAGATTTGAATCGGTCCAACTGAGATAGCTATAGGATTAATTTCACCAAGTAGTATATTCATCTTTTAATCTCCTTCTAATCGCTATTTTCTATTGATCAACTATCTAGGTAAATTCACTTACAATTGTTCACCTATATAATAGTTGAGAAATACTCGAATCCTATTCCTATATGCCTAAGTAAGGCGCAGGATCTACTTGCGTGTTATTTTTATAAATTTCAAAATGTAAGTGAGCACCTGTGGAGTCACCTGTTGTCCCCATTGTTCCTATCTGCTGACCTTTTGATACTATTTGCCCGGGAGAAACTAACAAACTACCAGCCTTCATATGGGCATAAAAGAGTTTGCAACCCATTCTCATGGTCTATTTTTACGTAGTATCCCCATGAACTATGATAGCCAGCTACCAACACAGTCCCACTTCCAGCAAAGTCAATTCCTCCATGCAACTTACGTTCTCCAGTGATTGGGTGAATCCGATAACCAAATGGTGAGGTCGTATAATCATTGCTTGGTCGCATAAATCCAGAATTATTCACTCCAACTGGCTTTCCAGTAGGTGAAGGACTTTTAGGAGCAACGAGAACTTCTTGCTTACTCGCGACCACGCTTTCCTCTTCTTCTTCAATAATTTTCTGACGTTTTCCTTCTAATTCATCTGATAATATACTAGTTTGAGTAGCTATTGCTTGTTGCTCTTTCACAAATGACTCTTTTTCACTCGCTGTCATGTTGTAAGCAGCAGCGACTTTGATGATTTTATCATCTAGTTCTGATTTTTGAGCTACAAGATTACTTTTATTTATTTCAATAGTACCTTTTAGTTTTAGAATTATCAATTTCTCTTCTTCTGCTATTTTTTCATTTTTTTCCAGAAGCTTTTCATTATTTTCTTGAACACTAACAATTTCTTTATTAGCCGTTATCAATTGTTTGACAATGTCCATACGACCAATCAAATCAGTTGGATTTCAGAAGAAAATACAACATCTACTAGATCGGCGACGTTACCATCTGTCTGTATTGCGCGGGCTTGAGTTTTCAACTTTTTTTCACGTTGTAAAATTAATTCTTTCAACTAATTAATTTCTTTTTGTATTTTTTCAATCTTAATTTTTGAATTCTCAAATTTCCCTTCTTCTTTTTGTAATTGTAGAACAAATTCATCAATTTCTACCTGTAATTGTTTTATTTCACTCGTAAGTGTTTCTTTTTCTCCTTTAAACGGTTTAGGTTATCTTCCTTTTCTTGAATACTACCGTTTATACTAGTTGACTGCGATTCGAAATCTTGTTTTTTCTGTTCTAATTCTTCTGTCGTTTCTTCTTTTACTGTAGTATGTAGATAAATTGAATTTACCATTAAAGCAGCAACAAACACACCAGTTAATATTTTTTTTGCATGTGGTCCTCCTTATTATGGTCATAGAATAGTTTATCTTGGTAAAAATGTTACTAACTGACTTGCTCCTTTATTACTATACATCTCAATTGTGTGGATTTTATGTAGTTAGTCTAAATATTATCTCTACATAATTTCTACATAATAATCTGTTATCTTGTAATTGTTAAGAAAAAATAGCTTAACATTCAAAAAACCAAGTCAATTACATTATAGGAGTTTTTACCCGCTTGGTAGGTCTATTTTATCATAGCAAACCGCCACATCTTTGGTGCGAAAAGTATTCTCCACTTACAAATTTGTATCCCAGGTACTCCTCATAAATATTAACTGTAACATAGAACAAAATAACAGTTTCAAGTTAAAAGATTGAAGAAACCAGCCAAATCATGAGAGGATGTTGAAATGAAGTTAATAGATCTTATCCAATACCTGAATATCAGCTTGCATACGTATAAATTAAATATTGAAATTACAGGAATTATCGAAAATTCTAACTACGTTCTCCCAGGTAGTGTTTTTGTTGTCATTTCAGGAAATGATCAAGATGGACACGAATTTATACAGAATAGTATCAATAAAGGAGCCAGCTTAATTGTTGGAGAACATGACCTAAAGAATCTATCCGTTCCCTATATTCAAGTAGATAATAGCAGAGAAGCTTTGGGAGAGTTGTTATATGCATTCTGTCAAGACCCATTTAAGAACAAAAAATAATAGGCGTTACCGGTACAAACGGAAAAACAACTATTACTTATTTTATAAAACATTTTTTAGAAACACACGGGTATAAAGTTGGCATAATCGGAACGATAGGATATGAAATTAATGGTATATTTCCAGCTTCTTTCAATACAACGCCCAGTGTGAGCAAACTTTATAATTTATTTAGTCAGTTTAATGGAGGTTTCATCCCATGGATTAGTCCGAAAAAGGATGCATAATATTCCATTTGATTTTACATTATTTACTAATTTACAAAAAGATCATCTCGATTACCATGGAACTATGGACAATTATTTCCAAGCTAAGTCTCTTCTATTTACCAAATCGAGATCTGAAAGAATAAGTATTGTTCAAGGAGACACCTCTTGGGGGGAAATCATTAAAAAATTTAGCCCAAGAGAATAAAAAAAGTATTAGAATTGGTTGTAACATAAAAAGTACCTTTAGAGTTTACTCGGATAGTTCCTCTGGACAAGGTTTTATGATAAAAGAAAATGACACATTCATTAACATCATTTCTCCATTACCAGGAAACCACAACGTTAAAAATCTTTTAATGGCTATTGCAACTGTTCAACAATTGGGCGTACCGATTAATTCTGTTAATACCTATTTAAAAGACTCTAAAGGTGTCCATGATAGATTTGAACACTATATACTACCTAACAATATTGGAGTCGTTATCGATTATGCACATACTTCTGAGTCAGTAGACAGCTGTTTACGAACGCTTGCTAGACTAACAACGAATGGCAATATATCTAGCATATTCGGCTTCACAGGAAAACGGGATAAAACAAAACGTCCATTCATTTTAGAAAAGGCACTCTTGTGAAGTAAAAAGGTTTATCTCACCACAGACGAATTGCATGGGGTTCTTATGAATCAACTAAAAAAAGAAACAACAGATATTGTTGACTCTTTATTTTCTAATGAGCCAATTGTTATTGATATGGATCGGACAATGGCGTTTGAAAAAGCATTAAAAGATGCACAAGCTGGAGATTTCATTGTTTTAATGGGTATGGGACACGAAAACTATCCAACGGTATTTCATTATCCAGTTACATCAGATAATGAATTAGTAGACTACTTTAACACTAAATTAACTTAGGTACAGAGAAAAGAGAGGATGATTTTAATGGAACTTATTTTATTTTTTATCATTATGTTTGTTGGACACGGATTAATGATGTTTATGATGCCTGGTATGCACGGAGGTCACGGAAAAAAACAGGTTCATGATGAGAACTCTTCAGAGGATTTAGAACTATTAAAAACAGAGAACAAAGAATTAAGAGAAGAACTGCATACAATAAAATCTAAACTAAATAGATAGCGGATACGAGGGATAACAATCATGAAATCAAAAGCCATATACTTGTTGGGATTCATTTGTCTATTCTTTTTCGTTCTTTCGGTGTCAATTGCCATTACTATAAGTTTTATGCCGCTATACGTATTTGATATTGAGTATTTGAATATAGCCAATAGAATTGAAATGACAAAAGAGATCCTATTAAAGAATTACAGTATCCTATTAAATTACTTAACTATTCCTTGGATAACAGAACTTGAAATGCCTAACTTTCCAAGTTCCAAAAAAGGCCTTTTTCATTTTTCCGAAGTGAAAAAGTTATTTCTACTTGATTATATTATTTTATTGTTCTCTGGGATAGGATCATTTTTATTTCTAAGCTACCTGAAAAAAAGAAGCATCATTTGGAAAATTAGTCGTTTCTTTCGATGGGGATCATTGATAACACCGCTACTGATTATCACTTTATTTGTTAATTTTGATACACTATTTGTCTTGTTCCACAAAGTATCTTTTAACAATGATGCTTGGTTGTTCAATGCTAGCACCGATCCAATTATACTAGCCTTACCCGAAGTTTTTTTTATGCATAGTTTTATATTAGCATTTGGATTATTCGAGGTATTCTTTATAATCGGGTATTTGATTTCAAAGAGAGCTGGATTACAACAAAAATAAGAATACAAAAGGTTGTTTACCTTAATATTTTTTCTTTACTATTACAAACTTTACTGTAGGTAAACTTTCATAACTAAGTACGGCTACCTTACCCTCATACCACTGTCTTGATCCTTATGTACTATTTTAAGGTACTCAACGTATTTCGAAAAAATTAGATACTCTAGGTGTTGGTGATATAAAATCACTCACACCTATTTTTATACAAAAAATAGAGATATGAAAGAATGTCCACTAGCACTAAAGTCACAACAACTAAGTCTATGGAAAATCTCACATATCCCTTTCTTGTTCAAATTACGTTAGATTTAAAAAGATAAAAGTATTTTTTTCAGAAAATAGTAGCGTCAATTTTTTTCTTATCCGACTACAGAATATTTTGTTTCTGACAAAGCAGATTTGAATGTTTCTTTATCAATTTCTATTTTGCTTTCTACACTAACTTTTTTACTTTCTAAGTTTATTTCTACTGATTCTACACCTTCTATTGCTTCAAATCTTTCTTGAACCGTATTAGCGCAACCTTCACACTTCATACCTTCTACCACTAATTCTTTTCTCATAATTTCCCCCTCTTTTCGTTTTAATTTTTTAGTTAATTTCTAAACTGAGAAAGCTTTTTAGTCCAATGAGAGATCAATCTTTATATTTGCGCAACACTGATAGGTACACTCATACTGCGTTATGACTTGGTTTAGTATTTTGGGTATCCTGCTCATCGAATTTAAAAATGCTTCCTTAGCAATGCCTTCTTTCATATGGATGAAGAGTATATTTTTGTGTAAACCATTAAATACATCTTCTACTGTATGGGCAGCTAAGAGTTCTGCCTCAACTTCTTTTGAACAGACCGTACACTCTATTCCTTCAATAGTTATCCATGTTCTCATTTCTATACTCCTAACGTGAAATTTAGGATCTCATTTGTTGAATTAACCTAGTTTTGCAAAATATTCCAGTAGTCGAATCATATTAGAAACAAACCCGTACTCATTATCATACCAAGCAACTGTTTTCACCAACTGACCACCGTTTGCATCCATTACTTCAGTCAAGGTTGAATCAAAGGTAGAGCCGTGAGTGTCGCCAACTATATCAGAGGACACCACTTCATCTTGAGTATAACCATATGCCTCATTCGAAGCAGCTTTCATAGCTTTATTTATCTTATCAATCGTTACATTCTGATCGAGTACTGAATAAAGTTCGACAAAACCTGCTGTAATAACCGGAACGCGAGTTGAAGTCCCTGTTATTATTCCATCCACTTCTGGTATAACCTTCCCTAATGCTTTAGCAGCACCTGTTGTTGTTGGAATAACATTTTGTGCGCCTGCACGTTTCTTGCGGCCACCAGGAGCATCTTGGAGAGATTGTGTGGCTGTGTATGCACGCGAACCTGTCATTAGTCCTCTTTGAATGCCAAATTCATCGACTAATACTTTTGTCATCAATGCTAGCGCATTCGTTGTACAGGAAGCGGCAGAAACGATACGGTCATCCTTAGTCAAGGTTTTCTCATTAACTCCATATACGCCAATTTTTGTGACATCATCTTTAGTGGGAGCAGATATCATCACTTTTTTAGCTCCTGCCTCTAAATGAACGTTAGATTTTTCTGAAGACGCATAGAAACCGGTACACTCAAGTACAATATCAATACCTAGCTCGCCCCATGGTAGTTTGCTAGCATCTGCTTCTTTATATACTTTAACCTCTTCGTCATCAACAAAAAGTATGTTCTCTTTAACTTCTACGGTATAGGGAAGCCTACCATGAGCAGTATCATATTTTAGTAAATAAGCCAAGTCTTCATTATCAACTAAATCATTAACTGCCACCACCTCTAATTCCGTACTATTTAATTCTTTGATTCGACGGTAAGCTAATCGACCAACTCGACCAAACCCATTAATTGCTACTTTTACTGTCATAAATATAACATCCTCCTTCTGTATCAATTTAAAAAATAAAGTACGTTAACATGATCATTTGTATCTAAAATAAATAAATTGAATCGGTGTTCTTTTCAAAAAAATAATTATAAAAATTGGTGTAGACTATAAAGAATTTTTAACTCATCAACAAGCAATGTGTCCCTATATTCAGAATGAATTAAATTGTTCAAGAACACATTGCTTGCAAATTTTTTCTTATGACTTTACTTTAAAATCTACTAATTTTTCAATCTCAACGTCATTGCATTAATTGCGACTATAACAGTTGACGTTGACATCAGTATCGCTGCGACTGCAGGTGTTATTGTAATGCCAATTGGAGCCAATAAACCTGCAGCTATTGGGATAGCGAGGATATTATAACCTGCACCCCAGATAAGGTTTTGTTTCATTTTTCTTGTTGTTTTATTCGCCAATTCAATAAAGGCTTCAATATCTCCGGGATCAGATTGCGTTAAAATGACATCTGCGGAATCTATTGCGACTTGGGTTCCTGCTCCGATCGCTACACCGACGTCTGCCAGGGCAAGAGAGGGAGCATCATTAACGCCGTCACCTACCATGATCACTATTTTCCCTTGGTTTTTCAGTGATTCTACCAAATCATATTTATCTTGTGGAGATTGATTGGCTCTATATTCAACGCCTAATATCTCAGCTACTTCTTTAGCGGCCTTTTCATTATCTCCGGTAGCCATTATAGGTTGAATATTATTATCCTTCAGCACTTGCATCAATTCCTTACTTTTTTCTTTTAGTTCATCTCCTAAGGCTACCGTTCCTATGGCTTTACCATCTTCGACTAAAACACTTAGTGTTGCACCTTTAGAAGCATCAACCGCTATATCTTTTCCAAATACTTTCTGGCTGATTAACTGGTATTTAATATTATTTGCATAACCTTCTACACCAGCACCGGATACCACGTCAATTGAATCAAACAGAACGGGCTGAGCATTTTGTTGTTTAGCATATCTAATAATAGATTGTGCAATAGGGTGGCTTGAGCCACCTTCGATACCAGCCATTAGAGCTGCAACTTCAGCTTCTGTATATTTTTCATTTAAACTTGTAACGTTCAATACTTTAAATTCTCCAGTGGTCAGCGTACCTGTCTTATCTAAAATCATGACTTCTGCATTTCTTGCTGTTTCCAACGCATCACGGTCTTTCACTAATAATCCCCGACTGGCACCTATGGTTGTACTGCGAGCGACGGTTAACGGAACTGCTAACCCTAATGCATGCGGACACGCAATCACCATAGTTGTTACGGCGAAAAGAATAGCGGTCCGAGCATCTACTGCGTTTATCCAATAAAAGAATGCAATTGCAGCGACAATAACAGCGACATAAAACAACCAGCCGGCTACTCTTTGGGCAATATTCTCTGCTCTAGAAGGTTGACTTTGCGCTTGGCTGATTAGTGTCTGGACTTGGGAGATGAATGACTGATCTCCTGTTTCTTTTATTTCTACATACAGTGCACTTTCACCATTCGTAGATCCTCCAATAGCTTCATCTCCAACACCTTTTTTAATAGGTTTGGATTCTCCAGTTAGTAAGGCTTCATTAACTCGAGATTCGCCTTTTATTATAATTCCATCTGCCGGAATATTTTCTCCAGCCTGCACACGAACGATGTCCCCTACTTTTAAATCAGAAACAGGAAGTATATCGATTGAATCATCTTCCCGCACTACATGCGCATCTTTCGGTACTAACTCAGCCAGCGCCTTTTGTGCATCTCCTGCTTCACCTACTGCTTTCATTTCAATCCAATGACCAAGCAGCATGATTAAAAGTAACGTTGCGAATTCAAAGAAGAAGTCCATAACGAATTCGCCTGTTGTATATCTTAAAATAACCGCATAGATACTATATAAATATGCCACGCCTATACCAAGCGAGACAAGCGCCATCATACCAGGAACTCTTTTTTTAAATTCCGAAACAGCACCTGTTAAAAATGGTCGACCGCCATAAATCATGAGTACTGTTGCTACCAGAGCAACGACAATATCTGAATACGGAAAAGTAATTAAACCTCGCTCGATTACTCCCGGAATTGGAGTCATTAGCATAACGATAATGCCGAGTGGCAATGACTTAAAAAGGATTTCCTTGAAATTCCCATGATGTTCGTGTTTGTCATGACCCTCATGGTCGTGAGGGTTGTGCTTATCTTTATTACTATGATCCGTATGTTCATGGTTTTTATGGTTATGAGACGAATGATTGTTCTTATTGCTGCTCATATATTTTTCCTCCTTTGGATTACTTCTAGGGAATAGTATTCACTTTTTCTCTGAAGGCGCCTCGGTAAAATCGAAACCGTTAATTTGAATTTCAGAAGAATTAAAGCATTTTCTATACCTTTAATTCAAAAATGAATTAAGTTAACACATCGTATTTAGTCTCTGACAAAGCAGAAACAAAAATCTCTTTCCGGATAGCTGACTGGCTTTCAATTATCGCTTTTTTATTTGCCAGATCGATGGATACTGATTGCACCCCTTCAATTGCTTCAAATTTTTCTCGTACTGTGTTAGCACAACCGTCACATTTCATACCTTCTATCACTAGTTCTTTTTTCATATATATGCCTCTTTTCTTTTTATTTTTAAAATTTTTCTACAGGAAAACAGAAAACTATTTAAATCCACAGTAGATATTGTTACTTCTAGTACATTAACTACAATTTTTTAATAAATTCCGTAAAACAATAATAACAATCATTTAACTTCATCTTTCATCCCACTCGATATGGCCGGATGAAAGACGAAATTAGCTGAAGGGTCGCGAGTTTATTTGAGTATCAAAAATACCTTATCCATCGAACCTTCTATTTAGCAATAGAAGGTTTGAATCTTTTCAATCGCAATGCATTTAGTAATACAGATACTGAACTAAAACTCATTGCTGCAGCTGCAATAATTGGGCTTAATAAAGGACCACCAAATACATATAATAGGCCCATTGCTACTGGAATACCTAAAATATTGTAAGCAAATGCCCAAAATAGGTTTTCTCTGATATTTTTAATTGTTTCCTTACTTAATTCCACAGCTGTTGGAACATCCATCAAATCACTTCTCATTAGAACAATATCAGCTGATTCCATCGCGACATCTGTGCCGGAACCAATAGCAATACCAATATCCGCTTGTGCAAGTGCTGGCGCATCATTGATACCATCCCCGACCATGGCCACTTTTTTACCTTCAGCTTGAAGTTTTTTCACTTCATTTGCTTTATCTTCTGGTAATACTTCACTCAGTACGCGATCAATACCAACTTGTTTAGCAATCGCTTCAGCTGTCCGCTTATTGTCTCCTGTAATCATAGCGACTTCAATACCCATTCGGTGTAGTTTTTCAATAGCTTTCAAACTGTTTTCTTTAACGGTATCCGCAACAGCGATAAGACCAGCAATCTCTCCATCTTTTGCAATATACATTGGCGTTTTGCCTTGACTAGCCAATTCATCTGAAGATATCGCTAAGTCTCCCAACGAAACCTGTCTTTCATTCATTAATTTCTTGTTTCCAAGCAATAAATGTTGGCCATCAATATTTACTTCAATACCAAGTCCTGGAATGGCATTAAATGATTCTGTTTTACTTAATTCTAGGTTTCTTTCTTTGGCCCCGTTAACAATGGCCTCACCCAATGGATGCTCCGAACCTTTTTCGGCAGAAGCAGCTAAAATTAAGAGCTTCGTTTCAGAAAGACCATTTTTAGTCAAGATATCGGTTACTTTAGGCTTACCTTCTGTAATGGTTCCTGTCTTATCAAAAATGATGGTTTCAATTTTATGAGTGGTTTCTAAAGCCCCACCACTCTTAATTAACACTCCATTTTCAGCCCCTTTTCCCGTTCCCACCATAATAGCCGTTGGTGTAGCCAAGCCCAACGCACAAGGACAAGCAATCACAAGGACAGAAATCGTAATGGTTAAAGCAAAAATCCATGACTCTTGCCCTAAGAAGAACCAGGCTAAACCAGCTAAAATAGCAAGAACGATAACAATTGGAACAAAAACACCCGAAATTTTATCAGCTAATTTTGCAATTGGAGCTTTTGAACCTTGAGCATCTTCCACCAATTTAATAATTTGAGACAAAGCGGTATCTTTCCCAACGCTTGTTACTTTGTATTGGAAGCTTCCATTCTTGTTAATGCTTGCGCCAATAACTTTGTCGCTTGGTTTCTTCTCTACTGGCATACTTTCGCCTGTCAACATCGATTCATCAATTGAGGTGTTCCCTTCCATTACCATTCCATCAACCGGTACTTTTTCACCAGGTCGAACAACAACGATATCACCGACTTGTACTTCATCAATCGCTATCTCTATTTCTTGGTTGCTGCGCAACACGCGAGCTGTTTTTGGTGCTAGGCCCATTAGTTTTTTTATAGCTTCTGACGTTTTACCTTTTGAAACGGCTTCGAAATATTTCCCTAATGTAATCAGTGTTAAAATGACCGCTGCAGATTCATAATAAAGAGCTGTTGTAAAGCTAGTATCTCCCAAATAAATCATATAGGTTCCAAAAAGGCTATAAACAAATGCGGCACTGGTGCCAAGTGCAACAAGAGAATCCATATTTGGATGTCCTTTAACTAATGTCTTGAATCCAACCGTAAAGAAGCTGCGGCCATAATACATAACTGGGAGTGTTACTATTAATTGAATTAGCGAAAAAGCTACCGGATGTAGCATTGGATCAATGATTGCTGGTAGCGACAGACCCAACATATGCCCCATGGCAATATACAATAATGGTACAGTGAAAATAGACGACATTAAAAATCTGTGCCACATTTCTTTAATATGCTGTTGTTTCTTTGCGCGGTCTAAATCAACTGATTCAGCAGAGTCTACCTCTTCGTGAGCTTCGTACCCAGCGTCAGCAACGGCCTTCGTTATATCTGATACATTTAGTATAGCTGGATCATATAGCACTGTCATCTTTTCAGTCGCTAGATTGACAGTTGACTGGTTTGCACTTGGAAGCTTTTGTATTGCCTTTTCAATAGTCTGAGCGCAGGAAGCACACGTCATTCCCTCTATAGTGAATACTTTTTTGATTGTAGTGGTTACTGCTGTGTAACCAGCATCTGCTACAGCCTTTTGAATATCTTTTTCTGTCAAATTCAACTCATCAAACTGTACAGTCATTTTTTCCGTCGCTAGATTAACATTTACTGCTTCTACACCTGGTAACTTGTGCACCGTCTTTTCAACGGTTTGTGCACAAGAGGCACACGTCATTCCTTCTATATTAAAAATTTTATTTTCCATTTTATCTATCTCCCCCTCCTTAGTGATGATGCAGGTTGCATTCGCATTGCCCTGTTACACATTTACAAGGAACCACATCCAATGCTGTATTTTCTTTTTGTTCCAATAATCGCTTAAGACTAATAATATCTGACTTGCTTAGAGTAGCATCGGCTATCATATTCCTGATAACATGACCCGATTGCTTATTACAGACTCGCGATAGAATATCATCCGTATAGGTATCCACGCTTTCCTCTTCAGTAACCGCTGCTGAATAAATAAATTTATTTCTATTTTTTATAGTCTGCAACGCTCCTTTGTCAACCAAACGACCGATCAATGTTTTGATCGTTGCTGCTTTCCATTGCTTTTTATTTTCAAGAACAGTAATGATTTCTCTACTGGTAATCGATTCATTTGCCCAAGCGACACGCATAATTTCCCATTCTGCATCTGTTATTTTAATTGGAATAGTTGTTTCCATTTCATTTTTCTCTCCTCTAAGATTACAACTGTAGTCTTCTTCAATATCTATAGTTTACATCCGTAAACGTAATATGTCAAGTCGTTTATTTAATACCTGTAAAACTAATTAAGTACTACTGTTTTAACAGTCATTTTCAGTACTTACTTTATCTAAAATGATAAGTAAAAAACTCCTACTTCCTATTTTTAAAAATAATGGAAATAGGAGCTTTTTTAGTTTGCTCATTTAATTATCACCTGTCATTTCTATCTAATCTATTTCCAAAAATTCATTTCTATCAGTTTTTAGTTAACTGAAAACTGACTCATCACCCTTGCATATCTATGCTCTAGTCTATGACGATTATATAGAAAGAAATCATCCTTTTTAAAAACAGCCAATAATTTTTTTCATTGCTTTCAGTATTACTGTATCTTTCCACCCCTCTTCGTTCAATGATGAAATCTTCCGAATTATTTCTACTACTAAATCTCCATTAATTCATATCTTTTTAATGGAGTTATTTTATAACTATCGATCTCACTTATTTCTTTGAAGTTAAAAAGTGTAAAAAAAGAACCCTAATCTAATTTAGTTAAAGCATCTAAAAAATCTTACTAGAGGCTCCTCTCATTGGCTACAGGACAGAGAATTTTTTGCATTCTATTTTTGTTCTTTTGATTTTAAAATAAAAGCGATGTTAGTCTTTATTGTATTTTACACATTCAAAACATAGATTCTTCGAACAGGTCTGGTATACAAAAAAATAACTAATTAGTTTGCATAACATTCTAAAAAAATTTTAACTATTAGCAGGTTTGTTGTGTTAGTTAAGATTATTTTTGTTTTAACTCACTTAGTCATAGTCTAAAATCTAACATCTGCATGTTATGAAAATTTTGACAATATTATTAAGACTTGATACATTAATAAATGAACAGAGTACAAAAGTAAAGCTCCACTATGAAAGGGAGGATTTTGTAATTATGAAAAATTTTACTAAAGAAGAAATAATCACCAGTGCCAAAGAAAATAAGGTTCGTTTTTTACGCTTAATGTTTACTGATATAGACGGAACAGTTAAAAATGTTGAAGTCCCTATTAGTCAATTAAATAAAGCACTAGATAATGAAATAATGTTTGATGGATCATCAATTGATGGTTTTGTCCGAATCGAAGAGAGTGATATGCTCTTATATCCCGATTTAGGTACTTGGTTAGTCTTTCCCTGGGAAATTGGAAGTAAAAACGAAAATAGTAAGGTTGCTCGCTTGATTTGTGATATTTACAACCCCGATGCTACGCCGTTTGCTGGCGACCCTCGTACTAATTTAAAACGGACCTTAAAAGAAATGGAAGAATTTGGATTTACTGAGTTTAATTTAGGACCAGAACCTGAGTTTTTCTTATTTAAACTAGATGAAAATGGCAAACCAACACTTGAATTAAACGATAATGCTAGTTACTTTGATTTTGCTCCAACAGACTTAGGAGAAAATTGTCGACGCGACATAGTGTTGTACCTGGAAGATTTAGGATTTGAAATTGAAGCTAGTCATCATGAGGTAGCCCCAGGACAACACGAAATTGATTGGAAGTATGCTTCTGCTCTTGAAGCCTGTGATAATATTCAAACCTTTAAATTAATTGTTAAGACGGTTGCCCGTGAACATGGTCTTCATGCTACCTTTATGCCTAAACCTTTAGATGGTGTGAATGGATCAGGAATGCACTTTAATATGTCTTTATTCAACGAAAACGGCAATGCCTTTTGTGACGAATCTGATGATTTAGGATTAAGTAAAGTTGCCTACCAATTTTTAGCTGGGACAATTCATCATGCTTTAGCTTATACGGCAGTTTGTAATCCAACTGTCAACTCTTATAAAAGATTGATTCCTGGTTATGAAGCTCCGGTTTATGTAGCTTGGAGTTCACGTAACCGTTCACCTTTGATTCGTGTACCAAGCTCTCGTGGTATGTCTACTCGCTTTGAATTGCGTAGTGTTGACCCTAGTGCTAACCCTTATCTTGCATTAGCAGTTTTATTAAAATCAGGATTAGATGGAATTAAAAACGAAATGGTCCCTGCAGCACCAATTGATCGCAATATTTATCGTATGACAACTGACGAGCGTCATGAAAAAGGCATTATTGATCTGCCAACAACTCTACACGATGCCTTAAAATATTTAAGTAAAGATGAAGTTATTAAAGATGCTCTTGGTTCACATATCTATAATAGTTTCATCACTTCTAAAAAAGTAGAATGGGCAGAATATTGCGAACAAGTATCTAAATGGGAACAAGAAAAATACATGACTTTATATTAAACAATATCCTTTCCCTGAATTATTCATACTTTTGAAAAGAGTTAAAAACTAGATTTTTTAAATCTTTTCACCTGAAAATTAAGTGAATATCTCTATTCATGCTTAATTCAATTCTTGAAATTGAATCAAGCAATCTTAGAACCCCTTTTCTATGGTTTTTAGTTTATGCTTCAACCATAGCAGATAGGGGTTCTTTTTGTACGCTTATAAGGTGTACAAAAATCAACTGAGAAGTAACGCTTCAATAGTATTTCGAAAATTAAAAATTCAAAATCCACTTCACTAAATAAGCTTTTCTTTTTTTCTCTAGCGCATATAACTGCATTTTCAAACAACATGCTTTTTATCTCATTAGCATTTAGCCGAAAAATACCCCGAAAATTAGATTTCTCACTCTAATTTTTGGGGTATTTTTCAAATTATTAAACTATTTTTAGAATTAAACTACTCTTGCTCATTAGGGTCATTTCGTGCATCGTCATGCGTTTCATGTACTGTACCTGGAACATGGTCTGGTCCTGCATAGATTGTGTACAATTTCAGCGGCTTATCTCCCGTATTCAAGATATTATGCCACATATCAGCTGGTACAAAAACCGCATCATCGTCTTTGACTGCTTGTTCAAAGTTTAGATTATCTTCTGTTGGACCCATTTTACATAAACCTTGTCCTTTTTCAATACGAATAAATTGATCAATTCCGTGATGAACTTCTAATCCAATATCATCATTGGGTTGAATCGCCATCACTGTTGCTTGTAATTTATCACCTGTCCAAATAGTTGTGCGATACGTATCATTTTGAACAGTTGCTTCTTCGATATCCACTACGTATGGTTTCTTACCATTCTCTTTATCACTAAGTTCCATCTTTTTCATTCCTCCTAGTTAGAATAAACATCAATTTGTAACAGTTACAATCTAAGTATATTCCACTCGAATAAAAAAGCAAGAAAAAAGGCTTCAGTTTAATAAAAACCTTTATCATTTAACAGATTTGACAGTACCATTTAGCTTATCGTATCTTATTCACAAAAATAGACAATATTTAGTTGGTTAACTTCAAGGATAGTTATGAATTATTCAGGTGTTGTGTACTTTTTAAAGACATAAGGTATTAAATAATTTCGCGCAATTATCATGTTATAATAGAATGTGCTCACTTTTCTCTTAACTGAAGGAGGATGATACCATTGAAAAGATGCGACTGGTGCGAAGGAAATGAACTTCAACTAAATTATCATGATAATGAGTGGGGAGTTCCAGTTTATACAGATCGGCTTCATTTTGAATTTTTACTATTAGAATCAATGCAATCTGGATTGAGTTGGAATACTATTTTAATGAAAAGGAAAAACTTTAGATTAGCTTTTGATCAATTTGACTATCTAAAAATAGCTGAATATAATGAAACTAACATAGCTGAATTGCTTATTAATGAAGGAATTATAAGGCATCGAAAGAAAATTGAATCTGCCATAAACAACGCTAATAAATTTATCGACATTCAAAAAGAATATGGCAGTTTTAATTATTATATATGGAGTTTCACAGATCACAAAACAATTATGAATCATTATAAAACGACAAAAGAAGTGCCCTCACAAACAAACCTATCTGATTTAATCAGTAAGGATTTAAGGAAAAAAGGCTTTAAATTTCTAGGTCCCGTTACTGTCTATTCCTATCTTCAAGCCGTTGGAATAATAGACGATCATTTAGACAGTTGTTTTAAAAAATAAATTACTACAAACAAAAAAAGGATTAGACAACGTTCTAATCCTTTTTTTATTTAACTATTGTTTACGTCATAACCAAAAAGATTGCTGCTGCTATAACTGCACCTAAGATTGGTCCTACGATTGGTACCCATGCATAACCCCAGTCAGAATCGCCTTTATTTGCAATTGGTAAAAATTGGTGTGCAATTCTTGGTCCTAAATCACGAGCTGGATTAATAGCATAACCTGTTGCTCCACCTAGTGACAGTCCGATTGAAACAATCAGCAAACCTACAACCATCGGATTCATTCCATCTGCAAAAGTATATTGCGAGAATGATAGTAACCCTAACACTAAAACAATCGTTCCAATTGTTTCTGTCATCAAATTGGCTGGATGATTTTTAATTGCTGGTCCAGTTGCAAACGTTCCCAGAATAAATCCTTGGTCTTCTGTTGCTTTGAAATGATCTATATAAGTCAACCAAACTAAAACAGCTCCAACTATCCCACCTGCCACTTGTGCAAGTATAAACGGTATAACCAAACTCCAACTAAAGTTACCTGCTATGGCCATTGCAATAGTTACCGCTGGATTTATATGAGCAGGTCCCATAAATCCTGATATATAAACTGCAATTGTTACTGCTGCACCCCATCCTAAAGCAATGACGACCCAACCGGAAGCTTCTGCTTTACTTTGTTTCAAATTAACTGCCGCACATACTCCGTCTCCTAAAAGAACCAAAATCAACGTTCCCAAAAACTCACTGAAAATCTGTAATGTATCTCCACTCATCTTTATCTCTCCTCTTTCAATTCAGTTAAGTCTGAGTCGTTAATTGCTTTGTTTAACTCAGTAATATAGCTAGATTTTTCTTCTTGAGTCCAGTTAAGCCTATCTGCCATCGCTTCAATAACGGGTTCTTTCACTGCGTCTAAGCTATCACGCATAAACAACATATAATTCGTCCGACGAACTAAAAAGTCAGCAGGTGTTAACGTCATTTCTGCATTCATAGCATAATCTAAACTTAAACTTTCGCCCAATCCTAATCCTGGGAAGGCTTTCATTTCTTTGGCTTTACTAAAGACTAACGGCGCATTTGTGCCATATAAATCAGCTAAATAAGTCGCTTCTTTTTCTGACAAGCCTTTTTTTATTCCCTCCTTAACTAATTCAGCTAACGTTTCTTCAACTTTTTGTGGATCCATTTTCCCACCTGAAACTTGGTAAGTCTTAGAATCAACTAGCGTATACTCTTTTTGGAACTCTGATTTCAATAACTTTTGAATTAAGATTAGAGCACCTTCTGCCATTTTACGATAATCTGTAATTTTCCCCCCAGATAATGTAATTAACCCATCTTCTTCACGAGTTAAGTCGCTTCCGCGAGAAACAGCTGAAGGATTATCTTCGCCTTCTGATAATTCACTTTCTAAACCACTTAAAACCTCTTCTACTGCAAATCGATCAACCATTTTTTCTTTATACTTTGTAACAATATCAACGACTTTAGTAAAACTATCGTCTGTAATCTTGCCATTGTCGCCACCATTATAATCTGATCCACCATTTGTTGAAATCAATGGGCGTAATCCAACCCAGCTAGATTCAACATCTGCTAAGGTTATGTCAGCTGCTGGGTAGCGATAGTTCACACATTCTAATAGATAATCAACATCTTCTTTTTCGACCATTGGATTCAAATAATCGCCCTGGTAGTCTGTATCGGTTGTCCCAAAATACGTTTTATTCTCTCTAGGAACAACAAAGAACATGCGACCATCATTTTTCCCAGTATCTAAATAAGTCGGTTGAGGAACAGGTAATCTACTGCTTTTAATGACTAAATGAATCCCTTTTGTGGGTCTCATTTGAGGAATAACCTCTTTTGATTTATCTAATTGGCGAATTTGATCCACCCAAGGTCCCCCTGTATTAATAACAAGGTTAGCTTTAATATCAAATGTCTCATTTGTTACTCTATCTTTGGCATGGACGCCTTCTATTTGACCATCTTGATTATAAATAAATCCAATGGCTTTTACTCGACTAAGCATATGTCCACCATCAGCTGCTGCTTGTTTAATATTCTCAATAACTAGTCGAGCGTCATTATTTTTATAATCAAGATAAACGCCACCACCAAGTAAACCATCTTTCTTCAAGTAAGGTTCTCTTTTCAATACTTCTTCAGTCGTTAACGTATAGTTTGCATATTTACTACCCGTAACATTAGCGAGTTGGTCATATAAATTCATTGCAACTTTAACAGAAAACATATTGAAAGTAGCATTTGCTTCATCGTAGATGGGTAACAGCATTGGTGCTGGTTTTGGAATATGGGGAGCAATGCTTTGCACAACTGCTCGCTCTGTTACAGTATCAGCTACTACTTCAACATCGAAAGTCTTCAAATAACGAATGCCGCCATGGACTAATTTTGTTGATCGAGAAGAGGTGCCTTCTGAAAAATCTTGCATTTCTATTAAAGCAGTCTCCATACCAGCTGCGCTCGCTTGGAGCGCAACACCCGCACCTGTGATTCCTCCTCCAATAATTAACACATCTAATTGCGTTTTTTTTACATTTTCAATTGTTTGTTGTCGTGTTTCACTTGAAAAATTCATAATCGTCATTTCCTCCTTTTTATCTGAGATTATTTTGAGGTAGGTTTGAACATTTGTGTAGCAGCGACAGCTTGTTTCCAACCGTCATATAACTCTTCACGCTTTTCTGCTGGCATAGATGGTTCAAAGGCTTCGCCGGCTTCATAAAATTCTTTTAATTCATCTAAATCTTTCCAGAATCCAACAGCTAAACCTGCTAAGAATGCAGCACCTAAAGCAGTTGTTTCTAAATCACGCGGTCTTTGAACAGAAGAATTTAAGATGTCTGCTTGGAATTGCAACAAATAATCGTTGTTTGCTGCGCCACCATCGACTTTTAGTAAAGGAATGTCAATGCCTGTATCTTCTTTCATTGTATCAATGACATCTCTAACTTGATAAGCAATGGATTGCAAAGTTGCTTTAACAAGATCGGATCTTGTTGTTCCACGAGTAATTCCGAAAATAGCGCCACGAGCTTGAGAATCCCAATAAGGTGCTCCTAAGCCAGTGAAAGCTGGTACTACAAAAAGCTCATCCGCACTTGTTGATTCCACCGCGATTTTTTCTGTTTCACTAGCATTTTTAATTATTTCTAGTCCATCTCTTAACCACTGAATGGCAGAACCTGTTACGAAAACACTTCCTTCAATCGCATAGTAAACCTTACCGTTTATCCCGTAACCAATCGTTGTCAATAAATTATTTTTAGATAAAGTAGGCGTTTCACCCGTATTCATTACAATAAATGACCCTGTACCATAAGTATTTTTAACCATCCCTGGTTCGAAAGCCATTTGTCCAAATAATGCAGCTTGTTGGTCTCCTGCCATTCCTGAGATTGGAACTTCTGCTCCGTAAAAATGGAAACTACGTGTATGACCGTAAACTTCAGAGTTAGAACAAGCTTTTGGTAACATCACTTTAGGAATGTTTAATAAGTCTAGAATTTCTTGGTCCCAGTCTAACTCGTGAATATTAAACATCATTGTCCTACTTGCATTGGAATAGTCTGTTACGTGTGAACCACCATCCGTTAATTTCCAAACCAACCATGTATCAATTGTTCCGAAAAGTAACTCCCCTTTTTCAGCTCGCTCTTGTGCACCTTCTACATGATCTAAAATCCAACGAACTTTCGTTGCTGAAAAATAAGCATCAATGATTAAACCTGTTTTTTTATGGAAGAAGTCAGCATACCCATCTTCTTTTAGTTGATCCGCAATTGGTGAAGATTGACGAGACTGCCATACAACCGCATTATATATTGGTAAACCTGTTTTTTTATCCCAGACAACAGTTGTTTCACGTTGGTTTGTAATACCGATACCAGCAATTTCATTTGGCCGGATACCTGATTCAATAAAAGCTCCAGCAATAACAGACTGAACAGAATTCCAAATTTCGTTCGCGCTGTGTTCTACCCAACCATCATTGGGAAAGAATTGTGTAAACTCTTTTTGAGAATTCCCTACATTTCTTCCGTTCTTATCGTAAATAATCGCTCTTGAACTTGTTGTTCCTTGGTCAATCGACATAATGTATTTTTTTTCTGTCATTTTTAAACCCTCCTGTTTTTTGAAAGCGTATTCTTTCTATAAACCTATAGTAATCTTTTTTCTTCCTCAAATACTCCCAAGTTTTTTCTTTTTTTCTAGCTTTTTTGAAAGTATTTTTCAAGAACTGTTTCATACTAGTCCTTTCCGTTGTATTTTTTAACTTTTTAGCAAACTAAATTTTTAACTCTATTATTTTTTATCAATTAATTTTTCAGTAAAAAGTCCATTCAACTGCTAATTGAATGGACTTTTTCAAGATATTTGTTGCATCGATAGTTGCTTGCTAACGCAGGTTGACGGTTTCAATCCTAGCTTATCTAACCAATTTCATATTTTTAGTTCATTGATTCGACATTTAATTTGATTCATATCGAATTTCGACCAAAATTCTGAAATAATGTAAATTTCTGTTGCTCGTGAATAAAAATGTGAAGCTAAATTTGTCGTGATAACTAAGTCATACGTGTGATGATCGCGGTATTCTTCGACAGTAATGCCAATAACATTTTTTAAGTTTAACATCAGTGTTTGTGTCAAAAATTCTGCATGCATATCCATCAAATTCAAATCAATCCCGATCAACAATTCTTTTGAAATATTGAAATCAACAATGGACAGAGCCGTTGAATACTCCAATAAAGTTAATCTTTGCAAAGAGCCTACTGGAGAGTTTGCTTTTCCAATTGTTTCAAGTGCTGTCTTTAATAACTGTTCAGATAAGGTTTCCAAATTTTTTCCCCAGACTTCGCTTTCTTTTGCGGTAAAGTCTTTTAAATCATTCATCTCAAGTGCCCCTTCAAAAAAATACAATGTGCCATTAATTTGTGAAAGGTAAAAAGTCACTTTTCTTTCTAGTACAATAGTCGGTTTGGTTGGCAGATAATACAACAGAACTGTTTCTCTTAAAAGAGTATCCACTAATGCTGTTGGTGTTCTGCGGCTGCGAACTAAATCATAGTTAATAAAATCTTTTTCTGATAAGACTGACTGAGTCGTTAAGAAAATAAAATGAATCATACTTTCTTCTTCCTCGACTTCAATCGAGTAACGGCTGGAATAAAGCAGGATAAGTTTTCGAACTTGTTTATTCACATAATCATTTTTATATGGCTCCATTTTTTGTACCATATTTTTATAGATTTTTTTTGAAATGGACGTTCGTTTTTTACTAATCGTAAACCATAAGCTGACACGCCTTCGACTAAAACCACTTATTTTAATGTCTAACTCTTTTTCAAAACCATTGATTAACGTTTGATTTTGATTGGTTAGTACTGTCTCTTGGAGTTCTTCGTAGTTCATTACAAACCAGTAAACTTGAAAATAAAAATAACGAATTTGCAACTCTTCGCCATGGATATGGCCATTTTTTATTTTAATATTAAATTCTTTGAGCACACCATTTAGTTCTTTTATTTTCCGAAATAAAGAGGATTCACTAATAGAAAGATCACTGATAATTTTAACTACTGTAAACTCTTGGTGTTTAAAAATATAATCAATCAGCTGGTATTTTAGCGATCGTTTGAGATAGTCTTTGTAAACGGTCACTATGGAAAAATGGTTGCTCATAAATAAGGTTAACCAGGCTCCATCTGAATCCACTCGGCAATCTTCTTGGTAAGCTTCTAAATAATCGTTCATTTCTTCTAAATAATTTTCTAATGAAGATTTGGTGATGGTAAGGTCCTTACGCAGTTCTTCATAAGTAATTCTACCCCCTTCAAGAATGAGTTTTTTTAATATTCTCATTTGAAAAGCTTCTCTTTTTTCTAAAAAATCTTCAATTTTCATCTGCTTTACCTAGTCTTTCATTAAGCCAAGTTGATTTGTTATGTCATACACTGTACTCCACGAGGGATGGAAGAAATAATCCTTTTGGGCAAGTTCGTTTAATGTTATCCCCATTTGTATACCTAAAGATAAAGTGTTTATCTTTTCCAATATATTGACTTTAGAAATGAGTTGCGCACCTAATACTTTCCCTGAAGCAGTGTTATAAATCAATTTGCCATTGATTGTTTGTTTTCCATTAAATAAAGAAGCAGGCTGAGAAACATGAGAAACTGCAATCTCTTCATCAAAAAAGATACTTTCTGTTTCTGTCATCCCTGTACTTGCAATATAATAGCCAAAAACTTTGGTTCCAATTGTTCGAGCTGTTCCAATAAAAGGTGTTTGGGGTTTCATTAAATTATCTATTACCACAACACCTGTTCGAACGGCGTTATTTATTAAAGAGATGTAAAATGTTTCATCAGATAAACTTGAAGGCATTTGAATAGCATCTCCGATTGCAAAAACATTTTCTACTGAGGTTTGTAAATACTCATCTACAAAGATAGCTCCATCTTCATGGCAACGTATTTTAGAATCTAGATAAGGAACATTCGGTTTTACGCTTAACGCAAAGACTGCACAGTCACTTTTAATCGCATGATTTTGTGTTTTAAGAATCAAATGCTCTTCAACTTCTTTGATTTCTTTTACCGTTTCATCAAAATAAAAAACCACCCCTTGATCTTGCATTTCTTTTAAAAGCGGTTCCACCATTTCTTGATCAAAATATTTCATGACTATTCCATTCATGCTTTCAATCAATTGGACCTTCTTCTTTTGATTGATCAAACAATCTGCCATTTCAATACCGATTTGACCCCCACCGACTATTGTAAAAACTTGATTGTTTTCAACTAGTTCTAGTGCCATTCTCGTTTTCTCAACAGTTTTATACCTTATTATTTTATTTGATTCCATTCCTTTAATCTGATAAGAATTTTGAACAGACCCTGTCGCTAAAATTAGTTTATCATAAGAGATAACGGTTAATCGATTCAGTTTTTTGTAGGTTAATCGTTGGCTATCTGTATCTATATTTTCAACTTTTGCATTTAAAATGACTTGAATGTTTAATCGTTTTACTGCTTCTACTGTCGTAAAGTGTGCCTCTGCTAAACTTTCTATCTCCCCATTTAATAGAGAATAGAGTGCACCAGGAATAAAACCAATAGTCTCTTCTTTTTCTATTAGAGTAATGGTTGCTTCCTTATATTTTTCACGAGCAGTTAGCACCGCAGTTATCCCAGCAAAAGAACCACCTACAATGACGATATTCATGATATTCCTCCTTCAAACTATACTTGAACCTGGCAACCTTTGTTCTCTTGATTGAACCATTATTATTTATTTCATTCTATTCTACCATTTATTGTTGTGTTAATTAACAGTAGTTATCCTTACATCGTAGATAGATAAAATAACTGTTGTTTCAATTTTGATTAAAGCCATTTTTTTTGTCTTTTTAGCTTTTATTTATCATTGCTTCATTGATTATATTGAAGCTAAGTAACTTTAAAATAATTGCTCACCCATTACACTCCTCATTCGTGCATATACATATGCAACGAATAACCGGTTTGGATTGTTGCTCGTTCTTTATTAGTCGGATCAGTTTTTCAATTTTTCAATTAGAATAAGATAAAAAGTTTCCATTTTCCTTTTATTCCTTTTAAGATAGTATAGAGCTCATACAATTTAGATATAACCTATCCATCTTCAACAATTCAAACTTACACTGGAGTGAAAGTAATGAGTAAATTAGTCCTTATCGGTGGTGGTCACGCGCACCTTATATTTCTTCGCGAACTACTTACAACCTCTATTCCGCATGAAATTGTTCTTATTTCTGCAGACCCTTATCAGTACTATTCAGGAATGTTTTCAGGGTTTACAGAAGGACTATATGAAAAGGAAGATATCCGCGTTAACATCGAACAACTCTGTCATAGAGCTTCTGTAAAATTTGTTGCGGACACAATCATTAGATTGAACCCTCTAGACAAAACCATTGAAGGAAGTTCTGGTCATACCTATTCTTTTGATACGATTTCCGTTAACATTGGATCCAGTATTTCTAAATTAGTTAACTCCACTGCTATCAAAAGTATTAAACCGAATTATAAGTTTACTACTATTATAGAAGCATTCAGATTAGGTGAACAGCCTGTAATCATTGGAGGTGGTTCCGCAGGGGTTGAGCTAGCACTAACTACAGCCGCTTGGAGAAAGACAAACAAGAAAGAAGCGAATGTAAAATTAATCAGTTCATCTCCTCTACTTTCTTCTTATGGAAGAAAGGCATCCATAAAAATAAGACAAGTAGTAAAAAGAAAAGGACTAGAAGTTTTTGAGAATGAAAGAATCGAACACCTCGATCAAAACTTTCTGATTACAGATAGAAATCATAAAATTAAATGGAGTCATCTCCTGTCTTTAACAGGACCTGTCGCAAGTCCTCTATTCACAGAAAACATTCTCCTCAAAGACGCTAATGGATTCCTGCTGGTTAAAAACACCTTGCAACACAAACAGTATCCTTTTATTTTTGGAGCTGGCGATTGTGCTACCGTAGAAGAGTATCCTTTACTGCCTAAGAACGGGGTGTATGCTGTGAGACAAGGCCAATTACTAACACAAAATTTAAAACGCTATTTAGAAAACCAGGATTTACTTCCTTTTATTCCACAGAAAAGATTTCTGTCCATCTTATCTACTGGCAACCAAGAAGGACTGCTTACCTATGGACCATTTTATTTACATGGGAAGATACCTTGGAGAATCAAGCACCATATCGACAAACGTTTTATAGATTCTTTTCGCTTCTAAACTTTTTTAAAAAGCGCTATTGAACTGTTCAATCAATAGGATCAATGGTGCTTTTCTTATAAAATAATTCACTTTTCTACCTTCACCTAAACCATTGAATATATTTTTTAGATAGTTTCGGAAGAAAACCCGAGAATAGTTTCTCTCTCCAATATAAATCTGCTGTGCGTTGAATAGCCGCTGCATGATTAGGATACGGATAAATCATTTGAGAAAGTTCTCCAATCTTATGATTTTGTGCGATTGCAAATACGATGGTTTGCATCCAATCACCCGCTCCTTTGCCAAATGCATGCGCACCTACTATCTTCCCTTTAGAGTTTGTCAGTATTTTGACAAGTCCTCTATCCTCATGGTCCGCTACAAAACGATCCACTTCTGCAAGAGGAATCTCGTAAATAGAGACTGCTATCCCTTTTTCTTTTGCATCTTGTTCTGTTAAACCAATATGGAATATTTCAGGATCTGTATAGATAATCCAAGGTATTTGATTGTATTTCATCTTTTTAGGGAATCCTAATACAGCATTTTGTACAACGGTCTTTCCTTCTTCTCCAGCTACGTGTGTAAATGGAAATTTACCATTCACATCCCCAATCGCATAAATAGTCGAAAGGTTTGTTTGTAACTTTTCATTCGTCAAAATATGACCTCTTTTATCCACTTCAATACCTATTTTCTCTAAATGAAGTGAATCACTATTTGGGAGACGTCCTACCGCTACTAAAATTTCATCCACTACTAACTCTATCTGTTGGCCATTTTTATCCACAGTCACTATTTTTTTATCGTTTTGAACGACAACCTTTTTAACTTCAGCATTCAGATAAAACGTTAATTCAGATTCAAGTACTTTTACTGCAGCTTTTTGAATTGTAGCGTCTTCTGTACTCAAAAGAGAGTCTTTTTGTTCTACGACAGTAACAACCGATCCCAAACGAGCCATAGCCTGTGCTAACTCTAAGCCTATCGGTCCACCTCCAAGTACTAGCAATTCTTTTGGTAGAACTTCTTGTTGAAATAACGTTTCATTCGTCCAATATCCTGCTTCTTCTAGTCCCTCAATTTTTGGAACAAATGGTCTTGAACCGGTAGCAATGATGATCCGCTTCCCATAAATTTCAGTATCTTTTATCCTAAAAATATTTTTAGAAGTGAATTCACCACTCCCTTTATAGATATCTATTCCCATATTTGAAAAACGCTCATCACTATCCTGTTCTTGAATCGTTGAAATAGATGCTTGAACTCGTTTTTTCACTTCTTTCATATCTATCTCCCCAGAAAAATGGAGTCCTAACTTCGTGGCTTTATTTCTTGCTGTGTAACTATCTTTCGCGGCTTGAATCAATGCTTTTGAAGGCACACATCCAACATGTAGACAGTCGCCGCCGAGATACTGTCCTTTTTCAACTAATGCTACTTTGGCTCCAAGGGAACTTGCCCCTGAAGCGACGGTTAGACCGCCCGCTCCTCCACCTATTACGATTACATCATATTTTTTCATCCTATTACCCGCCTTCCTACTTACTTAAAATCCGTCTTGCTTCCATTAGTCTTTGAATTGCTGTAACTAACTCAATCACGAAAAAGAGAAGAGTGAATCCAATCAAATAAGTGTTAAGGAGAACCATGAGTGAGAATAAGATGAATCCTTCTGTTCTTTCCGCTAGACCTGCTTGATAGTAAAAAGTTTTTATCCCCTTTTTTTCTGATACCGCTCCTACTGTGAGAAAGATTGTCATCGACAGAATAATCGAAACACTGAGTAACAAAAGTGCTCCTTGTGAAGCTGGGAAAGCGAATGCTAATCCTAAAATGACACTAATCTCAACGATTCGATCAAACGTAATATCAAGTACCGTTCCCCAAAGTGAGGGTTTAGATAATCGCGCCATTGTTCCATCTACCGCATCTAAAAATCCAGAAATCCATAATACTAAAACAGCTATCAAGGGTTGTTGCATATAAACAAACACTCCTGAAGAAACACCTATAAAAAAAGCACACCACGTTACCTGATTTGCACTCCATCCAACCTTCAAAAAGATTCGTGCTATTTTTTCTATAGCCGGTTGAACATATTTTCTTGCGTGAGTATCAAGCATTGTTTTACTCCTCACTTTCATCCTTCATCTTTAATAGTTTGCGGATTTTTTTCTGGAATAAGGTTGGAATCAGCGTAATAACAATAAACAGTCCCCCTGCTAATGCAACCCTTCCCATATTAGATGACAATGCATTAGCCCCTAAAAAGGTATACACGAATGTACCTGGTATCATTCCAAGTACCGTTGCCAACATAAAGTCTCTTGTTTTTATTTTAGATAATCCTGCTGTATAACTGACTAAATCAAATGGAAAGAGTGGAACTAGTCTCATTACCAACACAACGATAAAGCCTTTCTGTTCTAAACTATCTTTCAATTTCAAAACGCGATGACCTCCCTTTTTTTCTATCCATTTGCTCCCAACTTTTCGTGAGACTAAAAAGGATAGATAGGCGCCTATCGATGCACCGGTAAGTGTTAAAAGGGTTCCATATAAGGGTCCAAATGCAAGCCCTCCGGCTAAAGATAAAACGGATGCTGGAAAAAGAATTAATGGCCGTACCGAATAAAAAAATACATAAACGAACGGTGCAATGACTCCTAATTCAATTATTTCACTTTGTATCGTTTCTGCTTCTATGTTAAATACGGTTTGATTTAAAAAGAATAGTACGAGTAAAAAAGCAAGGATACTGAGTAAAATAAGCCCATCACTTTTCTTCATATTTTCACCCTTTCCAAGTAAGCGATCTATTTTTCTTTTATATAAACGACACTTCCTACAGAAGTTTTTTTGGATCCTTTCAAGGTTAATTTTTCTCCCGTATCTGACAATAGGATAACTGTATAGTACTCTCCTGCTTTATAAAAAGTTTCGATTACTTCTGCCTTCCATGAACCTTGTTTCCCTAACCGTTTAGCATCTGTAAAGACTAATCTATTTTCAGAAATAAAACGTTTTTCTCGCCAAATGCCGCTTTGTAGAAAAGTTGTGACATACGAATTGATTGGTGCATCATATAATTCACTTGGACTTGCCACTTGTTGCAATTTGCTCTCTCCAAGAATGGCCACGCGATCTCCTAGCGCCATTGCCTCTTCTAAATCATGGGTAACGAATAAAACAGTCATTTCTTCTTCTTTTAATAACTGCTTCATCCAGCGTCTTGTATCTTTCCTCAACTCAGGATCCAAATTAGAAAAAGGTTCATCTAAAAGGAGTACTTTTGGCTTCATCACTAACGACCTTGCTAAAGCTACACGCTGTTTTTGTCCTCCTGACAATTCATGAGGATAACGCTCTGTATAATCTTTTAATCCGACTTTTTCTAACATATCAACGCCCATTTGATTGCGTGCCTTTTTTTTTACTTTAGCCATTTTTAGTCCAAAGGTTACATTTTCAAGCAAATTCAAATGCGGAAACAAGAGGGATTCTTGAAACAGGTAAACGACTGGACGTTCTTGTGGTGATATTCCACTCATCGAATAACCATCAATGATAATCTCTCCTGAATCATATTCTACTAATCCAGCTACCATTTTTAATAGTGTGGTTTTCCCAATTCCTGAAGGTCCAATCATAGAGACAATTTCTCCCTTTTGGATGGATAGTTGATCAATAGCTATAATTTTTTGATGTTCATATATTTTCGATAAATTTGTAAGTTTTATATAGGTCTTTTTCATGGTCTCACCCGAATTTCTTTGGTAGTACTATTTTTAACACTAACTCAACAACCGCCCATATCCCAACCGGTATGATTGCAAATATTAACGAAAAACTAGCCATAATTGACTGATCTACTGATTGAAAGAAAGGGAAATAAAGTAATGGTAAGGTCAATATATTCCCTCCTCCTATAAGTGCCGTTACAAAATACTGGCTTAATGAAACGACCGTAACGATAAAAACGACACTTCTCAAACTAGGTAAAAGCTGGGGCAAGTAAATTAAATAAAACGCCTTGAACGGTTTAGCTCCTAAAGATACCGCCAGCTCTCCTTGCTTTTTCCCAACCCTTTCAAAACCTGCTCGTAAAATCCTAATTGTATACGGTAACGTTAAAACAAGATGGATAAGAACAACACCAATCCAACGGTTCGCTATCCCTAAGCGTATAAACGTCAGATGAATCCCCATTGCTACAGCTAAAACTGGAACGAATAAAGGAGACAAAAGAAGTGTATCTATTGCTGCTTTTCCTTTAAATTCATAAAACGCCAAAGCATTCGCCGCTGGAATACCCATGATTACATTAAGCAATAACGCTAATAGGATGATACCTATTGACGTAAGAATCGCCTCCAAAAGATGGGGTTGCTCAAGAAAAAGAACGCGCCATCCTTGAATGGAGATAGTCTTTGGTAGAATCATACCGGACTCCCATTTACTCACAAAACTGGATAGAAATAAAAAAAGTGTAGGAAGTAAACTTAGAAAAGCTATGTTTAAAAAAGAAAAGTTAGAAAAGTGTCCTATTGACTCTATTTTTTTTCCATCATTTTGATTTTGATAAAGGTGTTTTCTACTCCTTCTTGTTATAAAAGATAAGATGCTAACAAAAAAAACGATAAAACTAGTTACGATAACCATTGTGGCATATGCGTAAGGTTGTTTTTCCCAGTTTGTTCCAAAAAACCAATCGTAGCTTAATATGGAAATCATTTTAGGATAGGTAGCGCCTAACAGAGCTGGGACTTCATATGCTGCTAGTACAAAAGAAAAAATGATGAAAAAAGTTTCTAACAACACCGGGAAGACATAAGGCCATTCAACGTATCTAAAAACAGCACCTTTTTTCCCTCCTAATGTAAAAACTAACTCCTTTTGAGAGTGAGATAATTGTTCATAAACGGGGAGTAGCATTAAAATAACGAATGGAACTCCCTTCCATATATAAGTTATCATTATTCCTAAACCAGCTGAATCCATAAATAAATTGGGAAAGTCTCCTGGCAGAGCTATTATTCCAAGTCCATTGAAAATGGTTGAAAAAAGCCCGGTTTGAGAAAATAAAAGATAAACCATATAGCCCCAAACAAAATGCGGAAAGAGCATGGGTAACCAAGAAATCAATCTGGGAAAGCTCCGTTTTAATACAGGAAAAGCCGATCGAACGAGTACAAAACCAATTCCAAGTGATAATAGAGTAGATACCACCGCGATTCGCACACTAAAAAGAAAGGAGCTTTGAAATATTTCATCACTTAACAGGGTTCGATAAATTTCTAGACTCAAGGAGCCACTCGATAGGATACTTTCTACAAAGACCATTAATAAACCGTATCCAACTAACAAAATTGTCATCAAAATGGCAGGTCCAACTAATAGGTAAGGTTTATTTTTATCGTACCACTTCATTAATCCAATTCTCCTTTAGCCATGGTACATAGTTAGCATCAATTTCCGGTTGGGCAAACTCCTTCAAGATTTCTATCGGTATGACGGTCTTTCCCCTCTCAATCGCTTCAAATTGACTTTGTTCTTCTTTTGAAAGTTTACGTATGTCCAATGATGTATTGTCTCCCCAATAAGAAGTATCTAATTTTTTCAATTGTGCCTCTGGCGATAGTAAAAAATTTGTAACAGTTAGTGCGCCTTCTTTATTCGGGCTATTAAAGGGAATCGCTAAGAAATGAGTGTTGCCAATAGATCCAGAATTTAGAATAAATGATCGAGTAGAGTCAGGAAAAATGCCTTTTTCGACTAGTTTTTCCGCTCTTGCCTCATTATAACCCATGGTAATAGAGACTTCTCCTTGACTATACAAACGATCTAACTGTGTAAGATCATTTGGATATGTTTTTCCTTCTTGCCACAGATAAGGTTTCACTTCGTTCAGAAAATCCCACATCTCTTGACTATTTTCTTTTGCAAATGTAGAATCGAATCCATTATCTAAAATCGTTTGCACATCCCCTACTGATTCGTAGAATAAATGCCGTAAAAAGGCATTCCCAGTGAAATCTGATGGATCAGGATACGTGAATTTACCAGGATTCTTTTTCACCCATTCTTTTAATTCTTCAAAAGTTTTGGGAGGGTCTGCCAGTTTATTTTGGTCATATTGAAAAACAAACTGAACTTTTCCCCAAGGAGCTTCCATCCCGTCTACTTTTGTTCCAAAATCATAAAGCACATCTAAAGCCTTTGTATCTACATAGTTTTTTACATTTGGAAGTTGGTTAGAAAACGGCCCAAATAATAATTCGTTTTTCTTAGCATTTTCAAAATTTTCTCCGTTGAGCCAAATCACATCTATGGTCCCTCTCGTTTGTTTCGCTTTTTTTTCATTCAATAATTTCATCAATACTTCAGGTGAATCCATAGGTACTCGGCGAAGAGTGAGCTCATGTTGTTCTTTTAACTGTGGCGCAACCCAATCATCGATGTATTGATTAATACCTTCGTCGCCTCCCCACATGTAAAGATTTACAGTCGTTTCTTCCGCTTCTTTTTCAATCGTTTCCCAATTCTTTTGCATCATTTCTTCCACTGATATTTCGCTTGTTTCTTTAATATTTGAGCAAGCTGACAAGAGAAATAGTACTGTCAGTCCGATTAATAAAAATCTACCTTTCCACATAGCCCTGTACTCCTTACTATTGAATGATGTATATATAGCTTATCAAAGTTTCAACTCTCTAACTGTAAGCAAGCTTACAATAATGATGCTTACGGTCTTCCAATCTAATATACCATTCTAACAACAAAAGTTGTTAGTTAGAGTTCTATTTTTACGGACTTTAAAAATTCGTAAATTAACAATGCGTCTAAATAAAAGAAAAAAAGAGGTTGGCGCAAAAATAGCTCCACCCTCTTTTCTCCTATCCTACATATTCTAATTGGTTTTGTTCTACCGTTATCTCCAATATTCTTGTATCTTTTACTTTCACTACATGAAGCAACATATTGCCATAAATCACTTGATCGGCTTCTTTGGGGAAACGACCTAACATTTCTGAAACGAATCCACTGATTGTATTTGAAAAAAAACTTTCCTCGTTTTGAATTTGAAATAAATCAAAAACTTTTTCAAGACTAGCCTCACCGCGAACTTGATATTTCCCTTCATCAATGAGAATGATTTCTTCTTCGATATTATCGGTTTCATCCCATATTTCTCCAACTAGCTCTTCCAAAGCATCTTCCATAGTCACTATCCCGATTGTACCTCCATACTCATCAGAAACCACAGCCATGTGCGCTTTGCTTTGTTGCATAATTTTCAATAATCGGGATATTTTCATCATAGCTGGAATGTGAATGACTTCTTTCATTGATTCAGTGAGTGATAATCCTTCTTCACCTTTTGCTTTCCTACGCAAATAAAGATTGAAATCTCTCTCATGTAAAACACCCTGTACTTCATCAATCGAATCTTCACATAATAAAATACGTGAGTACCTGTGTTCATCAAAAATTTTCTGTATTTCCTCATCTGTATCTTGCAAGTCAGCTGCAACCACGTCTACACGCGGTCTAAGAATACTGTCTACTTCCAAATCATGGAATTTGATGGCTGATCGAATTAACTGATGTTCATCATCTTCCAGTGAGCCACCGTTTTCTGCTTCATCTACGATTGATAAAAGTTCTTCTCCACTAATCCTTGTTTCTTCGGTTTGCAAATGTTTAGCCAACATGTTGTTCCACTTCTCAAAAATCCAGTTAATCGGCTTTAAAATTTTCATTAAAATACTTAAAACTGGAGTAGCAAATTTAGCAACTTTTTCTGGTCGGTCTTTTGCAATTGCTTTCGGAGTAATTTCACCAAAAATTAATACAAGTATCGTCATGACGATTGTGGAAATCGTTACTCCATATTGCGGAAAATAACTGATGAAAAGGAGTGTCGCTAAGGAAGAAGAAGCAATATTCACAATATTATTTCCTACTAGTATTGAAGAAAGAACATTGTTGTAGTCTTCTGTAAGTTTTAATGCCCATTCTGCACGTTTGTCTCCTTTTTTTGCACTATTTCGCAATCGGATTCGATTCACGGACGTAAAAGCTGTTTCCGAGGAAGAAAAAAACCCCGATAATAATAGCAGTATCACTAAAATCACAATCGTCATTATACTATCACTGTCCATTAGACAGAATTCCCCCTTATATTTCTTATTGCTATCATTTTACCATAAATGAGTAGTTATAAAATAGTATCTAGTCTATTTTAATATAATAGTACTAAACGATTCTCCGTAGTTTCTTATACATCCTAATTTTTCTATACTTCTCGTTCTTTATGAACTGGATTATTTTCAAAATACAGGTTATTTTTCATTAATTGTTCAAACTGTATTTTTTCGAGGCATTCACGAATCAGAATTAATCCGCCACAAGAGGATAATTCTTTATTTTTAAGTGTATTTGAACATTTCCATTATATGTTCATTGATTGCCTCGCAAAGTGAGAATGCTTTATCCCTCTATTTATGTATTTTAGTAAAATCTTCATCAACAGAAAAGGGGTTTTCATACACCAAATAGGTGATAAACCGAAATACTTAGAACTATTGATACTCTAATATACTAGTAATACTAAGGATATCTTCTTTGAATAATTCGGATTATATCTTGCAACAATTTTCATCTTTCGTTTATATGGATAATTTATCTTTTTGAAACCTCCTAAATGTTGTATTTGTTAACTCCAAATTTTGAGGGGCAGACTCGCTCAGCACCAAAAATGGTTCATTATATATTGAAAACATACATTTGGAATTCATGCTGTCATCCAATTAATCCCAGTATCTTAAAAAAACTAGTATTATACATTCAATAAAGCTATTTTTTTCTATATTATAGGGGGGCAGGAAAACCAAAAAAAAAACTCATGACAATAGCCTCTTAGCGGGTTTCCAGAAATGCTATAACTCATTTGGATTATTATAATAGTATGAAATGCTTTACTTTTTTATTAATCTGCCTTATATTTGATTCGTCAACGATTGATTAGTCAAATGTTAAGTTTGGTTAGCTTGAGAGGAGAATAGACATGGAATTAAAAGATATCAGCAAGCTTTTTTATAACATAAAAATTTCAAATCAAGAAACTACTTCATTTTTTGAGAAAGAAACAGGTTTCAGTTTGACAAGATATGAAATGATGATGTTTCTTAAAGAAAATGGGAAATGCTTTCAATCTCAAATACAATCAGAATTAAAAATAGATAGTTCTGCGGTTACTAGGCATTTAAAAGTATTAGAAGAAAAAAATTATGTCACTAGAAAGCGAAATAAAATGAACAATAGAGAACTATATGTTCAACTAACTGAAAAAGCAAAAATTGATTTAGAAAATTGTGAGAAAAAGCATCATTCTATGCAGCAACCTTTAGATATTTCGCTTAATGATGAAGAAGCAGATCAATTATCCTATTTATTGAACAAACTAATGAACTAAACAGAAAGAGGTTTTAACTATGGAAAACAAAGTAAAAAATAATGATTTTTCAGATATCATCTTCGAAAGAAAGTCGGTTCGTCTATATAATAAAGATACAAAAATTTCTCATGAAGAAATGCTAGAAATGATTCAAGAAGCCACAACCGCACCCTCTTCAGTAAATATGCAACCATGGCGTTTTGTCATTGTTGAAAGCGAAGAAGAAAAAAAGAAATTAAAACCACTTATTCGTTTTAATACTGCTCAAAATGATACCTCATCTGCAATGATATTAATTTTCGGAGATATGGAGTGCTATGAATATGGCGAAGAAATTTATAACCAAGCCGTCGAAGAAAATAAAATGTCTTCTGAAGTAAGAGATCAACAATTAGAAGTTATTCTCCCTTACTACAAGAACTTTTCAAAACAAAAAATGAATGATATTGTAAAAATAGATTCTAGTTTAGTCGCTATGCAATTAATGCTTGTTGCGCGTAGTCATGGATATGATACGAATGCCATTGGTGGATTTGAATCTGACCAATTAGCTGGAGCGTTTGATTTAGACAAAGAACGTTATGTGCCGGTAATGATTTTATCTATTGGTGAATCAATAGATGCTGGATACCAATCTGTTCGTTTAAACGCAGATGCATTAACAACATTTAAATAAAAAGGAGATTTTATGCATGAAAATTATTAATGCTACTTTTTTTGTAAAAGACGATAAAAGAAATGAGTTTTTAGCTACTGTTAAGCCTTTAATTGAAGCTACTCTACTAGAAGAAGGTTGCATAGACTACCATCTTTACGAGTCGTTTGAAGAACCTAATAGGTTTGTCATGATAGAAAATTGGGAAAACCAAGAAGCTATTAATGAACACAATAAAAATCCTTTACTCCTTAATTTGTTTAAAAATATGCCTACGTATAGCGCTAAACAAGCTATTATTAGAATTTCTACTATAGAGGAATAAAAGGATAGCACGTATTTAAATCATTTCAGTTCTACTAGTAGCTTTAGATTCATCCACTTGATGAACCTTTGATTTGATAACATTGTGCTAATCTAAGTTAAAATAACCTATAGTAACGATTTAGAGTATCAAAGTTTAAGATAAAAAAATTTGATGCTCATGGAAAAAACAGCAAGAAAAAAGCTTGTTAAATAGCCAGAAAATTAGATAGTCATTCTGTTTACCGGATTGTATTTTAAACTTTTAAGTTAAAAACAAGCGATTAGAATAGTTAATATTCTAATCGCTTGTTTTTTTTCACTTATTAGAATAACATGTTGTCACTACCGTATGATTCTCCTAGTGCTTCCATTGCAAGAACGTTCAAGTAGTTCCAAGGACGGTTGTATTCTGGTTGGAAAAAGAAGTCGGCACGAGCTAAGTGTTCGAGCGTCCATTCTGCTTCTACCACAACAGCCATTGTGTTTATTGACGCAGTAACATCTTTTTTAGACATTAATTGCGCTCCTTTAATAATATGAGCATCTTTTTCGTAATAGATTTTCATCATCACGATATTATCTTCATTATGCATGAAATCTGGACGGATTTTTTCTTCTACATAGCTACTGACAACCTCTTTTTCACATTGATCCGCATTAATCGCTTTAACTCCTGTGGAAGCAAAATGGTAGTCAAATAGTGACAATCCAGATGTTCCTTGGACACCCATCATTTTCATCGTAGGTTTTACAATGTTTTTAGCTGCAACAATGCCTTGACGACGTGCGTTAGAAGCTAAGGCGATATGCACTCTACTGTGTGTAGGGTTGAAAGGAATAGTGGTAGCATCTCCAGCAGCAAAAATATCCGCTTCAGAAGTTTGCATATATTCGTCTACTTCAATCATACCGCTAGAGTCTAATTCAACAATCTCTTTCAGCCACTCAGTCGCTGGTCTAATACCTGCTGCAATCATAACGGTATCCACTTCATATTCGCCTTTATCTGTCACGACTTTTGTTACGACGCCGTTTTTGCCCATAATTTCTTTAACCATTTCCCCAGTTTGGACGTTTACTTTTCTTTCTTTTAAGTCTTTATCCAAAACATCTGTGAACTCTTTATCCAAATAGGTAGGAAGAACACGGTCAAGAGTATCAATAATGGTCGTTTCTATTCCTGCTTTTACAAAAGCTTCCATCACTTCAATCCCGATATAGCCAGCACCAATGACGACAGCTTTTTTCGCTGAAGCCATCCGTTTTTTCACTTGGTCAGCCCAATCGCGACCGCGTAAGTAAAAGACATTTTCCAAATCCGTTCCATCTACTGGTAATTGGAATGGCTTGGCACCTGGAGTAAGAATTAGTTTATCATACGTTGTTTTTGATTCACCCTCTGTTGTTTTTACGGTGATTGTTTTCGATTTAGGATCAATATTTGTTACTTCACTATTCGTATGGACGTGTACTCCTTGCTCTGTATAAGAAGTTTCATTAGCATAATGTAATTCATCCAATGAATTCGAAACTTCTTCTAAGTAAGATTGAATACCACAAGACAAGAAAGAGACCGTAGACCCTTTTTCGTAAAGATGAATTTCTCCTTCAGGTAGTTCTTTTAATAATGTTTGGACAGCTTCATAGCCTGCATGAGACGAACCGACAACTATAACTTTCATTAAAAAATCCTCCATTTCTAACCTACTTAGAGAGAAAACAACGAACTTAATGTTCAAAAAAAGCAGCTGATATTCACTCAGAAAATAGCTTATGTGTTTTATATACCAATTTACCCTATCATAGATAATAAGGGATAGAAAGTGAAAAGGGTTAATCAGGAAATGAAAAGACCTCCGTTTTTTTTGCTTATGTACTACACCTCAAAAGTTAGAAAAACTAACTTTTGAGATTGAATCAAAAATAGCATACTGTTTTATATTTCCAATGACTTCACTCTTATTTATCCTAAAGCCACATCTAAAGTCATCATAATAACAAAGCCAACCATTAAAGCAAGAGTAGCACTATCTTTATACCCATTTGTTTGAGATTCAGGGATTAATTCTTCTACCGTAACAAATATCATAGCTCCTGCAGCAAAAGAAAGAGCATAAGGTAAAAGAGCCGTGATTGAAATAACCGTGATAGCGCCAATTACTGCAGCTATCGGTTCCACGATAGCAGATAACTGTCCAATATTAAAGGCTCTCCAGCGAGTGCTTCCAGCTGCTCGGATGGGCATAGATAAAGCAGAGCCTTCAGGAATATTTTGAATTCCAATTCCTAACGCGAGGCCGACAGCACTCATAAAAGCATCTCCATTTGCTGCACTAACTGCTGCAGCTCCAAAAGCTACACCAACAGACAATCCTTCAGGTATATTGTGGATTGTAATGGCAAGAAATAAAAGCAAGTTTTTTGAAACTTTGACATTAGGCCCTTCGCGGTTCTCTATGGGCTCGTTTAAATGTAAGTGAGGAATGACTACATCGATTAATCTTAAGAATAGTCCACCAAATAGAAATCCTGTTGCAGCAGGAAACCAAGACCAAGAACCATAATCATTCTGTTCTGCAAAAGAAATAGATGGAGCTAATAATGACCAAAAAGATGCAGCAATCATAACCCCTGCTGCAAAACCATTCATCACATCTAAAAACTGACGATTAACAGTTTTAAAAAGAAACACAAATGCGGAACCTAAAATTGTACAGCCCCAAGTAAATAGACCAGCTATTAAGGCCTGTAAAATTGGATGAAACGAAACAAATGTATCAATAATGTATACCCTCTCCTTTAAATAAACTAATAAGTCTTTTTAATAGTCACATCAAGCTAAACAATGGACTTAACTTTATTTCCTTTGTTCTTGCGAAATTGACTTTTATATTTAATTTTAACTTTTATGCAAGTTTTTTACTAGCAACTTTACTTATTATAGCTTCTTTTATTTGTGCTATATCTTTCTGCTTTTTGTATAATGTTAGTTTTTTAAATAACTTCTTATCTATTTCCCATTCACTTTAGACCCTTGTTTTCTTAACTCAACCATAGTGTAACGTTCTAAATAAAAAACCATTCATTTGAAAGCTAGAACACCTAGCTTTCAAATGAATGGTACAAAATAGAAATTCAAGTCTTTTCTATTTAAATTCTCTAAAAGAATAAGCATCCTCTTCTGTAACTATGATATGCTCTAAAACGTCATTACCTAATAAATCGCCAGCTGAAGAATTTTTTAGAGAAATTTTTTTCTGATTCTACTAGTAAAGGACAGAAATGGCAACAAAACACATACCTTCAATATATTTAATCTATCCTACTTGGTGGCTTGAAAATACTTTTGACTAATGTATCCATCTAACCTCTTATTTTCCAATAATAACACTACATACGTAAATTGGCTTGGACAAAAGTCTCAGCCATTTTACATAGCCGTATTTCATTCTAAAACGTACTCTAAAAAGCTAAATAGTAATTTATTGTCTTTTCATTCCTTTTCTTTTATTTCACTATAAGAACTGGACAATCCACTCTTTTCAACACTTTATGGCTTACGCTTCCTAACACCATTTCCTGTAAGCTATTCAGACCACGACTACCTATAACCACTATATCAAACTGTTCCTTATTTGCGTACTCTATAATTGTCGGCCCAGGTTCTCCATGTAATATTTTAATTTCATAAGGTACATTTTCAGATTTCACTTGTTCCTCTATAGGAGAAATTTTCTTGCGTCGCGAAAATTCCAATTCTTCTTTTCCATGTGAATGCAAGACTTCATTTTTAGTTTTTGAGTAAGCAATGACATACAAAATTTCAATTTTACTTGCTGTATTTAACGAAGCAATTTTTATCGCTTCTTTCGCTGCTCGTAAAGAATTTTCTGATCCATCTACAGCCAATAATATTTTTCTGTACATTTTTTTCGCCTCCAGAATTAGTTTAATGTGACATCGATTTTGAACTCACATTATTGTATATAGCTAGTTGATCCACGATTGTCTTACTCGATGAATCCAGTCCTATGATGGTCACAGCATTATTTTTTTCACGGTATTTAATAACCACTTTATCCACGGCACCTACAGCCGAATCATCCCAAATATGTGCATTTAAAAAGTTGATAGTGATGTCTTTATTTTCAACGCTGAAATCAAATGATCTTACAAACTCTTCAACTGAAGCAAAAAACAATTGGCCTTCCACTTCAAAAATCATTTTTGTTTTTTCTTCGCGTTTTTTCACTTCAATCTTTGATATTTTGGACACAAAGAAGATGGCGCTTAAGATGACCCCCGCAATCACTCCTTTTGATAGGTCATGCGTGACTACAACTATAATAACAGTAACTAACATTACAGCAACATCGTTTTTTGGTGCTTTTAGTATATATGTGAATGAAGACCATTCAAACGTACCAATTGACACCATAATCATAATTCCTACAAGAACAGACATTGGGATTTGTACGACCAAATCACCTAACACAATAATTAAGAATATCAAAAACAGTCCTGCAATCAGGGTAGACAATCGGCCACGTCCACCTGATTTCACGTTTATGACAGATTGGCCAATCATTGCACATCCTGCCATTCCGCCAAAGAAACCAGTAATGATATTGGCAATACCTTGACCTCTGGATTCCTTATTTTTATTGCTTTCTGTACTCGTCATATCATCCACGATGGAAGCTGTCAGTAAAGATTCCAGCAAACCAACAATCGCTAATGCCAACGAATAAGGAAATACAATTGCTAAAGTTTCAAACGTAAAAGGAACATTTGGAATTAAAAAGTTTGGCAATGCTTTAGTGATTACTCCTAAATCACCTACCGTCCTTAAATCAAAGTTTGTATAAATGGCAACTGCTGTCAGAGCGACAATTGCAACCAATGGAGATGGGACAGCTTTAACGAATCTAGGAAGTATATAAACAATAGCCAAAGTGATTGCAACGAAAATATAGGTCATATTGGAAACACCGATAAAATGAGGTACTTGAGCCATGAAAATTAATATGGCTAACGCATTTACAAAACCAATCATTACAGCTCTCGGAATGAATTTCATGAGTTTTGCGACCTTGAATATACCGAAGAGCATCTGAATCACACCGGTTAAGACCGTCGCTGCTAATAAATAATTTAAACCCTGTTCCTTAACTAACGGAATTATTAGCAATGACATCGCACCGGTTGAACCTGAAATCATCCCTGGACGTCCACCTACAAAGGCAATAGTCACAGCGATACAGAATGAAGCATACAATCCCACCATGGGATCGACTCCTGCAATGATAGAGAACGCAATTGATTCAGGAATTAATGCTAATGCTACAACAATTCCGGCAAGGATGTCTCCCCTTACATTTGAAAACCATTCTCTTTTTATTTTTTCTACCAATTTATTCTACACCTCATCTATATGAATTTTTTGGCTTTTAACTATTATAAAAGCCAGGATCGATTTATAATAAAAACAGTTTATCATTTCCAGCCCCAAAATGGAACCTTTTTGGTACTAAACAAACAAACTTTATGCTATGATAAAGAAAAATTTCTTTTATAGTTAGGAGAGTCTATATGTTAATCGGATATATGAGGCCATATCATGACGATCAAACTTGTGATAGTCAATTAATAGAATTAAGAAAATCGAATTGTGTAGAAATCTTCGCAGAGGAATACTCATCAGCAAAGAATAGAAAATATTTAAAAAATATGCTTGATAGCCTCAAAAAAGGGGATAAAGTAGTAATCGCAAAACTTTTCTCACTGGCCGATTCAACACATCATTTAGTAGAATTACTGGAGTTGATTGAAGAAAAAGGAGCTTACATCAAATCGATTAAAGAAGAACTTGATACAAGTGATGGAAGTGGATACCCATTTAGTCATATCGTGAAGCACCTTGTCGAATTCCAAAGCGATGTCATCAGCGAAAATACAAAAAAAGGATTATGTAAAGCACAGCAAAAAGGCGTCACTACCGGACGACCAAGAAAACCTGACGAAAATGTACAACGAGCAATTATCATGTATGACAGTAAAAAATATAGTCTGGCTGAAATAAGAGATAAAACTGGTATTAGCAAAACAACTTTATATCGATATTTAGAGAATTAAACATCCTTAATTCTCTTTATTATGACTAGAAATAGCATAGCGATAAGAATACTACCGCTATTCTTATCTAATTTAACTCTAATGTTCCATCACTACAATGGAGAACCATCTTTTCGTGAAAACACCTATACATATGCATCGTCAAGGTAATTAGTTACTCTTTGTTCTTGAATGAATATTAATACAGTAATTTCTTTAGGAATAGGAATGATAGGGGTAATTATAGACTTGATTCATTTCCATTTAAGTTATTTCAATACGGATTATAATAGTAATGACTTACGTACTTGTTAGTGATTATACCCAAAAAAATGTGATAGTATATGGATTAATGGATAGTATTAGTTAATAAAAGGAGGACATACCACAATGAAAAAAACAAAATTATTGATTTTATTTTTTATCTTCAGCTTCACCATACTTAGTGGTTGTAGTCCACAAACAGACAATCAGGACAGTTCTATGAATGCAAGCTCGATAGACGCAAATTTAGACAGTACTCCTGTCTCTATAGATGAAGTAAAAGATCTCCTTAAAGTTGAGCCTATACACTATAGTTTTAGTAACAATAATTCTTCCTCCATGGAAATGACTGTTACAAATCTTTCGAAGACGGATATTACCAATGCTACTTTTCTATTAGCTTTTATTTCAGAAGATACCACAAAATCTAACAATCCTTTTTATCTTTTAACGGACGATAAGAATAAAAGACTCTCTTTGAAATCAGGTGAAGAAAAAAGCATTGTATTTACTGTACCTGATGGGTACTTACCTGAAGAATACAATCCTGAATACAGGCGTAAATCAAACCAACCCGTTGTTACCTCTCTTAGCATTGATGGCTATATTCATGCGATTACTCAAAAAAATTATTTTAGGATAGATAAACTAATCTCGTTTTAATGAACTAAGCTTACCTGAATAATTTATAGTTCTGCATGATACTGTTTTTATTGAAAAAAGTTTTCCAAATAAAGGATGTTCGACTATTTTTTCTAAATGACACATTTCACTATTATTTCCTCATAATGAATTGCGGTAAAGCTTTTGTCGATGAATTTTTAGACCGACTCCTCCTAGGGGGACCATTAAGCAGGATAGCTCTCAACAAATATACGAATTATTCAGGTTTTAATCATTTATCAAAACCCTACACAAATTAACTACTTTGTTGCATTTCTTCACAATTGACCTTTTTTGATAATTTACTCTATCGTTTTAAAGTCCTATTATTTAAGTAGATTCAACTTATCAAATAAAAGGAGGACAAATGGATTATGGGAAATTATGAAAGAATGAACACATTAAAACCAGAAGGAATTGAAAATAAAAAAGCCTATTTAATTGGTGGAGGTATCGCTTCATTAGCTGCTGCTGAATACTTAATCCGTGATGGTCATATGGATGGTAAAAACATTACTATTATAGAACAAGATAGTATTTTAGGTGGTGCTTTAGACGGTTCTGGAAATGCAGAGGATGGATATGTTGCCCGTGGCGGAAGAGAAATGGAAGAACATTATGAATGTGTATGGGATTTATTTGGAGGAGTACCATCTTTAGAAGATCCTAAAAGAACTGTTTTAGATGAATTTAGAGAATTAAACAGAGCTGATCCTAACTATTCTAATTGTCGTGCAATTGCTAATCGTGGAGAAAAACTTGATTTTTCAACTCTTGGATTAGATGACATTCACGTTAAACAACTTACTAAGTTATTTCTTGCAACAGAAGATTCTTTAGGTGCAGCTACTGTTGAACAATTTTTCGATGATTCATTCTTAGAAACTGATATGTGGTTATATTGGAGAAGTATGTTTGCATTTGAGACTTGGCACAGTGTTGTAGAAATGAAACGTTATATGCATCGCTTTATGCATTTAATGCCTGGAATGAGCAAAATGGAAAAATTAGTATTTACTAAATACAATCAATACGATTCAATGATTCTTCCACTTAAAAAATCGTTAGAATCACAAGGTATACTATTTGACTTAAATACACAAGTAACTGATTTAGATATGGATATAACCAATGATAAAAAAACAGTTACAGGAATTCACTTAACTCGTGATGGTAAAAAAGAAGAAATTATTAAAACTACTGAAAATGATTTAGTATTCTTTACCAATGGATCTATGACTGAAAATACCACACTTGGAAATATGGATAAAGCACCTGAATTAGATAGAAGTGAGGGCGGTTGCTGGAATCTATGGAAAAACATAGCTAAAAAAGATGCTTCATTTGGAAAACCTGAAGTATTCTGTAGCGATATTGATAAAAGTAAATGGGAATCCTATACGATAACTTCTAAAGGTCCTAAAATGAGAGAACTTATTGAGAAATTTGCTGAACGTCAAATAGCTCCACATAAAAATGTGACCGGAGGAATAATAACAGTTAAAGACTCAAACTGGTTATTAAGTGTCACTGTTAATAGACAACCTCAATTTATTGATCAACCTGATGATGTAATAGTCCTTTGGGCATACGGTTTATTCCCTGATAAAAAAGGAGATTTTATTGAAAAGAAAATGAGTGACTGTACAGGTATAGAATTATTACAAGAACTTTTATATCATTTAGGTATTGATGAAAATGATATGCATGAATATAGTGATACATCCATTGTGATTCCTGCCATGATGCCTTATATCACAAGTCAATTTATGCCTCGTGTAAAAGGAGATAGACCACAAGTTGTGCCTGAAGGTAGTACGAATCTTGCATTTTTAGGTCAATTTGCAGAGATTAAAGGTGATTGTGTATTTACTGTTGAATATTCTGTTCGTTCCGCTATGATGGCTGTATATACTTTACTTGGACTTGAAAAAAATCCACCTGAAATATATCCTGGTCAATATGATATACGTGTTGTGGCTGATGCAGCTAAAGCAATGTATAGTGGAAGACCGTTACCAGCTGAACCTATCATTAAAAAGTTATTAAGCAACACATCTTTAGAAGGGTTAATATAACTATCTACTGTAATTAAAATATGAAAAATAGGGAAGTCAAATTAAATTTGACTCCCCTATTTTTCATATTTTAATAATGCTCTGTAGATTTCTCCACTAATTATTTTGTCAAGATTATTAACAATTCCTTCAATGTCTTCGACCATATTATTTTTTATCCAATCAATTATTATCCCTACCAAAGCGATTTTATAGAAATTAGCTACATATCGTTTATCTTTATCTGATACATTTAAATCCTTTGCAAGCTCATTTACAACTTCTAAAATAATGTTAAATGATTCGTTATATAAATGATTCTCTAAAATATCTCTATCTATAGAATTATAAGTGTTTAATACCACTTTTTTATTCTCATACAAATACTTGAATATTTCTAAAAACCCTTTTTGCCATGATGAACATGTTTTATTTTCACCAAGCATTTCTTTAAGTTCCGTTTTAAAAATCCATTCTAATAGATCATATATATCATTAAAATAATAATATAACGTTCGTCTATTTAATCCGCATTCTTTAACAATATTGTTAACTGTAATTTTCGCTAGTGGTATAGTTTGCATTTGTTTTTTTAGTGACTCAGCCAATGCGTTTTTAGTAATTTCCATCATCTGTTTCACTCCTTATATCATTAGTCTACCTTAACATTTTTTATCTTCCAATGCTTTAGAAACTATTTAGTGTGTAGGTCTTATATATTTAACCTCACAATATAAACTACAATCTAATCTTGTTTGACGTTATTTCATTTACAAAATTGCAGCTTGACTGCCCCTTTTCCCTTTTATGCGCTCTATGGGAGAAAAACATTTTTTTGTTTTCCATCATACAACTAGTAGCTTATTGCCAAAAAGCTACCCTATCCATCATGGGTAACTCTATCGTGATTTGCGTAGCTGGTAATGTCTAGATTAGAAAGCTCACGAGACAATGTAACTAGAATCGTAATAGGTACCAAAGTATTCTTTTCCTATCTTCTCTCTTGCATCAACAAGTTTAACCGTTTCAAAAGGAATTGACCAATTTCGACCAACTTTTATTGCACCTTCAATTCTTCCATTCCGACGTAACACTCGTATTCTTCTATCACTTATTCCCCATTTTTCACTTGCTTCTTTTGTGCGTATATTCTTCATAAACATTACCTCAAGAATGTTTTATACCGTTAGCCCAATAATATCATTTTATAGGTTATTATGTAGAGGTTATATCTAAAATTTATAGCAACTACACAAAATCCACACAATTGAATTGTATAATTGTAAACATAGGAAAACATGTGAGGAAAATCTTCATAATACAATAAACTATCGGTTCCCTCAAATGGGATGGGAGACGTGGCGGGTAGAGTTGCCCGTAAGAACCTTATTATGTAGGAAGGGTGATTAAACCAAAAATGAATACAACTAAAATCTAATAAAAATAGTTTTAATAAGAAAAAGGAGGAATAGGGATGTATGATTGTTTAAATTTGTTTAATCGAGGAGGCATAAGTTCTATGATGTTTATGGGCATTTTTTGGATAATATTACTTGTAGTCGTGTTGTTTTTAACAGGAAAATTCTTTAGCCATAAACAGAATCCGTCTTCTGATAAAGAAACACCTTTAGATGTTCTTCAGAAAGAATACGCGAAGGGAAATATTTCTGAATCAGAATATTTGGAAAGAAAGACACATCTTTAATACTAGATAGGTTGCTTGCCTATTATTCAACTGATTATATTTTAGATATCCTTTTTTTCTGGAATAAAAAAAGCGTGTCTGCTCTTATAAGAGTGACATGCTTTTTTTGTTGCATCTTATTATAGGATAGGAAAGATGATGGCGGAATCTTTCTTATAGTAGATAATCCTTTAGTATCATCTGTTCCGTTCGACCATTTCCATCTACTTTTATTGCATCCTTCCGAAGAGCTCCTTAAAGCGGATGACCACCTAGCCTCGTCAATCGTAACAAACTTCATCTAGGAATAGTCCGTGAGAAGGAACCGTCATCCCGGCATCACTTCTTATCCCACTCTCAAATATGGCGTCAATATATTCTGGTTCCGTCATTCCAGCCCCGATTTCTAGAAGCGTCCCCATAATAATTCTAACCATTTTATATAGGAAGCCGTCTCCTATGAACGTAAAGTGCAACAGCTCACCTTCTCTGTGGATTGTGATTTCATCAATGGTCCTGACCGTTGATTTTTTCGTCTTCTTGAGTGAAGAAAAACCGATGAAGTCATGGGTTCCGACAAGCTTTCTGCAAGCCTCATTCATTTTGTCGACGTTAAGTTGTCCAGGATAATAGTAGCTGTAATTCCGCTCAAATGCGGATGGTACGACATTATTCCAGACATAATAGCTGTATTTCTTCCTGACGGCATTATAGCGAGCATGGAATCTTTCTGGAACTTCCTCTAGCTCTTTAACAATAATATCGCGTGGGAGATACCTGTTCAGATAGTCTTGCATTGCCAAAAAATCCATGTTAGATGTCGTCTTGAAATTGGCTACCTGCCCCTTGGCATGGGTTCCGGCATCCGTCCGACCCGAGCCAACAATTTCAATTTTTGTTTCTGCCAATTCTGACAAGACATTCTCAATTTTGCCTTGAATCGTTTTGTCTGAATCTCCGAGCCTTTGCCAACCCAGATATCTACCGCCATCATACTCAATCGTCAGTTTAATGTTTTTCATTTCATCCCTCTTAATCATCTTATTCTTTTCCTGTTTTCATGCCCTATGCTTCACTCTTAAGCTTCAATTTACTTATTAAATTGAGTATTAAGAATACTAATTGATTGCTAATTGATTATTAAAAAAATCATTTTTTACTTAAGCTTTGATAATTCTAACCCAAATTTCATTTCTTCTGAACATAGGTGGTACAAGAGGTGCATTGTAAGAAGCTAACATGTAATTTGATTGCTTTTGATAGCCCTTTTCCAGTATCCACTTTTCAAGCTTTTTCTTCATTTTTAATTCTTTTGGCTGATTAGAAAAACCTGAATATTGTATTGATCCAAATAGGCCTTCATCAAACTTTTTCACCTTTAGATTTGGATTGTTTGGTTCTGGTATTTGGTCCCTATACTTTCCTGGAACAACAAATGCCATTTTCTTTTTCTCTTGCGTTTCTTCTTGAATAACGGGTACTGTCATTGAGATTTTTTCATTCTCTTTATTGTCACTAGATATATACTTAAACAAAGAGCCAAATCCATTTCTAATTTCTGGATCATTACTGTTTTCATACTCAACAGTAAAAAAATCAACATATTTTCTTATCTCATATTCCTCTTCTTTCATCACTATATCATAATCTGGTGTTTCATATTTACTCATAGAATCACTCCATTCATCATCAGTTAATGATTTCATTACTACTATACCATTTTTAATCCGATATCTTTAATAATCATACTTCAAAAAAACTACTCATAAATCACTCTATTTTCGGCACTCGTACTATTCTCTATCCATTCTTATCCTTATCATCTATTTTCTCCTGGATAATTCATCCTTTTATTTAAATCAAATTCATCTAAATTAAGTTGACAAACCAGAATTCAAATAGTATTCTATATAGAATTAAGTCGAGAATGGAGGAATTATTATAGATAAACAAAAGAAATTCAAAATCGGTCTTGTACCAAAATTATTGATAGCTATTGGTTTAGGGGTCCTAGTGGGACAGTTAACCTTTATACCCGACTTCTTACTTCAAATCCCCATCACCATATCGGCTCTATTTAGCCAATTATTAGCCTTTATTATTCCTTTAATGATTGTCGGTTATGTTATCAAGGGTATCTCAGACCTTACAGATGGAGCTGGGAAGCTACTCGGCCTCAATGTTCTATTAGCCTATTCTAATACCCTGATTGGTGGTTTTATTGCTTATTTTTTAGCTTCAAGTCTTTTCCCTTTGTTTATCGATGCTTCTGTCAGAGAAACCGTTCAAACAGAAGGCACTGAATTGACTCCTTTATTCTCTCTCCCTCTGGAACCTTTATTTGGTGTCACATCAGCAATCGTCTTTGCTTTCTTATTCGGAGTCTTTATCTCCTGGTTACGCAAAGAAAAGAAAGGCGAAGTTATGTATCACTTTTTCGCTGAGTTTGGTGAAATCATTACTCAAATATTAAATACCATTATTATTCCAGGTCTACCCATTTATATTTTCGGGAATTTTTTGAACTTAAGTTACAGTGGCGCAGTCTTTTCGCTTTTATCTGTCTTTTGGAGAGTATTCGTTGTCGTAATTGGTCTGCAATTGTTACTTATCACCATCTTATTTATACTCGCAGGACTCTATACTGGTAAAAATCCAATTATTTTATTAAAAAATCAAATACCTGGGTATTTCACTGCTTTAGGTACTCAATCTTCTGCCGCTACCATTCCTGTAAATATGGAAAGTGCTCGAAAGAATGGCGTGTCAAAAGAAATTAGAGAATTCGTTATTCCATTGAGCGCGACTATTCATCTCATGGGAAGTGTGATAACCATTACCTCTTGTGTGACCGCTGTGTTGTTAATGTTTGATATGCCGCATAGTTTTGGTATGATGGCTGGCTTTATCGCTACTTTAGGCGTAGCACTTGTTGCTGCACCAGGTGCACCAGGCGGGGCTATTATGAGCGCTCTTCCGTTTGTTTATATGGTTGGTATTGATCCAACCGGGTCGTTAGGCAACCTACTCATTTCGCTCTATATTACTCAAGATAGTTTTGGTACAGCAGCAAACGTTTCTGGTGATAACGCCATTGCACTTGTAATTGATAAAATCTATAATAAGTATATTTTGAAAAGAGCTGAACCTGTTAAAAGTACAACTTAAGATTGTGCCAGTAACTAACGTCATCAAATAGTCTATCTATGCAAAGAGGAGGCTGGGACATGATGTCCTAGCCTCTTCACATATCCGGATTTTATGTGTAATGAACTTTTCTATGTTCGAATCTCTTCCTAAGTCCCTTAATCAGTACTTATATTCTGAACTATAAACGCAGCGAAAAGAATCTTTTTCATCTGCCAATTATGGGTATACTAAAAATGGACAGATACATAAAAGATCGTTAGTTGCTATTCTTTGACTACCTTGTATACTAATACATAAGCTTCATTCTTTTTGTATCAACCAACTTTCAATCCATAGCTCATTTCTTTTTAAAAAACATGATTGTACATAATTCATTGTAACCTATTATAAAAATAACGAATGTGATACATTTCTAAAAAAAGTTAAAAATGAAAAATATGCTAGTTCCTAACAATTTTATCATACTCATTCATCTTTTATTATTTATGTTTCAGTTGCTATATAGTAGGTATATCATAGTGATGACATGAGCTTGAAGTATGTAACTGAATGTAACCGGATTTCTGTTCTAAAGGTAGCTTATTATTTTACAAGTTAGTGATTAATAGCTATATAATCTAAATCCCCTATTTATTGATAAAGGTTTAAGAGAATTAGGAGTGGTATTATGGAAAAATCATATAAATTAGGTGAGATATCCTTAACAGGAAGCACATTAAAATGGATTGCTATCTTAACTATGTTAATAGATCATATAGGCGCATTTTTACTAGAACCTTATTTATTAAATCATGGGATAGGTATTGGATCAATCTTTGGCGGAACTGGATTACCCACAGATAGTTCTTATTATGTGCTTTTCCAAATAGATATTGTGTTGAGATTAATAGGTAGACTAGCTTTCCCTATTTTTGCATTTCTTCTTGTTGAAGGATTTCTCCATACTAGTAATCTAAAAAGATATATTTTCCAAATGGGAGTTTTTGCTCTACTATCAGAAATCCCATTTGATTTAGCTAACACTGGATTAATACTTGAATTTTCTCATCAAAATATTTTCTTCACACTATTTATAGGTCTTATATGTATCGCTATTTTCGACAGATTCAACAAAACAAGTGTTAGTAAGTGGCTCGTACTTATTTTAGCAATGATTCTAAGTGAAATTTTCAACGTAGATTATTCTATGATAGGTATATTGAGCATATTTATTTTTTATTATTTTCATGATAATTTTACTTTAAGAAATAGTTTAAACGGATTACTCTTTTTACTGAACCTGACAGCCGTATTTTCTCTGATTCTCATTCAACTTTATAACGGAAGAAGAGGGAAACAAAACAAAATTCTTTTTTATATTTTTTATCCTGCTCATCTTCTTTTATTGTTTCTAATTAGGACTATTCTATTTTGATTGTACTCATTCCTATATCAAATTACCTATAAAATAACCCTTCTAGAAATAAACTAAAAGGCCACTCCATGTATTTTCAGGAGTGGTCTTTTAATTTGCCTTACGTTTATTAATTTCAGTTGTGATAGTTAAAGTAATAATTTGGCTTGGCAGATATTATTGAGAAAGTACTGGCTTATCATTCTCGTAAATAGAAAATTCTTTTGTTTTTAAATTAGCTATCAAAACTGCTACAAAGGTTGTATCTTGACTTTTTCTCTGAATAATAATTTCCGAGTCTGAAGGAGTTTGGATTTCAATACTTCCTTCTAAATCAAATGCATCTGAAGTATTCCTAAAAGCCAATAAACGAAATAACTTGTTAACGACTGATCGTTGAACCTGTTCGTCTACTTCTTTTAATGTGTAATAATGTCTATTGATATTTCGACCTTCTTTAGTTTGTTCCAACAGCTCAATATCATTTTTCCCTGCCAGTAACCCTACATAATAAATTTGTGGGATTCCTGGAGCAAAGCATTGAATCGCTCTTGCCATCAAATAACTTTGGTCGTTATCTCCTAAAGCACTATAATACGTACTATTAATTTGATAGATATCTAAGTTGTTATAATTTGCACTAGAGTAACTTTTCTTAACATTAGCTCCAACTTTATACAACTCTTCAGACGTATAGTTTAGCTCTTCATCGGTCAGCAAATCACGTGCGTCTACAACTCCAATTCCATCATGGGTATCTAGTGTTGTAAATTGCCTCATAGGGCTTATTTTCAGCCAATTTGCAAGACGTTCTGATTTTCCACTATATAGGGAATACAATGTCACCATTGGCAAAGCAAAATCATAGACGTAATAGTTATGAGCAGATATCTTCATTTGAATGGCATAATGTTCATGAATCTCGGGAAGCAATTCAATTTCGTATTTCGCTGCTTCATCTCGGACTTCATCTAGCAAATCCCAAATTTCCGGTTCGATAAAGAAATCATTGGTATCTAATTTTTTAATTGCATAAGCAAAAGCATCCAAACGAATTAATGAACAACCGTGACTAGCCATATCTTTAATAGTCTCACGAATAAATTGTTTAACTACTTCTTTCGTAACGTCTAGGTCGATTTGCTCCTCACCAAATGTGTTCCAAACTTGTTCGGATAATTCATCGGTAAACGTAACCGTTTGGAATGGTGCTTTATCTTTTCGTTTATAAATCAAATCAATATCTGCTTGAGTAGGTCTTCCTTCTGGGAAAAATTCATGAATGCGAATAAACATATCCTTATATTTGGATTGGTTGTGATTTTTTTTAAAATCTTCGAAAAATATTGACTCTCTAGAAATATGATTAATCATAAAATCAAACATCAGAAAGTATGTTTCTCCGAGTTTTTCTATCTCTTCCCATTCTCCAAAGGCAGGATCAACCACGGTATAGTCGCTTGGAGCAAACCCACGATCTCCAGTAGATGGAAAAAAAGGAAGCAGATGGATTCCTCCAATTACTCCGTTGAGATATTTATCTAATACCATGGATAATTCTTTGAGATCCTTTCCTAAACTATCTGAATATGTGATTAGCATGACTTCATTTTTTATTTTCATTATGAGTCTCCTTCATCATTTATTAAAGTGATAGTTCCATTACAGTATAAAAGTCGCTTATAAGTATTTCGTTTCCGTCATTCCCTTCTTTTATAGGAATAACTTAGTCATAAATAATTGTAAAAACCAAACGATTTTGATCCGTATTTGTTATTTTAAAAGTAAATAAAACTCTCGCGGTATAGACTCAACTATTTTAGATGTCTAATTAACAGGGAAAAATATGAGGTTTTTCGTCTTTGTTATCATCCTCAGTTATGATAACTGAGAAATACTGGGGTTATTCTTAGTTAAAATCTATCAAGCCTCTGAACGCTTACAGTCGCTGCATAGAAATAGTCTGTTTCAGAAGTAGTTATTGCGATGTAGTATCGCGTTATTTTTCCAGAATTTAACTATTCCCAAATCCCTTTGGAGATTAGATAAAATCAAATAATTTATTAATACTAATCCCATAGTTAGTTTCTTTCATTTTTCTTTACACTATCACGATATTTCAATTCGTGAGGGATAATGCGTAGTTGCGGTAAACCAGTATTACCAGTAATGATGTCTGACAATAACTTAGCAGATTCAAAACCAAGTGCTTCTGCATCCTGTGCAATTGTTGTGAGTGCTGGCGTGACATACTTGGATAGGATGATATCATCAAAACCAATAATAGAAATATCGTTTGGTATATTTAATCCCATTTCCTTTATTCCTCTCATAGCACCGATAGCCATAATATCACTGGTACAAAAAAGAGCAGTAATTTTCTTATTATTTTTTAACAAGTTTTGAGCAATCAAAAAAGCAATATCTTCTTCAAAGTTTGCATATTGGACATACGCTTCATTAAGTTGGATACCATTTGCTACTAATGCACGACGATAGCCATTTTCTCTTAAGATACTAACAAGTGCATCACGGCTACCATTAATAATGCCAATATTGTGGTGACTCTGAGAGATTAGATATTCAATTGCTTCAAATGCTGCTTGTTCACCATCGATTGAAACCGTTCCTACATACGGATTTCTCATATCAATATCAATTAAAACAGTAGGGATATTCGTTTCTTTTATTTCTTGATAGTAAGAATCCGTCATTTTTAAACCCTGAACAACTGCTCCAGTGATATTATGTTCATTACAAAACTGACGAAAAGTCTTCTCTTTCTGTTTTTCAGTACTGGTTCCATAAAAAACGAATTCAAAATCTGATTGTTCCGTGTATTTATAGACTCCACTTAAGACTTCCAAAGGCATTGTAGACTTACGATTAATATTTAATTCACTCAAAATTAGCGCAATCGTTTTTTGAGTCTTAGAGGATAGTGTGCGTGCTGCCATATTTGGTGCATAATCTAGTTGTTTGGCAACTGCTAAAACTCGCTTTTTTGTTTTTTGATTTATATCCGTATACTCATTGAACACTTTAGAAACAGTCGAGATTGATACCCCAGCCGTTTTAGCGACATCTCTTATGGTTGCAGGCAATTATTTTCATCTCCTTTTAATATAAACAGTCTTCCCATTTTGTTCAAAAATAAGTTTAGTAAACAGTTGTAATTCGCAATAGATCTCTTCTTGAGTAAGAATTACTTGAATTACCTCATTCAGGTACTTTATCTGAAATACTAGCTCGCTAATAGCAACAGGTAAAAAATTTGTCATTCTTATACCTTTATCGTAATACAATCCAGCAAAACCGCATATGAGACTTAACCAGCTGCCACCCATATTAGCAGCCTGAATTCCATCAACGACATTTTTTTATAAATCTTTTAAATCTATCAATGGTGTATCCGTAAAATAATCATATGCCTTTTGACTTTGTCCAATCCGGCTAGCCATAATACTGAATATTGATCAAGACAAAGATAAGTCATGCATTGTCACTTTTTCATAAAAATCGTAGTCTCTTTGTAGTTGTTCTTTTGAAAAATCTCTTATAAAGAGCATTTCTGCTAGAATCGTATCAGCTTGTTTGCAAACCTGATGTTTATAAATGATTAAGGGATGGTAATGTAATAACAAAGGGTACTTTTCCTTAGGTGTTGTATCAAAAGGCTAGCGTGCTAAGTCTAAGAAACTATCGCCTTGTTTAGTCATTTGATTTTTTTATCGTACCCAAAACGCATCAAATCTGCTGCAGCCTTCCATTCTATTTTTTCCTTCTGATATAAATTATATCGATTAGCCAACTCTACTGCATATCTCAGATTATTTTGAGCCATCTTATTAGTATAAAAATTGTTATTCACTAAAGCGCTATATTCGTCTGGACCAGTGACACCATTGATACAAAAAGTAATCTTATCTTCCTTCGTTAAGAAATCTCCAAAGCTTATCCAAAATTTTGCCGTTTCAAATACAACATCTCGTCCATAATTTGCAATACATTCTTCATCTTCCGTAACACTTTCATATAATTGGAAACCATATACGATATCTGAGTTAATATGAACTTGTGCGGTTCCAGCAAGATAGTATGCACTTATTTCTTGGCCATCAATTGTTTGCCAAGCAAATAAAGCACCTTTCTGGCCTAATTCATCCGCTCGTTTCTTTGCATTTTCTACTGTATTCTATCTATAAGTCAACAACGATTTTGCAATTTGTGGATTTGTATAGACAAAAAAGGGTAGGATATACATTTCTGTAACCCAAAAACAATGTCCTTCATAGCCTTCTCCAGTTAATCCCTTAGCTGCAAAGTTCGTTTTCCCGTCTCTTCCTGCATCCTGATTCAAATGGAAAAGATTAAACCGAATTCATTTTTATAAACCGTCATTCCCCTTAATAGAACTATCACTAATTAACCAAAATTCTTTATAAGATTGTATTTGTTCAGGAATCAACGTTTCAAAGTTCGCAATATTGTTTACAAACATTGACTTTGAACAGCAACTATCAACTTTACTAATTTGGAAAATTGTAACAATTTGTTCATGTTGTGTCAATTGACCTGAGGCATTAAAGATTCGAATAGCTAACGTCTTACCACTATTTCCAGTAGTCAGTTGATAATAAGAATCTCTTTTTTCGATATTCAACTTATGAGATTTGCTTACTACTCGAGGATCATCCGTATTCGAAAATTCGCCTCTTTGATTCAACATATGCTTCATAAAAATCATCTCATTAAAATTGCATTTTCCGACAGTATACTTCCATACAAATAATTCTGGTCTTTTCATTGAAGTAAACGAAGTTAATGATAGTTCAAAAGTTTTTTGTTTTGGAGTTTGAATGCTATACGCTTCGTGAAGTATACCTTGTGCCATATCAAGTTGTATTTTAGTTATTTTAATAGCCCATTCTTCCTGTGAAGAATCTTCATCACCAATCTGTAAAATTATCCCACGTAGGTTTGGCAATTTAACTATCGTTTGGTGCTCCTTAGCATAACCGTATGCCACTTCTCCATACTGACTATTTTCACTCTCAAAAAACCATTAAAAAAGGCTTCTGGATTTCCTGCTCGGACGCCAATATGTCCGTTCCTAAGAGAAAATATTGTCTCAAGATATCCTGGCTTTCGATGGGAAAGTTTAAAAATATCTAACAGAAAAGATTTATTTTTCTCCATCCATACGTACTCCTTGTAAAAAATACTTATTGAATATTAAATAGATGATAATAATTGGGATAATCGTAATCACACTAGCAGCCATTGTTTGATCCCATCGCACTCCACCATTTCTACTCTGAAAAGTCTGCAAACCAAGAGTAAGCGTATATTTACTTGGTGTAGTCAAATAAAGCATAGGTTTCATAAATTCATTCCAAAATCCCATGAAAACAAATACTGCTTGTGTAGCGATAGAAGGCTTGGCCAACGGCATAACAATTCTAAAAAAAGTTTGAAATCTTCCTAAGCCGTCAATCGCAGCTGCTTCTTCGATATCTTTTGGAAAAGATAAGAAAAATTGTCTCATCATAAAAATATTTCCAATATTAATGGCAGCTGGTAAAATTAAAGCAGAAAAACTATCTAACATTCCTAAGTTCATTAAAATTAAATAATTAGGAATTAACAGAACTTGAGCAGGAACCATCATTAAAGCTAGGAATCCATAGTATATTCGTTGCCGACCCGGAAAATTTAGTCGTGCTAAAGCATATCCTGCCATTGTATTCAACAATATATTAATCGCAGTCCCAATAACGGATATTATAACGGAATTAATAAACCAACGCATAAATAGAGTAGACCTTCCTAATACATATTGAAAGTTTTCTAACGTAAATTCTTTAGGAATCAATCCCATATCTCCTGATACGATTTCACTGTATGATTTAAATGATGCCGCAACTGCCCAAATAAAAGGATAAAATGTCAGTATTGCATAACCGACTAAAACCATATACAACATTCCTTTAAGAATTTGTAATTTCTTTTTCTGTTTCATCTTTTCTCCCTACCTTTCAGTATTTATTTTTTCAGCTAGCCGTGCAGCAATAAATATAATGACTGCTAAGACAATTGCCAACGCAGCAGCGTATCCCATTGTATTCATCTGACCAAAAGCATACTGATAAATCATCAATGAAAGGGTTAGCGTTGAATTATTTGGCCCACCAGAACCGTTAGAAAAAATATACGCTTGATCAAACATTTGAAATGTGCCAATAATCCCAGTCAAAAGTACAAAGGTAGTGATTGGTCGTAAATATGGTATTGTGATATATTTCAACTTATCAATTGCAGTTGCCCCATCAATCTCTGCAGCTTCGTACAAGGATGAAGGTAAATCGACTAGCGAAGCTAAGTATATAGTCATATAGTACGGAACAGTAGACCAAATATTCATTACCATAATAACTCTTAGGGCATATGCTGGTTCTTGCAGAAAATTAATAGGCGTGTCATATAGTCCTATATTCATAAAGAATTCATTAACTGGTCCATAAATATTAAAAATAAACATAAATATTATCGTTAATGCAGAACTAGAGGTTAGTGTTGGCAAGAAATAAATCATTCGAAAGAGCTTCTTACCTTTAATTCCTTTATTGCTCAAAATATAAGCGATAATTAATGCAAAGAAAGTTTGTAAAGGTACTACCACAAAAGCAAATGTTGCTGTATTCTTCAGAGCAATCAGTGCCTTTTTATCAGAAAAAATTCTTAAGTAATTATCAAATCCTTTAAAAGAATAAGTATTTGTAAATAAATTCACATCATTAAATGAAAGATAAATCGCAAAGAGAACCGACCAAATAAAAAAAATTCCAACAATTACAATAGCTGGTGCCAAAAAAACCCATGCTTGTTTAATTTCTTGCATTTGTGTTTTAGTTTTCTTGATTTTCCGAATTTCCATAATTTGCCACCCTTCTGTAAAAAAAGACTAGAGGTAAGTAAATAACTCACCTCAATCTTTATAAATTACCAATCTCTAATCTGGATTAATATCAGCATTCGCTTGTTCATCTGCTTGTTTCATCGCTGCTTCGAATGGTTTGGTACCATTTAAAGCGTTAGTCAAGAAATTTTGATAAGCTTTATTTACCGTATCAAGAGTTGTTCCATTTTGCCAAATGGTAGCATATTCCCATGCCTCCAAATGAACTTTTAAATCTGCATTTTCTGTAATCTTTACTTTATCTGCTACATCTTGACGACTAGGTAATGTACCTGTACCTTCAACCCATAATTTCATACCCTCGACACCTGTTGCGTATTGAATCCACTTATCAGCTAATTCAGATTGTTCAGTCCCTGCATATTTACCCCAGCCTACTGAGAACATCATAGAACCTTCTGTATCTTTGTAAGTAGGCATTTTACGAACAGTAAATGGGATATCTGAAAATTCGTCTTTCAACGTTTGGTACACCCAATTACCTTCATCCATAATTGCAATTTTCCCAGCGCCAAATGCTTCCCCATTCCAGCCAGTACCAATTTCTTCTGGGGTTACGACAGCATTAGTATCAACCAATTCTTTTAATATTGTTAAATTTTCAACAACTTTTTCGTTCTCCAAGTTCGCTGTTCCATCTTCCTTTATCGGCATCCCGCCATCTCTTGCTGCTAAATGATAATTGCGAGCTAGATCCTGGTTGTAACTCATTGCAAATACTTTATCTTTACCATAAGCAACATCAATTTTTTCTTGAAAGCCTGGTAGCCATTTTACGTATTCTTCATATGAAGATGGAATTTCATCCACTGATACTCCAGTTTTCTCAAATATTTCAGTATTTAAATATAGCGCTAAGGTAGACATATCTTTTGGTATTGCCTGTAATTTACCATCAGTTGTAAAGCTATCCGTTAAACTTTCATAAAATTTATCCCCCTCGAAGCTATCAACATCCAGATCTGCTAATGTTCCGTTTTGAGAGAACCAAGGATACATATATGAGTCAACGTAGAAAACATCAGGGGCCGTTTTCCCTGCTAAATCTGCTTGAATTTGAGTATTGTAGTCTGTGTAAACTTTTTTCTCAATCTTTGAACCTGTTTCATCTTCAAATACACTAATCATTTTATCTAACGAACCTTCTTCTGATTCATTTCCTCCCCATACACCAATCGTCAGTGTGTTTCCTTTAAAATCTGATTCCTCATCTCCAGAACCGCTTTCATTCTCGCTGCTTCCACCGCAAGCTGTCATAAGAAGCGCTGCCGATAATGTAATCCCTACCCCAATAAATTTTTTCCACTTTTTCATCTTTATTCCTCCTATATAGTTATATTTTTTTTGTTGCCAGCAGAAATACAATATTTTGAACCAAATGCTTCAAAAGAAACTGGATTTGAACCATTATTTGTCACACTAACTCGTTCTTTTGTGGCCTCAATAGTTAACGGATTATCTCTCCAGATGATACCAAATGTTAAGTTATTCCAAGCTTCTGGTAAATGTGGCTCTATTCGGAGTTTGCCATTGAGACACCTTACTCCTCCATATCCAAATACAACCATTTGCCAGATTCCTCCTAGTGAGGCTGCATGAATCCCATCATCTGAGGAGTACATATCCTCTCCCATATCAATATTCATCGCTTTATTAAAAAGTTCATAAGATAACTCCAGCCTGCCAAGATCAGCAGCTAATATAGCATGGGTAGATAATGATAATGACGAGTCATGCACTGTTTTCGGTTCATAGTAATTCCAGTTAACCAATTTTTCCTCTTTTGAAAAGAGATCTTCATATAAAAACAATAAAAGTAATACATCAGCTTGTTTAGTGACTTGCATATCATTTACTTGTTCCAAATTGTAATCATGGAATAACGTACCAACATGTGGGCTCTGTTTATATTTAGTTAAGTCGATTATCTTTTTTGATAAATAGCTGTCATCTTGAGGTATCACTCCTTCCTTAGTGGGTTCTGGCAAGTATATCTTATTAACTTTATCTAACCATTGTTCGTAAAATTGATTTAGATTGAGCTTTTCATTCAATTTCCGGAAAATATGCTGTTCATTTTCTTTCAGTTCTTCATACAGTTTTATAGCTAAGTTGATATTCCAATAAGCTGTATAATTAGTATAAGCATTGTTGTCGATGTGTTCCTTGTACTCATCTGGACCAATAACTTCTAAAACTTCATAACGTTTTTTGTCTTCTTGCCATTCAAGTCGACTAGCCCAAAATTTTGCTGTATCTAATATGACTTCAAAACCTTTTTCCCTTGCAAATTTTTGATCCCCAGTTACATCCAAATACTGCTTGATGCCAAATGTCACATCACTTGTAATATGTTGTTCTATGAAACCAGACCAAATCTTAGTTTGCTGTCCAGTAACAATATCAGCCGCTCCCCAGATAGGCGTAGTCTCGCCATCATCTGGCCAGGCTGCTTCCCAAGGGAATTGCGCTCCTTCAAATCCATTTTCTTTAGCCTTTTTATGAGCACCTGCAAGTCCTAAGTATCGATACGTCACAAGATTTTTCGCAATATCGGGATGAGTGAATGTGAAATAAGGTAACATAAATATTTCTGTATCCCAAAAAGTATGTCCTTTATACCCTTCTCCAGAGAGACCTTTCGCGGCAATATTCATTCGCTCATCATGAGCAGGAGTTATTGAATGAAGATGATATCTAGCAAAATTAATTGCTAACTGATCTTTGAAGTTTTTTGATTCTATCGTGATTGGTAGTACTGACCATACGTTATCTTTCCAAGCCTTAGCAGATTTCTCAAATAAATTTTGATAACCAGATACTTCTGCTTGCTTTAATTCATCCAACGCAATATGTTTCACTTCATTAATCGTTTTCCCTACTGTCTCTTTATCTATTCCGGTATATATTGATGAAATCTTCTCTATTTCCATTTTTTCTCCAGCATCCAGATTTATCCAATAACGGTTATATACCTTTCGTCTACCCATTTCAACCCGTTTTTTTGTTTCCTGGTAAATATCCTGTTCTTTTTGAATTTTATGAGTTGTAGATAATACCATGAAAATGTCTGATTGTGTGGTATGGGGCATCATTTGTATATATTTACCTTCTGTTAATGCTTTATCACCTTCAGTAAAATGTTGTGCTCCGCTATTTGTTAGTTGACCATCTATCCCTGAAATAAATTCCACTTCCAAAGATTGACCTAAATTTTTAAATTCTACAAACTGACAAATAAGATGTTTTTGTGAAAATGATACAAATCGCTTAAAATTACATTGAACGTTAATATCGTCATATTCCCAAACAAATGAGCGAATGAGTTCACCAGTTTTTAAATCTAAAGTGCGGTGATAGTCAGTTAGTAGCCCTTTCGTTATATCTAATCGTTTACCGTTCAATCGAAATTCCATCCCAATTAAGTCAGGAATATTGGGTAGTTCAGTAACTTCATTCTCACTAATTTTATTAAATGTGCCTGATACAAAAGTGTTTCGTTTTTCTCCTATATAGCTTTCTTCTGTTGCAGATCGTACACCTAGGTAACCATTTCCTAAAGACATAGCTGCTTCTACCTTACCTAACCAATCTACATTAAATCTATCTTCTCTAATCAACCAAGGATTATCCTTGTAATATTTCATTCCGCTATTCATAATTTCCTCCTAAGAAAACGTTTTAGTTTTAAAAATAAATCTTTACTCATAAAAATAATAATTTGATCGAAACGCAGCAAATATTGCCCCTAATAGATATGTACCAATTACAATAGTTATAGGTGCTTTAAACAAGGCTATTCCAATTAAGCAATGAACTACGCCATAAAACATATAGCTTTTTATTAGTGTTGAAGGATTATATTGATTTTTAAACATTCGAGCCAATAATATCCCTATAGCTGTAGCCATTATAAAAAGGATAAGCAAATCTCCTGTGTCAATTTCTGCTATGAAGCTTTTTTGCAAAACTTCATCGATAGAGTTGTTTTCCAATATGTCCCTCTCTTTCTATTCCTTCCCTTTCCACATCAAGCAACACTCTACTCTGACTTATCCAGTCATGAAGTGTTAATTTAAAAACTAACATAGTTAAGCCTGATAAAACTAAGAACACAACACCAACATTAGGAAGGAAATAAAGTAGCTTAGAAGATTCTCTCATGCCAAAGTGTATCATTCCAGATTCTTCAGTATAAACATTTAATCGAGAGAAATACTTACCTATTGTTTTTCCATCAAAAGAAGAAAGAGAAACTGTATTGTATACTGCAAATAATAATTGTGGAAGAAGTTTAAGCAATAATCCCTCAAAGCCTAAAATAGTCAAAAGCATATAACTTGGAAGATAGACGAACATTCCATCAATCGAAATGGCCAATATTCTAAGTACCAGTTTCCCCTTCATAGCAACTCACCACCTTTCGAAAACGTTTTCTCTATACATGGATAATAACAGACATTTTTAATTAAAACAAGCGCTTTCATATAAAAATTGCTTAATTATATTCAATATACTATAATAATCATCGTATTGACTAAAAGCTTTTAGGAGGAATTATTATGTTTCAAACTGTTATTTTTGATTTAGATGGCGTTATCACCGATACTGCTGATTTTCATTTTAAAGCTTGGCAAGCTTTAGCTAAAAAATTAGGTATCTTTCTTACTGAAGATTTTAATGAACACCTTAAGGGGGTCGATCGTACCGAATCACTACGTAGAATCCTATCCCTAGGAGGATTAGAAAATGATTTTTCAAAAGAAGAAATAGCTGTTTTTGAAAAAGAAAAGAATGATTTGTATATCACTTTAATCGATCAAGTTAATCCCAAAAATATTTTGCCTGGTATTGATCAGTTATTGAATGATCTCCGTTCTAATAATATAAAAATTGGATTGGCGTCTGCCAGTCGAAATGCACCTAAACTATTACGAAATCTTGGCTTGTATAATCATTTTGATACAATTGTAGATCCGTCAACATTAAAAAATGGAAAGCCAGCACCTGAAACATTTGAAACTGCTTGTCAACAGCTAGGTGTTCATTCAAAATATGCTATCGGTATAGAAGATGCTTATTCAGGAATTCAGGCTATCAATGATTCTAAGATGCTCTCTATTGGAATAGGTGATTTACAGACATTAAAAGATGCTGACTATATTTTAAATAGTACTAGTCAATTAACATTTGATAAACTATTAGAAATTTGGAATGATAAAAAAAATAAGCATACTATTCCAGTAAAGACTGATTGAGTAGGAATTCATATACCGTGGATTCAATAATTTAAGTATCTCTATTAATCTCAATCTTATCTAAGTATTTGATAAAATTATTGCTAAGTAACATTCTATAAATACTTTAGGATAATAACTGTTTAATAATTCAAAAATAAGCCATTACTCCATTCTAACTCAGGGGAGATGTGGCTTATTTAAATTATATTCTAACTGATTGTCATATAATTTTATCTTAGGATTGAAGGAATTTCCTTCTTTATTTTTAAATCCTTTGATTTTTAATTATTTCTACTTTTTTTCGGTTATTTTTATTTCAACTGGATAATACTTCGTTGTATCTGTGTCAACTCATTCTTCGTTTCTACTTTACATCCAATTGTATATTTTTGATTGCATCATAATCTGTTAGTATAAAATTATTTCCTATAAAAGTAAGCCCTGCAAAAATGTCAATTGCTCTTACAGGAAATAACTTACATGGCTAAAACCTGTTAGTAAATTTGTTTAAAAGTATTTGAATTCTTTTTATTTTTGTTTAATTCATCAACTACTTAAGGCTCTATTTACTATGGCATTTCAGCGTTATTAATACCCTTTGCTATGTTCCGAGGTAAATTATGAAGACATGTAAGTAAGGTATCCACACTATTTACAAAAGTGCCTGTAAAAATTAGATTAACTTTCCTTTTTTTTGTTTTCTTGATTTTCTTTCTCCTTATATTCTTTATCCTTACCATAATAATCTTCATTGTATTCCTCGTATTCTTCTGTGTTTTTTTGTTCTTCCTGTTCTGCTATTTTTTTTTCGTCATAGATAAAGATATTATGGATAATTTTTAAAATGGGGCGGATAGTTAAGAAAATTCCTCCCATTAAATAAAGGTACTTACCATAAATATCTGGCATAGAAGTCAAAGCGGATATACTTGCAATAATATAAAATATTCCTGTGATGAGATCAGTCGCTAATGATATAAGGGTATACCGGTTTTGAAAGTACAATCGAAAGCGACCGCTCTTTATTTCAATATCTTCTTCTTTGCCCTGGTAAACTTCATGTTTTTTACGTTCAATTTTCGGCATATGCTTTCACCTCATTTACTTTTTAACTATTTTTTATTATACAAGTTTGCATTTTTCATTGCCACTATAAAGGTGAAAATTTTCTTTGAATAATGTCTTGAACTTGTTTGTTTTCCCAGGATTTAGTTCTATCTTTTTTTCTTGCAGTATCATAAGGAAACCAAAAACCAAGCGATACAAAAAATAACATACCTAAATTGTCTACCACTTCGGTAAAACTTATCATACTTCTATAAATAATTACTACCGCTACTAATATTAATGCCATAACGAACTGTTTTTTAGTATTCATATTAAATCATTCCTATTTTTCATTTTTACTTATTCATTCCATTAGTTGCTTCAATTAAGAGCAAGTACTTGTTTAACAAAGAAAGCTACTTTTTTTTCAGGGATATCTGATAAAGAATAAATTTTTAAATGACGTCTTTTTTTCCCAGTACCTTGCAATAATTTATTGGGATCATTTAATTTAAAGCCCTCTGAAAACTCAAAAGATACATGGCTTTTGTAAACAAAAATACCGCCCCAGTCTTTTTCATTAGAAAACATAATGCCTCCATACATCATTCTTTCATGCGTAGTTTTGCAATGTGTAAATACACTATTCCTTAATTCTTCTAAAATGTTAAATTTTTCATTATCAGTCTCCATAACATCATATAAAAATTTCTGAACGTTTTTATCTTCTGCTTTATTTTCCATTTGCTTGATTCGCCTCTCATTTCTTTTATTTAACACTTCATTCTTCATTACTTTATTTTGAAAATAAAATACATGACATTAGATACCGTCGTGTACTGAGAAATCTTTGAAATCAGAGTGCCTTTTTCTTTCTATGCTAATTTCAAAAATAATAGCATATTGATAAATAAAAAAATATACACTTAACAGTTTTATTAACGTTCACAACTAATGCTTGCTAAGAGGCAAGTTATTGCGTTCTTTTATTTTTTACGTATTTATAGATATTAAAAGGAGTTAAAGAATGCGGGTGTTAAAGGGAAGCTATTCAGTTGAGGTAAGTCTTTCCTTTTTACATTTCTTTCTGCTTTTACTTTTAGTGGCGCTATATTTTCATTAGTCATTCAAGAAATAGCCATCGAATATAGTTTGTCGATTGCAGCTTATTATCTTCTTAGAAAAACGGCTATAGAAAAATAATAATGTTATAAACTCTATAAAATGGCTAAAAAGTGAAGTGCAAAAATGAAAATGTTACTAAGTTAAATTGATCATATAAAACTCCCGAAAGTACATTAGCAAAAACCCAAATAAAAATACTATCCCTAAAGAAATTATTGAATCTCATACTTTTATTTTCAAAGAAAGTTTTTGTATAAAACTAATTACTTTTACTTTATTTAAGATTAAAAGACTTACGGTAAACAATATAGCTGAAAGCATCCATCACTACGACTAAAAATATGTCATGATTAAAAACCACCTTTTCATCTTTTTCACTATAACCATATTGAACCAATAATCTAATCTTATTACAATGATAATCATCACTAGACGAGCAACTTTTAAAAGAAAGTCACGATAATCTAACGCACATCTTACAATTCCCTCCGATTAGCTCATTAGTGGTGAAAATTTAACCTGTTAAAATTAATTCAATAGGGTTACTCATAGAATCTATCCTTATGTACTTTAAATTCAGGAAAGCTTTTTGTTAAATTATTTTTAGAATTAAATCGTGTCTTATTTTACACCTTCAAAAGAACAATGACTCATCCTATTGTCGTTAATTTCAATTAAAATACAATTAATATAAAATTTAACTTTCACTTCAATTATGTTACTGTAGATGTGGATTGGACATCCCTTGTTATTTTAACACCATCAGGAAGTTCACAAATTCATTTCGGATACGGCGAACATAAATAATGAGAATAGAGTTGTTTAATAGTTTTTATTAGGCTTGTTATATGATCCATATTAGATGGGAGGTTAGAATGGTCTATAAGGGATAGATTGAGGTCTTTTGTTAGGTTAGTAGCTCTTGGCTCCACTCAGGATAGTAGCTACGATAAAAAAGAATGACATTAATTGTAGAACACTGCATTAGTTTATTCAAAATATTAATACTAAATGAAATAACCCATTAAATAATAGTTGCACTTAATAGCTATAACTACATAAACTAGTCCATTCTTTTACCTAATGGCTATTCACTAAATAGTAAGGTATTCCTTAAAAAGAGACTAAAATTTAATCTTAGAGAATGATAACTAATTAACCAATACTATATAAAAGGAGAGACTATGGAATTTAATGTAGAACTATCTAATTTAGAGAAAGTCATCGGTAAAAAAAAGATTATTAACGATTTATCGCTTAATATAAAAAAGGGAGAAGTTTTTGGGCTCCTTGGGCCTAATGGGGCTGGGAAAACGACGACTATCAGGATGATAGTCGGCCTCATCGACATTACTTCTGGCAGTGTAAAGATTTGTGGCCACGATGTGCAAAAAAACCATAAAGAAGCTTTAGAAAATATTGGTGCAATAGTAGAAAATCCGGAAATGTATCCTTTTTTATCTGGGCTAGAAAACTTGAAGTACTTTAGCAGGATGCATCAGAATATCTCAAAAGAAAAAATAGATAACTTAGTTGAGTTCGTAAATTTAAAAAGTAGGATAAACGATAAAGTTAAGACTTACTCTTTGGGGATGAGACAACGGTTAGGTATTGCTCAATCGTTATTAAATGATCCGAAAGTTTTGATATTAGATGAGCCTACTAATGGGTTAGATCCTGCAGGAATAAAAGAATTGAGACAGTACATCCAAACATTAGCCCATGAAAAAGACGTTACGGTCATTGTATCTAGCCATTTGCTTAGTGAAATAGAATTAATGTGTGATCGAGTAGCTATTATTAAAGAAGGTGAGCTGATAGCTATTGAAGATTTAAAAGAAAAAAATGAGCATAACTATTACCAATTTAAAGTATCTGATAACAATAAAGCTCAAGAATTACTTCTGGACAACTATCAATTATCTAGCTATATAACGGAAGGACTACTTGAATTCCAATTATCTGTTTTAGATTTAGAAATTCCGGAAATCGTTAAACTATTTGTTGAAAACAATCTAGCTATTTACAGTGTTGAACCAAAAGGAAATTCGTTGGAAGATAGATTTATGAATCTTACAATGAAATAAGAAGGAGGAGGAAAAAATGTTAAATTTAGTTGTTAATGAATGGAATAAAGTTTTTTTTAGAAAAAATAATTATGTAACCTTAATAATTATTTTGGCAACTTCTGCCTTACTAAGCTTAATGCCATTACTGTTTAATGGTGAAGAAACAGTTGCTGATATTTCATATGGTACAGATTGGCAATCTCAAGTAGCAAAACAGGTTGATAACTTAAAGGAAAAGAATACTGCACTGTTAACTAGTGGATCAGAGTTATCTTTTGACGAGAATATGACGGTTAGTATTAATCAAAGTGAAATAGAAAGATTAAACTACCATTCAAAAGAAGGAATTAAGCCACCAGCTATCAATAATCTATACGATTCTTTAGTAGGTACGTCTAGTTTGAATTTATTAATAGGTATTTTTGTTGCCATTATAGCAAGTGCCATGGTTTCTAAAGAATTTTCGATGGGCACTATAAAGTTACTCCTTATACGCTCTTACTCTAGAGCAAAAATATTAACCTCTAAGTATGTGGCAACACTTTTAGTAACCCTATCTTATTATTTAAGTTTATATCTAGCAACAATTATAGTTGTGCTTTTCACTTCGCAAATGAATCCTACTTCTGAATATGTCTATCGGGCTTCTGATGGAATGTATATGCACTCTAATTTTTGGGTTTATTTTACGGGAATAACAGCAAGTAATCTGGTTTATCTAATTATCATTGCAACAGTCGCCTTTACTTTTTCCACTGTTAGTAGAAATACAGCACTATCATTAGGTGCTACTTTAGGAGTACTATTTTTAGGGCCACCATTAACATTATACTTATCCACCAAAACTGAGTTCGCAAAATATTTATTAATGGCTAATTGGAATTTAACGAACTATTTACCAGGTAATTATCCTGCCATGGAAAGTATGTCTCTTATATTTTCGATTACAATAAATAGTATCTATCTTATTTTATTATTATCTGTAGCCTATTATTCCTTTAATAAAAAGGATATATTAGCATAGAATTTGAAAATGTTTTTTTAATACTCATTGCTTTTCTCTAATTATCTTGATTGAAAAATTCAGCAATCTGTCTCACTATTCCTAAAAACAACAAATAAACCTAAAACAACACTTTCTAAGTGATTGTTTTAGGTTTATTTGTTTAAGTAGTCACGATTTATACCCATTAATTTTTTGGAAATATACTTCGTCATGCTGTTGTAGCCATTCAATAGATTATTCCTCATCTGCTTTGAATGAAACCATACAACCATTCTTCCTTAATCATTTTAACTATCGTGTTGACTCACGTAGCTTAAAAATCCCCTTATTTACTAAATGAATTAGATGAAACGAATAAATTAGGATGATTGAGAATGAACTTTTGATTTGCCTATTTTATCTATGAACTTAAATAAATGATCTATCATTTGTTTTATTAACGTATTTTAATTTTTCTATTTCCTTATTCTCATAATTGTGCTACGCTATTTTTTGTTAAGGAGATTTCAAAAAGTGTTTTACGGTTACTAAATCGCACTACTTGCTTCTCTAGCACGACATTTAAACATAAAAAAACTAACTAAGGATACGGATTAATACGTTATCACCTGTTTCTTTACTTTATAAGGAGATTATTATGCTATCATCTTTTTCAAAAAATATTCAAACAACATTAGTTACCTCTTTTTTTAGTAGTTTAGTCTATGCATGTACCATTCCTTACCTCATTATTTATTTAGCTAGTATATTCAGCAAAGAAATGCTTGGAGTATTGGTTATGATAAATGTTATTTCATCATTTCTTGCTGGAATCATTGGAGGGTACTTAGCAGATAACTTCCAGCGTAAAAAGATCTTATTGATCTTCCAAAATTTATATGGAGTCTCATTATTTATTGTTGCCTTGAATTTTACAGGCGTTCTATCACAGCATTTTTGGTTAATCAGTGGTTATCTAATCTGTGGCATAACTTATAATTTATATTACTCTGCGTTTGATGCTGTGCTGCTTGACTCGACTGTGCCACATGAACGAAAAAAAGTTTATCAACTACAATATTGGACATTTAACTTATCGATGGCTTTAGGTGCTTCTATTGGTGGCTTCCTGTTTAAACATTATCTTGTTTATTTATTTTTCGGGGCTGCTTTTTTACAGTTTATAGTTTCCGCTTTTCTACAAAAAAACCTTAACTATCGGAATACCGTTTCACATACTAAAGGAAAAACTATTTTTCATGATCTCTTCACCAATTACTATATTGCATCCAAAGACAAACGCTGGGTGCTTTTAATTTTAGGGTTTGCTTTTTATAGTGCAGCCGAATTTTCTTTACAAAAGTATACCGGTATTCGTCTGTCAAAGGAGTTTAAACCACTCACCCTTTTTTCTATCAACATCGATGGGGTAAGGATGCTGAGTATTTTGCAAGTAATTAATACCATTATGGTCGTATTTTTCACTTTTATTATTTCAAAAATAACAGAGAAAAAAACTGAACGAACTGTTGTCATTGTTGGTTTGTTTATCTATATTAGTGGCTACGGCTTAATGGCTTCAGCAAATAGTATTTATCTTTTGATTCCTTTAATGGTCTTAGCAACACTTGGAGAGTTAGCTTCGGCCCCTATTTTGAGTGCTCGACAAGTTGACTTGATTCCGGAAGATAAACAAGCGTCTTATTTAAGTTTTGGTTCACTATCCTTCCAAGGTTCTCAGCTTTTAGCGGCTGTTGGACTAACCTTAGGCGGCTATCTTACAGCTGGCTTAATTAGCGGTTATATTATTATCTTAGGAGTAGCCGGTATTTATTTTGTTGTTTCCAGCTTATATGGAGTTAAAAAAACTCCATAGTAATCTCTTAGCAATCATAAGTTATTGAACAACACTTAGCTAATGACAATTTGAGGAGAGTGTAAAATGGAAAAGACTAAAACATTGCTTTTCACAAAAATTCTTTGTGGCTTATTTTTAGTCGCAACTATCCTATCATTTTTTATTATTTTCAAAAAAATAGATAGCCCTGTTTCTTTTAAATTTTTAGTAGGATATGCATTTTTCGCATTCATAATAGTTATCTATATTCCTTTTATAACTATTATGAATGCAAGAAAGTTAACATGGATTCAGATAAGAAAAAGTATCTTTACATTTATTACTTTATTTATTTTGTTTAGTGCTTTGAATTTCACTTTTGACTATCTAAGCAAAGAATCTGAAATAGATTTTCCCATAATTCTTTCAACTAGCTTAGGTTTATCTTTTAGTATAGCTTTTATTGATATCCTATTTTTAAAAGAAAAAATGAAAAGGAAATAGGTATTCAAATCCCCACTATTATTCCCTAACCACACTAATCTAACTTTAGTTTTCATTTTTACATAAATACCCTATTTGTTCATTATAAGAACAATCAATAGCGGGATTCTATCAAGTACAGCGTCCTTTGTGAAGGAGGGACTATATTATAATTAAACTTATGAATTTTTGTGAAATTATCTAGTCAGCATCCTGACCCTTTGCCTATAGGGAACTTTCTTACAGACTTCTCCAAAATATGATTACTCAATGTAATGAAAGACATTTAGTTGTTATTACTACAAAAAAACTAAAAATAGGGCTAAACGCTTTATTGGAATCAAAGATTAAATGGTAGCCTATAACAGACTCTTTATTGCCAAAATCCCTACCATGTATCCACTCATTCATCTTTATCATTTATCTATTTTCAATCTATTTGCTTTTTTTTGATAAAAAATCTTTTTTATTCACTAACTACTGCTGCTTCCCAAAAATTTTCATAGATAAACTGTTCATCCACTTTTTGGATAAAACGTAAGTCAACATAAGTTGGGCTGTCTCCTGCTTTGAACCACACTTGAATATGACCGATATTTTTTTCCATTAACCACTTAGTTGAGGAGCGAGTAAACGATTGAACATTTTGATGTGCTATAAATAATTGAACCGTTGAAAGACCTTCGAACTGTTGCAAGCAGAGTATCTGATTCTCTTGGATGGTGTACCCTTGCATTTGGCTCTTAACCCATCGATAGACAAGTAAAATAATGATAATAACTAGTATAATCAAACTTAACCATTTCCTTATAAACCACCCACCTACCAGTAGAGGTAGCCCCACTACTATCGTCCAACGCCAAAAATACCATAATTTCCCTTTGGTTACAGATTGAACAATAGGCTCTGTTATTGGCATATTAGGAAGAAATTCAGCCAATGTTTTATAAACTATTTTCGTTTGAATAAGTGGAAACAATAAAACTCTTTTTGAAGCCAGTCCTTCTCCATCACTTTCCTGTCCACCCATGAGAACGAGTTCCACTGAAGACATTCCAAATAAATTACGTAAAATCTGCTTATGCACTTTAATAGCTTGTATTTTTTTTAAAGGTATTTTTTGAATTTTTCTTTCAAATAACCCATACTCAACTGACAAGGTATCCTCTTGGAGTATAGCTTTGAAATGATAAAATAAGGCAAAGTTTTTTATTAAAGATAACATAGCAATTCCTACTGCCCCTACCAGAAAGATAAAGGCACTCAGGATCCACTGCAGATTGTTAATCCATAATTCTATTTCTGTAAAAAATCTATCTGGAACCCAATCCATTAGAAAGGAAAAGACTGTTCCAAAAATCAGAATGACTGTCATATCTGTTAAAGCATACAAAGAAATTTGATTGTTGGATAAAGTGAATGAAGCCCTTGAAGACGGCCTAGTTGTTTTATTTTTATTGAGGACAGTACGTGAATCTTTCCGTAGCTGTTCAATGGTTTCTACCAGTGAACTATCTACTGCTGTTAAAGATGCTTCAGCTTCACCAGGAGTACTACCGGCCGTTTCAATTAAAAGTTCAACTACTTTAAACGGTTTAAAGAAAAACCATTGTCGTTGCTTAATCGTTTGTATGCGATCATAAGAAATATCCGTTTCTCTTTTTTTTATTATTCCTTTATAGACAATTATTTTTTGCGGTGTCACCTGGTATGTATGCGTGACATACTTGAAAACACTGGTTGATATGACCCATATCAGGATGGCACTTAAGGCTACTATTTGGTAAATGCTTGTTCCCTCAGTATTTACTAGAATAATAAAGATTAAAAATAGCCAGCTACGAATTCCTTTAATAAAGTGAACCAGCATAACTGAAGGATGAAATTTTTTTCGCTCGCTATTCATCTTCAGTTCCCTCCTCTACTTTCAGCAATAGGCTTTGACGCAACTTTTCTGAATCTTCAATAGAGAGACCTGCGATATGATGAGCAGTTGCAGCAGTGTGAATAACCAATTCCATCAAATTTTCTCTTCTTAAAAATGGACCTTGTTCCGTTTCTATATGTTGAATGCGAGTAAAAGGGACATATGTGATGGAACGAAAAATAAACCCCTCTTGAAAAACAACCTCTTTACTCGTTATTTCATAACGAAAATATTGATAACGATAATTTATCAGAAGAAAATTCAATAAATAGGTAACAAATACTAGTACAAAGTAAACACTAAACACCACATTCCACATACCACTTAATATTTCAAAGTACATAAATACACTTATAACGCCTATACCCAGCAATTGGAACACTACGAAAGTAGTTAAACTTGTTTTTTTCCAAACTTTTTTTATCGATACGGGTAATTGATTTTTTAATAGAGGATAATTCATTGTTAGTCTCCTTTAATAGCTAGTTTATTCTATTTTACTATAGTGTGAGTGCCAGCACAAAGCTACAATTAGCTGTATAATGATGATTCTACCTATTTTTTGTTAGACATACAGCGATTGTTTATCTTTTTAAAACTCTGTAACTTATTTTTGACGCTATTCACCCAGATTAATTTAGTGTCATGATTAATCCGCTGCGCTATTTTTTTACCTAACAGTGAAGCATTTATGAATTAAGTCTATTCTATTGTGGCCATTTGAAAAATCTTGTCATTTAACGAAGCTATTATGAAAATAATACCACATAGCTGATAATAAGTTTCTTATTGTTGATTTTTTGTTTTTTCTGTTACACTCAAAAAAATAAGAACCCGTGATCATTTCCCAGCCCCAACTTTTCGACAGGAGGAAACAATGATGATGACCCCAGAAGAAAAAAAGAGTTATCCCCAATTATCCGAAACCAAGCTGTTCTTCTTCTTCACTCTATTTGCCTTATTATTTGGTGTGTTAGCTTTTTTTTTTAATTCTCCACAAGAAATATGGGATGGTTTCTGGGTTATTATGAGTTCGCCAGCAACTTTATTGACCGACTACATTGAACTCGCTAATGCAGGAGCTGCTTTTTTGAATGTCTCCATTATGACGTTAGAAACACTACTCATTGTTCGATTGTGTAAAGCAAAAATTACTGGTCCTGTTATTGCAGGAATACTCATCATTACTGGCTTCTCTTTCTTCGGTAAAAACTTCTATAACTCCTTACCAATCATCATAGGTGCTTTCAGTTTTGCAAAAGTCACTCGTATCCCTTTAGAGAAGTCGCTACTCGCTGCTCTTTTTGGAACAGCACTGAGCCCATTAGTAAGTGAACTTACTTTTGGAGAAGGTCTTCCCCTTTCTGCCGGTATTTTTTTAGGCAGCTTATCCGGGTTTATCGTCGGCTTTCTATTGCCTCCACTCGCACATCATGTTATTAGCTTTACAAAGGGCTTCAGTCTATACAATATCGGATTCGTTTGTGGATTGATTGGAACTGTATTTACTTCTATTATGAGAAATTTCGGTCGTCGGGTAGAGAGCGTTTCTATTCTAGCCAGTGGTTACAACCTTCCTTTCTCTATTTTTTTATTTTCTCTTTTTATAGGTCTAGTTCTGGTGGGTCTTATAGTGAACAAAGGAACTTTGAAAGGGCTAAAAGAAATTCTTAGTAGTTCCGGTCAGCTTTCGACAGATTATATTGAAATAGGTGGAGTTGGTGCTACTTTTTTTAATATGGGATTATTGGGCATCCTTTCTACGCTCTACATGTTGCTTCTGGGCGGAGAATTAAATGGACCTGTTCTAGGTGGAATTTTTTGTATAGTTGGTTTCGGTGCATTTGGGAAAAATATCAAAACGGTTATAGCCCCTATGATGGGCGCTACTTTAATGGCTTACTTTACTCTTTTTGAAATTCAAGATACAAAAATATTAATTGCTATTCTTTTTGTTACCACTCTTTCTCCTATAGCTGGTCACTACGGGGCAGTCGCTGGTTTTATTGCTGGTGCTCTTCATCTTACTTTAGTAGTAAATATAGGTTTTTTACAAGGCGGTATCAATCTTTATAACAATGGATTCGCAGCAGGTTTAGTTGCTGCTATTCTTGTTCCTTTTCTTGAGGCTCTAAATTATCACAAAGCAGGCCATGAGCTGTTGGAAAAAGAAGTCGATCCAGCGGATGAAGTTAAATTAAATCAATAAACTAGTCAGTAATTTTTTTAGAATGATACCTTATCCTACTGAATACAACAACTAGTGTAAAACACATTGAAATAATACAGGTGTAAAGAAGCATACTATTTTACTATAGCGATACCATGACCCGAAATAAATCAATGAATAAATCACATCCAGTTGTCTGTTTTGCTGAAGCCAGCAATACTTTGAGGAACCATACTAAAAAATAGTACCTATAGAGATAAATCTATCTACGTTTATTTTTCCTTACCCTGATAATTAAGTTTAATATAGCCTGATTGTATAGTGAAAAGTATATTAAACTAAAAAAAACTTATCAAGAAACAATTTTATCGTTTCTTGATGAGCTCAGTTGACTATTTAGAATTAAAGAGTTAGATTTACGTATTTGAGGATAACTGTACTTGAGAGGCTGTCCTTTTTATGTGTTCACCCGCCTAGAGTAATATCCTGGTTTTGGTACCAACGGAGCGCTTCAAATAGTTGCTCTTCTTCGTAATCTGGCCAGTATTGGTTCAGCACATAAAAGTCGGAATAGACGGATTGAATCGGTAAAAATCCGCTCAGGCGACGCTGGCCTCCCCAACGTAGGATTAAATCGATACGCGAGATATCCTTAGAAGCAATATGATTCGCCACATTTCCGCTAACAAGGGTTTCCTCATTTTGCAAAGACTGATTCAAATCCCAATCCCACCCATAGTTAACAAGGAAATTCACTTTCATCTTCCCTTCACCAAAACGTGTTCGGGTCGTATAAGGCTTTAGTTCTTCAGGAAAAACCTTAGAGTCAGTATTCCCCATAACTAGCAAGTCAGCATCGCGTTTTTGTAGTTCTCGAACAGAGTCCACACAAGCCTTTTGAAAAGCACGAGCTTGAATGGATGGGCGTTTCACATTATCCATCGTGAAGCCATAGAAGGTCATCTCCTCCACACCTAATTTTAGACAAGCCTCATAAAGTTGAAGTCCGGGATCAACGCCGTGCAGGTATCCATCTTGCTTTTGCATCCCATGAGACGTTGCCCAGCGTCGATTCCCATCTGGAATAACCCCGATATGCCGTGGTAGTCGTTTAAATGTTTTCATTATGAGTTCCTTTCTTTGATGAATTTAATGATTCCCCTTATCTTACAGGAAAATGGAAGCGAACTCTAATCTTTTTACTTAATATTAAGTAAAAAATACGGATGCTTTCCCGTAGGTAGGGAGGTGAAAAACGAGTTCTGCTTGTTACTATTACCCGACTAGAACCATCTTATTTTATCCATTTTTTTAGTAAAAAACAATTCTAATCATCTATCTAAAAAAATAAAATAAGACAAATTATTCTTTTCAAGATAGCTAACCTTACATCCAGTAACATTTTCTACATGTAATTTCTGTGCACAGTGGCGATATACTTAATCTAATTAACAGTTAGAGGCATTTTATTTAAATAGGCTCCAATTATTTTAATGATTTCAATAATTACCTATCTGTTGAATGGTATAAGTTTTTTAGGCATCCTTCATCTGAAATTTCTCGTCTTCCACCTTTAACATGAGTATACCGTAAACTATTTACCTCATCTAGCTTTAAACTTACGACACATATGTTTCAACCTGCACTGCGTATCATCTGTTAGGTTAGGGTAATTATCAGATAAAACTAAAAAGCAGAGAGCTGTGTTAAGAAGCTCCCTGCTTTTACGTTTTTTTAGGATATTACTTTAAGAATAGTATCCGTTTGTTTCATGAATTTACTATTTAATTCCATACACTAATTTTAACCGCACAAAATTTTAAAAAAATATAAACGTCCTTCTGTCAATATAGTACTCAAAAGAATGAACCTCAACTCATAAATTAGACACTAGTACTATAAGGATCTTTCTTTTCAAACTAACGTAACACTCTTATTTAAGTTCCTCAATTAATTTTTCCATTTCTTTAATTTCTTTTTTTTGAGCCATAATAATATCATCCGCAAGTTTTCTGACTCTTGGATCCTTAATGTCTGCTCTCTCACTTGTCAGTATCGCAATAGAGTGGTGAGGAATCATTCCTTGCATGTAATCTACCTCATCTATTGTGGTTTGATTCCGCATCAAAAAGAACGAACCTGTAAACACTAAAACACTGACTAAAACAATAGATATATTTGCTTTTTTATTTTTGAGCATTTGTAGCATAAACAAAAGCATAACAATCGCCATAACACACGTTGATAATATCGTCATATACAAGCGCATTTCGCTAAAATATACATGATTCAACTCATAGGTGTTAAGATACATCACTCCATACATGAGTATTCCAGACGTGACGATCATGCCCAGAAATTTAGCATAACTTTTATTCATTATTTCCCCTCCTTTTTCTTTCGCCTTCCCTCTCTAATACTAGCATTTGATCACAGATGACTAGATTGAAGCTGTGAGAGCTTTTTTTAAAGAAGCTTCTACATCCTTAGCAATGTCTTTTAATTCTGGTTCATCAAATAAGCCAATGAGTGTTTCAGGGCTTGTCATTCCCATATAAGTCTTATTATCTTCTGTTCTTACCACCATTTTACACGGCAACACATATCCTACATGAACGTTCTTTTCCAATACATCTTTCGCTTGTTTTGGATTACACACCTCTAGGACGACAAAGTCATCCTTGAATTCTAGACCTTTTTCAGCAAGCTTATCCTTGAAATTAAGTTGCCATAGTACTCCAAAACTATTTTCTTTTAAATTTTCTTCTAATGATTTAATCGCTTCATTTAAACTTTTATCTGTTCTTTCCTCATAAACAATATCCATTTCTTTACCTCCTAAAATTTATACTAACGGTTGAATCAGCTAGTATTTATACCATCATCCTGTCATTTATTCTTTAATAACTTTTTCTTCTTAAGATACTCTTTTTCATCAATTTCGCCATTTGCGTATCTTTTCTCTAAAATATCTATTGCGGATTCTTTATTTTCTTTATTTTCTATATTTCCTTTATTATTCTTATTTATCATATATATCGATATACCAATCACTATTAGAATAACTAACGGTATGAGCCAAGTTAAGAACATATTAGGGGCAATAATAGGACTCGTATTAGGATTCGTATTGGGATTCATATTGGGACCCATGTAAGCAAATCGATTATACATATTGTGCTCCTTTCTTTTCAGCTTCCTTTATTTTTAGGTTAATTTAATAATAACGCTTTCTATTACTCATGTAAATTCATAAGACTTCAAATGCAACTACGCCAATCTTGTACTTGCATACATGTCTTAACTTACTCTTTTTGTAGCCATTGCTATTTTAACGATTCTGCTGTTAGTCCTATTAATACGTTACTTTTGACTTTATTTATATACACATGTATGCTTAAATTACAGATGTGATCACGAAAGTAGACACTTTTTCTTTTGTCTTATTTTTAATAAAGTGCCGCGTGAAAACTAGGATGACTATACTTGTACTTAACTATTTATACTACGATAAGATCGCATTAAAAAGGACTGCCGTGTAGTGCTTAATGTAGCCAAATCTTTCCGATTATTCCCTTTAAAATTAAACATTATTCGGTCATTCACTTAAAAGGAGGAAGCATTATGGAAAACCACGATTCAAAAAGTCACAATCATGATTCTGAGAACCAGCATGAACATGGTGGTCATGCAAATCATCATGCTCATATGATAGAAGATTTTAGAAAACGTTTTTGGGTGAGTTTGATTATTTCCGTCCCTATTTCAATCCTTGCCCCTATGCTACAGCACTTATTCAATTATGAGTTCTCTTTTATAGGCTCAAATATTCTTCTTTTTGCCTTAGCTTCATTTGTTTTTTTCTATGGCGGCCAGCCTTTTTTGAGCGGTGCTAGAAAAGAAGTTTTTAAAGACCACACTCCTGGAATGATGACTCTTATTTCTCTAGCGATTATTGCTTCTTATGTATATAGTTCTTTAACGACTTTTTTTATTACAGGAAGCGACTTTTATTTTGAATTAGCCACTCTTATTGTTGTTATGCTATTAGGACACTGGATAGAAATGAGGTCTCAAATGGGTGCTTCTAAGGCATTAGAAGAACTAATAGAACTTATGCCTAACGAAGCCCACAAATTAGATGAAGATGGAAATACGACTGATGTAGCTGTGGAAGAATTACAACCTGAAGATTACATTCTAGTAAAGTCAGGAGAAAAAATTCCTTTAGACGGTGAGATTTTAAAAGGAGAATCTACTTTAGATGAATCCATGCTCACAGGTGAGTCAGTCCCTGTAGATAAAAAGAGTGGAGACGATGTTATCGGTGGCTCTATCAACGGGAACGGCGTGTTAACTGTACAGGTTAAAAAAGTAGGTTCCCAAACGTACTTGGCTCAAGTTGTTGAACTAGTTAAGAATGCACAAGCGACCAAATCCCGAACTCAAGGTTTTGCAGATTTAGCAGCCAAGTGGTTATTTTATATTGCTGTGGTTACAGGCTTATTGACGCTCACTTATTGGATGACCGCAGCTGACTTTGAATTTGCTCTTGAACGTATGGTGACGGTTCTTATTATTGCCTGTCCACATGCCTTAGGATTGGCCATGCCTTTAGTTAGTTCTGTTTCAACATCTATTGCTGCACGAGAAGGATTATTGATTCGAAATCGAACTCAATTTGAGTCCGCTCGTGCTATCGACAAGGTTGTTTTTGATAAAACGGGTACTTTAACAGAAGGCAAGTTTGGAGTTGACGCTATTTTACCTACAGAAGGTGTCACAAAAGAAGAGTTACTTCAACTAGCCTACTCACTAGAAAGCCAATCTGATCATCCTATTGCTAAAGGAATTGTTCGTAAAGGAGAAGAAGGTACTCTTTCTAAGTTATCAGTAACCGATTATGAGAATTTAACTGGGCGAGGATTAAATGCAACTGTTGAGGGTGCACAAGTATCTATCATCAGCCCAGGCACGATGAAAGAACGAGACTTATCATTTGATAACGATACATTTAACCAATTATCTGATGAAGGAAAAACAGTTGTCTTTGTAATAAAAGAAAATACCTTACAAGGAATGATTGCTTTAAGTGATATGATTCGTCCATCAGCTTTCCAAACTATTCAAATGTTAAATGAACGAGGCATTGAATCGATTATGATTACGGGTGACAATGAACAGGTAGCAACTAATGTTGGAAAAGAACTAGGTTTGACACACGTATTTGCAGAAGTGCTGCCCGATGAAAAATCAAAAAAAATTCAGCAGTTAAAAGAAAACGGGAACAAGAAAATTGCTATGGTCGGAGATGGTATTAATGATGCACCTGCCCTAGCAGAAGCTGATATCGGTATAGCTATTGGAGCTGGAACAGATGTAGCGATTGAAACAGCTGATATCGTATTAGTAGACAGTGATCCACGAGATGTTATCAATATTATTAACTTATCTAAAGCGACCTACAAAAAAAATATCCAAAATCTTATCTGGGCCGCAGGATATAATATTATTGCTATACCCCTTGCAGCCGGTGTGCTAATCAATCAAGGAATTGTTGTTACTCCTGCAATTGGAGCAGCTGTTATGTCATTAAGTACGATTATCGTCGCAGTTAACGCTCGTTTACTAAAAGTAAAAGACGAAACAACTAAAGAGGCACAAAAAAGTTAATTTAAAAAGGACACAAAAAACTCCAATTTTTCTTATTCTAAAAATAAGAGAAATTGGAGTTTTTTTAGTTTATCTAGCTTTCAAACTTATTCTTATTGGGGTTATTTAACTGTGAATTGTCCCATCATTCCTGCATCTTCATGTTCTAGTATATGGCAATGGTACATAAATAGTCCTTTATGTTTAAAAAGGACGAGCAATTTTACCTCTTCATTGCTTTTAACCATCACTGTATCTTTCCAGCCTTGTTCATTCAATGGCGGGGTCTTCCCGTTTCTTTCTACTATCTGGAATTGTACACCATGTACATGAAAAGGATGGGGAGAAGAAGACATCATTCCCATTCCTCCTGATGATTGGTTGGTTACGATCCATTCTTCTAATTCATTTAACTTTACTTCCTCATCTATTCTGTTCATATCCATTTGCTTGCCATTAATCGTTACCATTGGACCCGTACTGCTCATGACAAAAGCTCTTGAACGAACGACCTCATCTTTATCGTACTTGGGTATCTCTACTAAGTCTTTAGGAATCTCTGCTTTTTTAGTGCTCTCTTCTACTATATTTATAGTCATCAGATTATTTTCAGCATCTCTAAAAGTTACTTTATCTCCAACCTTGTAGTCAGAAAAATCAACGAGTATTTCAGCTCTTTCGGCTGGTGCAAGCGCTACGTTAGTCATTTCTACACTTTCTGCTAAAAACCCTCCATCTGAAGCGATTTGATGAAACGTAGCATCGTCACTAAAGTTAAAGTCATATGACCTAGCATTTGATCCGTTTAAAATTCTTAGTCTGACAATTTCATTTTTTACATCCAATTCAGGACTTATCGCTCCGTTGATTAGAATAGTGTCACCAAAGAAGCCGTTCATCGTGTCTCTCATATCCAATTCATAAGGAATATCTCCATCCTTCGTAAACCGTTTATCTTGTATCACTAAAGGAATATCATTTACGCCATGCTCTTTTGGGATGTTTAAATTTTTTGATTTTTCATCTTCGATATAAAAAAGACCTGCCAGTCCTTTATAGACTTGTTCACCCGTCTTATCTAGTAAGTGTGGATGATACAATAGTGTGGATGCAGGTTGGTCTATCGTGAACTGAGGAGTCCAAGTTGAACGAGAATCTACTACTTGGTGTGGACCACCATCCATTTCTGCTGGTACTTCTAAACCGTGCCAGTGTACTGTAGTCGGTTCATCCAGTGTATTTTTTACGTTTATCTTCACTTCATCGCCTTTATTGACTTTTATAATCGGACCTAAATAGTCTCCATTATATCCCAAAGTATCGGTTTTCTTCCCTTCAAAAAATTCTGTTTCGCCATATTGTACGTTTAGATCAAATTCTGCTTTTCCTTCTTCAGGGTTCTTGTCCTCTAGAAGTGGTGGAATGGGCAATTTATTGCCATTTTCTCCTTGATTTCCAGATAATGATGGTGCTTTTATATCCATAATACCTTCCTCAAAACTTCCTTCTCTAGCAACGAAAAGATAACTACCATATCCTATCAATGCGATTAAAGATAACCCTATAGCCAGATACCATATTCCATTTCTTTTCATATGCTCACCTACTTTCAAAAATTTATTGTACGATTAAAACAACTCATGACTCTTTATTTCTAACTATACCTCATTTAACTACATCCGTAAACATTTCCGTTTTTATATTTCGCTTGCTAACGTTCTATAAATTTACATATAAAAAAGATACTTTAAAAATAAGATTTATCCTCTAATTTTTAAAGTATCGTATGGTTTATCTTTTCTATTTTATTGACCGGTTAGGGTGCGACAAGTTCGACCTTTATTCTATCTGGGTCTTCAAAGTAAACCGCATAATGATCCACTCCTCCAGCAAATGGGTGATTTTTCGTATAAAGTATAGGGATCCCTTTACTTTCTAACTTTCCAGCTATATCATCCACATGTTGGCGTGAGTTAGCGTGGAATGCTAAATGATTTAATCCTACTCGACATCTATGATAAGGAATATCGAGAAAACTTTCCTCTACTTGAACAAAAACAATATACGTTTCACCTAATTTCCAACTTTGACCGTTCTCCCATTTTTGAAAAGAATGATAGCCTAATTCCTCAAGATACCAACCCCAAAAATCAGTTGACCTTTTTAAATCAGAAACATATAGTTCAATATGATGAAGCAACCCTTTTGACAAGAGGCAATCCTCCTTTATTCATCCTTTAATCTGACTGTTTATTAGATATTCATTCTATCTTAGCATTAGGTGTCTAAAAAAACCGTATGAGATATTTCTTTAATGACTTTATCTGATTTCCCAAAATCAATAACCGAATCTTTTTTAATTTTCCCCTCTTAATACCAAAGCTAATAGCCACACTTGCAACGTTTGGAACAATCCGTTTCCCATCCGTTAAGATTTGTAAACCGGGATTCTTATCCGAACCTTCTCGATAGTTAAATCCATTTACTGGTAAGAAATCTTCATACCGTTACTATTAAAATAAATTAAATCTCCACTATCATAGTTCCATACACCTTGAAATTTTGTTGGTTTGTTTATTCCATTGATTACCGTATAATTAGCTACTAGTGCAGACCATTTTTCATAAGTTTTTGTATCTGAACAAAATCTTTCCTCCACTACAAAGCTAGTCATTTCATAATTTCCATTAAAATAAAACACACCTCTAGTTTCTTCATTATTTTTTCTTATTGTTGCTTCTACAGTATAATCATCTATCTGTTTATAAGTAATATTATGCTGGAGCGCTAAACTTGGATGCATAAGACACTCCGCTAAATAGGCAGAGTCAATAACATTAAAGTCTTCATGAAATAATGTGATATGTTTCGCAAGCACGCCTTTCATAAATCCCTTCCCATCTCTACTGGTATCAATTCCTTGGAATGGTATACCATACATTTCTGAATCTATTAAAGCTATTCTGGTAGGTTCTTTTACAAAATCATATACCGTGTAATCGATTTTTATATTAGGTTTATTCACTCCCAAAGAAAAGTCTGCATCTTCGAAATCAAATCGTACGCTGCTTATGCTTTCTATTCCCAAGTAACCGTTTTTAATAAAATATTTCTGTAAAACTTCTGGTAATAGTTCTAAATCTTTCTTCATGATTTTGTTTGTTGACAACTTATACTCATCAGTAAATCTTTCAATAGCTTTCCAATAGTGTTTCTTAACTGGTGAATAAGGAATTTTCAAATACACACTAACGCATATCATTAAAAATAGCATCCCACTTAAAATCACTTGTCTCTTCCCTCCTTATTTCAATAGATAAACTACTTACTATGATGATGTTCAAAATCTTGAAGCTTCATTAATTTTACCTGTATTTTTTTTACTTTTGCTACTAAACTGACTAATAGACACACTTATCAATGCATATAGAAATACACTAATAATATGCACGTTCAGCCTAGTTGAGAATAGCTGTCTAAACCTTTCATGGTTAAAATCATGTGAGGTTCAAACAGCTATTTATAAATCATATATACTCGTTTTTCAGGAATGAAAGTCAAAAAGAAAGAAAACATAAAGAATGATATTAATTCTGATCTTTCTGGTAAATTTGAAAAAACACCTATAAAAAATCTCCCTCGTTACAGTACTTTCATTCATTTGTATCTTTTATTGACTTTCAGCTAGTTGAGAATGAACTTATTGATTAATTTTTATTATCTCCCCAACTAAATCCACTAAGTTTCTATTTGACATATCTGGTTTCAAATAGTAAGGGTTGTATTGATCTTCTTTACGTTTGATATAAGCTGTGACAAGTCCAACTTTTTTAGCACCAAATAAATCCCAATCATGAGTCGCAACCATGACCGTTTCATCAGCATGAATGTTTTCTTCATTCATTACATAGTGGTAGATATCTTTAAATGGTTTATATTTTTGTACGGACTCTACAGAATAATACGAATCAAATAAATCAATAAGTCCTGAATGAATCAGCTGCTCCTTAACCATTTTGTAAGAAGAATTCGTTACGGAAATGACTTTTATATCATTGTCTCTTAATAATTTAAGCGCTGCAGGGACATCATCATATGCTGGTAAATTTCTAAATGAACCTAAAATATCCGTTTTGATTTCATCTGTTAACTCTTTGCCACTCTCTAAAAAAACACTTTCTAACGCAGCTTCTGAAAGTTTTCCAAAATCAGTGTATTCATCCATACCGCCGATGACAGTGGAGGAGTGAAGCAACTTGGCAAACCAATAATTAAGCACATATTTATCCTCAAAATGTTTCCCAAATTTTTCTTTTAATACG
>Ga0163215_100260_pt1 | contig 120030 bp, 121 predicted proteins | sample SynspAceP_FD_185934 | JGI IMG/M metagenome (GOLD analysis project Ga0163215, IMG submission 185934) | Saline lake microbial communities from Ace Lake in Antarctica - Synechococcus sp. Ace-P (Hybrid Assembly) | ecosystem: Environmental > Aquatic > Non-marine Saline and Alkaline > Saline | place...
GAGCCGATGAGCGCCCGCCACCCCGGGGGTCACGCTCACCATACTTGTTCCAGTAAGTGAAATCTGCATGGCCTGGCCTAAACGTATCAGCGATGGCCGAATAGTCTTTGCTGCGAGCGTCTTGATTGCGGATCAATAAGCCGATCGGCGTGCCCGTGGTTTTGCCCTCGAACACGCCCGAGAGGATTTCTACCTGATCGGCTTCTTGGCGCTGAGTCACATGGCGCGATTGGCCAGGCCGGCGACGGTCAAGATCGAATTGGATATCGGCGATGTCTAGCTCAAGTCCAGGCGGACAGCCATCCACCACGCAGCCGATGGCGGGGCCGTGCGATTCACCAAAATTGGTTACTGAAAAAATTTTACCGAGCGTGCTGCCAGCCATATCGAACCCTACTCTATGGGTCACCGACCCGAAAAATTGATCCCACCCGACATTATGACATTTTGAGCTTGATTTGCTAGCATCTAAGTAGACGGTGGCGCCGCATCAGCCGCGCTCTTGGCGAGCTTGGCTGCCCGCTTGGCAGGTCTCACGTACAGGATCGCCGCCATAAAGAACGTCGTTGAAAGGAGAATTTCTACCCATGCCATCCAAAAACTAGGGCCCGGCGGATCCGACACGACCCGCACCACACCTTCCATCAAATACAGTAGGACCAGCATGCTGGCCCACTGCATGGTGTAGAGGTCACCTTTGGCCACACCACGAAAGGCGAACACCAAGGGAAGCGCCTTTAAAAACAACAATGTGCCTCCAGGCTTTAAGGGCGCCAGAAATATTTCCCATGCCAGACACCATAAAAACAGCACCAATAAGCTGCCTAACGCCAGTCGTTGCAAACCCCTAGACAGATTGACGTCCTTTTGAAGCGCTGGGCTTGATATCATGGGTTTAATTTACCTAAAAAAATAAAGGGTTATTTACATGCTGCATGGCAAAGCGCTTGCGGTTAAGCGTGCGCTGATTCGAATTGTATCGGCAGCGCTAAACGACCGTTTGCTTCAAGTCGCGGCCAGTTTGGCCTTCACCACCGTATTGGCTATTGTGCCATTGCTAGCGGTGATGCTGTCTTTGATGACTGCTTTTCCGATCTTTTCAGATTTTGAGTCAGCCCTCCAAGTGTTCTTGCGCGAGCAATTGATGCCGGAGGAGTTTTCTGAGACTGTCATGCAGTACCTAGACGAATTCGTCTCACAAGCGTCACGACTGTCGACCGTGGGCGGCGTTTTTTTATTGGTCACTGCTGTCCTTGTGATTTTGTCGATTGACGACGCTTTAAATGACATTTGGCACGTCAAGACACAACGGCCTATTAGTCAACGGTTATTGATTTATTGGGCGGTCTTGTCGCTTGGTCCGGTCATACTAGGTGCGAGTATCTGGATGTCCACTTTGGTCGCCGGGCAAGCATTTACCTTGGGCGATTCGACCATCATGCCATTAGCGGCCGTGGCCGCTTGGGTACCCTACCTGCTTGGCGCCAGCGCATGCTCCCTTTTATTTGCCATCGTCCCTAATTGTCGGGTTTCCTGGCGCCTGGCTATGGTTGGGGGATTTACCACAGCCACTTTGTTTGAAGCGATCAAATGGGGGCTGGGCATTTACTTTGCACAAATACCCACCTACACCGTGATCTATGGCGCGTTTTCAGTGCTGCCTGCTTTCCTGCTATGGATCTATCTCTCTTGGCTAGCGGTTTTGATTGGTGCGCTGGTGGCGGCCAATTTAATCTCGCACGACAACACGGATCGTCACCGTCGACGTGCTTCTCATGACAATCTCGCCCCACCCTCCTACAATTCTAATAGTCACCCTACCCCTAGTGGAGAATCCGGCCATGTTGAAAGTCAATGAAATCCTCAAAGTCAAAGGCAACACGCTATTCACAGCCAGCCCCGACATGGCGGTGCTCCAAGCGGTAGAAATCATGAGTGAACAAGACATTGGTTCGCTTGTGATCATGGAGCACGGCACTTTGGTTGGCATGCTGACGTTTCGTGAAATCATCCGCCATATCAATGTGAACGCGGGCGCAGTCGGTGAATTCACGGTCCGAGCCATCATGGATGATGCGCCACTTAGCGTGACACCGAATACGGACGCCGATGAGGTGCAACGCTTGATGCTCGCCAAACACTCCCGTTACATCCCGGTCATGGATGGCCCAACGCTCATGGGGGTGATCTCGTTCTACGACATGGCGCAAGCCATCGTTGCCGCGCAGCAATTCGAAAACTCCATGCTCAAGGCCTACATTCGCGATTGGCCCACGGAACCCGAGGACAATCGCTAAAGCGCTGGCTCTGAGAGTTCACGAGCCACACCGACGGACTGCCAAGCCCGGTGAATCAAGCCAGGATCATTGGCTTGTAGCGCATGAGGATCAGACAGCATTCGACGCCACTGACGGGCGCCGGGCCGCCCTTGCCATAAGCCCAATAACGGACGCACCACAACGCGTAAGGGAACACCCAAGGACACCTGTAATTGGGCGTACTGACCAAGGTCGTCAATTAATTTCGCCTCATCGAGTGAGCCATCAAGATGGCCTAAGTGCTCAGAGAGGGCAAACAATATCGCCGGATCATGCCACGCTGCACGCCCGAGCATCACGCCATCAAAGGCTTGCCACGCTTGGTCACAGGTAGGCACGCTGTTCAAACCGCCATTTAAAACAATCACGGCATCGGGAAAGTCTTTTTTTAGTTGCTCGGCCTGGTCATAGCGCAGTGGGGGCACTTCACGGTTTTCTTTGGGTGACAAGCCAGCGAGTATGGCGTGACGTGCATGCACCATAAAAACGCGACAACCCGCCTCAAACAACTGACCCACAAAGTCGCGGACAAACCCGTAATCGGTCTGAGCGTCTAGGCCAAGCCGGTGCTTCACGGTCACGGGCACATCGACAGCGTCTTGCATGGCTTTGATGCTGTCGGCGACCAGGCTCGGTTCGCGCATCAGACAAGCGCCAAAGGCGCCCTTCTGGACGCGATCTGAGGGGCAACCACAGTTCAAATTGATCTCGTCATAGCCCCATTGCTGCCCGAGTTTGGCGCTTGACGCTAGGGCAGCTGGTTCGCTGCCACCAAGTTGCAGGGCCACGGGGTGCTCCGCCCCGTTAAAGTCCAGATGTCTGGCTTGATCACCGAACATGAGGGCGCCGGTGGTGATCATCTCGGTGTAGAGGCGCGCTTTGGGCGCGAGTAAGCGGTGAAAATAGCGACAATGACGGTCTGTCACGTCGATCATGGGCGCCACGCATAACTGCCAGTGCTTAGGACTCAAAGGATCAGCGAGGCTGTAGTCTTTGGTGTGGGCGCTGGGGTGGGCGTTGGTGTGGGTTACAGGTGTCACGGTTCTCATGGATCGAATTTTAATGCAACCAAAGCCCATCTCACCCTTTAAGACAAAGCTTGCTCCTCGGTCGCCTTAGAACCCGTGTGTAGAGTGGTCTACAATCAGTCGAGTCAAGGCACTTGCCTGACGGCAACTCAAGGGTTTTTTGAAGGCGAATGGCTGTTTTTACTTCGATTGGTGACGATGAGGCGAGACGCCTACTACTTGATTATCAAGTGGGCGACTTCGTTGCTTTAGAGGGCATCTCTGCCGGCATAGAGAACACCAATTATTTTCTAACAACGACAGAAGGTGAATACGTTCTGACGGTGTTTGAGGTGCTGACTCACGCGCAATTGCCTTTTTATGTCGAACTTATGCACCACTTGTCTGAGCAACGTCTGCCCGTGGCGGTGCCGCAAACGCGCCGAGATGGCACGCGTATCAGTACCATGCATGATAAACCCACCATTATCGTGACTCGTTTGAGTGGCCAGTGGGTTAAATCACCTAGCCTGGCGCATTGCGAATTGGCCGCTCAAACCATGGCCAAGCTTCACTTGGCGGGCCAACACTTCTCGATCAAACAACCCAATCTGCGAGGCCTAGCGTGGTGGCAAGAGACCGCACCCAGACTCACCTCCTACTTGAGCCACGATCAACAAGCGTTGCTCACACGCGCCTTGAGCCATCAAGTGGCTCTAAATACCGCTGGTCGGTTAGCGTCATTGCCTTACGGGCCTGCCCACTGCGACTTCTTTCGTGACAATGTTTTATTTAATGGCGACGCCCAAGCGCCAGTCATGGGTGGGGTCATTGATTTTTACTTTGCCGGTTGTGATTACTGGTTATTCGACATGGCCGTGGCTGTTAATGACTGGTGCATTGAGCGCGATAGCGGTGCTTTGATCCCAGAAAAGACCCAAGCCTGGCTTGATGCATATCAACACATTCGTCCATTGACCGAGAACGAGCGAGCCTTGTGGCCCGACATGCTAGAAGCGGCGGCGTTGCGCTTTTGGATTTCAAGACTCTTTGACTTTCATAAACCCCGGCCAGCCGAGACGCTAAAACCTCACGACCCAACGCACTTCGAGAGGGTGTTACGGTTACGAGTCAATGAGCGACCACCCACCATTTTGCAGGACGAATAATGCAAGCAGTCACACTCCCCGCGCGGGCGGGTTTGTTTTGGATCGACGCTGGTTGGCGATTGTTTCGGCAACAGCCGCTCGCTTTGTTCAGCTGGGCAATGTTTGTCACGTTATTGCTCATTTTTGGGACCTTAAGCGCACCGATTGGCCCCATTGTTTTCATCGCCCTCATGCCCTCCATCACCTACGTGACATTGTCGATCACCCGTGATGTGAATGCTCAAAAGCAAATCAGTCCACGGCACTGGATTGAGCCGCTCAAGCAACCAGGCCTCTTTAAAAAGCTGATCGGGTTGGGCATGCTTTATGTGGCGGTCTGCTTGGGTATGGGTATTTTGATTTTTTTGCCGTTTGCGACAGAGTTAGCGGCTGCCATGCAAATTCTCGCCGAAACGCAGGACATTGAGCCTTTGATTCAAGCCATGCAAACCCCCATGATTCTGTTTGCCGTGCTTTATCTTGTGTTGGCCGCCCTCTTTTGGTACACGCCTGTTCTCATTGGCTGGCATCAAACGACGATGACGCAAGCTCTCTTTTTTAGTGCCATTGCCTGTTGGCGTAACAAGTGGGCATTTTTGGTATACGGCGTGTCGTGGGCGGCGATTTTCTTTGCGATTGACTTGGTGCTTGGCCTTCTCATCAGTATCGGTGTCTCCGTGGATTTAGCGGCAACGCTGCAAATACCCATCAACATTGCGATCGGCAGTGTGCTTTATGCCACCTTTTATCCAACGTATGTGAGCGTGTTTGGGCAAGGCGACACCCCTGCAGAGGCCACCTAAAACGATCTGTCGCGCCGGCGTTAGCTGCGACACCTGCAATACCTCAGCGGCATGACTCATCTTGGATAACCGGTGCGATCGCCTGCCACACCCAATCGATATTTGCCTGTGGCCGTGCGCGCATTTCAATCACGCCTCGCGCCCGCGAGCAGGTGTAGATTCTCGCGAGCTTCGTTTGCTCCACCATACGCAAACAGCGCCCTTGGTCGTCGATAAAAATGAGCGCGAGCGAACATCGCATGCCGATTGTGTGAACCGCAGCGCAAGGCGCTAGCCAAAGCAATTCATTCTCGGCAATTGAGCGACGGCCAATGAAGCCTCGTAGGCGTCGACTAAACGTATGGCAGTGCAGGATCTCAATGGTTTGCTTTGGGACACCAAGCGCCTCATTTGGTAACAAGTCTACTTTTAGCATTCAAGAAAACCCACTCATCGTATCTGCCAGGCTAAGCCACATAGAGAAGCCTAGCACCAGGAATGTGCTTGGAAAAAAGCAGACAACCAGTGGCAACAGCATTTTGACAGGTGCCTGCATGGCTTTGCGTTCAATGGTCATCAATCGTTCTTGTCGCAGTTGCTCGGCTTGCACCATCAAAGATGTCGCCATGCCGGCGCCCGCCTGCTCTGCCTGCAGCATTGCCACGCAAACACGTCGGATGGCCGGTGCACTGACTTCAGCCATCAATTGCTCAAAGGCCTTACGCCGACTGGTACCCGAACACACAGCCGACAACCAGCGGCGCCAATAGGTAGCCAACCCCGAGTCGCGCCCTCTTTTTTGATTGGTGCGGCCCGTGGCACCCTGCTCGTAAAGGTCAAGCACCAAAGCCACCGCTGTTTGTAAATTCATGCCCGAAGACATGCATAAACACAAAAGATCTAGGAAAGCAGGCAGTTCTGCTGTCAGTCGCTGTTGATACTGGCCCACCTTTGACTTTAACCACCACCACACCACAACCCAGGCGGTCACGCCCATCAATACGGTCAGTGACAATGAACCGGTCAGCCAGAATGCAAGCGATGAACCGGTGAGGGTCACCACCACCCGCAAGATCAACAGGTCAACAGCGACCCAGTGAGTCATACCGGCTTGATTAAGCCAGCGCTGATATCGTTCACGCGCCGACCAACTCAGCCAACTTTCTAGCTTATGCCTCACGGGCCCTATGGCAAAATTGAGCGCCATCAGCCCATACATCAAGATAAGCATGGTGAGTCCGGCGAGTCCTGCAATCCACCAATGAGTCATCGCGCTCGCACGCCTATCTGGCCGGTGTTGTGGGCTAGCATTGTTTTACCGATCGGCTGATTGTCCTAAGCCACCAAAGACCCAAGGTCTCTAAACAGATGATCAACAATAGGACCCCATAGCCAGCCGGGGTCGTCAAGAGCGCAGGGGCAAACGCCTCGTCCATGGACGCGAGCACCAACATCAACCCGGGCGGCATGGCACCCATGACCCAGGCCTGCATCCACCCTTGAGCCATCAGCGAGGACAGGCGCAAGTCAATCTGTTGGTTGGCGAGCAGCGTTTTACCCGTTTGGTCCAGCAACAATGCCATGGGGCCGCCCGTGCGAATCGCCACGCGTACGGTGGCAGCCAGCATATTTAACGCTTCACTGGGCAAGCGGATGACTAACTCTTGCAGCGCATCTTGTGGAGAGACGCCAAGTCTGATGCGGTCATTCACCACACAAAACTCTTGCGACAACGGGGGCAAGGCATGCTGCGTGAGTGCCTGCAGCGCAGTCGCAAAACTGGCCCCTGCCCGCATCGCCGATGACAGTGCAAACAGGGCATCAGACAGTTGACGCTCGAATTGTCGGTGACGCTCAAGCAATGCAAAGCGCAGCAGTGCCTTAGGTACAAAAAGACACAAAGAGGCGATAGCGATTGCAACAAAGGGGCCAACGCCCAAAAGCCACGCGGCGATACCAATGACACCAGACAAGCCACAGGCGCTCGCCCACAACAGGGATGCATCCACAAATAGAAACAAGTCACGCAATCGATGCTGCGCTTCATGGGTGTAGGTCGCCTTGTGCTGCTTGACGGCGAGAAACAACGTGCGCTGGACCGACCATACCAATAAAGCCATACTGAACCCTGCGCACAGCAGCAAACTGATCAAGAGCCTATTCACAAGTTTGCAACCATATCGCTGTTGCCACTTTGCCAGTCAGGCGTCTCTACCCCTTCGGCCTTCCATTGACCTAAAAAGGTGGGTGGCATCGATGGCGTCTGAAAAGAGCGGGTCAAACGGTTGTAACGCATCACGGGTTGCAGCTGAATCTGTCCAGATTCCAACCCGGTGATCTCATCAATGGCGGTGATGACTCGTCGCCCATCTGAGAGTCGGGTTTGTTGGACGATGAGCTGAATTGCCCTTGCTATTTGATCGCGGATCGCACTTAAGGGCAGTTCTTTACCTGCCATCAACACCATGGTTTCCAAGCGAGATAGCGCATCGCGGGTGCTGTTGGCGTGCAAGGTGGTGAGTGATCCGTCGTGCCCCGTGTTCATGGCTGACAACATGTCGAGTGCTTCGGCGCCGCGACACTCTCCGACGACGATTCGATCGGGACGCATGCGCAAGGCATTTCTAACCAAGTCACGGATCGTGATTTCGCCAGATCCCTCCATATTTTTAGGGCGCGCCTCTAAACTAATCACATGGGGGTGATCAATTTTTAATTCGGCTGCGTCTTCAATCGTCACGATACGTTGGAAGGCAGGCACTTGGCTCGCCAAGATATTTAACAAAGTGGTTTTACCTGAACCCGTTCCGCCTGAAATCAGTAGGTTCAAGCGCTGCGAGACACAACACTTGAGAAACTGCGCCATCGCCTCGCTCAGTGAACCGAGTCGGACCAAGTCGGGTAAGGCGAGTCGCTCAGCTGGAAATTTACGAATGGTCAAACAAGCCCCATGTAAGGCCACAGGTCCAATGACAGCGTTCACGCGTGAACCGTCGGCAAGCCGAGCATCAACCATGGGTGACGCTTCGTCGATACGTCGTCCTAGCGGATACACGATGCGCTCGATGACGGTTCTAACTGCGGCTTCGTCAGTAAAACGGATCGTGTGGCGTTTCAAGGCGCCACCGCTTTCGACGTAAATCTGGTCGTATCGATTCACCATGATCTCGGAGATGGCTGAATCATCCATGAGCGTTTGCAGCACACCGAGACCGGCCACATCATTGACGACCGCGGCGATAACTTGCTCACGTTGCATGGCATTCAATCCGCGGTCGTGCCGCTCAAACATTTCATTTAGCAGCGTGAGTGCGCGATCCTTCAAGAGGGCATTCGATAAGCCTGACAGGTCGACTTTTCTAAGGTCGAAGAGCTCGATGAGCTCGGCGTGCAATGCGGCTCGCAAGCCGGGATCAACCGATGGCTCAGCCAAGACGCTTGCTTCATCGGTTTGATGCGCTTGCCCCAATATGTCTGGCGCCGCGACTGGCTGGCTAACCAGTTGGAGTTTCATCCGACACGGTCCAATGATGATCTCGTCTGTGGGTAGCAGTGGATAGTGATGAGGTTTGCTCACCCCATTGACGCGGGTGCCTATGAAAGTGCCCAAGTCCTGGATTTGCAGAAAGTCACCCGTGCGACTGATTTTGGCGTGTGACTTGCCGACACGCCAATGGTCAATCCGTATTTGACTGCTGGGATCCCTGCCAATCAGGCTTGGCAAGGTCACGCTCAGACGTAACTGGCGTCCATCTTCGTACTGCATTTCAACGGCTAACAACGATCCGCTCCTTGATAGGGGTAAATAGGTTGGAAAGGCTTGTGGTGGTGCTTATGTTGGGAGCTTGTGGTGAGGAATATGGTGGGGTATGTGGTGGAGAATGTGGTGGAGAATGTGTTGGGTTTAGGGATTGGTCCACGCCGTGGTGTTGCGTCGGTCACTGACCTTCTCGCTCTCATCACCCCATTGCGATAAGGCAGGGTGTGATGGATGCCACTGGTGGTCTTGATGGCGAGAGTCACCTCGAATGGGCACGTTGATGTCGGCGGTGGCGCCAAAATGCTGGTCGGTAATCTGCTGGCCGCGCGCCACCCGGGTGAGCATGTCTGGATGATCGGCGTCAACCAATACGGGCGTTACAAAGATCGCCATCTCTGTATGCCGATAACGTGTGCTGGTCGTACCGAACAAAGCCCCAATGCCAGGCGCATCCGATGCACCTGGCAGCCCGCGAATTTGGTTGGTGGCCTCGCGAGACACAAATCCACCGAGCACCAGGGTCTGCCCAGAAAACACGTTGAATTCAGTACTGGTCTTACGCACACGCATGGCAGGTCCCACGGGGGTTGAGAGCGTTGGGTCAATGGCACTGACTTCAATGTCAACCTTGGCCCGTATCACGCCACTGGCGTCAACCTCTGGGGTGACGTTAAGTAGCACACCGTATTTCTTGAATAAGGTGGTGTTCTTGCCGTTTTTATCGACATACGCATAGGGCACCTCGCCACCCGCTAAAAACGAGGCGGCTGAGCCGCTTCGAGCGAGCAACTGCGGTTGAGCGAGCAACACCGCCTCACCGGACTGTGTGAGTGCGTTGAGCTGGGATGAGAGCCGTTGGTTCATGCCCATGATGGCGCCTCTTGCAGCGTTACCCTCACCTGACCCACGCCAGGGTTGCTCTTGCTCGCCTAGCATCCCTTTTGAGCCCAGCGTCCAAGCCACACCGCCATACCAATCGTCAGGGGACTCGGTTCGCCAGTTCACACCAAGGTCACGTAACTGTTGACGGGGCAGCTCCAGCACCTGAACATCCAACAAAACCATGGGGTCCCATGCGATGCGACTCGTGAGATCCACCACATCGGGGTAGCGCACCAATAGTTCTTTTAGGCGTGCTTGTTCGTCGCTGTTGAGCTGCTTGCCTTCGATCACGATGTGGCGCCCGGACAAACGCGCAGTCACGCGACCCAAACCCGATAGAACGTTTCTGACTTCTTTTAACTGTTGCTCCAGTCCTGCGCTTACGACCACGACACGGTGTGGGTGGTGCTGGCCTTTCTTGTCCCAAACATCCACAGTCGTGGCGCCTAATCGTTTGGCAAACAAAATAACTTCATTGGCTGAAATGGCGGTGGCCTGAATTACTTGGCTATCGCCGACCGCAACTTGTTTGGCGCTTATGACGTTGATGACATGCGCACTGCCAAGTTCGAGCGTGATGTCGATCGCATCAGCTGGCTTGATAGCCCATACCCAGTCGCCTTGAGTGAGCGCGAGCAACAAACAACCAGCCAAGCACCAACATGCCCTCATGGTCTGTCCTCAGCTGTTATTGAATTGTCGTCTGCGCCTGTCCCTAAGCCTAAGTCCCCATAGAGAATCATGGGTTTAGGTGCGGCACCATGTGAGGGCGCCAACCCGACAAATCCCGCCAAATGATCGGCGGGCAAGGTGTCCTCTTTGCTCGCGAGAGAGCCGCTATCGACTCGCAGCACGGCCGTGAGAACCCCGCCAAGCTTTGCAGATACGAGCTTGACGGCGTCTTTAGGCGAAACGTCAAGCGTCACGGCGGTGACCGATCGCTCTTTGGTCATTAATCCGTCTTGCGTTTGTAAAACCATCGGCTCGTCGGTGGCGATCACACGCACGGCAGACACCAACAGCGTCGTGATTCTTTGCCCTTGGTGCGCAAATGTCACGAATAAGTCAATACGATCACCTGGGGTGAGCCGTCCTGACAATGAGTTCACGTAGTCCACGGGCATGGTGATGGCACGGCGCCCAGGCAACAGTTGCTCAGCGAGCGCGGGGGGTATGGGGTCGGTGACAGAGAGACGGGTGATCGGTTCACCCGCCTGCAGGTCCTTGAGCAACACCTTCCCTTCGAGTAGATGAACCTGTTCAGGCGTAAAACTATCTGGGCCGATCCATTGATGGGGTAAATCATGCACCGACAAGTCCTCAAAACCGAGTACCTGTCCGGCACGCAGCGACTGGCCAGCGACAATTCGAGTCACCATTTGTGCACGGGCGTTTTCATCGAGCGCGACCGAACGGTTGGTCAGGTATTGGTCCATTGCCCAAACCGTGACGATGCCGAGCACGAGAGGCAAAATAAAAAGTTTGGCCTTGGTCACCCAAGCGTGCAGTCTACGAACAAACATGTGTCGATACCTATCGAGGTCCATTAGGAAAACCGGGCACCGCTGTGTGGTTTGATTCGATGCTCGCACCATTGGCAGGCCTAAAACGAGACAGCATGATTTGCGTGGGTTGATGCTCGCTGCTATCGATACGCGTACTGTCGCCCTCGCCCTCACTCACACTCACACTCACACCCTCACCCACACCCACACCCTGCCCCGGCTCCCAAAAAACCACCAAACTGGTGTCGTCTTGGTTTGACCAGTCGGCCAACACCAGTCCTTTACCGTGCGGATGAATAAACCATTTCGATTGGCTATCAGTAAAGAGCCGATCAAGCCAATGTTTGATTGGCGCATGGCTGCATAGCCAGCGAACTTCGGTGCAAACTGATCCCAGCTGACGACTGATTGGTGCCCCATGGCATGCGTGCATATCCGCCAATGCGGGGTGAAATGGCGCCGTCCAATGCGGGCATGATTGTGCGAATGCCCATTGAGGGCTCCCCACGGCCACGGCCCACAGCGAATAAGTAAGCAGCCTTAGCCATCGATTCACGGCCACGGCGCAACGATCCCTAAAATACGGTCAAAGACAGGCGCAAGATTTCGCTCAAAGGCGGTGGGTTTGACGTACTGACTAGGTACACTGACTTGCCATTTCGACAACCAGTCGCTCATGTCACCACGCGAACGCCAGACGCCGTCCACAGATTCTAAAGACGCGCGCAACGGTGTGATCACCGATTGGCTCTGGACACTGGCCTGATTCCAAAGTACTTGGGCCTTTGCGAGCCGTTGTGTCACTGCCTGAGCGTTGGCTGCTTGTCCGGTGCCGATGACACGCCAAGCGTGCTGTTTGTATCGCTCAGATCTTTGCAAATGAAGCCACTCAGATGAACCGAGAGCGAACTCGCGCTCGGCCAAGGTGCGTGTCAGGTCTACGCTTTGCTCGCCTTGATTCATCACCAATGAGACGCCGAGCGTGTTCAGGGCGCTGGGCCGATGGTGGTCGAGCGCAATGGCTGTGGCCATGGCCTGTGTGTGCAGATAGTGGTTAAGCCAACCGAACTGCCAGCGACCGCTCAAATGGATAGCGCTCAACAGTAAGGTCATGAGCCCAGCGAGCAGGATCGCTTCAGTCATCACACTGCCTTTTTGAGAGGCTTTCATGGGTTAACAGGCACCTGTCTGGCCATCCAAAACGGCTGAAACAAATTTGCCGTCTCTTGTTTGTGGTCGACCCTTTCCTCATAGCGATCGTAATAGGCCTGCGCAGCGGCGCTCGAGAACAAGTGCCGGCCCCAGTCTTTATGCGTTTGGATCAAGGCTTTCAAACGCAAACCGAGATGCAAGGCGCCGGCATCGAGCGTATGAAGCGGCTGCGTCACACGCACCGTGGTGAACACTTTGGATTGTTCCTTCAGCACAAAGGGCTGAGCCCGTTTGCGACTGCGCCACCGAACTTGAGAGCTCAAAGCCCAACCGTCTCCCAAGAGGTTGTTCATGCCCGTTAAAACATGACCAAGCGCGTGGCTAGAAATCACCCATCGCAAGAAAGTCTGACTCGAAAAGGTCTCAGGCATGGGGCCCATCCCCTCAATCCATTGATCATGCCAACTGCTATCGTGTTGACGCACGGCTTGGCTCACGTTCGCCCAACCCATGGGGTACTCGCGCCAATAGCACAAGTCCCAACGCACACCGAGCACCTTATGAAAGGACAAAGTGTCGGTGGCTTGCCACACGCCATCGGTTGACAACTCAGTGTTGCCTCGACGTCTGAGTTGAGGAAACATCAATGGGCAACGCGGATTGATCCAGAAATAGTTCGATGCCGTCTGACGTCGTGATTGCAAGTATTGGTGTTTTTTCATGACGCGATCGAACCAGCGTCGCCAAAGGTCGGGCGTCTGATCTTTGATCACCAGCGCCAAGGGGCCTAGGGGATTGGTCACCTCGATTTCTAACGGTAAGTTACCCCCTGGTTGCGAACGGAGATTTCGATTAAGAACGTCACGGACCAATATCTGAACGGTCGATTCAACGTCAGCAATCAAGGCCTGGCGCGCATTGCCAATTTGATTGTGTATTGTTTTGTCGTGGTTTTGAAACGCCTTGTGCAGTGCTTCTATACCCGCTTGGCTTTGTCCGGCTGGACCTAGTTTCGAGGCGGCATATGCTGCCGCATGCTGCGGCCCAAAAATCATCCCTATGAGATACGCCGGGGGATTGCCACGACTGACGCGCCGACTCATTTCAAGACGCATTTTTTCTGCTGATGCGATGGTCAGTAGATGAGCCATGGCAACGCGATGCGCCATCATGGTTCGATTCAAGAAGGCATGCGCGTTCAAACGTCGCGCTTGCAACTGAGCGGCTGATAGGGCAGCAGCTGCGGTGGCTTGATCGAGGGACTGTTGTGCCATGAATAATTGCGATAACGATGCCCGTTCGCGCCAAGCCAGTGCAGCCACCCCTAAAAGGGCAAGACCTAAAACCAAGGCCGCGCCACGCTGGCGAGCGCGTTGGTGCAGGATCACCGGGAGGAAGCCCCATAGTTTTTAAGGGATTTATTTTTTAGTTGCGAGGATGCTTCCTTGGCAGCCTTACCGGCGTTTGAACGTGCGGTGCTGCTGCTCTCTCCCGCCAATTCGTTGGCAATCGCTGCCGTTTGAGCGCGGATAACCCGTCCAAACGATTGATAAACGGCGATTGCTGCCACAGCCACCAAAGCGACGATGATGATGTATTCGGTCATGCCCTGACCGCGTTGACGTGATCGAGGAATTTGAGTGGCATGTCCAGATTTAGAAACGCGATCTGGCAAGGTGGGCGTCAGTGGACGAGGTGATGCGAGGCGGTCTGGCACGAAGAACTCCGGAACGAGGTAGGTAGAAAGGGAGCAGCAGTGTGCACCGCTGGCTTTACCTAATCAATACGGAGTTAACGCAGTGCAGTGTGGCAATGCAATGCAGTGCGGCAATGCAGTGCGGCAGTGCAGTGATTCAGTGCAAATCATTAGAGCAGTGGTGGATATTAGGCCTCGACGAGGACCAATTCACAAGTGACTAAAACAGGATTACGACCCTGTGCGAGTCTGCCTTCTGTGACCACACCGGTGTAGTCAATTAAAGAAATATCGAGCGTGGTTTGTTGTTTATCTAAGTCGATATACCCCGATTTCACCAACAACTCGGTGACGAACGGCTCGACAGTTCGCCCATCCTCAAATGCAGCACCCACCACGCTACCGACCCCACCCAACACTTTGGCTTTAGATAAGTCATGCTGTGCACAGGCGGCTAATAGCGCCTCACCAAAATCAATGTTTGGTGCCACTCTAACGAGATAACCATTAACCATTTCTACGTTCGGCAAATCACTCGGGGGGTCGGTCATGTCGAGCGCAGTCCAACGGGTCACCCTTGGTTTGAAGAGTGAGAAATGCGTGTGTTCATCGGGGCATGTCTCGAAGGTGGCGTCTAAAAGCAGCGTCAATTCAATTGGTAAATCATCCTCAAGCACCGTCTGATCGGGCAACCAATGGCCGCAATGCAACACTTCTTTGTTATCAAGCCAACGGGCGTGACAATGCAGCCAAGGCTGTTGGTCTTTGAGGCCAATCGTTACCGCACCATCAGTCACTCGTAATGGTGCGCAAGCGGTGTGGACCTCACTGTAATAAACCGCGTACGCTGGGTCGCTTGACAAAGCCGGTAGCACGTACTTGGCTGGAAACACCACGCCCTGCCCCAAACGCGCCACTGCGCCTGAGACTTGATATTTGCGCAGTAAAGCTGTGAAGGCTGCTATTAAGGTTTGACCGCTATGCAATGTCTCTTTCACGGTCTGACAGCGTGACGCCAAGGTCTCTACCGCGGCTTCCGTGCACGGACCAGGGTGTTCGATGTGACGGGGTTTGATGGTCATGTTTGCGTGAATGTTCGTGGACGAATGTGAAAAGCCGTGGATTAGCTCTTGCACATCCATAGTAAAGCATAGCAACTACCGCAGGCTAATGGGAATCGTGACCGGCCCGTCGTTAATTAAGGACACCTGCATATTCGCTCCAAAGACGCCTGATGCCACAACCAAGCCGACCTGGCGTGCGCGCAGGATGAAATCCTCGTAGAGATGTTGTGCTTGTTTAGGCGGCGCAGCACCGGTGAAGCTAGGTCGATTGCCGCGACGGGTGTCAGCCGCCAGGGTGAATTGGGAAATCACCAACAACTCCCCGCAAATCTCAGATAACGACAGATTCATTTTGTTGGCTTCATCAGAAAAGATCCTCAGGGCCGAAATCTTACGCACCAGACGCTCACTTGTCTCTTCGGTGTCGTCAGGTTCGGCACACAGAAGCACCAACAAGCCCGGTCCAATTTCACCGACGATTTGTTGATCGATCCGAACGCTGGCTTCAGAGACGCGTTGGAGTAATGCTTTCATGAATCGTTTTCCGCTGAAGCACGACGGGCCTTGGTGCTGCTTCGCATGGTCTTGGCTTTGAGTCTTCTTTGCACAGAGGCGCGGGTGGGTCGGGTTGCGTGGCGGATTTTGACGGGCTCTGTGGCGCGGTCAATCAATGCTTGTAAGCGACTGAGCGCTTGCTCACGGTTTTTGAGGAGGCTGCGAAATTTTTGCGACTTAATAACGATGACGCCGTCTTTGCTGATGTGGTGGTCACGCAATTGCGCTAGCTGCTCTTTGACGAGCGCGGGCAACGACGATCGATAGATGTCATAGCGCAAATGGACGGCATTGGCGACTTTATTGACGTTTTGACCACCAGGCCCTTGGGCGCGCACGGCAGAAATCTCGACGTCATCTTCAGACAAAACAAAACGGCTGGGCACATCACACCTAAATACAAATCGACGGCTCTTATGATAACTGCGATCTGTCGAAGCTTATAGCGCCTGTAAAGGAGGCGACAGGCCAACGGCCTGTCAGGGACCGGGCGCTTCATACTTGAAGCGCCCGGCATACAAGCGGTTTGGCAAATTACTTCGGTGCTTTGACGAAGCGCAAATAGGGCAACTTGATATCTAGCTCACCAAACTTCTCTTTGGCGGCCTCATCGGTCATACTCAAGGCCACAATCACGTCTTGCCCGGGCTGCCAGTTTGCTGGCGTGGCGATCGGCACCCCGTCGGTGGCTTGCACCGCATCAAGCGCTCTCATGATCTCCGCAAAGTTACGCCCCACAGACATGGGATAAGACATCGTCAAACGGATTTTCTTGTCAGGCCCAATAATGAAAACCGTGCGGACCGTCGCGCTGTGAGCCGGTGTGCGGCCATCAGGCAAGTAAGCATCCGCTGGCAACATGTCGTAGCGCTTGGAGACCTCTAATGACTGATCATCAATGATAGGAAAGTTAGCCGGTGCGCCACCCACCGATTCAATGTCATGCATCCACTTGCGGTGTTCTTCCACGCTATCAACCGATACACCCAGGACCTTTGTGTTGCGTTTTTCAAATTCAGGTACCAATTGAGCCACAGCGCCAAACTCCGTGGTGCAAACTGGCGTGAAGTCCTTTGGATGAGAAAACAAGATGGCGTAGCTGTCGCCAATCCAATTGTGTAGAGTGATTTCACCCGCGGTAGAGTCAGCCGTGAAATCAGGGGCTGTATCGTTGATTCGAATGGACATGTGTCGTGCTCCTTTGTCGTGTTAGCTCAACCAGAGTATCACTGCTGGTCAGGCGCTGGTATGACATAGATCAGTCGATTCGATCACATTTCGTCATACAGAACGACTCAAAAGTTATTTGGCAAACACACCATGGCGCTTAAGGTTTGGTATCGATTGGCAGTATGCTGAGCCCATGAAATGGAATCGAATTGCCATCGTACGTATTGGTTTTTGGGGGGCTAGTGGTTTGGTACTACTCCTGTCGCTACTGCCTACGGAGCAGTTACCGCCAATAACCCTTGATATTTGGGATAAAGCACAACATGCATTGGGCTTTCTATTCTTGGGCGTGTTGGGGTTTTGGTCCTATGCCCATAGGCACATGCGTGTACTACTCGGACTACTGATTTTTGGCGCTGCGATCGAATTGATGCAGTCGGTCACCGGCTGGCGCCATGGTGATTGGCTTGATTGGTTGGCAGATGCCTTGGGCGTGGTGGTTGCTTATTTTTTGTTCTATGAGCTGTCGCTAAAGAACGCCAGCCAGCCTCTTTAGCCTTAAAACGCGGCAACCCTTAGATTTATGTGGCTGGTGCCTAGCGCAAAATTACTTCAGGCGACTTCATGGTATTTGATGCCACGTCACTTTTAAGCGTCTAATCCAGTCCAGAGCTGGCCTAAGAAAACCGCTCGCTAACACAAGCGAAGCGCAAACAAACCACTAGCAAAGCACTAACAAAGCACTAGCAAAGCGCTACACAGCGGGAAATGAGCCAAGCAATACTATTCGCTTTTGGACTCAGCTTCTTCTTCCTTGCGTTTTTGCTCGCTTTTCTCGCCCATTCTTGTGAATTCTTTGACGGTATAGACCAAACCGATCACAAGCATGGAGAAAATAAAAATCGCGGGATAAAGCAAAAAATCTGGGCTCATCTTCGCTGTCCCATCAAAGCACAGAGCTTGAAGTAGATACCAAAAGTGAAGATGGAAGGAATCCAAATTGCCGTGAAAATCGCCTGCTCTTGGTCTCTAACAACGAACCACAAGAATGCAGAAACGATAAACGAAAGCATCACAGCGATGATAATAAAATAGTCTGAGCGTTGAAACATGCTCTTCTCCTTAAGTGCGTTATTTACTCATGTAGTCAGTAATACCGTAACCAATTGCGCTGAATAAGCAACCGGCAATAGCAACCGTACCAATGATCCGGACACCGGACGAAAGTCCAAATGCAAAGACATCCATATTGTATAAGCCCAACATTCCTAACACTAACCCTAGGCACCCGATCACCACAAAGGTGTTGCCAACCAACGTCAAGATTCGGGACAATCGTTTCAGGGTGCCGTGCGCCTTGGGCGTCTTAGGGTTCGCGTTGAGTTTCAATTCAAAAAGATCCATCATTATCTACACATTTGATCGAGTGCTGGGCACATCGACTGGTTGACCCGCGCATAACCAAAAATTTGATTGTGATGGTACACGTTTTCGCGCTCATTGGTGTCAGATACAGGCTGTTTATGAGGTTATTGAGTGCCTCTAGAGATGTTCTTTTGAGGCACTCTTTTGTGGACTAAGAATGAATTGATTCAGGCTTTTACAGCTCCAACGGACTTTACTTTGCCACGCATCTAAGATGGCGCTGAGCTTACTTAGCTTATGAAGCGTCCACCACCCTCGCTCCAGAAGCCAATCACAGGCACATAAAAGACCCCCGTCAAGATCGGCGACGCAAAGGGGTATGCTTTTAAAGCGATGCCATCATGCCCCGGATAATTTTGATGACGGCTGCTGGTTGCTCAGCACAAGGAATGTGGCCAGCGTCTTTGACTATCTCAAATTTTGCACCAGGGATCATGTCGGCGGTGGCACGAACCACCTCTGGCGTCGTAGACCCGTCTTGATCACCAACCACACACGTTACCGGAACTTTAATGTCTGGTGCTTTGGCTCGGAAATCGGCATCACGAATAGCCAGACCCGTGCCAACAAAGCCCTCCAACGGCGTGCGGGTAAACATGGCGATAAAGCCTTGCAGGTCGGTGCTGCGATTTTGATGGAAAGCAGGCGAAAACCAGCGCTGCATATTGCCCTCAACAAGGGCTTGCAAGCCCCCTTCGCGGGCGGTCGCGATGCGACTATCCCACATCTCGGCATTGCCAATTTTTGCCGCCGTATCGCACAGGATGAGCGCTCGTGTCAAATCGGGGCGAGCGTGATAAACGCCTTGGGCAATCAGGCCACCTACAGAAAGACCAACAATAACTGCGCCGCTCAGATCCAGATGATCCATCAAGGCAACCAAATCTTGCACGTGATCTTGGATTTTGTAAGGTGGTGTGCCCATACCAGACAGGCCATGGCCGCGCTTGTCGTAGAGCAAAATACTGAAATCATGCGACAGATCATCGACGCACTCCTGCCAAATGCGGAAATCAGTAGCCAACGAGTTGGAAAAAACGATCAGTGGCTTGCCCGACCCTGCACCAATATGGCTGTAATGGATTGAAGTTCCGTTGACGGCTGCAAATTTCATGATGGCCTCTTTTTTTGGATAGTGTGTATGGACTGTAGTGGCGATTAAACGATACCCACGGGTTTTAGTTACAGCATAAGCATACCTTTAAGCATGCCTCTAGAGACAGCCGTTGCTTCGTTCTTTTTTTTGCAAACGCTAACCTTTTAAGAGAGCCAAGTTTTTTCAATACCAAATACTGTGAGCGTCAAATGCCAAATCGAATTTAATCTTGGGCTCGTCAACGTCTGAGCGCGACTCGATTAACCGCGGGTGACGTCTGAACCAACCATATCTAAATCAGCGATGAAATCATCAGGTGCCATACGAATCGGTGAACCGTTTCAAAACAAGGCGTTGTCCGCTTTAAACGGTATAAGGTGGACCCTGTCGTCAAGACAGAATCTGTACGAGTTTAAGCTTCGTCCATTTCTTCCATCGCAGCGGAACAGCGCTGCCCTGGTTGCCCTTGGGTTGAATCCCCCGTGGAGCGTAGCGAAACGGGGGATTCAACCCGCGCGTCGCTGAAGTAATCCGGAATACTGGCACCTCCACCCTTACCAGTGGCGTAGACATTATCAGGCTTTTTGTTGCCCAACCCTTGATGGGGTCGCTCCCTGTTGTAGAAGGCAAAGTATTGAGCCAGTCCGACTGTGAGCTCTGCCATGTTGCTGTAGCCCTTCAGGTAGATGTCCTCATACTTCACGTTGCGCCAAAGCCTCTCTACGAAGATGTTATCCAACGCTCGGCCACGCCCGTCCATGCTGATTTTGATGTCTTCGCGCTTTAGGACGTCCGTGAACGCGGTGCTCGTGAACTGCGAGCCTTGATCACTGTTGAAGACCTCTGGCTTGCCATACGTGGCCAGTGCGTCTTCAAGGCAGTCGACACAGAACGTGGTGTCCATGCTGTTACTGAGACGCCAGGACAGTACCTTGCGGGAGTACCAGTCGATGATGGCCACCAAGTAAGCGAACCCACGTTCTAGCCGAATGTACGTGATGTCAGTACTCCAGACTTGGTTTAGCCTGGTGACCTTTACGCCGCGCAGCAGATAGGGATAAACCTTGTGCTGTGGGTGCTTTTTACTGGTATTAGGCCCCGGCGCCATGCCAGCTAAGCTCATGGTGGCCATCAGGCGCTGCACCCGCTTGCGGTTGACCGTCAAGCCGCAGTCGTTCAGAAAGAGCACCATTCTGCGACTGCCGTAGAAGGGACGTCTGGTGTACTCCTCGTCAATCAGACGGCACACTTGCAAATCGTCATCGCTCGCAGGCTTGAGGGTCTGGTGGTTGTACCAGCTCGCCCGAGAAACACACGCCAGTTCGCATTGCTTAACCAGCGTCAGTTCTTGTGACGGATCAACCCAGCCCATTCTCGTATTCATACTCATAGACCTGACTTTTTTTTAAGCCAATCCAGTTCCATCTTGAGCCGACCGATCTCGCCATACAAGGCATCCTCTTTGGCGTGCTCAACTGGCTTGGGGCCCCGTTTGGTGGCAAACACACTGCCCGCGTTTTCTAGGAACTCTTTCTTCCACTGCCGAACCATCATCGGGTGCACTTCGAACTTCTGCGCAACCTCGTTGATTGTCATCACGCCACGAACGGCTTCCAAAGCAACCTTGGCCTTGAAATCGGCACTGTGAACCTTGCGTTTCTTGCTTTCTGACATGCTATTGCCCTCCAGGACAATAGCTTAAACCCGTGTCTAAAATTCGGGGTCCACTTTACGTGGCGTCGCGCGCTCAGTCTGCTACTGATCGTTGGTGCAACCAGCGTCGTGGCACAAACCACCCCTCCCGAGAACGAGCAACCCCTAACAAGCGAGGAGATATTGGCGCTTTTCGAGCGAGAGGCAAATGCCGCTTATGCCATCGCCAAAGAAACGTGTGAGCCGCTCTCAGGGCAAGAACAGAAACAATGTTTGGCCCAAGCCCGCTTGCAATACGACGCCGATCGGCGTTACGCACGCAAGCGCGCAGAGCAGGGCTATTGACAGTGGTCGACTAAGCTTAAAAGCATCTAAATGTCGATGTTTTGTACGTGCTCGACGGTGGGTGCCTGTGCAAAGTGAGGCCCAACCAAGGCGCGCCATTGCTGAAAACCATCAGACTCACGAAAGTCGACCATGTGCGCCTCGACCGTTTCCCACTCAACCATCAACTGGTATTGATCGGGCTCTTCAATGGACCGTACCAGTCTTACCCCATGGCAACCCTTGGCTGCCATAAAGTGTGGCTTGGCGAGAGTCACTTGTTTCTCAAACGTGGCCTCTTCGCCTGCTTTAATGACGAGGTGTGCAATTTCTGTCACCATATTGATTCCTTTAGGATTGATGGATACAAAAAACCGAACACCCATCATACGACAGCGTTAGGCACAGAAATACGATCTCAGCTTGGACATTAACGGCCTATTTGGTTTAACGAAAAAAATGGAAACGTTAGGATGAAAACTTCTCCGTCTCCAAAAGGTTTAAATCCATGAGCATACCGACGACCCTGAGTTTTTTTGGTGCTGCAGGCACTGTGACCGGTTCTAAAACCATGCTGAACCACCAGGGGCATCAGATCCTGGTCGATTGCGGCCTGTTTCAAGGCTATAAGAACCTTCGCCAGCTCAACTGGCTAGATCTGCCATTCGATCCCAGCCGACTCAGTGCCGTGGTGCTTACGCATGCGCACCTTGATCATTGTGGCGCCTTGCCTTTACTCATTAAACAAGGGTATCGCGGTCCGATTTACACCTCGGTTGCTTCGGCGGATGTGGCAACCGTGTTGTTGCTCGATAGTGCCAAGTTGCAACAAGAAGAGGCTGATTATGTTAATCGGCACAAGACAACCCGTCATCACCCAGCCAAACCGCTTTACACAGTCGACGATGTGGCAGACACCGTGGCGCAATTCAAAACCCTGCCGTTTGATGAATGGGAAACCTTGGTGCCAGGCATTTCCGTCAAACTGCAACGCGCCAGCCACATCTTGGGCGCGGCCAGTGTGCGTATTCACACGGGTGAGCGCGAGGTGGTGTTTTCTGGTGATTTGGGACGTGCTGAGGCCCCGATATTGGGTGCGCCTGAGCCGTTAGGACCCACTGACTATGTTGTGATGGAGTCGACCTATGGCAATCGTTTCCATTCCGACGAAGACCCTAAAGCAATACTTGCCAAAATCATCAACGACACCGTCAAAAAGGGCGGGACGATACTGATTCCAGCTTTTGCCGTTGGTCGTTCGCAAGTGCTCTTGCACGCCATCGCTGAAATGAGGGCCAAGGATCAAATCCCCAACGTCCCTGTATTTTTAGACAGCCCGATGGCGGTGAGGGTCACCAAACTCTATCAAAAGCACCACAAAGCACATCAACTGAGTGCGACTCAAATGGCAAAGGTATTTGATATCGCCACACTCGTGAGTACGGTCGAAGAGTCCAAGGCGCTGACTGCCTTGCACTACCCCCGCATCATTTTGTCGGCCAGCGGCATGGCCACTGGCGGCAGGGTGTTGCACCATTTGCGCTCGTTGGTGCAGGATCATCGCAATGCTGTCGTGTTTCCGGGGTTTCAGGCCGGTGGTACCCGTGGGGCTCGCATGGTCGCAGGCGAGCCCACCATTCGGATGTTTGGGCAAGATCTAGAGGTACGGGCAACCGTGCATTCCATCGACGGGTTTTCTGCGCATGCCGATGCCAACCAGCTGCTGGAATGGCTTGAAACAGCGGGCGGCAGCCCACGACAGGTCTTTCTTAATCACGGTGAACCAGACGCGGCAGACGCCTTGCGACAACGGATCAACCGCGAACTCCGCTTGTCATGCCAAATCCCTCTCCTGGGGCAAACCTTCACCCTAGCTTGAGAACAACCACCCATAAGCCCATGACCAAACCGCTGACATTACGCTACCGTCCCTTAGGCATAGACACCTTGCAAGAACACGTGGCGTTTTTGCACGGCAGTTGCCCTATCTGTAAGTCAGAGGGCTTGCAGGCACAAACGCGCGTGCAATTGACGCATGCGGGGCATGTGGTGAGTACCATTGTTAATGTCATTCACTCGGACTTACTCGGAAGTGGCGAGATTGGTTTGTCCTTGAGTGCTCAAGAGGATCTCGGCGTGCAAGAGGGCGACATCATTGAAGTGGTGCAAGCGCCGCCGGTTGATTCCCTGAGTCAATTGCGCTCAAAAATTTATGGCCATCGTCTTGATAAGCAAGGCTTCGTGTCTATCATTGCCGACATTGCCAATGGCCGTTACGCCAACATTCATGTGGCGGCTTTTTTAACCGCCATGGCTAGTCATCGCGCCAATTTGCAAGAGGTCATTGATTTGACTGCCTCGATGGTTGAAGTCGGTGAAAAACTCGCTTGGGGTGTGACGCCCGTGGCGGACAAACATTGTGTGGGCGGTCTACCAGGCAATCGAACGACGCCCATCGTGGTGGCCATTGCTGCTTGTGCGGGGCTCGTGATCCCTAAAACCTCATCACGTGCCATTACATCGCCAGCAGGTTCGGCCGATGTCATGGAAGTTATGACCCCGGTGACCCACGATTTGAACGCGATGCGCCATATCGTAGAAAAAGAGGGCGCTTGTTTTGTGTGGGGTGGGGCGCTCGCGCTTAGCCCTGCCGATGATTTGCTGATTAAAGTGGCCCGCCCGCTAGAAATCGACAGTGACGCCCAATTGGTGGCCTCGGTGTTATCTAAAAAAATAGCTGCTGGCGCCACCCATGTGGTGATCGACATTCCCGTGGGCCCAACCGCCAAGGTACGTAGCACCGAGCAGGCCGACCACCTCGAGCATCTCTTAACCCGGGTGGCCTTTGCCAATGGCCTCAATCTAATGGTGGTTCGTACTGACGGCACACAGCCAGTGGGTCGAGGCATTGGTCCTGCGCTTGAAGCCCGCGATATTTTACAAGTGCTGCGTAACGAGCCCGAAGCGCCACAGGATTTGCGACAACGGGCCATCGATCTGAGCAGCGCTTTGGTGGAGCTCTGTGGCAAGGTGCTTCCAGGGCAAGGTCAAGCGTTTGCCGATGAAGCCATTACGTCAGGGCGTGCTTGGCGCAAATTTCAGTCCATTTGCCAAGCCCAAGGTGGGTTTACCGAACCATCAAGCGCCAAACTCAAACACACGATACGCACCACACAAGCCGGTGTCGTTAAGTCGATTGATAACCGCCGGCTTTCTAGAATTGCCAAACTTGCAGGGGCGCCACAGGCGCAAACCGCGGGTATCGATTTGTTGGTGCGTTTGGGTGATCGAGTGCAATCAGGCGATCCATTATTTGTTCTTCACACGCAAGCTCAAGGGGAGCTGGATTACACCTTGACGTATCTGGATGGCCATCCGCCGATATTGGTGGTGCCGGCACGGGGCTAGTGCCCTGAGCCTATCCTGTAAACGTATAATGTATATTATGTAAAGTAACTGATGGATGGTTGTACGGCTAGTTATCGCTTCTGCAAGGACACTTCCCGCTGCGCTTGCAATACATCCTCTGGCCATTGGGTTTTGATGTACGCAAAAATGCTTTCAATCTCAGCATCTGACAACACGGCTCCAAACGCTGGCATGTTGCTCTCATAACCAATTGGTGCGGTCACACCCGGCACAAAACCATCTCTGACCATGCTGACCAACTGCGCGTCGGCATGATGCCAGGTGTGGCCACTGACATCGTGTGGCGGCGCGGGCAATCGGCCGTTGACCATGCGTTGCCGCCAATTGGGCTCACCCTGCAGCTGCGCACCATGACAACTGGCGCAATACATGGCATAACGTTGTTTGCCTTGAACCAAGGTGGCGCCAGTCGCCGGCACAATGAAAAACGGCTCACCAGCCACCCGCGGATGATTGTCCGAGGCTTCGGTCGAATGTGGCTGGCGCGCAAACCAAAGCGCCACCACGACCGCGACTAGCACGGCCAATATAAGGAGGGTTATTAAGCGGCGTCGATTGATAGAAAATGGCATGTGTCTTAGGTCGAGAATCGTCCGCGGAGTTCCCGCACCCCGCGCGCCAACACCCGAGCCTCTAGACCGACGGCAACAAACTTCGCACCCAAAGACAGATAATGCTTGGCCAAAGTCTCGTCCGGTGTCAGGATGCCGGGCGCTTTGCCGTGTTTCAAAATGGTCGCTATCCCCTGCTCTATCACGGCCTGAACCGTTGGATGAGCCGGGTTACCGAGGTGGCCGTAAGCCGCCGCGAGATCTGCGGGGCCCAAGAAAACACCATCAATGCCTGGTACGGCGCAAATCTCATCCAAATGACTGATGGCGGTTTTGGTTTCGGCTTGCACCAGCAAACAAACTTCATCATTAGCCACGCTTGGATAGTCGGTGCGTAAATCCCAGCGCGACACACGTGCGGTGCCGTAGCCCACCCCTCTAAAACCATGGGGTGGATAGCGCGTGGCCCGCACCAGCTCAGCGGCTTGTGTCGCGTCATCCACCATGGGAATCAAGAGCGTTTGCACCCCCACATCAAGTAATTGCTTGATCAGCACAGGGTCACCAATCACCGGTCGCGCGATCGGATGGCTGTGTGGATAGCCGCCAATCGCTTGCAATTGCGAAAGCACGGTTTGGATGTCGCTTGGCGTGTGTTCGCCGTCCAAAAGCAGCCAATCAAAATCCGCGGTGGCACAGATTTCTGCGGTGAAAGCGCTCGGGATCGAGAGCCACAAACCAATTTGTGGCTCTCCAGCCAATAAGCGCGTTTTAAACGCGTTACCGGTAGGTGTCATTAAGCACTCAAAAGCAGCGATTTAACCGCATCACCAATTTCGTTGGTTTGCGCTTGGCCACCCAGATCAGCTGTGCGCGGCCCATCGGCGAGTACGGTTTCAATCGCCTTGAGAACGGCATCATGTGCCTGCAAATAACGTGTTTGTTCTGGACCCTCTAAGCCGCGGCCCAAATAATCAAGCATCAAGGCACCCGACCAGATCATGGCAATCGGATTGGCTATGTTTTTGCCGTAAATATCTGGTGCTGAGCCGTGAACAGGCTCAAACAAAGAGGGGAATAAACGATCCGGGTTTAGGTTCGCCGATGGTGCTAGGCCAATGGTGCCGGTACAGGCGGGACCGAGATCAGACAAAATATCGCCGAACAAATTCGACGCCACCACAACGTCAAAGCGGTCTGGTTGCAATACAAATCGCGCCGACAAAATGTCGATGTGCTGCTTATCGGTGGTGATATCAGGATATTGCTTGCCCATTTCAGCCGCACGACCATCCCAATAAGGCATGCTGATGGCAATACCATTTGATTTGGTGGCGATGGTCAAGTGTTTACGTTCGCGCTGGGAAGCCAGTTCAAACGCATACTTCAAGACGCGGTCTGTGCCAATCCGACTAAAGACCGATTCTTGGATAACAATCTCACGGTCGGTGCCGGCAAACATCGTGCCGCCTAGCGCGGTGTATTCGCCTTCCGTGTTTTCACGTACGACGAAGAAATCAATATCGCCGGCTTTGCGATTGGCCAATGGGCATGGCACGCCTTCAAACAAACGCACGGGTCGCAAATTGATGTATTGATCAAATTCGCGCCTAAACTTTAACAACGAACCCCACAAAGACACATGATCAGGCACCGTGTCGGGCCAACCCACTGCCCCAAAGTACAGCGCATCACAATCGCCGATGCGCTGCTTCCAATCCTGCGGCATCATGTCGCCGTGCTCGGCGTAATAGTCACACGAAGCCCAATCGTGGTGTTCAAACGATAAATTCAGGTCGAACTTTTTAGCGGCCGCCTCAAGGACTTTAAGTCCCTCTGGCATGACCTCTTTGCCAATGCCATCACCCGGCAACACAGCAATACGAAAGGGGTGGTTCATGTTTAATCTCTCCAGCGCTTGTTAAATTTTAATAAGAATAAAGGGTTCAGGAATCAGGCTTCAGGAATCAGGGTTCAGGGTTCAGGATTCAATATTATTCACTATGGTTGGTGCTGTCGTTTTGTCGTTTTGTCGTTTTGTCATTTGTCGCTCTGTCATTCGATCTTTTGGTTTGACGCTTTAGTTGCCTGACCATCGTCTTGACCTAGCAATTGTGACAAGGCCCCTGCCCGATCATAAGCCGCTTGCATGGCTTGTGTGATGGTTTGAACGAATCCTTCTTCATCCAATACGTGCAGTGCAGCGGCGGTCGTGCCGCCTTTCGAAGTCACTCGCTCGCGCAGTACCGCCAGTGGCTCATCGGACTGAGCCGCCAACTCGGTGGCACCAGAAAGGGTTGCCAAAGCCATCTGTTTGGCCTGCGATGGTGTGAGCCCGAGCTGCTCGCCACCCGCGATCAATGCTTCGATAAACCGAAAAACGTAAGCGGGTCCGCTACCTGACAACGCCGTCACGGCATCAATCATGGCGTCCGATTCGACCCATGCCACCTGACCGACTGCCGACAAAATAGCTTCCACGGTTTGCTTGTTACTCGCGGACACGCCGGTACTGGCCGCCAACCCTGTCATGCCTTTTTGTACCAGCGCGGGTGTGTTGGGCATGGCGCGCACCAGTTTTGTGAAAGGTGCCTCTGTATCGCCCAACCAACGGCCTAGCGTCGACAGATTGATGCCCGCGGCAACGCTCACGACCAACGTTGATTCGGATAGAAACGGTTTGGCCATCGCCACGACTTCAGCCAGTTGCTGTGGCTTGACTGCCAAGAGCCAGACCTCGCTGTGCGCAAGCGCGCCGTCACATGACTGACTGACCGACAACCCTCTGGCTTGCCAACGCTCGGTGGTTGGCACGTGCTGATCCACCACGTGCATGTCAGCCGGCACAACCCCTTGTTTCAGGAGCCCCTCAATGATGGCGCCGGCCATGTTGCCGCCGCCAATGAAAGCCATCTTGATGCGATGATCAACAATCGTCATAGATATTCCGAGAGCACAACTTGAAAAAAAATAACCACCCACAAAAACCTAAGCCTATGGCTTGACGGTTCATGGCCTCAGTATTCATGGCCTAACTGTCAACAACCTGTCTGAAGCTTCGTTTATACGCCAAGGAGATACTGCACCACAAGCCCGCCGAACACCGCCGCGCCAAACCAATTGTTGTGTCTAAAAGCACGAAAACAGGCCGCTCGATCACGATCTTTGATCCAGACAAGGTGTTGCAGCGCGATCAAACCAGCGGTTGCCAAACCGATAAAGTAAGGCCATTGCCAAGACATCAATATACCCACCAAGGCCAACAAAGCGAGACTGGCGGCGTAGCAGATACCAATCGCTGTCACGTCAAAGCGACCAAAAGTAATAGCCGCTGTTTTTAGACCCAAGCGCAAATCATCTTCTCGGTCCACCATGGCGTATTCCGTGTCGTAGGCGACTGTCCAGAACAAATTGGCTAGCAACATCAGCCAGGCCACAGCAGGTACTTGACCGGTAACCGCCGCAAACGCCATGGGCATACCAAAACCGAACGCCATGCCTAAATAGGCTTGGGGCACCCCAAAAAACCGTTTCATCAAGGGATAGGTGGCCGCAAAAAATAACGCCAAAACAGAAAGCTGAATGGTCAGCCAATTAAGCGTTAAGACCAGAGCGAAAGCACATAAAGCCAGCCCTGCCGCGATCCATAGGGCTTCAGCGGGTTTGATTTGACCGGTGGTTAGAACTCGAGCCTGCGTGCGCTCGACGAATCGATCAATGTCCCGATCAAAATAATCGTTGATCGCGCAACCGGCCGCGCGCATCAAGAACGTGCCCGCCACAAAAATCAATAAGATGCCGACCGGGGGCTGACCTTCACTGGCGGCCCATAAAGCCCAAAGCGTGGGCCACAGCAGCAGTAATGTGCCAATGGGTTTGTCAATGCGCACGAGCCGGGCATAGAGCCCGAGCCGGTGCGTTAAAGCCAGTGTGCTCATTACTGCAACAGGCTACGCAGCATCCAAGCATTTTTCTCATGCACATCCAAGCGCTGAGTCAGCAAGTCGGCGGTGGGTTGATCATTGGCAGTGTCAGCGCGTTTGAAAGCGGCGCGTGCGGTTTGAGCCACTGACTCGTTGCCAGAGACCAAGAGGCGAATCATTTCATCCGCGTCAGGCACCGTTTTAGGTTCTTTGATTGACGACAGTTTGGCGTACTGGGTGTAAGTGCCCGGTGCATAGTGTCCAAGGGCACGGATTCGCTCAGCGATTTGATCTAACGCGGTCCATTCCTCCGTGTACTGCGTCATAAACATGGTGTGCAAGGTGTTGAACATGGGACCGGTGACGTTCCAATGGAAATTGTGCGTCATGAGATAGAGCGTGTAGGAGTCCGCGAGCATTTTTGAAAGCTCATCGGCAACAGCGGCCCTGTCCTTTGTGGAAATGCCGATGTTAATGGGGGGTGCTTTTAAAGCGGCTGTTGAGGCAATTTTTGTCATGAGAGAATCCTGTTAAAGAAAGGCTTGTCGTTGGCACTGTATAAACAAAAAAATGTGTCAACAAAGCACATAAATCACTGTTTCAGGATACCACCTAGGCGCGACTGGCGTCGAATAAGGTGTCATCGATGGGTAGCCTGTTGGTGCCTGGCAAATCGGTTTGCTGAATGGTTTGCGCCAAAGCTTGAACGGCAGCGGCACGTGGAAAGCTTTTTCGCCAAACGAGCACCACCCGACGGTCTGGCACGGGCGCTTTGAACGGCACATATTTCAGTAGGGCCGATTCGGGGTTTTCATTGCCCATCAGTGATGTCACGGGCATCACGGTCAAGCCAATGCCTGCGGCCACCATGTGACGAATGGTCTCAAGCGAGGAGCCTTCAAAGGTGCGTTGAATACCTTCTGTTTGATCAGAAAAGCGCGACAGCTCTGGACAAACACCTAGAACGTGGTCTCTAAAACAGTGTCCACTGCCTAGCAGCAACATGGTTTGTCGTTTCAAGTCCTCGGCAGCGATATTCTCACGCTCAGCCCACGGGTGGGCAGCTGGCATCGCCACCATAAAGGGTTCGTCATAAAGCGGCATGGCCACAAGGCCCGTGTCTGGCAGCGGTAGCGCCAAGATGGCGCAGTCGATTTCGCCGTTGCGCAGCAAGTCGATCAATTTAACGGTGAAGTTTTCTTGCAAAATAAGGGGCATCTGCGGGGTGCGCTTGACTTGAACGGGAATCAAACGGGGCAATAGGTAGGGCCCGATGGTGTGAATCACGCCCACACGCAGGGGACCCGCCAATGGATCATGGCCCATGCGCGCGATCTGCTTCATGGCAGCACTTTCTTGCAGCACTTTATGGGCTTGGGCGATCAGTCGTTCGCCGATCGGCGTGACGCCGATCTCCGAACCTCCGCGCTCAAAGACGGTTACACCGAGTTCGTCCTCGAGTTTACGTATGGCCACCGACAAAGTCGGCTGACTCACAAAGCAGGTTTCGGCGGCTCGGCCAAAGTGTCTTTCTCGTGCCACGGCAACGATATACTTTAATTCGGTCAGAGTCATATTCGCATTTCCTTATGCTTATAACAAAGGCTCAGCAGCCAATTTTAAGCAATGATTTTCGGTTTCGTTCATTGGTTCTTTTCTTTCTTTGCCATTGCCTGCTAGCCGTTTAAATACGCTTCCCGCTCCTGCATCCAACGCGTTTTATGGCGCTGCGCAACTTCAGGGTGATGCGCCTTGAGTTCAGCGGCGAGCTGTTGGGCCCGTTCAACCCATTGGGCATCCGCCTCAAAATCAGCAAACCGCAACAAAGCCAACCCCGACTGACGAGCCCCTAAAAACTCACCGGGGCCCCTGAGTTGCAGGTCTCTTCGCGCAATTTCAAACCCATCGTCTGTTTCATACATGGCACGCAACCGCGTTTGTGCCTCAGCAGACATCGGTTTTTCATACAGGAGCAGGCAAATAGACTCGCGTGCACCGCGCCCCACCCTGCCCCTTAACTGATGCAATTGTGCCAAACCAAATCGCTCGGCATGCTCAATCACCATCAGGCTGGCATTGGGTACGTCTACGCCGACTTCGATCACCGTGGTTGCCACCAAAACCGACAGCTGCCCCGCACTGAAAGCTTGCATGACCGCCGCTTTTTCTTGTGCGCTCAGACGCCCGTGAATCAAGCCGACAGAGACGTCTGACAAGGCTTCGGTTAGTGCCACGTGCGTATCGGTCGCGGTTTGCAATTGCAACGCCTCGCTCTCCTCGACCAACGGGCAGACCCAGTAGACCTGTCCACCTTGGGCGATCGCCGCGCGTATGCCTTGAACCACCTCATCGCGGCGACTGGCACTCATCAATTTGGTTTTAACCGGCGTGCGCCCTGGCGGCTTTTGATCAATCACAGAGACATCTAAATCAGCAAAAAACGTCATTGCCAGCGTGCGCGGAATCGGGGTGGCGCTCATGGTGAGTTGGTGAGGATATATCGCGGGGGCTTCGGTCTGAACGCCCTTGTTGCCTAAGGCCAAGCGTTGTGACACCCCAAAACGGTGTTGTTCATCGACAATGGCCAAACCCAAGTCGTGGAAGGTGACACCTTGTTGAATCAAAGCCTGTGTACCCACGATCAGCTGCGCTTGACCAGAGGCGATGTCAGCCAAGCTTTGCCTTTTGATGGGTGCAGATAAGCCTGAGCTCAGCCAGGCGCAATGCAGACCCAACACCTTGGCCCAAGCACTGAATTTCAAATAATGCTGCTCAGCCAGAATCTCAGTGGGCGCCATGACGGCGGCCTGTTTGCCGTGTGCCACGGCTCGCAGTGCCGCCAACGCGGCCACGATGGTTTTGCCGCTGCCAACATCGCCTTGTAGCAAGCGATGCATCGGAAAGGGCTGTGTCATGTCACCTTGAATTTCGCCCACCACGCGTAGCTGCGCAGCGGTCAATTCAAAAGGCAGTGCGCCAAGCAACTTGCCAACGAGTGAGCGCTCTAGCGCGCTCTCGGGCAGCGGCATCGCCTCTTTTTGACGGCGAGCTTGCCGTGCATCAGAAAGGCTGAGTTGCTGCGCCAAAAGCTCATCGAACTTAACCCTGATCCAGGCCGGATGGGTGCGTGAATCCAGCGCACTGACACTGTCGCTCGGCTGTGGCCAATGCAAGACACGAATCGCTTCCTTAAAAGGCAACAAGTCAAACGTTTCACGCACCGAGTCCGGCAAGGTGTCGTCGATGTCGGTTATTTGAAAGGCACTTTCAATGCGTGCGCGGATGGCCTTTTGTGTCAGACCTTCTGTCGTCGGGTAGACCGGTGTCAGCGTATTGGGTAATGGCGCACCCGCTTTGGTGACCCTTGGATGAATCAACTCCAAGCCGTGAAACCCTGGCCGCACTTCTCCCCTCACCCGCCAACGCTTGCCAACCTGCATTTGCTGCAACTGGCTCGGATAGAAATTCAACCAGCGCAGATGGATCTCGCCACTGTCGTCTTTTAGCGTAGCGGTCAGGTATTTGCGTGGCCGGTAAGTGACATCGGCCTGTGTCACCACGCCCTCGGCGTTGATAGACATGTAAGGACGTGCCTGGCTGAGCGGTTGCAGGCAGGTCTCGTCCTCGTAGCGCAACGGAAAATGTAACAAAAAATCAGTCGGTGTGATCAGACCGAGTTTTTCGTAAGGCGTCGAAACCTGCCCTGACTTGGGCGGTTTCTTAGAGGGCGAGGATGGCTTCGACTTCAAACGCAGCGCCTTTGGGCAAACCACTGACTTGGACCGTCGAACGGGCAGGAAACGGTTCAGGGATGACACTTGCCATCATTTCATTGACTTTAGAAAAATTATTTAAATCAGTAAGATATAGAGTTAACTTAACAATATCATTTAAGTTCGCATCGGATGTCTTAATCACCGCAACCATGTTCTCGAAGGCCTGTTTCACTTGCGCCTCAAACGAACTCTCTACCAATTCGCCGGTTTCGGGTGATAAACCGATTTGGCCTGATAGGAAGACGGTTCGCGTGGCAGTGGTACTGACAGCTTGCGAATAGGGTCCGACAGCGGCTGGCGCCGCTGTGGTGTGAATGATTTGTTTGGTCATGGGTCACTCCGGTAAGTGTGTTGCTGATCTGGGGGTTGTTGCTATTAATAATATGATTTTAATAGATAAACGTTATTTGCGTAAATGATAGGGCTGGATTTGTCCTGCTTAAGCACTAGCAAAAGGCGTGAAGGAGCTAAGTGGGTGTGAAGTGACATTTTGAATTGTGATTGCAAATTGACATCGCAAAGGAATGACTTGCACAGTCGTAAACTCAGTACTATAATGATAACTGTTCTCATTCGCATTGCTATTTACGTTATTTACCTTACCCTATTCCTCGGAGTCTGCGTCATGAAAAAAGTTGTGCCCTCTGTCTTGCGTAGTTTATTTGCTGTAACCGCCGTTGCGGCGACCCTGAGCCCCGCGATTGCTGCCGATGAAGTCAACCTCTACACCACCAGAGAACCACAGTTGATTCAACCATTGTTAGATAGCTTTACCAAGGAAACGGGCGTGACCGTTAACACCATCTTTGTCAAAGACGGTCTCATTGAGCGCGTCAAGGCCGAGGGCGCGCGTTCGCCGGCCGACGTGCTGATGACGGTCGATATCGGCAATTTGGTTGATCTGGTTGACCAAGGCGTGACGCAACCTATCGATTCAGCCACACTGAATAACAGCATCCCTGCCAACCTTCGCGGTGCTGACGGACAGTGGTACGCGCTGTCGTTGCGCGATCGGGTGATATATGCCGCCAAAGACCTAAACGTGGGTCCCCTGACCTACGAATCACTGTCAGACCCCAAGTGGGAAGGCAAGATTTGCATCCGCTCGGGGCAACATCCCTACAACACGGCTTTGTTTGCGGCATTGATCGCTCATAATGGCGCGGCTGAAACAGAGCAGTGGCTAACGGGTGTCAAAAATAACCTTGCTCGCCAAGCAACAGGCGGCGACCGTGATGTGGCCCGTGATATTTTGGGAGGAATTTGTGACATTGGTTTAGCCAACGCCTACTATGCCGGGCACATGAAAACAGCCGAACCAGGGAGCGATAACCGCCAATGGGGCGATGCCATCGAAGTGATTCGCCCCACGTTTGAAAAAACCGGTGGGACTTTCGTCAATATTTCGGGCGCGGCTGTGGCAAAATTTGCGCCTAACCGAGACAACGCGATCTCTTTATTGGAGTTTTTGGTGTCCGACCAAGCACAAACGCTGTACGCCAATGCCAACTTTGAGTATCCGGTCAAGGCAGGTGTAGCGACCAACGCCGTGGTTGAAAGTTTTGGGGAATTCAAGATCGATCCCATGCCCGTGGCTGAAGTGGCGACCTACCGCAAACAAGCCAGCGAAATGGTTGATACAGTCGGTTTCAACAATTGAGTGTTGTGCCAGGATCGCGTTTTTAACTTATTGGAGAGGATCGTTTGTTAAGTAGCGCTCAGTTGCACCGGCGCTTTGAAACGGGGGTGGCCTGGACGGGCAGCACAGGATTGGTCGTGCTGTTGGTCTTGGCACCCCTTTTGTCGTTGGTTCTCTATGCGTTTGACGGCAGTTTTGCGCATTGGACGCATCTGCTAGACAACGTGATTCCCAGAGCCACCGTCAATACCTTGGCATTACTGGCCGGCGTTGGCGTATTAGTCACCTGTATCGGCACGGGCGCGGCCTGGCTGGTAAGCGCCCACGACTTTCCTACTCGTCGCTGGCTGGGTTGGGCGTTGTTGCTCCCCTTGGCGGTGCCGACCTACATCATTGCCTTTGCGTATATGGATCTATGGCATCCCATCGGACCGATCCAAACACTGATGCGCGATGTGTTGGGGATTGCCTCCCCACGTGATCTCAGACTGCCCGACGTGCGCTCATTAGCGGGCGCTATTTTTCTACTAGGCTTCGTGTTGTACCCCTACGTCTACTTAAGCACCCGATTTATGTTCATCACGCAAGCCGCTGGCATGATCGAAGCGGCTCGAATCCTTGGCGCTTCACCTTATAGCGTGGTCACGCGCGTCGCCTTGCCTTTGGCGCGTCCCGCGATCGCGGTAGGCGTGAGTCTGGCATTGCTAGAGACCCTCAATGACATCGGTGCATCTGAGTTCTTGGGGGTACAGACCTTGACGGTGGCGGTCTACACCACGTGGATCACGCGCAGCGATTTGGCGGGTGCCGCACAGATTGCCTTGTCAATGCTGGTGATCGTGGTCTTCTTGATTCAGCTTGAAAAGCGCGCCCGAAGACGCCAGCGCTACGCGACCGTGCAGCGCATGCGACCGATGGCGCGCACACCGCTCAAAGGATGGCACCGAGCGATCGCGATCTTATTGGGTTGGATACCTGTGTTGATCGGTTTTATCGCACCTGCCCTCTATTTAGTGAGCGAGGCGTTTAAGCGCTTAGATACCGTGGGGGCTGTCTCCCTACCCTTGTTGCAAGCGGGTTTGAACACGGTCGGCATTGCCGCGGTGGCCACGGTATTGACGCTTGCAATCGGTTTGATGGTGGCTTGGTCGGCTCGCCGGATTCGAGAGAGCGCAAGCACAGTGACCCCTGCCCAGATTGGCGCCAGAGCCGCGAGTTTGGGCTATGCCGTGCCTGGCACCGTCTTGGCGATTGGCTTATTGGCCCCCTTGCTGTTGGTGGACCAATTCCTAGATACGACCCTCAGTTGGTTGGGTTTCTCAGTGGGTGGCTTATTACTCATGGGTACAAGTGCGGGTTTGCTCATCGCTTATGTGATTAGATTTTTAGCCATTTCGATCGGTTCCTTTGAAGCCGGTTTGTCACGCATCCCGGCCTCTATTGAGCAAGCCTCTCGTCTGCTCGGCGAGCCCCCTACCCGGACCCTTCGGCTTATCCATTTGCCGCTATTGAGACCGGCCCTGGTCTCGGCAGCCTTGTTGATATTCGTGGATACGATGAAGGAACTGCCCGCCACGTTGTTGCTTAGACCCTTGAATTTCGATACCTTGGCGACTTGGCTGTACGCTGAAGCCTCACGTGGCACTTACGAAGAAGGTGCCATCGCGGCATTGCTGATTGTCTTAGTCGGCCTCATACCGGTTATTCTCTTGGCTCGTACACAATCAAAACCTTTGGTTCCCTCCAGACGTGCCTTATGAATGTTGAGTTTTTTTCAAGTGCAGCCGAGGCGATGCTCGCGGTTGATCGAATCACCGTTAGCTATCCGGGCGATAAAAATCAGGTGGCCGCCGTCAAGGCCGTTTCGTTTTCTCTGCAAAAAGGTGACATCGGTTGTCTGCTCGGTGCTTCTGGTTGCGGCAAGACCACGGTGCTCAGGGCCATTGCCGGTTTTGAGCCGCTACAGTCTGGATCCATTTCCCTCGGTGGGCGCATCCTATCTAGCGACAAAGCCATCGTCGCGCCCGAGAAGCGCCACGTCGGCATGATGTTCCAAGACTATGCCCTCTTTCCGCACTTGTCTGTTCAAGACAATATTGGCTTTGGGCTGCGCGCTTTAAACAAAGATCAACGGCATGAGCGTGTGCAAGCCATGCTCAAACTCGTTGGACTGAGCGACATGGGCGCGCGCTTTCCGCATGAGCTCTCGGGCGGACAACAACAGCGCGTGGCCCTTGCGCGAGCTTTGGCGCCGGAGCCTGAACTGCTGCTCTTGGATGAGCCGTTCTCAAACCTCGATGTCGATACCCGCGAACGGTTGGCTTTTGAGTTGCGTGATATCTTGAAGGATACGGGCCACACGGCTTTGTTGGTGACACATAATCACGACGAAGCGTTTGCGTTGGCTGATCAAATCGGCGTGATGTCTGAAGGCTGTTTGCAGCAGTGGGCAAGTCCCTCGGCGCTGCATGATGCCCCTGTCAACGATTTGGTGGTGGCGGTCTTGCGACGTGACACCTTGGCAGAAAAAAGACTCGCGGCGCGCATGCGCGGCAAAAGCCTTTAAGCGCTATCCATGCCTAGCTCGCGCAACTTGCGAGTGATGGTGTTTCTGCCCATCCCCAATCTCGCAGCGGCCTCTACGCGTCTACCTCGACAAACCTGAAGAGCGGCCTCCAGCATTGCTTTTTCAAATTCACGGGTCAGGTGTCCCCAGACCTCAGGCTCGGCGCGTTGCAGTCTTTCAGCCGCGTCTTGAGCCAATAATTGCGCCCAAAAAACGGGACTTGAGTTTGATGTTGGTGGCGGCGCACCCACCACGTGAGCTGTGCCACTCTCTTCGCCTAAAGGCATGGCTGAAAACGCCGGTGATGAAAACCCCGTTGGCGCAGAGGTGCTGCCGGCGGTGTTGCCAGCGGTGTTGCCAGCGGTGGCTATAGAGCCAGTGGTGGTCAAATTTTGCTGGATTTCAGGTGGCAGATCGTTGGCGTTAACCATATTGCCTGGCGCCATCACGGTTAACCAGTGACAATAGTTCTCCAGTTGACGCACATTACCGGGAAAGTCGAATTGTTGGAAGACCCGCATCGCTTCAGGCGCTAAGGTCTTCACCGCCACGCCCAGTGATTTGGCGCTGCTGTCTAAAAAATAACGAGTCAATTCAGGTACATCTTCGCGACGCTCTCTGAGGGGTGGCAAGCGCAATCGGATGACGTTCAGGCGGTGGAACAAATCTTCTCGAAACCGACCTTCCCGCACGCGCTCTTCTAACGGCTGATGGGTTGCGGCCACAATACGAACGTCGACGTGAACCGGTTGTGAACCCCCGACACGGTAAAACGTGCCATCGGATAAAACCCTTAGTAGTCTCGTTTGCAACTCGAACGGCATGTCGCCGATTTCATCAAGAAATAGTGTGCCTCCGGATGACTCTTCAAACCGACCACGCCGGTTGGCGTTGGCGCCGGTAAAGGCCCCGCGCTCATGTCCGAACAGTTCGGCCTCTAGCAGATCGCGTGGAATGGCCGCGGTGTTTAGCGCCACAAAAGGCCCTCTAGAACGTGACCCATGCTGGTGTAATGCCCGAGCCACCAATTCTTTGCCTGTGCCAGACTCACCCGTAATCAAAACAGTCACGCTTGATTGAGCCAGGCGTCCAATGGCTCGAAAGACCTCCTGCATGGCAGGCGAGCTCGACTGCGTCAACATCGCCTTGACTGATTTACCGCTGGTCGAAACCGCTGCTACAAGCGGCTCACCGGGCTTGTTTGTTTTCTGGGAGGCAGATTCCTGCAACGCCCGTGTGATCAAAGTCACGGCGTCGTTGATATCGAAGGGCTTGGGCAAGAAATCAAAGGCGCCGCCTTGAAACGCCGAAACGGTGCTGTCTAAATCGCCATAGGCCGTCATGATGATCACAGGCAATGCGGGGTGGTTTTGTTTGACTTCTTTGAGTAGCGTTAAACCGTCTTTACCAGGCATTCGTATATCGGAAATCAATGCCGCAGGTTGGGTCTCAGTCAGGGCGTGCTGCACATCGGCGGCGTTGGCAAAGCTCATGGTCTCGATGCCCGCGCGATTAAGTGCTTTTTCTAGTACCCATCGTATGCCCTGATCATCGTCTACGATCCAGACTGGTTTCATGTCAACTCCAGCGGTAACATCAATCGGAACTCCGTGTGCCCCGCACGGGAGTCGAACTCAATCAACCCTTCGTGTTGGACAAGCAAATCTTGCGCTAGGCTCAGGCCTAACCCTGTCCCGGCGTCACGACCGGTGACGAGCGGGTGAAAAATCTTGTCCTTGATGGCTGCGGGCACACCAGGCCCATTGTCGATAACCGACACAACGGCTGCAATGCGGTGCTGCCTTCGGTGCAGCATGACTTGGCGAGCAATGCGCGTGCGCACGGTGATACGGGAACCCTCTTCGGGTGGATACAGCTGCAAAATCTGAGCCGCGTTACGCACCACATTGAGCAAGGCTTGCACCAATCGGGCAGAATCAGCCAACAAATCAGGCATGGAGGCGTCATAGTCTCGCGTGAGCTCAACCTCAGGAAACTCGGCTTGCACCAAAGCGCAAACGCGCTCACACACTTCGTGAATGTTCATCATGGCCAAGTCCATCGGGCTTGCCTGAGGCCTGGCCAACCGATCGACCAAGTCTTGCAGGCGATCGGCTTCAGAAATAATCACGGACGTATATTCTTTCAAACGCTCCTCGGGAAGTTCGGCCTCGAGTAACTGTGCCGCACCACGCAATCCTCCCAAAGGATTTTTGACTTCATGGGCAAGGTTGCGAAGTAACTCATGCTGGTCGGCTATTTCTTGCGCCAAGCGTTGCGTTCGGTCAACGACCAAGCGTGACTCCAAATCAGCAACCTCAATCAAGGCTGACCACGGTTGACCAATTAGACTAACCGTGGTGACTGAAACCTCGCCAACGGCCCCTGCTCCTTTGGGTATCAAAGCAACCTGACGACAGGTATCTAACGTGCCTTCGCAAGCATGCAGAATAGATTGCGCAAGGGTGGCATCAGCCTCAAATAGCGCCACAGCCATTTGTCCTTCAATGTTTCTCAACGACTTACCCAACAAATCCTGGGCGGCCGCGTTGGCTTTAAGCACCACCCCGTCTTGGTCTAGACGCAAGACGGTGGTGGCTAATACATCAAAGGGATCACCAACATTCATACGAGTCGGGCCGGGTGGTCCGACCGCCTTTAGAGAGGGTTGATCACAGGCTGTAATACATATCGAACTCAGCAGGGTGAGTGGTCACGCGAATGCGTGTGACTTCTGCCATCTTGAGGTCGATGTAGGCATCGATCATTCCGTTGCTAAAAACACCGCCACGGGTCAAGAACTCACGATCGGCGTCCAAGGCTTCCAACGCTTGATCCAACGAATGACACACGGTTGGGATCTTTGCATCTTCCTCAGCAGCCAAGTCGTATAGATTCTTGTCAGCCGCATCGCCTGGATGGATCTTGTTTTGTACACCGTCTAAACCCGCCAACATCAGCGCCGAGAATGCCAAGTATGGGTTGGCCAGTGGATCAGGGAAGCGGGCTTCAATACGGCGACCCTTGGGGTTGCTCACGTAAGGAATCCGAATCGAGGCTGAACGATTGCGTGCAGAGTAAGCCAGCTTTACGGGAGCTTCATAATGAGGCACGAGTCGTTTGTATGAATTGGTGCCTGGGTTGGTGATCGCATTCAGGGCACGGGCGTGTTTGATGATGCCACCGATGTAAAAAATTGCGAATTCTGACAAGCCTGCGTAGCCATTACCGGCAAACAAGTTTTGGCCGTCTTTCCAGATGGACTGGTGGACGTGCATGCCAGATCCGTTGTCACCGACCACGGGTTTTGGCATAAAGGTTGCTGTCTTGCCATAGGCATGAGCAACGTTATGAACGGTGTACTTGAGGATTTGGTTCCAGTCTGCGCGACGGACCAATGTGCTGAATTTTGTACCGATTTCGGACTGACCGGCGCCCGCCACTTCGTGGTGGTGCACCTCAACAGGCACGCCCTGCTCTTCTAGCAACAAGCAGATTTCCGAGCGCATGTCTTGGAACGAGTCAACGGGTGGCACGGGGAAATAACCACCTTTGACCTTGGGACGGTGCGCCAAATTGCCGCCTTCCATGTCCAAACCGCTTGACCATGAGCCTTCGTCTGATTTGATCTTGACAAAGGAGCCGGACATATCGTCACCCCAGGTGACGCCGTCAAAAATGAAGAATTCAGGCTCAGGCCCAAAAAAGGCGGTGTCGCCGAGCCCGCTTGACTTCAAATAGGCCTCAGCCCGTTTGGCCAGTGATCGAGGGTCGCGGTCATAGCCTTTCATGTCTGAAGGCTCAACCACATCGCACGTCATGATGAGTGTTGATTCTTCACGAAAAGGATCCATCCGAGCCGAGTCTTGGTCGGGAATCAACAACATATCGGAGGCTTCGATGCCTTTCCAGCCGGCAATGGATGAGCCATCAAACGCTTGGCCAGACTCTAGTTTTTCGGCATCAAGCTGATGCGCAGGGATAGAAACATGCTGCTCTTTACCGATCGTGTCGGTGAAGCGCAAGTCGACAAATTTCACTTCGTTGTCGGCAATCAGCTTTAAAACGTCTTGGGTCGCGCTCATGATGGCTCCGGTTCATACGGTTATCAAAAATACCCCTTGATGGCAATCAGTCGATGCAATTAAGGGATTTGGTTGGTTTGAAGCAAAAGTCGTGCCAAGCGCGACTATCGTTTCGAACTAAGGTCAAGTGGGCTTGACGAGCCAGGTTACCTGGACCCGGCCGTCACCCCACCATGGTACGCACTACTTGAGTGCATTATGCACCATAAAAGTCACTATTTAGGGGCATCAGCGATTGATGAGGGCACCTCATCCAGAAAGATGCCTTGCAAGTCATTCAAGTGACGCCAACCCCATTCACTTGCACATAAACGAGTAGGGTCTAAGACCAGCAGATCGCGGCGTGAGGCCTCGGCCAACATTCGTTTGAGCACCAAACGTGAGAGGCCGGTGCGCTCCTCAAACAAAGTCACGGCGACACCGTCCTTCAAGCGCAAGGCGTTGAGCATGAATTCGAACGGCAATTCTTCACTTGTGAGTGCGCGTTCGTCGACAATTTGTGAGCCCTCACCCTTTGAGCAGGTGCTGATCCACTGTTGCGGATTGCGAGTGCGCGTTTGGCGAATAATGCGATCAGGAAAAGACAGCTTGCTGTGAGCGCCTGGGCCAATGCCGAGATAGTCACCAAAATTCCAGTAATTGAGGTTGTGCCGACAGCGCGCTCTGTCTTTGGCATAGGCTGATACCTCGTAGCGATCCCAGCCGCGTGCAATCACATCCTCGTCAATAACAGCCTCCATCGCCTCTAGGATGTCTTCCTCGGGCAAACGCGGTGGATACTTCGCAAAAACGGTTTGAGGCTCTAAAGTCAATTGATAGAGACTCAGGTGGCTCGCACCCGTTTGAGTCGCCATCGCTAGATCTGATTGCCACTGTGCAACGGTCTGGCTAGGCAGGCCATACATCAAATCCAGATTAACCCGCTCGAAGGCTTTTAGGGCCATCTCAACCGCCCGGCGTGCCTGATCGCCATCGTGATTGCGACCGAGCGTTTTTAAGTGGCCGTCATCAAAGGACTGCACGCCAACCGAAACGCGGTTGACGCCACTGGCAGCAAAGGATTTGAATTTGCGTGCTTCGGTTGTGCCAGGATTGGCCTCTAGCGTGATCTCTGCATCCGGCCACAAAGACAAACGGGCCCGCACCATGGCCAACAGTTGGTCTAGTGCGGCTTCAGACAAAAGGCTCGGGGTGCCTCCACCAATAAAAATGGTGTGGATTTGTCGACCCCAAATCAGAGGCAAGGCTTGTTCAAGGTCAGCGGTTAGCGCGGCCAAGTACGCGGCCTCTGGCAATACCGTCGGTGCTTCATGCGAATTGAAATCACAGTAAGGGCATTTGCTGACGCACCAAGGCACATGGATGTAGAGCGACAAGGGAGGCAAGGTCGTCAAAAAAGTCTGGGTCGAGGGTGACGCCGGTTTGGTGGCGTCTTGACTTTTGCTTTGGCTGTTGCTTTGGCTGTTGGCCTGAAAGCTGCCCTCGGGTGTGATGGGGATAATCCGTTGCTTGCTCGTCACGATCGCATCAACCAATCAATGAACATTGCCGCATTGCCGCGAGCAACAGTTGCGTGGCTATGGCTCGATGACTGAGCGTGTTTTTAATCTCTGGCTCGAGCTCGGCGGCGGTTTTGCCTAGGGCTGGCAACCAAAAGTGGGGGTCGTAACCAAACCCGCCCTCACCTCGTGGTTGATCGATGATCTCTCCCACCCAAAGCCCCTGAGCAACAATCGGCAAGGGATCCTCGGGTCCTCGCACCAAAACCAGAAGGGCCACATACATGGCCTCGCGATGGCTGACCCCAGAAAGTGCACGAACCAGTTGTGCATTGTTTGCTGCGTCTTGCGACAGCCCCGCGGTCGGTTCGGCATAGCGGGCGGAGCGCACACCCGGGGCCCCGCCGAGCGCGCTCACACTAAGGCCAGAATCATCAGCCAAGGCGGGCTTGCCCGTCAGCGCGCTGGCGTGGCGGGCTTTGGCTAAAGCATTTTCCAGGTAAGTCGCGTGCGGCTCCGGCGCAGGCTCCACACCCAGGGAGGCCTGATCGATGACCGTGACGCCTAGCGGCAGAAGCAAACGTTCGAATTCACGTCGTTTGCCTTGGTTACTCGAGGCCAATACCAGCTCTGTCAGCATGGGCAGTCGGACACTGTGCTGTCGTTCATCATTTGCGTTCATTTTCTGGCACGTCTTCCTGCAACAAAGTAACCAGATCGCGTGCGAAGGCCGGCAGCGCGGCCAAGTCCCTGACACAGACATGCAAACGGCGATCTGCCCACGGGTCGGACAGGCGTACCAAGCGGATATTCATGTTGGAGGCATAACGGCGTGCAGCCTGCTCGGGCACAATACCGATGCCCACGCCGGCTTCGATCATTCGACAGACGGTATCGAAGCTGCCGACTTCGATGCGGAACTTGAAGGGATGACCCAGGTTGTCAGCGGCTTGAATAAGAAACGCGTGAATGGCGCTCCACTCGGACAAGCCCACATATTCGTAAGCAATTGTCTCGCCAAACGCGACTTCTTCGCGCTCAGCCAAGGGATGGTTAGCCGCGGTGATAAGCGTTAATCGATCATTGCGGTAAGGCAAGTACTGAATGCCGTCGGCTGCTGGCTGTCCTGCCACGATCCCAATGTCGGCGGCGCCATCAACCACGGCTTTCACCACCAAGTAGCTGAGTCGTTCGCGCAAGTTAACGGTCACATCGGGGTGGGTAGACAAGTAGCGGCTTAGAACCGCTGGCATGAATTCGGTCATGGCGGTGGTGTTGGCGACCATGCGCACCTGACCCTTAATGCCCTTAGAGTACTCATGGATATCGCCGCGTAACTCTTCAATTTGTTGCAACACTTTGCGGGCGTGCCGCAAGAACGACTCACCCGAAGGCGTTAAGGTGACCCCTTGGCTATTGCGGTGAAACAAGCGGGTCCCAAAGTGCTCTTCGAGGTTTTTGACTCGATTACTTGCCGCTGGTAAAGACAAGTGTGATTTTTCCGCGCCGCGCGTTAAGCTACTTGCGTCGATATTCACGATCAATTGGAGGTCGGTAAGGTCAAAGTGACTGGCCATGATGCTCAAAAGTGCGCCGTACCAGATGATGTGTTTGCTTCAATTGTCAAAAAGCTGGACTTAACGAAACATCAATTGTCAATCGATCTGTAGTACGGCAAAGTTATATGTTGATTAAAACCCAATGATAAGGCAACAATGACTACTCACGCTGAGCAATATCAAGATATCCGGGATGGAATTCGCAGTTTGTGTGCCCAGTTTCCCGATGAATACTTCAGAAAGATCGATGAGGAGCGGGGTTATCCAGAAGCTTTTGTCAATGCACTGACCGAAGCAGGCTGGATGGCTGCGCTCATCCCACAGGAATATGGCGGCTCAGGGTTAAGCATGACTGAGGCTTCCGTCATCATGGAAGAGATCAACCGAGCGGGCGGTAATTCGGGTGCCTGCCACGGTCAGCTCTACAACATGGGTACATTGTTGCGACACGGATCGAAAGAGCAGAAAGATCTTTATCTGCCGAAGATCGCGCGGGGCGAGTTGCGCTTGCAATCAATGGGTGTCACTGAACCCACGACTGGTACAGACACCACCAAAATCAAGACCACCGCTGTTAAGCGTGGTGACAAATATGTCATCAATGGCCAGAAAGTCTGGATTTCAAGGGTACAGCACTCGGATTTGATGATTTTGTTGGCTCGCACCACGCCACTCGATCAGGTCACCAAAAAAACCGAAGGCATGTCTATTTTCTTGGTTGACCTGCACCATGCCGTCAAAAACGGCATGACGATTCGCCCGATTCTGAACATGGTCAATCACGAGACCAACGAGCTGTTTTTTGATGATTTGGAAATTCCTGTCGAGAACCTGATCGGCGAGGAAGGAAAAGGCTTTAAATACATTCTGGATGGCTTGAATGCCGAACGCGCGTTGATTGCGGCCGAGTGTATAGGTGACGGCTACTGGTTTATTGACCGCATTTCCAAGTATGTGAAGGACCGCGTTGTATTTGGTCGTCCCATCGGTCAAAATCAGGGTGTTCAATTTCCGATTGCACGTGCACACGTCAATATCGAGGCAGCGAGTTTGATGCGTTACGAGGCTTGCCGGCTCTTTGACGAAGGCCTGCCTTGCGGCGCGCAAGCGAATATGTCTAAGTTGCTTGCCGCAGATGCTTCGTGGGAAGCTGCTAATGTTTGCTTACAGTTTCACGGTGGTTACGGCTTTGCTTGCGAGTACGATGTCGAGCGTAAGTTTCGCGAAACGCGCCTTTATCAAGTGGCGCCCATTTCAACGAACTTAATTTTGTCTTATGTGGCTGAGCACATCTTAGATCTGCCCCGCTCCTTTTAAGAGGTTCACCAAAATGTCTAATGAATCATCCCATGCGCTGTTGCACCCAAGCGCGGCTATTGCCCAGTTTGCAGCGACCTTGCGCTACGAAGACTTACCTGAACATGTTGTGCGTCGGTGTGAGGACCTCTTGCTAGACACCATGGGATCGATTCTCGCGGGCTCAAGCAGCCCAGCTGTTTTGGCGATGGGTTCATTTGCCAAACAGATGGGACCCCTTGACGGGCCCTCGACAGACTTTGTGCGGCACGTGGGTACCTCGCCTTATTTTGCGGCGATGGTCAATGCGGCGTCCTGTCACGTGGTTGAACAAGACGACGTGCACAACGGAGCCGTGTTCCACCCAGCTGCCGTGGTGTTTCCCCCTGCCCTCGCGGTCGCTCAAGCCATTGGCGCCACGGGTAAGGAATTCATCACCGCTTGCGTGGTGGGTTACGAGGTCGGCATCCGGGTGGGCGAGTTTCTCGGTCGCTCTCACTACAAGATTTTTCACACCACGGCGACAGCTGGCAATTTAGCGGCAGCAACCGCGGTGGGCCGTTTGTTGAACTTGAACACCGATCAAATGCTCAATGCGATTGGTTCGGCAGGTACAACGGCAGCAGGGCTGTGGGAGTTTCTACGTGATGCGGCCGACTCTAAGCAGTTGCACACCGCCCATGCCTCAACAGCCGGCATGCAGGCAGCTTACTTAGCCCTAGAAGGGTTCACCGGCGCACAACGGATTCTGGAAGGCAAACAAGGCATGGGGGCAGGTCTGAGCCAAGACGCCGACGTCAGTAAGCTTGTGGACCGACTCGGTTCGCGCTGGGCATTGGTTGAAACGTCATTTAAGTTCCACGCCTCTTGCCGTCACACACACCCGGCGGCAGATGCCTTGCAGGCTGTCATGAAAGAGCACGGACTCCACGCCAATGACATCGAGTCTGTGGTGACACACGTGCACCAAGGAGCCATTGATGTATTGGGTCCAGTCACCGACCCACAAACAGTGCACCAGTCGAAATTCTCGATGGGCACTGTCTTGGCTTTGATTGCTTTGCGTGATTCGGCTGACCTCAAGGGGTTTGATGAGGCGCTTGGTAATGATCCGGTGACGGCGTTTCGTGATCGCGTGACCATGGCGCTCGACGAAGAAGTCGACACGGCTTATCCACAACGCTGGATTGGTAAGGTCACGGTCACCACCAAAGATGGCCGCACGCTTGAGGGTCGGGCTGATGAGCCCAAAGGTGATCCAGGTAACACATTGAGCCGCGCTGAAATTGAAGATAAAGTGATGCGCCTTGGGACCTACCGTTCGGCTGCGTCGCCAGACCAGGTCAAGGGGTTGATTCAGTACGTGTGGGCCTTACGCGATCAGACTGATTTGAAAGGTTTGCTCGCCTGATTTTGCCTAGCGGGCAACTCAGCGAGCGGGGTCACCTATTTAAATCGCTCGCTGAGTTCTCATGAAGTCCGTTCTATGGCTGTCGCGTTTGAGCCGCCATGCGGTGCAGGCTGGTGATGCCGGATTCGGCGAGATTCAATAAATCATCAAACATCGCTCGATCAAACGTGTGTCCTTCGGCGGTGGCTTGCACTTCAACCAAACGGCCACTGCCTGTGATGACGACATTGACGTCGGCATCGCAACCCGAGTCTTCCTCGTAGTCCAAATCGAGTAAGGCTTGGCCTTTGACCACCCCAACCGAGACGGCTGCGACGCTATCAAGCAAGGGGTTGGCACTGATTTCACCTCTTGCAAGCAAGCCGTCGATGGCGTCGGCGAGTGCCACCCAAGCACCGGTGATGCTCGCGCACCGGGTGCCACCATCGGCTTGTAAGACATCGCAATCGATTTGAATCGTGCGTTCACCCAAGACAGACAAATCCACCACTGCCCTGAGACTGCGGCCAATTAAGCGCTGAATCTCTTGAGTGCGTCCGGATTGCTTGCCTCTTGCGGCTTCCCGGTCTGAGCGCGTGTGGGTTGAGCGCGGCAGCATGCCGTACTCGGCTGTGACCCAGCCTCGGCCCTGCCCCTTTAAAAACGGTGGCACTTTTGCCAAGACACTGGCGTTACACAATACACGCGTCTCACCCATGGCGATCAGCACAGATCCTTCGGCATAACGCGTGAAGCCACGCGAGAAGCTGACGGGTCTGAGCGCATCAGCCGAGCGTTGATGGGCTCTTGAGCCGGTTTTAGGGGTTGATGACAAAGCAATGACTCCTACAGGTAAGTAAAGCAACAATTTAGTTAGCCAAAGTATACGCATGCCCTCTTGTGCTGTGTACAGCCGACTACAATGGCGGCGACTAACCAAAGGAAGATCATATGCGCAGCATGACAGGGTTTGGCACGGGCCAAGCAAGTGGCGAGCCCGGTGACGTGGTCGTTGAGATACGCAGCGTCAATAGCCGCTATCTTGATCTACAGTTTCGCCTGCCTGATGAGTTACGCCAGGCGGAAATGCCCATGCGTGAACAGCTGTCGCGCGCGCTGGCTCGGGGCAAGGTTGAAGTGCGCGCCAGTTACACCCGTACCCAACCCCGTTTGGATCAGCAGTTTCCTACACAAAGGCTGACAGAAATAGAGTCTGTTTATCGTCATATCCAGCGATACGTGCCGGATGTGAGCCCACCGAGTTTGATCGACATCACGCAATGGCCCGATCCAAATAAATCATTAAACGATGTTTCGCAATGGACGCCGCTCTGTTTGGCGGCGACCCAAGCCGCGATTGAGGAATTGATCGAGGTCAGAAGTCGTGAAGGGGCGCGCCTAGCCCAAATCATTGAAGCCCAAGCACAGGCCGTGCAAAGCCTGGTGTCTGCTTTGCGCGCACGCCTGCCCGAACTGCTGCGAGCGCAAAGCGAACGGGTGGCCATGCGACTCAAGGACGCTTTGACACAAGCGTTTCCTAACGGTCTCGAGCACATCAGTGGTCAAGAGATCGCCGAGCGCTTGACCACTGAGGCGAGCGTGATCGCGCTCAAGGCCGATGTCGCAGAGGAACTTGACCGTCTCGTGACCCACGTGCAAGAGCTCGAAGGATTGATAGGCCTATCAGATGCGGCACCATCCAAAGAAACAACCCAAGAAACAACCCAAGAAACAACCAAAGGGCCCAAGCCGTCCTCACTCGCCAAACAAGGACAAGGCAAGCGGCTAGATTTTCTCTTTCAGGAGATGAATCGAGAAGCCAACACCTTGGGCTCCAAGTCTGTCAACGGTGAGATGACTCAAGCCGCGATTGAGCTCAAGCTCTTGATCGAGCAAATGCGCGAGCAAATCCAGAATATCGAATGATGATTTTGTGGCTACCTTGTGTATGAAGCTGTCGCCCAAGTGAATCTGATGATTCAAAACGGGGCAAGCATACCTATCACACCCCCCCCCTTTCGAGAGGTAAGGCAATACAGCTGGGTTCGTCGCCGTTTCCTGTGAAAGCCAAACATCTGGCCACGCATTAACACAGGGTCAACTTAACGCACTGTCAGATTTAGACTTTTTCAAAGCCAGCGACAATGGAATCTACACTTTTATGCGCATAAAAGTGAAAAAAACCAGATATTGGCCAATGAGCTTCCTTGCAGGCAGGACAAAACGATGCAGCGCACTTTACTGAACGCCTTGGTGGCATGGAAGAACCAACCCAGGCGTAAGCCCTTATTGATCGAGGGCGCTAGGCAAACGGGTAAAACATTTTTGCTCAAAGAATTGTTTGGCAACACCTTTGCCAATACCCTTCGCATCGACTTTTTGGAGAATCCTGCTTACAAAGAGGCCTTCGATGGCTCCCTTTCGCCAGACAAGCTGCTGATGAACATTGAGTTGCTTACCAGCCAAGTGTTCAACCCAGAAACAGACTTATTGATCCTTGATGAGATTGGAGAGTGTGAGCGAGCCGTTACCTCACTCAAGTATTTTGCAGAAAAAGCACCTTCATATTTTGTGGCTGCCAGTGGCTCGAACGTGGGTCTATTGAACACTTTCCCTGTTGGTCAGGTTGAACAGTACAACTTACGCCCACTAACCTTTCAAGAATTTATTCACGCTTCAGCGGAGAAAGCCCTGATCAAAGCATTCGATACACAAGTTAACTCTGCGGCGGTGCATAGCAAGTTAATGGATAAGCACACGGATTATCTTTTTACCGGTGGTATGCCTGAAGCCGTTGCCGCTTGGTATCAAAACAAAGACGTCAGCATGCTGAAGCGCGTTGACAAGGTATCTAAAATTCAGACTGATTTAGTCGAAGGTTATCGCCGCGATTTTGGCAAATATGCTGGCAAGGTCGACGCCACGCTGATCGAATCTGTATTCAATGGTATTGCAGCGCAGTTATCGCTCGTTAGCGATCAGTCAGTTAAGCGCTTTAAATTCAAGAACGTCCATGAACGCAAATCTCGCTATAGCGACTTTGAAACCGCTATCCACTGGTTGAAGCGTTGCCGCCTGGCCTTGGCAAATTATCCGACTGAAGGGCAGCCGAAATTGCCGCTTGCTGCTTATAAAAAAGAGAATATGGTGAAGCTTTTTCTGTTTGATGTGGGACTGCTCAATCACATGCTGGGCAGTAGCTACAAGGAAATCAAACAACAAAGCCATGAGTACAAAGGCTATGTTGCAGAAAACTTTGTGCAACAGGAACTCACCGCCATTGGTGTTGATCCGAGCTATTCTTGGAACGATGCTCGCGCTGAAATTGAGTTTGTCCTTGCAACAGATGATGGCGATATTGTTCCGGTCGAAGTCAAAAGCGGCAAGCGTACACAGTCTAAATCACTGGTGTCTTACATAGAGAAGTGCGCACCAAGGAAAACGTTTAAGTTAACCGGTACGCGGGGCTCTACTGCCATTGAGCAAACCCACATCGTGATGCCCTTGTATTTCACCCAGTATTTGCCCTTGATGTGGTAACTGCGTATTCCGGTTGTGTGTTCCGGTTGCGTGTTCTGACTAACGTGAGCGCTTGCAACCCCCGGTTACTCGGTATATCCCTTCAAATTTGCTGCCCAATGAACAGATCCAGAAGGTGCAGTCGTCTGAGCCTCTTGAGGGCTGATATAAATTATAGAAATTAGTTTAATAAAACCTATTAAGTGATTGTTTTTAAACAATTTAATGTCTAATTTATCTTGCCTAGCAATGCTTAGATCGCGACTATGCGTGTGACAGGCTCTCAAAACCAACGCGCCTGTCTTTGAGCGCCTCATCTGTGCGTGGTTTCTCCCGCAAAAAGACGGTATTGGCGGGTACAATTTTCAAAAAGCTGATCCACCCCAAGGTTTGGCCCTCGATCACGGAGATGTCGCCACTTGTCTTTGCTAACCATACCGCTCTTTCCTCTATCAACCGCCCTATTTCCAGACAGCTTGTTGCCCTTGCGGATATTTGAGGTCCGCTATTTGCACATGATCAAGCAGTGTCGCCGCGATGGCACACCGTTTGGCGTGGTGGCGCTTAAAGAAGGGTCTGAAACACAACAGCCAGGGATAGAAGAGTCCATGCATTCCACGGGCTGCTTGGCGCACTTGATCGATGTCGAGGAAGTGCAAACGGGCCTGCTCTTTGTTCGCGCCTCTGGTGGACAGCGATTCCACATCCAAGGCAGTGAACGTGGCGCGCTTGGTCTTTGGCATGGGCAGGTAAAGCTACTAGACGAAGATATACCCACTGATATCCCGCCGGATTTACAAACCATTGCCAATCAATTGGGCGCGCTGATTGCCGACGCTCAAAAAAAGGGCGTTGAGTCTCAATTGCCAATTACCCGCCCTTACCGCCTCGATGAATGTGGCTGGGTGGCCAATCAGTGGGCCACCCTACTGGCGCTAGATGCCGAGCAAAAAAGATGTTTGCTCACTGATGCTGATCCGCTTTCGCGCCTAACGCACATCAAGCAGTTGCTGCAGTAGCCGCACTCAGGAAGCCGCACCCCGGTTCCTGCATTCCCGTCTCACTAGCTTTGGTGAAGCCCTAGGAGCCATGGCAACCCCAGGTACCTTAGTTACACTTGTATACTCACAGTCTACTTGCGCGCTTGTGCCCGACTTCGCTTTGCTCATACCCATGTAAAGACTGCTTCACCTTCCCTACTTTGGCGCTCGCATGCAATGCGCCACTGTCAATTTCTGGCAACACACACTCAGTGTCGTGTTGTGTGTTGGCTTCTGATCGATCTCATGAGTTTTTCCCTTGGGGCTACTCCCTTGGTTTGATCCTTGCCTTTTACTGCTAAAAACTGATTCAAAGGTTCCATGAAATCACTCTATTTCGAATGGTTCTCCAATGTCCGCAACGATCTGCTTGCCGGTCTGGTGGTGGCGCTCGCGCTTATTCCTGAGGCTATCGCGTTTTCTATTATTGCTGGCGTTGACCCCAAAGTGGGTCTTTATGCCTCGTTTTGTATTGCGACTGTGATTGCCTTTACGGGTGGTCGGCCCGGCATGATCTCAGCGGCGACCGCGGCCATGGCTTTGCTGATGGTGACGTTGGTTAAAGATCATGGCTTGCAGTATTTGTTAGCGGCCACGGTCTTGACCGGTGTCTTTCAAATCATTGCCGGTTGGATACGCCTAGGGCTCTTGATGCGGTTCATTTCGCGGTCGGTCATCACAGGGTTTGTGAACGCATTGGCGATTTTGATTTTTATGGCGCAACTGCCTGAACTGATCAACGTGACGTGGGTGGTCTATGCCATGACCGCCGCGGGTCTGGCGATTATCTATTTACTGCCTTATCTCACGAAGGTCGTCCCTTCCCCGCTGGTAACCATCGTGGTTCTGACGATTGTGGCGATTGCCTTAGACCTAGACATTCGCACGGTGGGTGACATGGGCGAGCTGCCAGATACTTTGCCTTTTTTCTTGATACCCGATATCCCATTGAATTTTGAGACGCTGCAAATCATCTTGCCCTACTCGCTCACCTTAATGGTGGTGGGCTTATTGGAGTCGCTCTTAACGGCCACGATTGTGGATGACTTGACCGACACCAAAAGCGACAAAAACCGTGAGTGTGTCGGCCAAGGGGTGGCTAACATCACCAGCGGTTTCATTGGTGGCATGGCCGGTTGCGCCATGATTGGGCAATCGGTGATCAACATCAAATCAGGTGGACGCGGGCGTCTGTCGACGCTGACCGCTGGCATCGTGTTGTTGATATTGGTGGTTTTTTTAGATGAGTGGGTCAGTCTGATACCGATGGCTGCGTTGGTTGCGGTGATGATCATGGTGTCTATCGGCACCTTTGATTGGCACTCCATCAAAGGCTTGCGAGATCACCCCAAAAGTTCAAGCATTGTGATGATTGCCACCGTCTTGGTGACAGTTTTGACCCATGACTTAGCCAAAGGCGTTTTGGTGGGCGTTTTGGCGTCAGGGTTCTTCTTTGCCGCCAAAGTGGGACGCATTCTAGCGGTGCGCTCGCAAGTCGAAGACTCGGGTCGCCAACGCATTTACACAGTCTCTGGACAAGTATTTTTTGCCTCGGCAGAGTCCTTTATCAATGCCTTTGACTTTCGTGAAGTGATTGAACGCGTGACGATTGACGTCAGCCGCGCCCACTTTTGGGATATCACGGCGATCACTGCCCTTGACAAGGTCATATTGAAGTTTCGCCGTGAGGGCACTGAGGCCGATGTGATTGGCTTAAACGAGGCGAGCGCCACGATGGTGGATCGGTTTGCGGTGCATGACAAACTTGATGCCGACGATAAATTTATATCGCATTGACAATAGAGGTGATGACCCATGAACACTGTTTCTTCAGCCCCCATCGTCTTGGCGTGTATTGATCAGTCCGCGTACGCCAATCATGTGACGGACTACGCCGCTTGGGCGGCAAAGCGATTAGATATCGACCTTGAACTGCTACACGTGATTGATCGCAATCCCGAGCTAGATAGCAAGCAAGATCACAGCGGCACGATCGGTGCAAACGAACAAGAAAACCTACTTAAAAAAATAGTTGATGAGGATGAGCGGCGCAGCCGATTAGCGCGTGAAACGGGTCGCGTATTCTTAAATGAATTACGCCTGCGGGCGCAAGCCCAGGGCTTGCCCAATGCGGATATGCGTCAAAGGCACGGCACACTGATCGACAGCTTGCTTGAGCAACAGGCGCAAACGCGCTTGATCGTGATGGGTCGGCGTGGTGAGTCCTCTGGCACCACCGAACGCGACATCGGGCGTCATGTGGAACGTGTCGTGCGTGCACTTGACTGCCCGATCTTGACCGTGACCGATGACTTCACCGAGCCCAAGCGTCTGATGATTGCCTACGATGCTGGACGCGCCTCGCGCAATGCATTGAACATGGTCACCACAAGCCCCGCTTTCAAGGGGGTGCATTGCAGCTTAGTGTTGGTCAAGCGCGGCGACTCCCGAGAGGCGCCAAAGCAGCTCGAGCAAGCGCTTGAAAAACTTCAGGCTGCCGGCCTTTCAGCCGACGCTCATTTGCTCGTGGGTGACTTTGAGCGCTTGATGGTTGAAAGCATCAAGACGCTCGGAGCCGATCTTTTGGTGATGGGGGCCTATACACACTCCCCCTGGTTAAATCTCATCATGGGCAGTCACACCACCGACCTGCTGCGGGCTTGCGGCATTCCGACCCTGCTGCTGCGCTAGCCGATCGCAGGATAGTAAGATTCGGGAACGCTTAGGCCCCTGTCGACTAAGCCTTTGCGCCTAAGCCTACTTTGGGCTCGAGAGATTCGATTCAAGGTTCGGTTCGAGGTTGGGCTCAATGGTGGGGCTGGTGTCATCGCTGTTGCCATCCCCATCCTCATCCCCATCATGATCAGTCTGCTTTTTCTCAAAAAAGCCCATGATCTTGGCAAAGAAGATAGGCACAATCGCCACCGCCAAGGTCGTGGAGGCAATCATGCCGCTAAAGACTGTCAAACCAATCGAGAACCGTGAATTAGCGCCTGCGCCGCTTGCCAAAAGGAGCGGCACCACCCCTAAAATAAATGAGATGGACGTCATCATGATGGCGCGGAATCGCTCTTTTGAAGCGTGTAAGGCGGCTTGTTCTAGGCTCATCCCTTCTCGACGCGCCTCCAGAGCCACCTCTACAATCAAAATGGCGTTTTTGGCTGACAGGGCAATCATGAGCACCAAACCAATTTGCACGTAGATATTGTTGGACATCCCGGTCAGTAATAAGGCGAGCACAATACCCGATAAAGCCAACGGCACCGCACTCAGCACAGCGATTGGGGCCACCCAAGATTCATATTGTCCGGCGAGAACGAGGTAGACCAAAAGGATCGATAGCGCAAAAACCAGCAGCTGGGTGTTACCTACCAACTGCTCCTGATAGGACAAGGCGGTGAAGGTATATTCCATTCCCACTGGGAGCGATGACGCCGCCAGAGTAGAGAGCGCAGCGAGCACTTCCCCGGAGCTCACGCCAGTCGCTGCCGCACCGTTCACGCCGGCTGTTGGAAATAAGTTGTATTGAGAGGTGATCGAAGGCCCCAGTGTTTCGTTAATTTGCACGAAGGACCCCATCGGTACCATGTCGCCTTGCCGACTTTTAACGTAGAGGTTTTCTATGGCGCGGATATCGGTTCGGTAGGGGCCATCGGCTTGGACGTAAACCTGATAAGTTTGACCAAACCTAAAAAACTGATTCACGTATGACGAGCCTAAGTAAGACTGCAAGACTTCGTAGGCATCCCCGATATCCACGCTCAGGGTTTCTGCCCGCGCGGGGTTGAAGGTGAGCTCGTATCGTGGAATGTCGTTGCTAAACGTGCTGAACGCCATCGCGACTTCTGGCAACTGATTGGCTTTCTCGATGAAATCGGAGGTTGCCAAGGCGAGCTTCTCATAGCTATTACTGCCGTCGGTTAGCAATAATTGCATGTTGAATCCACCCGACATCCCCAAGCCAGGAATAGGCGGTGGCAGTATCGCGCGAGCGTTTGCACTTTGAATCTCACCGAAGACCTTCATCAAGGTGAAGTAAATGGTGCGCAAGTCCTCTCCAGACCCTTTGCCGCGCTGATCCCATGGTTTTAAGATGACATACATCGCACCTGCACTTGAATCAGTCGAGTTGCTGTCAAGGGCACTGATGCCGCCAATGGTGACCACCTGCTCCACGCCGGGCACTTTTTGAATGGCTTGTCGGACCTCTAGCATGCCCGCTTTGGTGCGTTCAAGGGAAGCGGCAGCGGGTAATTCAACCGCCACGAGCAAGTAGCCTTGGTCTTCATTGGGAATAAAACCCGTGGGTACCCGAGTGAGGCCATAAATTGAAGCGCCAATAATGACCAAACCAACAATCGCGGTGGCTGTGCTGGCTTTCATCAAGCGTTCCATCAGAAAGCCGTAGCGGGTGGCCACTGCATTGAACCCGCGATCAAATCCCCGGCAAAACCAGCTCTTAGGTTTGGGCGTCTCGTCCATTTTGCGTGCTTTGATGAACTCACCCGCCTGAGCTGGACTCAGACTAATGGCGGCGATACCGCTTAGCAAGGCGGTGACGGCAATCACCAAGGCAAATTGCCGATACATCTGGCCGGTGATGCCAGAGATAAACGAAGCCGGCAAAAAAACCGCCATCAGAACCAAGGTGATGCCAATGATGGGGCCCATGAGTTCACCCATGGCTGCAATGGCTGCTTGCTTGGGCTTCATGCCGGCTTCCACTTTTTTGGCCACACCTTCGACCACCACGATGGAGTCATCAACCACAATGCCAATCACCACCACAATGGCAAACAGGGTGAGTAGATTGATTGAAAAACCTAACGCGGCCATGCCAGCAAAGGCACCAATAATGGTCACTGGAATGGTAATAGCGGGCACCAAGGTCATTCGCCAATTCTGTAGGAATATCAGAATCACCAACAACACCAAAATGCCCGCTTCAAATAGCGTGGTGTAGACCTCATCAATCGAGGCTTGGACAAACGTCGTGGTGTCAAACGGAATAGTCCATTCGATGTCGGCTGGGAAGTTTTCAGAGATGGCCTGCATTTCAGCTCGGACAGCCTCGGCCACTTGCAGGGCATTGGCTGCGGGCAACTGGAATATGGCAATGCCACCGGCTGGTTTGTCACCTAGTTCAAAAAACTGGTTGTAGTTTTGACTACCGAGTTCTAGTCGAGCCACATCTTTCAGACGCGTGATGGCGCCCTCTTGATCGGCGCGCAGGACAATTTCGCCAAACTGCTCGGGCGTATCCATGGCACTCGCCACATTGACCGTGAACTGAAAGGCCTGGCCCGCGGGTATAGGTGGCGCACCGATTTGTCCGGCCGACAACAACACGTTTTGTTTGTTGATCTTGGACATCACCTCACTCGGTGTTAGCGAGCGTTCACGCATCAAGGCGGGGTCTAACCAGACCCGCATGCTGTAATTGCCCACACCAAACACGTTGGCTGCCGCCACGCCAGGAATACGCGCTAGGCGGTTTTGCATCTGTAAATTGGCAAAGTTACTTAAGAACAAAGCATCGCGGCTGTTGTCCTTAGAGGTCACCGTCACGAATTGCAGAATCGCTGTCGATTGTGTTTTGGTGGTGACGCCCTGCTTCTGTACCGACTGGGGCAACATGGGTATTGCAATGGCCACCCGGTTTTGCACGTTCACTTGTGCGGCATTGGGATCCGTGCCCACGGCAAACGTAACGGTCAAAGCATAGGTGCCAGCATCGGTCGAGTAAGACTGCATGTAGAGCATGTCTTGCACGCCGTTGACTTGCGACTCGATATTGCTGCCAACCAGCTCTTGAATCAGCTTGGCGTTCGCGCCTGGCCAACTGGTGTTCACCTGGATGGTGGGTGGCGTCATCGCTGGGTACTGCGCAACCGGCAGGCCAAAAATCGAGACCGCACCTAGCAGCACGATTATGATGCCGATGACGTTACTCAGGATCGGGCGTTCGATGAAGGTTTTAGAGAGCATGTGGACATTCCGTGCGGGTGGCTGTCAAGCCATGAAGCACCCGTGGGTTAATTGGCTGTGTGGCCATTTCAGTTAGACGCCGATCCTTTGTCCGGTGAGCCCGGCGAAGCCGTCGACTCAATCGTGCCCTTTTCTGAGCGAACCGTTTGACCGACGCTCAGGCTCACAAAGCCATTGATGATGACCTGGTCATCGGCTTTCAACCCTTGGGTTACCTCAGTCAAGGAGCCATAGCGCTGCGCTGTGGCAATGTTTTGACGCTCAACCTTGTCATCCTTACCCAGTACGAAGACGTAACTGCCTTGTTGATCGCGTGACACCACCGCCGAGGGCACCAGCACGCTGTCACGCTTAGAACCGTAATAGATCATGACGGTGGCGTAAATGCCTGGCACGATGCTGCGCTGCGCGTTGTCAAATCGCCCTCTTAACTGCAAGGTGCCTGTGCTCGTACTCAACTCGCTGGCCGCGTAGTCCAGGACGCCCACATGTGGGAAGCCGTCATCGCCTTGCAAGGCAGCATACACGGGCAACTTGTCGACCGCTTGGCCCGTGGCGACTTCACCCGCTGCCCGCATGGTCCGCATGTAGGTCAACAGCGACATTTCATTCATTGAAAAATAAATGTAGACCGGATCAATTTGCCGAATCTCGGCAAGCTTGATGGCGCCAGCCCCAACGCCCAAGTAATTGCCAACATCGATTAAATGGCGGCCCATGACCCCGTCAAACGGCGCTTTGATTTCGGTATAGCTCAAGTTCAGCTTGGCCAAAGACAGATTGGCTTCAGATTGCTGCAGCTTTGAGCGTGCCGTATCCACGGATGCTTGCGAGGTCGCTCGCTGCCCTAATAGTGTGGACTGCCGATCAAACTCAATCTTGGCCTGATCATAAATCGCCTGCTGTAACGCCATTTGATCTTTGTATTGAGCCTGTTCAATCACAAACAGCAGATCACCCTTCTTAACGCGTGCCCCATCTTTAAACAATATCTTGTCAAGGTAACCTGAGACACGGGCCTCGAGGTCGACGTGCAGCAAAGGAGCCGCTGTGCCATCAAATGTCTGATAGCTTTGGACGGTTTGCTTGACCGGTGTTGCCACAGTGACTTTGGGTGCCGGCAATGTCGGTGGTTTGGGGCGTTCGCATGCAACAAGCAAAAAGCTCGCACCAAGTAAAAGCCCGATGGCGGTGAGGCGTGAAGATTTCATTGAGGCCATTATTGAGTCAATCCAAGCGTCTGCACCAATCGAGGAGCGTTGGCACTGGGACTCGCCGAATCAAGGGAATCACCCCAGTTCGTGCGGGCTTTCATTTTACTAATCAGTTCATTAGGTAGTGTCGGCAACGTCATTTGAGCGTCCCAGCCACCGCCTAAAGCCTTAAAGGCATCGACATAGCCGAGCAGCGTGTTGGTTTTTGATTGCACCAAATCGCTTTGAACTTGAAGGAGTGTCTGCTGCGCGACAATAACCGTGTTGTAGTCGCTCTGCCCTGCCTCGTAAAGGTCTAGGGCCAACGCCGCGGACTGTCGTGCGGAGCCCAATGCCTTTGAGAAATCTTTGACAGCGCTTTTTGCGGTTGCAATACGCATCAAGGCGTCTTCGACCTCTGATTGCGCCACCAACACGGTGTTCTGATAATCGAGCACCGATTGTTCGAACACGGCGTCTTGGACACGGACTTGGTCAACAATCGCGCCACGATAAAACAACGGCAAACTAACCGAGCCCGTGGCGCTGGAGGTCGTGCCTTCAGAGCTCATGGTCGGGCTGTTTTGATAACTCACGCTAGTGCTCAGATAACCAAAAATACCAGACAAAGAAAAGCTAGGATATAAATCAGCTTCACGCATGCCGATTAACGCAGACTGAGAAGCGGCGCGATATTCCGCCGCCGCGACATCGGGTCGGCGACGCAACAGGTCACGAGGGATACCCACGCTGAGGACCTCAGGCACCTGAGGTTGATTGTTTGCTTGTCCAAACTCAGACTCATAAAAGCCTGGCCGTTGACCTAACAAAACGCTCATCGCGTTGCGTTGTCGATTTAACTGCTCAATTAACCCCGGAATTTCAGCCTTGGTTTGCTGGTAACGGGTTTGTGCTTGGCTCAATGCGAGCAAAGATGTCGAGCCAGCCTGATAGCGGGCGCGAGCAATGCGTAAACTTTCGGCTTGTAGCGTCAAATTCACTTGGGCCACTCGGATCAGCTCTTGTACGTTGCGTATATTGATGTAGGTGTTGGCCACCGTGGCTGTCAACGAAACATCAGCTGAGTAGTAAGCAGCAATGGCCGATTGAAAAGAAGAAAACGAGCTCTCAATGCCGCGCCGATACTTGCCCCAAAAATCCAACTCCCAGTTAGCTTGAAGAAGCGCATCCCTGGATGTCGAACTATCGCTTGTGGTCCCGGAGGCGCCAGCAGCGGCTGTTGGTAGCAGAGCCGCGTCGCTGATCCCGAGCTGTGCTCGTGCTTGATAAATACGCAACGCAGCCGATTGCAAGGTTAGGTTTTGTTGGCCGGCGTACAGTAGCAAGGCGCTTAGCGTCGCATCGTCAAATTGCTGCCACCAGTGCACCGGGTTGATTTGCGCATCGCGAACCAATTCAACGGCCTCGACAAAATCGCCCCCCGTTTGTGCCTGCCACTGCTCATTGACCGAGACGGCGGGCTGCTTGAAATCAGGGCCAACCATACAGCCCGAGAGCAAAACGGCGCATACAAGCGCCAAGCCAAGCGTCTTTTTTATTGGGTGTTTGGCTAAAAACCGCTGACTCGTTTGCCCACCGAGACTGTTGTTGGGTGCCATAGCAGTCACATCACCTTTAAATAATCTGAACTTATAATAGCCTACTAAACGCTTCAATTCTCCGCGAGACAGCTACCAATTCTGGGCGATCATTGAGGGGCTGGCCTAGCCGATGATTAGCTCTCTTTTGAAATCCGTCGGCCGTGATTCAGTGCAAATCCAATCAAGTTATCACTTGCCTCGGCCGTACGAAACGCCGAATGCGCAGACAAGGTAACGTTTTCTAGGGTGGTCAGTGCGTGTCCGGCCGGCAGCGGTTCAACGTCATAGACGTCTAGCGCGGCGTGTCCGAGCTGGCCTGCTTTCAAAGCCTCGATCATGGCCGCTTCGTCGATCACGGCACCACGGGCGGTGTTCACCAGAATGGCGTCATCACGCATCATGGCAATGCGCTCTTTGGATATGAAACCACGTGTTTCATCATTGAGCAACAAATGCAGCGACACCACGTGGCTCTGCGCCAAAACCTCTTCAAGCGACAGGAATTCGACCCCAGGATACGTTTTGGGTGAGCGGTTCCAGGCGATGACTCGCATGCCAATGCCTAGGCCCAGGCGCGCCATTTCTTCACCGATCCCCCCAAATCCAACCAAACCCAAGGTTTTACCGGTCAATTGCAGACCGTCGGTACGTGGCCAACCCCCTGCCCTCACGCCTCTGTCCATACCGGCAAAACCTTTGGCTGCTGCCCACATGAGACCAAATGCGCACTCGGCGACAGCCGTATCGCCATAGCCTTTAATAATGTGCACTTCAACGCCAATATCGGCGAGCTCTTCGGGGTTCATGTACGAACGTGCCCCAGTACCCAAAAAAATCACATGCCGCAGGTTCGGACACTGGCGAGCGATCTCTGTGGGTAGAGCGGTGTGATCAATCCAGACCACATCAGCATCTCCCGTCACCGCTGGAATTTGCGCGGGTGTGATGTCTGGATCTTCGTTAATGGTGATCATCATGTCGCTGCTCTGTCGCAGTCGCTTGGTCACGCTAGCAAGGGTCGGGCTGGCATCAAGAAAAACAGCTTTCATAAGGTGGTACGCTCTCTTTGGCAATCAAATGTTGGGTACATCATGGTTCAAGCCAAGCGCTTGCGTCAAGGGCGCCCGCAGGATAACGGTGGTTCGCAACGAATAAGTGATCAAACAACCCAACCTCGCAACAACGCAAAAACGCAAAAACGCAACAACTCACGCCGCAGACTGAGGACTAATCGCTTTGTACGGGATCACTGATCTTTTAACTTTCGTGCTTGGGACCATCTTTATTGTGCTCTTGCCAGGGCCTAACTCAATCTTTGTACTGTCAAGTGCCGCTTATTACGGCGTGCGGTCGGGATACCAAGCGGCAGCCGGGGTGTTTGTTGGCGACACCATTTTGATGCTGCTCGCTGCCACTGGTGCGGCGTCGGTGTTGTATGCCAATCCAGCGCTTTTTTTGGCGCTTAAGTATGCAGGTGCGGCCTATCTGGCTTGGATTGGCTGGGGCTTGTTGCGCAAGGGGTGGCATCATTGGCGGGCCCCAACGGCAACGACGCCAACAGTGGCCGGCCCAAAGGCCAACCCACAACGACCCTTTCGCTCAGCACTCATTATTAGTCTGCTCAATCCCAAGGCGATTCTCTTCTTTATTTCTTTTTTCGTACAATTTGTAGACCCTGAATACCCTTACCCAGCGTTGACGTTTTTGTTGCTAGGCGTCATTGTGCAGATCTGCAGTTTGCTCTTCCTTTACGTTTTGATTCTCGGCGGGATCCGTTTAGCCAGTAAGATACGCTCTTACCCGCGTATCAATGCCTTAGCCAGCGGAGCGCTTGGTGGCTTGTTCGTGGCGTTTGGTGTCAAATTGGCTGAAGCGACACTTCGTTAAAATGCACAGATAACCGGTCGACTAAAGGTCAAAAACAGTAACCCTATGGGCTCACATCATCACCATTCAACTGATCAAGAATCAGGCGACCCGAGTAAGGGATATAGCGCGGCCGAACGCGGAGCTGTGGCCAAGCGCACAACACTTGTTAGCGTATTGGTCAACGTGGTGTTGTCTATTTTACAAATTGTCGTTGGCTTTTTTGCGCGTTCACAGGCGCTGATTGCAGACGGCATTCATTCTTTGTCGGACTTGCTGTCTGATTTTGTGGTGTTGCTTGCCAACCACCACAGTCAAAAAGATCCCGACGAAGACCACCCTTATGGGCACCAACGATTTGAAACGGCTGCTTCGCTATTTATAGGGGTGATTCTTATTTCAGTTGGCGCCGGCATGATGTGGGTATCAGTAGAAAGAATCATGGACCCGGATGCCATACCCGATGTGGCACCGATTGCTTTGGCAATCGCTATTTTGACACTCTTCACAAAGGAAGGCCTCTTTCGCTTTATGTTGTCAGCGGCCAAGCGAGTTAAGTCGAGCATGCTGGTCTCCAATGCGTGGCATGCCCGTTCAGATGCGGCTTCGTCGCTGGTTGTAGCCATCGGGATCTTAGGCCATTTGTTGGGTTACAAGATTCTTGATCCGATCGCCGCGCTGATCGTGGGTTTGATGATCGCCCGCATGGGTTGGCGTTTTGGCAGTGAGTCATTCAATGACCTCATGGACAGAGGCATTGACGAAAAAGAGCTGCAAGAGATCACACAAACTTTGAATGAGACGCCAGGTATTCTTGGCGTGCATGACATTCGCACGCGTAAGATGGGCGATATGGTGCTCGTTGATGCTCACATTGAGGTTGATCGGACGCTGTCTGTTGAGCAAGGTCATGACATCGCTGTCGCTGCTCGCGACAGTGTCATGCGCCGCCACCGTGTGCTTGATTTGTTGGCTCACGTTGATCCTGTTGATGCCCCTAAACCTGCCGAGCCATGACTGAAAAAAACAAGCAAATCTCTGATCCCTCCTCCGTATCTAAAACTGGCATTGGTGTTAGACCACTGGAGGGGTTAAAGATTGTTGAGCTTGGCCAACTTATCGCTGGGCCATTCGCCGCCAAAATCATGGCCGAGTTTGGCGCGGATGTCATCAAAGTGGAGCCACCAGCGGGTGATCCTTTGCGCAAATGGCGCTATGTGCATGAAGGCACCTCTGTCTGGTGGGCTGCTCACGCACGGAATAAGCGCTCAATCACGCTCGACTTACGTCAAACCGAAGGGCAAGAAGTGGTGCGCCGTTTGGTGGCCGATGCCGATATTTTGATTGAGAACTTTCGCCCGGGCGCCATGGAAAAGTGGGGTCTCAGTTTTGAGGCTTTACACGCCATCAATCCCAAACTGATTATGCTGCGCGTCTCAGGCTACGGGCAAACAGGCCCCTATCGAGATCGCCCCGGGTTCGGTGTTATTGGTGAGGCCATGGGTGGACTGCGTTACTTAAGCGGTGAACCGGGACGCCCACCCGTTCGAGTCGGCGTGTCCATTGGTGACACGCTATCGGGGTTGCATGGTGTGATTGGGGTCTTGATGGCGTTGCGCCATCGCGAACAACAAAATGGCCTGGGGCAAGAAGTCGATGTGGCCCTTTATGAATCTGTCTTCAATATGATGGAAAGCCTCTTGCCTGAATACAGTAAATTCGGTGCAATCAGACAACCGTCAGGTGCCAGCATGCCCGGGATCGCGCCGACCAACGCTTATCCGTGCTTAGATGGCAAATACGCGCTGATCGCTGGCAACGGTGACAGCATATACAAGCGACTGATGACCCTCATCGGTCGTGAAGATTTAGCCAACGACCCTGCCTTGGCGGACAATCCAGGTCGCGCTGCTCAGGCCGAGCGCATTGACGAGGCCATCAGTGTCTGGACCCGCACCCGCGCGTTGGATGCTGTGATCAGTACCCTCTCTGAAGCGGGCGTGCCCGCTGGCAAAAGCTACGACGCCGCCGATATTTCGCAAGACCCTCACTTTCGGGCACGCGACATGATTCTAAAAACCACCCTGCCGGATGGCTCCGAGGTTGATGTGCCGGGCATTGTGCCCAAGCTCTCACGCACACCTGGTGAGCTGGATCGCTTGGCACCAAAACTGGGTCAACACACCGACGAAATCCTGCAAGAGCTTGGCATAGACGAGGCCACCCGCCAGACTTGGCGTGAGCGCGGCATTCTATAAAGCATGGCTTTGTTCACACAAATTCGGGAAAACCCGTAAAATGTAGAACTAACTTAGGCTTTGCCTTCAAAACGAGCCCATTAAAACAAATCAGAGACGATATCGATTATGAGCAAACCGCGCATATACATGCATGACGTGGCACCACGTGATGGCTTTCAAAACGAACCCGTTTTTATTGAGACGGACGACAAGATTGACTTTATCAATGCCTTGAGTGAGTGCGGTTTTGCTAAGATTGAAGCCACCTCGTTTACCTCACCAAAAGCCATACCTGCGCTGCGCGATGCTGAGGAGGTCATGCACCGAATCGAGCGCAAGCCTGGGGTTGAATACACGGTTCTCATTCCCAACGCCCGAGGCGCTGAGCGCGCCTTAAGTTGTGGGATTGATGAAGCCAATCTGGTGATGTCAGCGAGCGAAACCCACAATCGTGCCAATTTGCGCATGGGCCGTGATCAGTCGAGCACGCAACTGAGTCAAATCATTGAAGCGTTGGCTGACACCAAAGTCGCGGTCAATGTTTCACTCTCAACGGTGTTTGGTTGCCCCATGGAAGGCAATGTGGCCGAGTCCGAAGTCCTGCGTTTGATTGAGGGCTTTGCCCGACAGAAGGTCAAACGCATGACGTTGTGTGACACCACCGGCATGGCCTACCCTTCACAAGTGCGACACATCGCTCGAATGGCCAAAGCAAGTTTCCCTGAAGTCACCTTCACCTTCCATTTCCACAACACACGAGGGCTGGCTCAGTCCAACGTGTTGGCCGCCATTGATGCGGGTATCGACCGGTTTGATGCTTCCTTAGGTGGCATCGGGGGTTGCCCTTACGCGCCTGGTGCAAGCGGCAATGCCTGCACCGAAGAGGTCGTGCATATGCTTGAATTAGAGGGCTTTGATACGGGTGTGGATTTACAAAAGCTTGTGGCCGTTGCGGCGCGTTTGCCCGCTTTGGTACAGCATGACATTCCGAGTCAAATTCTTAAAGCGGGCCATCGACTGACAAGTCATCCGGCGCCTGAACACGCGCAAGTGGTTGGCAAGGCCGCTTAAACCGTTTGGTTTTGGGTGAGCCTTTGTTGGCTTAACCTGTTGGACTTAGTTTTGGTACTAAGCTCTTGGCTCAGCAATAAAAAACGCGCCACATCGTCAGATGGCGCGTTTTTTTTATTCAGGGACACAAGCTCACAGGTGTTCAGGGCCGCAGCGGCACAGGTACACAGAGCACATATGGGCACGCAGTGGGTTTGAATGGTTGCAGTGCTCTTGATACCAGATACCAGATACCCCGATCAGATCACGCGCACGTCGAGTTCACCTAAACCCTCAAACGTACCCAACAGACGATCGCCGACAACAACGGGGCCCACGCCTTCGGGGGTACCGGTAAAGATTAAATCGCCGGCCTTCAACTCGAAGAGCCCTGACAAGAAGGCAATGCTCTCTGGAATGCTCCAAATGAGTTTGTCTAAATCGCTGCTTTGTTTCATTTCACCATTCACTGACAAGGTGATCGCGCCTTTCTCTAAGACGCCCGTCTGCGAAATGGGGTGGATGGGGCCGATAGGACCGGATTCATCAAACGCTTTGCCAACTTCCCAAGGGCGCCCCTGTTTCTTGCATTCGCCCTGTAAGTCGCGGCGAGTCATGTCTAGGCCGAGGGCATAACCAAAAATGTGCTCATTGGCCTCTTCGACGGCAATATCTCGCCCGCCTTTACTTAACGCCACCACTAACTCCATCTCGTAGTGCAAATTATTGGTCTTGGACGGATAGTGAATCACGCCTTCAGCGCCTGCGGGGATAACCACCAGTGCGTCGGCGGGTTTGGAGAAGAAAAAGGGATCTTCGCGACCGGAGAAGCCCATTTCTTTGGCATGCTCGACATAGTTTCGCCCCACGCAATAGACATGGCGAACCGGAAACTTGGTTTGACCACCAACCACAGGTAACCCCACCACTTCAGGTGGTGTAAATACATACTCGGACATGGCAACTCTCCGCTGATTAAATTACAAATCGATCACATCATAGACGTAGTTTATCGGAGAGCGCTCATCGCCACGCCATGAATCGAATAGGTGATTTAGTGATTCAGTTTTGTGTCAGATGAACGCATTATCGTCACTGATTCAGAAAGCCCCCATGGCTAAGGCTAAAATGCGGTAGCTCGCGGTTCAATTAAGTCTTGCGATGTGTTCCATTAACTCTTTTTTGGTAGGTCCAGATGTCTCTCAATAACGTGACTCCCGGCGATCAAGCGCCAGACGTGTTCAATGTGATTATTGAAATTCCCATGAATGCTGATCCCATCAAGTATGAAGTCGACAAGGAAACCGGCGCCATTTTTGTGGATCGTTTCATGACCACTGCCATGCACTATCCAACTAACTACGGTTATGTGCCGCAAACGCTTTCGGGCGATGGTGACCCGGTGGACGTTTTGGTGATGACACCCTTCCCGCTGATGCCTGGCGCTGTCGTGCCTTGTCGTGCCATTGGCATACTGAACATGAGCGATGAAGCGGGTCAAGACGGCAAAGTCCTCGCTGTTCCCATCACTAAAATTCTGCCCCTCTACAGCCAACTTCAAAAGCCTGAAGATCTGCACGAAATGATCTTAAAGTCGATCGAGCACTTTTTTGAGCATTACAAAGATCTAGAGAAAGGTAAGTGGGTGAAGATCGAGGGCTGGCAAGGGCCCGAGGCGGCTCGTCAAGAGATCGTCAGCGGTATAGCGCAATACAAGTAACGGCGTTGAGCGACTGGGTGGTCTTTACACTACCCAGCGCTGTCTAGCACTACCCAGCGCTCTTTGTTAGTGATCGCGCTTGGTTGAATCTGATTTTTCAGGCGCAGGGGCTGCCGCTTGATCGATGGACTCAAACGCGTGCACGGGTATCGGGGCGCTATCAAAAAATTCGTCATATTCTTGATGCGGGATGTGTGCGATTTCCTCGTCTTTTCTTTTCTCGTATCCCCCCGAGAGAGGATCAATGTTTAGGTTTTGAGGTGACACCAACGGATCGTCTGCAAAGGCATCTGCATTAACGTAAGCCGGGTCAGCTTGCACTTCTGCCGCTGGAAGCACCACATCTAAAGCAAGTGTTGGCAAAGCGGCGCTAACAGCGGTGGCAAGACGCCAGTGGCTAGCCGCTCTTTCAGGTTGTCCCAATCGGTCAAATAAGCTGCCTAACAAAGCATGTACCCGTGCATCGCCTCGCAGGCGCGCACTCTTTTCGAGATAACGTTGTGCCTGACCCCACATTTGGGCGGCTAGACACAAAGCACCTAATGTTGCCAATAGATCGGGGTCATCCGCCCGCTCAGACAGCCAGCGCTCGGCTTGTTGCAAGCGTGGGGTCACTTGATCCGGTTCGGCTTTGGCATAAGCGTTTAGAAGCTGGGCGTCAAACTGGTGCTTAATGGCCATTTCCAGCGTCTTGGACGACTCCTTGAGTTTGCCTTGTGCTTGAAACAAGCTAGCTCCCGCGAGGGCAACTTGTGGCAATACCTTCTCTTCGGTTCGCAATGACTTCCAAAACGCTTCTTTCTGATCGTCTTGAGCCAAGGATTTCAGTTCAGATGCCGCTGCTCCTTCAATCAAAGCCCTGCTCTGGCTTGAAGTAATCGCCTCTTTGCGACCCAACAGGCGGGCCAACGTCAGCACTTGCACATGATGATTGAGTTGTTGGTGTGTGCGTAGCAATAGCTTCAATGTGTGGACGTCTTTGCTGTCTTGAACATTGGCGTCGGTTAAAACGGTCAACGCTTGTTCGGCTTTGCCTTGGGCGAGCCATAGGTCAGCGGCCGCCGCCGCCACGGGCACCTTCAAGTTGGATTGGCGGTCATGACGAGCCACAAGTGTCTGTGCCTGCTTAATCAAAACATCCCGACGTTCAAACGCACCAATTTCATGGGCCGCACGGGCGGCACTTAGATCAGCGAGCACTTGACGCCGCCAATTATTGGCTTCTCGTGAAACTTGCGTAAGCACTTTTTCGGCAAAGACATGGCGCCCCTCGAGCAACGCAATCCAACCTTGCTCGAGTCGAGATTGGTCACGCTGCTCTGCTCGCCGTCCACGCCAGCCTTGATACCGCGATGGTATGTCGACTAGCCAGACGACGAGGCGCGTCAGCGCGTAGACCAACACAAAAGCAGCCACGGCCGCCAAAATCGCAAACGACAGTGAAACCTGAACACGCCACTGGTCAACAACAACCAGCACATTGCCTGGAAACCAATGAATCACTAGGGCCAGTGCAACAGCCAGTAAGATAAAAAAGACAATCCAAAACAATCGGCGCATTTCAGTTCACCTTTGGGGCGGCAGGTGTGGAAACCGATCGGTCAAGCGACTCTAGCGCGCTTAGGCTGTCTATAAGGGTTGGCAACTTTACTGAAATAGGGGTAGCTAGTAATTCTTGTGCCAAACGCAGTGCGGCTTTTGTATTTGTGGCTTCAACATCAAACCGGGTGTTCAGTAACGCCTCAACCTCAGACAGTTCAGAACGCCAGATGTCACTTTGGCGTGTTAACAAAGACAACTGAGCGCTTAACAGCATCGAACGCAAGTTGGACCGCAACGCCAAGGCTTGCTCCTCTGAAAGGAGCAAAGCCTGCGGATCATTGGCGCGACGAACATTGACCATCGCGGCAAACTCGTCAATCACAACACGGGAGGCTTTGCTCGCTAGGCGTTGTGCTTGATCGGGTAGTTGTTCCCACCAAGGCAAGTCACTCGTCATCGGCTCGGGGTCGCTCGCAGGGGGTGACGACCCCGCGGCTGCGGGGTCAACCGGGGGCTCGGTGACTGTCGGGTTCACCCGATCAGGCACGAGCAGGGGTGCTTTTTCTGTCATGGCGATCAAGCTATCGAGCTTAGAGGCAATCGCACCGAGATCCACCATGGGAGATGCTTGTAGGCGCGCCAAGTCGGTATTGACCGCTTGTGATAACTCACTCATTGATGGTGTGTTTTGCTTTTCCAACATGGTTTGCATCGACTCTAAAATAGAGATTGCGCTGCCGACGTTGCCCATCAAACTGAGCTGCTGGTTGGCCATGGTCAATAAGCGTCTTAGGTCGTTGACCAGTAGCTTCTGATCAAGACCAGTCGTGGTGGCTTGCCAGCTCTGCTCTAAAGAGGCTAACTCGTTGCTAACCACGTTCAGGCGTTGCGTGGTCTGCGTCAGTGTTTGTGATTGAGACCTCGCCAAGCTTAACGCTTGTGAAGCCTGCTGCTCAATGGTGGTCAAACGCTCATCGCTTTTCTGCAAGCGATCAGCCACTTCACGAGCCACGTTTTCAAAGCGGTTGTGTTGCCACCAAACCACTGCGGACAGTCCTCCAATCACCACAAAGACCAACAACGCAAGGCCAAACAGACGGGAGCGCTGGGCGCGATTCGCGTTCTTGTTATCACTGGTGGGTTTTGTTGGCGAGCCTGCCCCGTTTTTAGGGTTGCGCGAGGCGTCAGCCGCTTGCTCCACTTGACGCGATGGTGGGCTGGTGCTGTCGGACGCCTTAGTCGAACGGGCGTCATTCGCAGACGGCGTGTCAGATTTCTCAGTTTTCTCAGGTTTCTTTTCTTCGCTCATGTGTCCGATTGTAGTCGTTGAACCAAAAAAACGGCGAACTCTCGCCCCTAAATGAGTACAAAACGCACTCAGATTGCCTTCAAATCGCCCTCAAATCGCCTTCAAATCGCCTTCAAACTCAAATCCTGCGGTGAGTGCGTCAATGATCTCTCTGTCGTCTGGCTGGGTAATGACAACCGGTGCTTGGCCCAACCACGCTTGCACGGGTTCTTTCAGCCGCGGGTGAATGACCACTGCCCCGCTCGGGCGCCAAGAATGCCATTGCAAAGCCGCCCAGTGCGCTTGTATGGCCAAAAGGCCTTGCTGGCTGGTGATGAGCCAAGTCCCTAATTGACCTGCCTGTCCCCAGTCTTTCAAGGTGGCAATGGAGTGCTCGGACCAAGCGGCTGGTTCTCGCCGATACGCTTCAAAGGTGCGACTGATGCAGCCGTGGTTTTCTAGCGCCGTCGATAGCCACTCACGGCCCTCTTGGCCCCTGACGATCAACACCTGGGCCCCGCGGGTCAGCTCTGGTGCCAAAAGCTGCCATAGAGATTCCGAGTCTTGGTCGCCTGTAGGTGACGGTGAGAGCACCGATACATCCTGTCCGGTGTCTGAAAGTAGGCTTTGCTTGATGTATTGCGCGGTTGCGACACCAACCGCTGCTAGGCGACACGACGCTGGCCAAACAAAGTCTGGTTTCTGCTCTTGTCTGGACTGCCTGAAGTGTTGCCTGTAATGCTGCCAGTAATGCTGCCATGCCGCCCTACTCACAAAAATCATCCAATCATGGCCTTCCGGCGATGGCATCTGTGCGTTTGGGGAGGGTTCGATACAAAGTGCGGGCAACGACAAGACCTCAAACCCACGGTCAGTCAGGGCTTGTGCTAGCGCTGTTTGACGCTCAGCAGGTCGGGTCAGCACCACGCGTGCAGCCATGATTGGCAGCTCCTAGTCTGTGTCTTTCAGGCCGGCGAGTAGTCGATCTGCCCCTTGGGAGATCAAGTCACGCGCCACCTCTTCACCTAGCTGTTGGCTTTGAGCGAGCGGCGCATCGCTAATCACCGCCTGCCCTCTTGCTTGCAGCCACTCCCGCCCGTCTGGGCTCGCCACCAAGGCCTCGATCAGGAGTTGCTGGCCTGTTAGGGTGGCATGAGCCGCCAACGGCACGGTGCATGATCCGCCGAGCATCCTAGAAACGGCTCTTTCAGCGACTGAGCAAGCCGTGCTTGAGTCACAAATAAAGGGTTTCAGTAATTCTTTCATGTCCTGTCGGTTATCTAAGACCTCAATACCGAGCGCACCTTGACCGGCGGCAGGCAAGGACACGTCGATCGGCAATATTTGACGAATACGGTCTGCCAATCCCAAGCGTTGCAACCCAACGGCCGCTAAAATAATGGCGTCATACTCACCGGCATCTAGCTTGCCTAGGCGTGTATCCAAGTTTCCTCGCAGCGGTTTGATCACCACATCTGGGCGCAGGCGCTGCAACTGCGACTGTCGCCTAAGGCTGGACGTGCCTACCACCGCACCGGCCGGTAACTCAGCAGGACTCGCGAAGCGTTCGCTGACCCAAGCGTCACGGGCTTCGGCACGCGCCAAAATCGCGGTTAAATCAAACCCCTCTGGCATGATGACCGGCACATCTTTTAAAGAGTGCACTGCCAAGTCGGCACGGCCGTCGGCCAAGGCGTTTTCGAGCTCCTTGATGAATAAGCCCTTGCCGCCTACTTTTTGCAAGCTGCGATCAAGAATCTCATCGCCGCGCGTGCTCAGTTTTAACAAGGTAACTTCAAGATGGGGATAATGCACCAGGAGCAACTCTCGCACGTGCTCGGCCTGCCACAACGCCAGGCGGCTGGCGCGCGTGGCAATCACCACCTGCTGTTTTGCTTGATCAGCCATATATCAGCCAAGGCTCCATGCGGATGTCATGCGCACTAGCGCAAGAAGTTAAAAATCACCGCCAGGACAATGCCCAATACGGCTAGGATGGAAAGACGTTGCAAGAGCGAAATGCCTTTCTTTTTAGTGCTGGGGGCCTCATTCATCTGGGCTTTTCCTTTTGCTTAACATATCAGCTGATGGGTGGTTCGTGCGTTTGTTTTCGTTTGTCGTGCGTTTGTCGCGTGTTTGTCGCGCATAGACCGTTTTTTCTTCGCGCATAGACCGTTCGTTGCTCTACTGGCTCTAGTGTAGCGAAACAACACAGATGATCCTGCTTAAAAAAACACAGGGTGCGGCGCCCAAGCGCAGCACCCTGCCGACGCATCGAATCGCGTCAGTATCTGTGTTTGTCTTACAGCACTGACTTCAGCAACTGCCCCATCTCTGATGGATTGCGTGTGGTCTTGATGCCACATGCCTGCATGATTTCCATCTTGGCATCCGCTGTGTCGTCGCCGCCAGAAATCAAGGCACCCGCGTGACCCATGCGTTTGCCTGGAGGCGCTGTCACGCCGGCAATGAAACCCACGATCGGCTTGGTCATGTTGTCCTTGGCCCAGCGTGCCGCTTCGACTTCGTCGGGACCACCAATTTCACCAATCATGATGACGGCATCGGTTTCGGGGTCTTCATTGAACATTTTTAGCACATCGATGTGCTTCAGACCGTTGATCGGATCACCGCCAATACCAACAGCGCTCGATTGCCCGAGACCCAACTCGGTCACTTGACCAACGGCCTCGTAGGTCAAAGTGCCTGAGCGGCTGACGATACCAATACGACCTTTGCGATGGATGTGCCCCGGCATGATGCCAATCTTGAGCTCGTCCGGTGTGATCAATCCTGGGCAGTTGGGGCCCAACAGCAACGTTTTGCTGTTCATTGCGGCCATCTGGTGCTTGACCTCAAGCATGTCGCGCACGGGGATACCTTCGGTGATACAAATGACCAAATCTAATTGCGCTTTGATGCCTTCCATGATGGCACCCGCGGCACCGGCTGGTGGGACATAAATCACTGACACCGTTGCCCCAGTGGCTTCTTTGGCTTCTGCGACGGATCCATAAATAGGGATCCCCTCAAAATCTTCACCGGCTTTCTTGGGGTTCACACCCGCCACAAACGCCGCCTTGCCGTTGGCATAATCGCGGCACATGCGCGTATGAAATTGACCTGTTTTACCGGTGATGCCTTGCGTGATGACTTTGGTGTCTTTATTAATCAAAATCGACATATTGAATCCTTTGATGCCCTTTGGGCATTGACTGCCTGTTTAACCAGCGGCTTGTGTTATTTGGCGGCTTCGACCACTTTGGCAGCGGCCTCAGCCATCGTGTCAGCGCTAATAATGGGTAGACCGGACTCTGCCAGCATTTTTTTACCGAGATCCTCGTTGGTGCCTTTCATTCGGACCACCAAGGGCACGCTCAGGTTGACTGCCTTACAAGCAGCGATCACGCCTTCAGCAATCACATCACAACGCATAATGCCGCCAAAAATGTTCACCAAAATGGCTTTAACACCTTCGTTTTTGAGCATGATTTTGAAGGCTTCGGTGACCCTCTCCGCCGTGGCACTACCACCGACATCTAAGAAGTTGGCTGGCTCGCCGCCAAACAATTTGATGGTATCCATGGTCGCCATGGCCAAGCCCGCGCCGTTGACCAAACAACCAATATTGCCTTCAAGCTGAATGTAAGCCAAGTCATGCTGGCTGGCTTCAACCTCAGCAGGGTCTTCTTCATCCAAATCGCGATACGCGACGATTTCGGGATGACGAAATAATGCATTGCTATCGAAATTGAATTTGGCATCCAAGGCGATGATATCGCCACTACCCGTCAGGATAAGGGGATTGATTTCAGCCAAGGCGGCGTCGGTTTCCCAGTAGGCTTTGTAGAGTTTTTGGAACTCAGTGGCCGCGGCGCGCACAGATGCTTCTGGCACACCAATACCTAAGGCCAATTCATTGGCCTCGTCGTCGGTCAAACCAGTTTTGGGGTCGACAAAGACTTTCAATATCTTCTCTGGTGTTTGTTCGGCGACTTCTTCAACGTCCATGCCGCCTTCGCTCGAGGCCATCACACAGACCCGCTGCGAGCCTCGATCGGTAACGATACCCACGTAATACTCTTTCTTAATATCAGCGCCCTCTTCGATCAATAGGCGCCGCACCTTCTGACCCTGGGGGCCTGTTTGGTGAGTGATCAGTTGCATGCCGAGGATTTCTTCAGCCAATGAACGGACTTCATCGATTGATTTTGCGAGCTTCACGCCGCCGCCTTTGCCACGCCCACCGGCATGGATCTGAGCTTTGACCACCCAAACGGGCCCACCCAGTTTTTCAGCCGCTTGCACCGCCTCTTCTACGCTGTAGACAGGAATGCCTTGCGGTACCTTGACGTCGAACTTACGCAGCAATTCTTTGCCCTGATGTTCATGGATTTTCATGAGGTCCCTTGTGTCGTTTATGGTCTGTCAATTGGATACTGCATTTTTTACATTCTTATCTGCAAACCGGTCAATTGACCCGGCATCTTCCCCGTGGCTTTTAGCGGTTCTGCTGGGCTTGGAGATTATGGTTGCCTCAGTTGCCTCAGTTGCCTCATTGGAATCAGCTCGCGCCGTGTTTGGGGCTCTATACCACTGGGGGTGAAACTCTTTAACGACGGGTCCGTCTAGACGTAACGCATGACAGCCCTCTAACTGAAAGGGTCGCTGCGTTGACTCATCAACGCCCGTGGCAGCTTTGCGTCTAGATGCCATGGTTTGCATCGCCACTGTTGGGAGCACCCCAGCCAACTCACTCATGTGCGAACAGCCCGCTGTGCGCGCGAAACGCGCCTTCACTGACTGGCGGAACCCCTTGATCAGACTCATGCCCACGAGTGCCTCGTAATCTGGCTCAATCGCGCTGCAGTATTCACCAAAGGGCGCCGAGTCGAATACCGCAACGGCTTGATGAATAACAAAATCATCATCAAACGTGATTCGTAAATGCAAGTGGTGAAACGGCTGGCCTGCGCGATGCACGGCACCACTGCGCCGATTGAAATCATAGGCTTTGGTGTCGAGCAGCTCGGCATCAATCTCCCACAGCCCATCAGCACGCTCAAACGACTGCGCACGGATCTTCCAATTGTGCATCGGTTTTCTTTGGCATTCTGGGGAAGGAAGAGGCATTGGTAAACAGTGCTGTCACGCAGACAAGACTTGCATATAAAGTAAACAAATCAAGTATAACGCGAGATAGAGGTTGTCCGCTGAGACGGTCGTGGGGCTTGCGCGTGTCACCCAGCCTTGGGCTTCAACCTTCGTCTGGGTCGCCCTCAGAGCCAAGGACGCGGCTGATAGTGGCGCTGGTAAATCCCCGGCTTGCCAAGAAGCGCGCTTGCCGGGCCCAGGCTCGGCGCTCGCTTGGACGACCTTCGCGTAGGAACTTTTTTTCCCAGACCACACGCGCTCGGCTGGTTTCCGAGTCACGCAAGGTTTGAACGGTGTCTGCAATCAACTCGTCAGGCACCCCACGCTCGCGCATGCCTTGCGCGACGAGCGCCACGCCTTGTTTCTGTGACTTGTGATGACAAAACGCCCGAGCAAAACGCTCATCAGACTGCCAACCACCGCGCCTTAATTCGTCTAATACGTCGAGCACCATATCCGGACTTTCAGCTAACGGTTGTAGCTTTTTGATGAGCTCGGCCCGAGTGTACTCTCGGCGCGCGAGCCACCCGACTGCTTTGGCTTTCAGCGCAGACTTTGTTAAGGGTTCCGATCGGCTGGACTCAAACATGAATACCGAGGTTTATTTGTCATCGACCTTTGTTGGGGTTGCTTCTGCTGGTTCTGCTGCTGCAGTTGCTGCAGTTGCTGCAGCCGGCTTAACCACTGCGGGCTCGCGTTTGATCACACCAAAGTTCTCTCGCACACGATTTTCGATCTCCATGGCCATTTCACTGTGCTCTTTGAGATACTCACGCACATTGTCTTTGCCTTGGCCTATCCGTTGGCCGTTGTAGCTAAACCATGAGCCCGCTTTGTCAACGATTCCTGCTGTGACACCCAAATCGATGATCTCGCCTTCGCGAGAGATACCAGCGCCGTAGAGAATATCGAACTCTGCCTGCTTGAATGGTGACGCCACCTTGTTTTTGACGACTTTGACGCGGGTTTCGTTACCAACCACTTCGTCACCCCTCTTGATGGCACCAATGCGTCGGATGTCTAGGCGCACGGAGGAGTAGAACTTCAAGGCATTGCCACCCGTGGTTGTTTCCGGATTACCGAACATCACACCAATTTTCATGCGGATTTGGTTAATAAAAATAACTGTGCAGTTGGTTCGTTTAATGGTGGCAGTCAATTTGCGCAGGGCTTGGCTCATCAGTCGTGCTTGCAAGCCCGGCAAGGAATCGCCCATTTCACCCTCAATTTCCGCCTTGGGCGTTAACGCCGCCACAGAGTCGATCGCAATTAGATCTACTGAGCCTGAGCGCACCAAGGCGTCCGTGATTTCTAGGGCTTGTTCGCCGGTGTCGGGTTGCGAGATCAACAAGTCCGTCAAATTGACCCCCAAGCGTGACGCGTATTGAACATCAAGTGCATGCTCAGCATCGATAAAGGCGCAAGTGCCGCCTAACTTCTGCATTTCGGCTAACACTTGCAACGTTAACGTCGTCTTGCCAGAGGACTCAGGGCCATAAACTTCGATCACGCGTCCTCGTGGCAAACCACCAACGCCCAAGGCAATGTCCAACCCCAACGAGCCCGTCGAGACGACTTTGATGTCGTGCTCAACCTCGTTGTCGCCGTAGCGCATGACCGAACCTTTCCCAAATTGCTTTTCGATTTGGGCCAGCGCTGCAGCCAGTGCTTTGCCTTTTTCTGCTGCTGCTTGTTTGGTCGCTTTGTCGTCCATAAATCATCCTTTGAGGGTCGTATAGTGGCGTATCAGGGTCGTATTGGTGGCGTGTTAGGGTCGTATCGGTTACATACCATTATCTGCAGCTGTCTAGCAATGCGTCGGCTGTCAAGCGTTGTTTGCGAATGACAAACGACATTATCACACCGCATAGTACTGTATAAATACACAGCATGACAAAAAAAACGAGCTTCTTTAAGCCAACCCTTCCCTTTTCGGGTTGTTACCGTAGGCAATATGCCACAGCTGTGCAAGAATCTGATCATTCGTTTACTTTTAGTGCCCCTGCCATGCGAATTCTGATTGCTGAAGACGACCATTTGCTTGCTGATGCCCTGACCCAGTCGTTGCGGCAAAACGGTTACGCTGTGGACGCCGTCAGCGACGGCATTGCCGCCGATACGGCCTTGCTGTCACAGGAATTTGATCTGTTGATACTAGATCTCGGATTGCCGCGGCTTTCAGGGCTAGAAGTGCTTCAAAGGTTACGCCAAAAAAACTCCAAATTACCGGTGTTGATCTTAACCGCTGCCGATTCGGTCGAACAGCGTGTGCGGGGCTTGGACCTAGGCGCCGACGACTACATGGCCAAACCGTTTTCTTTGTCTGAACTTGAGGCCCGCGTTAGAGCGCTCACTCGACGCGGTGCTGGTGGCGGCGCCACCATGGTGCGTCACGGCCGATTGGTATTTGATCAAACAGGACGGGTGGCGAGCGTCGACGACAAAGCGTTAGAGCTTTCGGCGCGTGAAATCAGCCTACTCGAAATCTTACTGACACGGGCCGGCCGCATGGTGAACAAATCGCAAATCGTTGATCACTTGTGTCAATGGGGCGAAGAAGTCAGCTCAAATGCCATCGAAGTCTATGTTCACCGATTACGCAAGAAACTTGAGCCCAGCGGTGTGCGCATCGCAACGGTTAGGGGGCTTGGTTACTGCCTGCAGCGTGAAACCCATGAGCCAGAAAAAGCGGTGGGTGTCGCGACGGTAACAGCCAAGCCCATTCCAACCAATGCGTTTCAAATTGTTTCGCCACGCGAAACGCTTTAAGTTTGTAGACGAAAATTGGCTTTTAGCGCTTCTGAACAAGCCTCACGGGATGCCGCCACGCCTCAGACCGACTCTCACGCGGGTTCACGCCTGGGTCCTCGGCGAAGATCCCTGCTTGGGGAAATCCTCGATTGGATGTTGGCCCCTTTGTTTTTATTGTGGCCCATGAGCGTAGTCATCACTTATGTGGTGGCGCAAGACATCGCCAATACAGCGTATGACCGCAGCCTGAACAAAGCCTTGACGATCCTATCGCTCCAAATTGAATGGTCTGGCACCGGCATGACACCCTCGCTCAATATTGACGCGCCTACCCGGATTGCCTTAAGAACCGAGGAAAGCGAAGGCATTTTTTGGAAGGCTCAACTCGTCGGTGGCCGTGCTATCAGCGGTGACCAAGCACTGCCCAGCCCCATAGCCCCCCCTGACTTGGCACTGAACGAGGCGTATTTTGAGGACCAGACTCTAGGCGGTTATGAAGTCCGTTTGGCTTATATGTGGCTCGATAATCCCGGGCCAAGGCGTCTGATGGATGTTAATCAACGGGTGTTGCTCGTGGTGGCCGAGAGTCGCGACAGTCGACTAGCGCTAGCTAATGCGATTATTAAAGGCGTCATCATCCCTCAGTTCTTGGTGTTGCCCATCGCCGTTTTATTGATTTGGTTTGGCTTGTCGCGAGGCGTGGCGCCCATCAACAAATTACAGAAACGGTTGCGCGGGCGCAGGCCTGACGATTTGTCGGCGATTGAAGATCATTCAACGCCCTCTGAGATCGCGCCTTTGGTTGATGCCATGAATGATTTGTTGTCTCGTTTGACGCACAGCGTCCAGGCTCAACGACGGTTTGTTGCTGATGCCGCCCATCAACTGAAAACGCCCTTGGCGGGACTGCGCTCGCAGGCCGAGCTTGCGCTCAAAGCCGCACCAAACGGTGAAGTGGCAGATAACCTCAAAAAAATTGTGGCAGGCACTGCGCGCGCCACCCGCCTGATTAATCAGTTGCTGTTGATGGCAAGCGCTGAGCACCCCTACACTATCGAGCGTGAAATATTTGATTTAAACCAACTCAGTCGCGAGATCACCGAGCAGTGGGTGCCGCAGGCCCTTGATGCGGGCATTGACTTGGGATTCGAGAGCGCCGGGCAGCCTGCTTGGATACACGGGCACCCCTTATTAATCGGTGAGGCGTTGAATAACTTGGTCGACAATGCTCTTCGGTACGCACCCAAAGACAGCCAGGTGACTGTATTGGTGCGCTGCTCAGAGAGAGTCATTGAACTGATCGTTCAAGACAATGGCCCTGGCATTTCGGTCCAAGACCGTGAACGCATTTTTGATCGATTCTATCGGGTGTTGGGCACGCAGGCCCATGGCAGTGGTTTGGGGCTTGCGATTGTCAAAGAAATCATCCAACGCCACCAAGCCACCGTGGCAGTAACTGAGGCCCGCCCTGCCCAGCAGCCCCCAGGCACACGATTCACGTTGAGTTTTACGCCTAAACGCTAAATTGTTTGCAAAGTTGCAACAATCGTCAGGTTCAAGTCAGCGTTTGCTCATATAGTCTTCCTGTGTTCCAAATTTTGGAAGTCAGGGTTTTAAAAAAACGTAAAAATTTTGATTATCCCCGGTTCCCCCGCCGGCCGGGACTGCTGCGCCCTACCGGCTTTTTATGGCTCCGACTTCGGTCGGGGCCCTTTTTTTTGCACTCTTTTTGATTAAGCAGGTGTTGCCATGGCGCGTCGCAAGCGCCTTAGAACCACCCCGAGCACGGGCAGTTTTTCATAAAAGCCCTGTGCAACGTCCCAATAATCTTGATGTTGTTCAATCAGACCATCATTGTCTAAGGCAAACTGAGTAGCCCCAGGGATATCAAATGGGCGAGAGCGCCAAGTAAACATAAACCGCCAAGCCACAAATACAGCACGGTCCTGTTCAATAACCGATGTCATCACAAAACGGGGTTCTTGTAAGGTATTAAACATGTGCGCGTAAATAGCCTGAATCGACTGCAAACCTGATACATCATTGAACGGGTCACTAAAGGTCGCCTGTGCGGCATAAATCCTCTCAATGTCATTCAAAGACGTCGGCGTCAACGCTTCGAACCAATCCATGATTTCACAGACGCGGGGGCTCGCCTGCGGGAACCGTTCGGCCGCCTTCATTGGCCAGTGGTCCTATGCAATAGCGCAAAGCGCAGGCGGTAAGGTAGGCGGCTAATCCACCGTAAAGCATTGGCAAAGCCAAAAGGAAACCGGATTTCAAATCGTCCCTTCGCCATTCCTTTTAAGATCGCGCGAGCGGCCTCTTCAGGCGTCATGATGCCTGGCATGGCGAAGTCGTTCTTGGCGGTCATGGGTGTTTGAACAAAGCCTGGGCTGATCAAGTAGATTGACAAGCCCTTGGGTGCGAGTTCGAAATAAAGCGTTTCGGTGAGATTTTGTAGGGCTGCCTTGGTCGCGCCGTAAACGATTGCCCGCGGCAAACCCGTGTAGGCCGAAATACTACCAATCACGGCAATACCACCCTGCCCCTGTGCCAATAAGCGCGGTGTCAGTAAAGAGACGGCACGATAGACGCTCAAGACGTTTAATTCGTAGCTTGCTCTGACTTGCGCGAGGTCCAAGTCCCAAACATGTTGGGGGTCATAGCGTGCGGCACCAAGGACCACCAAATCAAGCTCACCGAGTGCTTGCGTGACCCTTTCGATGGCGGGCTCCCACGCGTTCTCATCGGCGGCATCAAAGGGCACCAAAATGGCGTGGGGGTGATTGTTAACCACCGCGGCCAACTGCTCTGTGCGGCGGGCCGATAAGGCCACCCGAGCGCCGGCGGCCAATAGGGCTTGCGCCAAAGCCGCGCCAATGCCGCTAGAGGCGCCCACAAGCCAAACGCGACGGTCTGTCCAGTCGCGAATCGGTGTGTTTAAGCGAGAACCGATCATGGTTCAGACCGTTTTTTGAAAAACAACGTCACCTCACCAAGATCGAAACCGAATTTGGACATGACAGAACGGTTCATCATGCTGGTCTCATCGAGCTGCCACATCCAATCGTCAAAGTTAACCTCATAGACCTTGCCGTCAACCGGTAATTTCAAAATATATTTCCAATGCAAGGCGTTACCGGCAATCTTACCGATGGCAATTCCTTTCACGTCGTCGGCGGTACCGTGCCAGGTGTTATCGGGTTGGCGAGTTAGGGTCCAAACACGCCGCTGCTTTTCGCCGTCGGCGTAGGTGAAGTATTCATCGAGCTGTCCTTTGTCTGGGCTTTCCCACGTGCTAATGATCTCCACATGAAAGCGACGAACCAACTCACCGTTTCGCTTTTGAAAAACGCCCCACGCATCCATCGTGCCGTCAAAGAAAACCGGCAATTCCAACGCCGGTTCTTGATCGGCGTATGTTTGAACGTCTACGCCGCTGCAGGCGGTGAGAAATGCGGTGCTAACTGCTGCAACCATGGCTTTCAAATTCATGTCAAAGACTCCCGTGTTGATCGCGAAGAGAAAAAAGGACGTGGCCAAATCACCCACGCCGCCAATGCTTTAAAACCGATAGGCAATACCGCATACAACAGGGCTAGATTGCCCGCGGTACTTGGCTCACCTGGTACATAACCAAACACCCCCAAGAGCGGCAGCGCTGCCCCAGCGGCTAACGCCAAAGACAATTTGGCGATCAGGGCCCACACCCCAAAATAAAGACCCGTGTTGGCGCGCTGGGAGACCGGGATGGCGTCGGCCAACATGGCAGGCGGCAAAGCCAGGTCAGCGCCAAGCGCCGCCCCTGACAGCAAGCAGACCAAGGCATAAAGCAACACATCACCACTACCCAGAAAGGCCGCTGTTCCAAGCGCTGCACTGGCCAACACCGATCCCAACAACCACGCTTTTATCTTGCCTATTCGATCGGACAACCTGACCCAGAGTGGCAACGTTAATAAACCAGCCAGAAAGTAAACGCCTAGAAACAAACCTTCTTGCCCTGGCTGTTGCAACACGTCATCGACGTAAAAAAGAATCAACGTCGCCGGGATCGCCGCCGCCGTGGCGTTAAACAAATAGAACCCGTATAACCGCCTCACGACCGGCAGCGCCATGGCGCTGCGCCAGTCGGGACGCTCGAGCGATACCGCCACGATGGGTCTGGGCGAGAATTTCAAGGTGAGCGCCAACCCCAGCACCAAAGCGATGACGAATGCGACCGTGAAGTAGCGATAACCCACCAAACCACCATACTCAGCCACCCAAATGGCCGGTAACACCGAGGCCAAAATCACACCAAAAACACCACTGGCCTCACGCCAAGCGGTCACTCGGGCCCGACCCGCTTCGTCATCTGTCAGCCGAGCGCCCCAAGCCAAATAGCAAACATTCATCAGACTGTGAGCGGTATAAACCAACACCAAACTGCCAGCCAACCACCACAACAAAGCCGATTGTCCAGTGACCATGGGTGCAAAAAGCAAAGCGAAACCGACGGCCAAACCCACAGCAGCACCCACTAGCAACACTGACCAACCATGCTTGTAACGGGTGAGCCAGTCCACCAACCGCCCAATCAACGGGTCTTGTAGGGTGTCAATTAAGCGCACAAAGAACAAGGTGAGCCCAACCGCCGTCAGGCTAGCGCCTAAGGTCGAGCTATAGAATTTGGGTGCGACCATGTAAATTGGCAACATGGCCATGGCCAGCGGAAAGGCCAGCGCGCTATAAGCGGTCAAGGACCACTGTCTGATCACTGATCCTTTCCTAGCAGCGCCAAGCGCAAATCAGGTGCGGTGGTGTCTGGGTCTAGCCAGATCGCAAAGAATGCTTGTGCCAAGTCTTCACTGACTTGCCCTGTTAAACGATCGTCCGCATAAAACACGGCACCCTGATCGGGCATGTAAATGCCTGTTAACGTATCGCCTTCGCTCACGTCCACAAAAACGTTTCGCAGCGTCTCTGACCATTCAGGATGCCCGTCCACATCGACGCCTAACTCACGCATCTCATCCAAGGAGGCGTCTACAATTTGCTCTCGACTGACGGTTCGGGCGTAGGTCAAACTCAAGGCAAAAGGTTGATCAGGTTCATATTGACCACTTGAGGACCAGAGAGTGGCGTCATAGACCAAGAAGCCCCAGCGTCGAAACTGGCCCTCACCGATTATCTGGGCGGCAGGTAGAAAAGCCGACCAAGGTGTTTTGACGGTCTCAACGGGTGTTGCATCTGTCGTTGCCTGGGCGACTGCTAAAGAAACAACAGGTGGAGCTAGCGACACGCCACAGAGCACCCCGAACGACACACCAAACCACACAGCGACATTCAACAGCCCTTTCGCAGTGGCAGATCGGCGATCTCTTGTAACCGTGGCTTTAACTTTGACGCGATAGCAACCATTGTTTGACATCCGTTCGTTGTTCAAGAAACCCTGCTTCACAGTAGGCCAGATACATGCGCCAGATCCGCACAAACGACTCATCGAAATTCAATTGGCGAATGGCGCTCAACTGAGACTCAAATTGCGCACGCCACAACTTGAGTGTCCGGGCGTAATCAGACCCAAAAGAAAACACCTCTTTGACCTCAAGCGCGGCAGCGCGTGCCAATCCATCAAAGCGGTTGGGGCTCGGCAACATGCCGCCCGGAAAGATGTATTGCTGAATAAAGTCAGTCGCGCTGACATAGCCCTGATAGCGATCATCTGTTATGTCAATGGTTTGGATCGCGGCGTGTCCTCCAAGTTTCAATAAAGAACGAACTTTATTGAAAAAACCGGGCCAATGACGCAAGCCAACCGCTTCAAACATCTCAATGGAGACCACGTGGTCGTATTGACCGGTGACATCGCGGTAGTCACAAATAGACAAATTAACGCGGTCGCTCAAACCGGCTTTTTGAATACGGTCTTGCGCCCAAGTCAACTGCTCGTCTGAGAGCGTCACGCCCGTGACGTACATCCCTCTTTGAGCCGCTCGCTCAGCAAATCCGCCCCAACCACAGCCAATTTCGAGGATGTGTTGGCCCGGCTGGGCCCCTATTTTGTCAAGCAGACGGTCATACTTGGCCTCTTGTGCAGGCACCAGATCTTCGCTTGCGTGATCCTCAAAAATGGCCGACGAGTAACTCATGGTTGGGTCTAACCACAACCGATAAAAATCGTTTCCAAGGTCATAGTGCGCCAGGATATTGCGTCGGCTGCCCCGTCTGTTGTTGTCTCGCAGCACCCAGTGCGCCACGCGCTTGACTAACAAAGCCAACCACGTGCCGTGCACGGCCGCGACCGCTTGTTCGTTTTGCAAGGCCAGCCGAAACAAACTGACCAAATCGGGACAATCAACCCAGTCTTGGCGATAGCCTTCGGCAAATCCAACGTCGCCTTTTCGAACGATCAAGGCGGCTATGCGCCAATCCTTCACATGCAGCTGGGCATGCGGTTGCGCGCCTTGTTGACCGAATAACTCGCTGCGCCCTTGCGGATCAACCAACGTCAGCGATCCGACTTGCAAACGCGACAGCATCTTAACGAACCCCCTGGCCGCTAAGGGCAGTTCCCGAATGGCAAGGCGGCTAGCGGTGTACTCATTTGCATTCATAAGGTCTTTCTCTGATTAGACGTCACTTCATGACTCGGCAGCGCTGGCAACCGATGGAATTTTGCACCCCGCCGCCACAGTTTCAAGGCATGCCAATGGATACGCGCAATCACCCCATAAGTCATCCACGGCATGCGGATAATCGCTGATAATAAATTGGCGGTCGTAAACCGTTCAGGCTCGGCGGCAATTGCCGTGTGTATCAGGGGGTCGGGTTGGCTTTCATCATCAAAATAATCGATGGTCATGCGCGTGACTTTACGATTCACCAAGTACTCAAACCGATACGACCCGACAACCGAACAAAAGGGCGACACATGGAAAACCTTTTGGCAGGTCAATAACGCCCCACTCTCAATAACCCCACCGTCTTCATTCGACAGCACGTAGTGGTGATGTTGGCCAAAGGTGTTGTTGACTTCGGCCACAATCACACGCAATTGCCCTTGCTCGTCGTACAAATACCAAAAACTCACCGGGTTAAAAACATAGCCCAAGAGTCTGGGAAAGCACTGTAACCAAACCGCGCCAGCGGGCCTCGACACGCCGACTGCATTGACCGTGTCTTCAAGCCAACGCATCAAATCACCACCGTCGCGATAGCCATGATCGGCATTCATTAAACTCACGGGTCGGGATCGATTAACCCCAAAGAGCCAACTGTTGTGCTGCTGTAAAGCCTGCGGCCGATCTATGCGTGCTTGCAAACAAAACAGCCGATAGACAAAAGGGTGAGCAAAGGGTCTGAATCGTTTGTGCATCACATGCGCGCGTGCCAGTCGCAAGACAGAAGTCTCACCTGTCTCGTGTGTATCGTCTGTCTCCTGCGTTTGGTTGTGCGCATCAAGCGACATGAGCACCCTCTTCCCATGGAATAGGCACGTCAAAGTCTCGAGCCACCGCTAAGGCGGACTTCAGTCCATCCTCATGAAAGCCATAACCGCACCACGCACCACAAAACCACACACTGTTGCGTCCCTGGATGGTGGGCAGCTGTTGCTGAGCGTCAACCGCGCCCTGATCCATCACCGGGTGCTCATATTGCAGGCGGCGAATGGTTTTGTCTTCGCGTGGCGGGGCGTAGGGGTTCAACGTCACGATCACCGGGGTTTTAAAAGGCAATGGCTGCAGGCGATTGATTAAATAACTGACCGCAACGGGACGAGCCTGCTCGCGACCCTTGGCCTGCTCACCGGCTGCCAAGTAATTCCAAGCCGACCAGACTTTTTCACGTCGTGGCAGCAAGCCTCTATCGATATGCAAAAACGCGTCATTCATTTGATATCGGAAACCACTCAGAACCGCTTCTTCGTCAGGTGCTGCGTCTAATAAGCGCAAGCTCGTGGGTGCATGACACGCCATGACGACCGCGTCAAAGTGTTCCATGCCTTGCTCGCTTCGGATCGACACGCCACCCGATTCACGCGTGACTTGGTGAACCGCGCAATTAAGCCTTGTGTCTTGTATGGCCGGCAACATGGCTTGGACATAGACGCGCGAGCCACCCAGCACGGTTCGCCATTTTGGACGACCCTCCACTTGCAGTAAGCGATGATTCAGACAAAACTGCAAAAAAGTCGCCGCCGGAAAGCCAAGAATGTCCTTGACCGAAGACGACCAAATGGAAGCGGCCATTGGCAACAAGTACCACTGCCGCATGTGCCAGCCGTAGCCATGGGCGTCAAGCAACTGCTCTAGCGTCCACGTCTCAGACTTCGCCTCTATTAGATAAGCATTGGCCGATTTGTTAAAGCGCATGATCTGGGACAACATTTTCAGAAACGTTGGATTGACCAAGTTTCTTTTTTGTGCAAATACTGTACCCAAATTGGTGCCTGCCCACTCTAAATCGGGCTCTTCAATCGACACCCCAAACGTCATATCGCTGCTATGCACGGGGACCTTTAAATGCTCAAACATGGCAATTAGGTTCGGATAGGTCAATTCGTTGTGTACCAAGAACCCAGTGTCTACGGGATGCGTGACATTCTCGAGGGTGACATCGACCGTGTTGGAATGACCACCGAAATAGGCACCCGACTCAAACAAGGTGACGTGATAGCGCTGGGCCAGGAGCCAAGCACTGGCCAGTCCAGCGATGCCGGCACCCACCACAGCAATCTTGGCGCCTGGGGCCGGTATTTTGAGTGCTTGGTTCAACTGATCCCCTCACTGCGTAGGCCAAGCAAGGCGTCTCTTAACGCCGGTGCCTTGGTTCTTGAGTCAAGCCAAATGGCAGCAAAAGCCGCTGCGAAGTTGGCGTCGGCAACGCGACCCACAAAGGCATCGTTGGAGAAAAAAGACACCCCGTGCCCGGGTTCAAATAAACCGATCAATCGATCGCCTAGATGGACATCGGGCAACAAGGCTGCCATTTGCTCGCCCCACTGTGTGGCCACGATCGGATCAACATCATGCAGGCGAATCATTTCGTTGACCGAGGTGCTTGCAATCTGCGACGCACTGACATTGCGCAAATAATCCAAGAGCAGCGCGAACGCAGGCAGTTCATCGGAGGCATTTGCTAGCTGTTTATCTAGCGCTTCCGGCAATAAGGACCCTAAAGGCGTTTGAACAAACAGGGTGGCTTGGTAAACACGAAACACACTCCAACGGAACAGGCCCGTGCCTTGCACCGTCCATGGGCCAGGGCAGCGGGCAATCACAGCTTCAGGCATTGGGCTGCGTTGACTCTCTAGGGCCGAGGCATCGTCAAATGTTGGGCTTAAGGGCATAATGGTGGTTGACTTTATGAATGTGGTCATCATGATGCAGCGACTGACCGGCTAAATCAGAGAATAAACAAGAAGCCTGTTTGGGATTTAACAGGTGCGTCGCCAAGGATGAGCTGTTCCTGAACCGACAATAAGAACAAGGTCGACTAAGGTAACTGAACCGCAACCGCGAATTAACTGTTCGGTACAATTACAGACTGAACAGTATTTGTTCCAAACCGATTAGATCCTATTTGTACCTCGGAAGCAACACGGACTTACGCTTATGACCGTTATCACTCCAAAAAAGATGTCTTTTAAAGCTCAGCAGCACAAATTCCGCGAGGACGCCATCCTCGATGCGGTCAATCGGCTGCTCGCGCAAAAAGGCTACGATTTGATGACGATGGATGAAGTGGCGGCCGAAGTTGGCATCGCCAAAGCCAGCCTGTACAAGCATTTCGACTCCAAAGACAGCCTCGCCGCCGCGTCCATGACTCGGTTTTTAGAGGACTCGCTAGCGATGGCGCGTCACCTACCAAAACACCTCTCAGCAGTCGAAAAACTTAAATCAGTCGTGCGCTGGGCCATCACGATTCATTTAACGGGAACCATGCCTTCCCTGCCCTCCACAAGATCGAGCATCCAACAGACCTTGTTGGCGCATGAGCCCTACCTCACACAACTCGAATCCCTCACCGAACTGCTTGGTCAGTGGATACATGACGCGCAGGTCGCAGGCGATTTGTCAGCGGCACTCCCCGGGGAAGTCATTCTCTACACGATTTACGCGCGCTCTTGCGACCCTGTTGTGGACTTTCTGAAGAATGGCGGCGCTTTTAGCGACGCCGACATCGTTGACCTGTTGGTTCACACCTGTTTTGAAGGGATGACAAAACCACCGCCTTGTGAGCTCTGAGTCCGAGCAAGCCTTCGCTAGCGCGCTACACTGACACCCCATTCAAATTTGCTCTTGAGCTAGGTGTTGCAAGCTATGTGGTTTAGAAATTTAAAGGTGTTCCGGTTAACGTCCCATTGGGCTGATAATGTCGAGGCGATTGACGCCGCGCTGCAAAGTCATGTTTTTGCTAGTAGCGATGATCTTAGCGCCGTGTCGCAAGGCTGGGTGCCACCGCGCGATTCGGACGACCGATTGGCGGTGGCTATTGAAGGGCAGTATCGCTTGGCGCTGCGCCTAGAAAAAAAACTGTTGCCGGCCACCGTCATTAACCAAGAAGTCAAAGCGCGGGCTTTGCTACTCGAAGGCGAGCAAGGCTATCGACCGGGGCGCAAACAGCTCAAAGATCTCAAACAAAGCGTGACTGACGAACTGATGCCGCGGGCATTTCGTATCGCTCGTGACATTGCTGTTTGGGTTGACCCGGTCAATCGTTGGTTGGTCATTGATGCGGCCTCAAGCGCGCAAACCGAAGAGGTCTTATCGGCACTCGGCAAATCCCTTTACCCCTATCCCGTTGAGCCTTTACGACTGGCACACTCGGTGGCCGGTCTCATGACCAGTTGGATGATTGCCGGTCAAGCACCCGATGGCTTCACGCTTGACCCCGAGTGCCAATGGCAATCGAGCGGTGATAGCGCGGGCGTTATTCGCTACGTGCGCCATGAGTTGGCGCCTGACGCCATCACACGCCATGTTGAGGCGGGCTATCAATGCACCCGCTTAGCCCTAACTTGGCAAGATCGCATCAGTTTTGTCTTAACCGACACCGCTGACTGCAAACGTGTGACCGCCTTAGACCTATTGCAAGAGCGATCCAGTGCCGAAGCTGGCCTGACGCCAGAAGAAAAACTCGACAGTGACTTTATTTTGATGGCAGCCGAGCTCAATCAGTTGCTAGCCGCCCTGTTGCCAGCACTCGGCGAAGAAAGCACCCAAGAGGCTCAGGAGATCGCTGCCGCGGCGGGTGCGACATGATTGATGGCCTGGTTGCCAAACGTATCAGTGACCCCAGTGCTCAGGGCCCCCTCGAAATAGAGTTGACCGTGACCGATCCGGGGCAATCGGCTCTGGACGGTCAGAACGATCAAGCCCCCGCGTATTTCACGCTCTCGGTCATACTGGTTATTGGTCCGCCAGATCCCAACGCCCTGTCCTACTTACTGCCGCGACGACTATTTGATCGCGACGCACCGATCCACGTGGGGGCTTTGGCCTTCGAGCCGCAAGGGCTGGACGAGCCGGACGAGCCGGACGAGCCGGACGGGCAGATGGACTTGACAGAACCGATCCTAGAAATCCTTGAAGTGATGGCACCTGGCGATCGGGTTGTGTTTTTGTGTCAAGACGTGGCTACTCTGAATGAGGCTTGTCTGACGCTTGGTTTGACCCCGCCTGAGATTGGGATTGAGTGATGGATTGAGTGATGGGTTGAGTGCTGGGTTGAGTGCTGGGTTCACTGACAGATTGACTAACAAAAATGTCCCAAGCCACAATGAATAGTGCGGCAATCAAGGGGCCCGCCACAAAACCGAGCAGGCCAAATAGCGCCAAACCGCCAAGCGTGGATATCAGCACCAAATAATCCGGTAACCGGATGCCTTTGCCCACCAAAATCGGGCGCAAGACGTTGTCAGCCAAACCGATGACCACCGTTCCATAGCCCGCTAGGATCAGCGCATCAACAATCTCACCGGTCAGCGCAAAGTAAATCACAACAGGCAACCAGACCAGGGCAGCGCCCACCGCCGGCAATAAAGACAACACCGCCATGACGGTGCCCCAAAGGGTTGGTGAGGGAATATCCAGTATCCAAAAAATCAAGCCGCCGAGCGTGCCTTGCACCATCGCGACCGCGACATTGCCCATCATCGTGGCACGCACAACGGCCGCCAACTTCTCCAAGAACTGTGTCTTTTGATTTTCGTCGAGCGGCGCGGCCAATCGCACCCGCGCTGACAGGGCAACACCGTCACGGAGCAGGAAAAAAAGCAAATAAAGCATGACGCCGAGGTTCAAAACAAACATAAAAGTGTTTTGGCCAAGGTTGATCGCTTGATTACCCGCCAGACGAACTGCTTGGGTGGCAAAGCGCGAAACATAAGACTTAATCGCCTCAATATCATCAAAACCTGCGCGCGCTAACCAAGGACGAACGCTTTCCGGAATCGCTGAAAAGGCCTGCTCAAATCGATCACCCGCGCTGAAATCCCCTAGCTGTACCAAACGATACAACTGCACAAGCTCATTGATGACCGACTGAAACAAAAAACCAACAGGCAACAAAACGACCAATATGGTGACCGCCAGTGTCGACATCGCGGTTAGATTAGGTGCATGGGGGAATCGGTTTACCAGCTTTTTTTGTAGGGGAGCAAAGAGTATCGCGATCACGATTGCCCAAAAAACAGCCGCTATAAAAGGCGTCAATAACCAAAGGAATGCCAGGGAAATGGCAATCAAAATGGCGATAAACGCTCGCTGATGGGTCTTCTCAGTCGTCAAAGTGGTCTCGCACGCCTTTGAAGGGTATGTTTTAGGACAGCATAACAAGCGCTGGCCAAATCTGCATGCAAAGATAGGGGACCGAAGCGCTGTGACCCCGTCAGAAGATTTCACATGACAAAAAAATTCAGCAAGCACCCTTTAATAATATATCTAAATACACTATATTTAACTGTGATGTATTTGTTTTCATCGCTGCATTCTTCATGGCTTTCTTTAATGCACTCTTGACGGCACTTTCGATGGCTTTTTTAAATCAATATTCACGTGCACGTATAAGCTAGGGATATGACTAGACCCGCGAATCGACCCGCAACTAAACCCGCAACATCAGCAAACGGAAGGAACAACCATGTTAATTGCCTGCCCACATTGCCAAAAAACCAACCGTGTACCCACTGAGCGCCTAGCCGAGTCACCGTCTTGCGGCGCCTGTGGCCAACTGCTGCTTACAGGCGTTATCGCGTTAAACAATGAGTCGTTAAACGAATTAACCGCCAAGCAGACCGCCCCAACCCTTCCGGTTATGGTCGATTTCTGGGCGCCTTGGTGTGGCCCTTGCAAGCAATTTGCGCCGACCTTTGCCGCCGCAGCCGCAAAATATGGTGGCCGTTTGATCTTTGCCAAGGTCGATACAGAAGCGCATCAAGCGGCGGCCTCGGCACATCAGATACGTGCCATCCCAACCTTAGCCACGTTTCATCGGGGGGAGTCGATTGAACGCGCCACCGGTTCTTTGCCGCGTGCCGCGCTAGAGGAACTCATCACCAAAGTGCTAAGAAGTACAAACCCCAGCTAAATCCAAACCAAATCCATACCAAATCCAAACCCCAACAAACCCTCGGCACTTATTCCAACCAAGCGATCCGTAGCAAATTGGTTGAGCCCGACACCCCAAATGGCGTGCCAGCGGCCACCAACACGGCACGCCCCGGCTCCCCAAAGCCGTGGCGTTTGACGGCCTCAGTGGCGTGAGCGACGATCGCATCGGTGCTGTTGGCATCATCGGCTTGGGTGGAATGCACACCCCAAACCATGGTTAGACGGCGTGCCACCTGCAAGTGCGGCGTCAAGCTCAAAATCGGTGTGCGTGGCCGCTCGTGCGCCACCCGCAATGCGCTGGCACCTGACGATGTGAAAGCCACTGTGGCTGCCACAGGCAATGTCTCAGCCACGGTTCGAATCGCTGCTGAAATGGCGTCTTGCGTGGTGGTATCGCGATAGGCTTGCACGGCTTGCATCGTCACGCGTTGTAAAGGATCGCTTTCAGTGGCCCGCAAAATGCGGTCCATCATCTCAACTGCCTCCACCGGATAGCTTCCCGATGCCGACTCAGCAGATAACATGACTGCATCGGCCCCATCGTAGATGGCACCCGCCACATCACTCACCTCAGCGCGTGTCGGCACGGGTGAGGCAATCATGGATTCCAGCATTTGGGTGGCGACCACCACAGGCTTGCCCACCTCGCGACAAGCACGGATGATGCGTTTTTGTAGGACGGGCACATCTTCCGGGGCACACTCAACACCCAAATCGCCGCGCGCAACCATTACCCCATCGCTGGCCGCGATGATGGCCTCCAAGGAATCAATCGCCGCTGGCTTTTCTAGCTTGGCCATGACCCAGGCACGTCCGGCCACGATCGCCTTGACTTCCTCAATATCCGCCGCTCTTTGCACAAACGAAAGGGCCACCCAATCCACACCCAAGGAAAGACCAAATGCCAAATCCGCTCGATCTTTGTCAGTTAAGGCAGACAAGGGCAAGATGGCACCGGGCACGTTCACGCCCTTGCGATCAGACAAGACCCCATCGTTTAACACTTCGACAGTGGCCGACTGCGCATCGACCGTCAATACTCGTAAGCGCACCTTGCCATCGTCAATCAATAAGTCATCGCCCGCCTTGATCGCTGCAAATATCTCAGGATGAGGCAGCGGCAACCGCGTGCTGTCGCCGGCCTTATTTTGCTGATCCAGCGTCAAGATCTGGCCAGCAGTCACTGAAAGTTTGCCGTTTTCTATGGCACCTAGCCGCAGCTTGGGGCCTTGTAGATCAATCAGCACCCCGACCGGGCGACCCACTTCACGTTCGATGTCTCGTACTAACTCATAGCGCGCTTGATGGTGGGCGTGGGTGCCGTGACTAAAGTTAAACCGGAACACGTCCACGCCGGCTTTGAAAAGCGCGTAAATGGTTTCACGGTCGCTGCTCGCCGGGCCAAGCGTTGCCAAGATCTTTGCATTACGGTCACGGTGCGAGATGGCGTCTAATTTCATGTGTGCCTCAGACAAAGAACAGAATAAAAAATGGGAAAGTGAGGAGGTAAAAAGTGACAAAGGTGGGAAGGTAGGTCACATTATGGGTTGATAATCCACCAATCATGGTTTCTTAATTAAGCCACCGTTTAATGACAATAGCAATCCGATCGTGTTGTTGATCGTGCTTCTTACCAGCCCCCATTGAGAACAAAAAAGCCACCCTCAATGACGGTGGCTTTTTTGATGTGCGGTGATTTTGTGCTGCCCAGTGTGTGCTGCTTAGTGTATGCAAGCAGTGCTTTTTTGACACGCAATCAACAGTAAACGCCCCCCTAGCCCAAGCGCGCCTCTAATTCCACTCGCAGTTTTAGTAGATGTGGTGGCAATCCATCGGACAATTTCTCAAATAATTCATCGTGCAACAAGAACTCTTGCTTCCAGGCTTCGCTTTCTATGGAGGTGATGGCGTTGAATAGATCTTCAGAAAAGTTCAGTCCGGCCCAGTCCAAGTCCTCATAGCGCGGCGTCACACCAAACACATGCTCAACACCGCCGGCGTTGCTTTCTATGCGAGCCAGCATCCACTTCAACACGCGCGCGTTTTCACTGAAGCCAGGCCACACAAATCGACCATGCTCATCTGTTCGGAACCAGTTCACACAAAATATCTTGGGCAAGGTTGCACCCATGCCTTCAATTTGCTCGCCGAGTTCCAACCAGTGCGAAAAGTACTCCGCCATGTTGTAGCCGCAGAAAGGCAACATGGCGAATGGGTCACGCCGAACGATGCCTTGCTGACCCGTGGCCGCTGCTGTGGTCTCTGAGCCCATGGTGGCAGCCATGTAGACCCCTTCGTCCCAGCTGCGTGCCTCTGTCACGAGCGGCACCGTCGATGACCGACGCCCGCCAAAGATAAACGCATCAATCTCCACGCCTGCTGGGTCATCCCATGCGGGGTCAAGGACGGGGTTTTGTGTGGCACTCACCGTGAATCGTGCATTCGGATGTGCCGCCTTGATCCCTTCCTTTTGAGCGCCTTCGGGGGTCCAGTCGTTGCCCCGCCAATCAATGCAATGGGCAGGCGGCACCTTGGTCATGCCTTCCCACCACACATCGCCATCATCGGTTAAGGCCACGTTGGTAAAGATCGCATTCTTGCTTAGCGACGCCATGCAATTGAAATTGGATTGTTCGTTGGTACCTGGTGCGACACCAAAATAACCGGCTTCCGGGTTAATGGCGCGCAAACGACCATTGGCATCGGGCTTGATCCAAGCGATGTCATCACCAATGGTGGTGATTTTCCAGCCTTGTTCCGACAACCCCGCTGGTGGGATCAACATCGCGAAATTGGTTTTACCGCAAGCAGATGGAAAGGCGGCGGCCACATGGTACTTCTTGCCCCACGGTGCCTGCACGCCAAGAACGAGCATGTGCTCGGCCAACCAACCGGGTGATGCGGCAGTGGTGGCAGCAGTGGCAGTGGCTGAGGTGGCTGCAGTGGTTGGCTTGGCTGCGGCACGACCCATGGTCGAGGCAATCCTCAGCGCAAAACATTTCTTTCCCAAAAGTGCATTGCCGCCATAACCTGACCCATAGGACCAGATTTCGCGTGTTTCAGGAAAGTGAACAATATATTTGGTCGGATTGCAGGGCCAAGCCACGTCAGCTTGCCCCTGTGCCAATGGCGCCCCAACGCTGTGCACACAGGGCACGTAGTCGTTGTCAGCCCCGAGCACGTCATAGACCGCTTGGCCCATGCGCGTCATCATGCGCATGTTGACCACCACATAAGGTGAGTCGGTCAGTTCGATGCCGATTTGTGCAATTGGCGAGCCCAAAGGGCCCATTGAGAAAGGCACAACGTAAAGGGTGCGTCCTTGCATGCAACCATCAAACAGCCCGTTTAAGGTTTCACGCATGGCGCCCGGCTCTGTCCAGTTGTTGGTCGGGCCTGCCTGAGATTTTTCTTTAGAACAAATGAATGTGCGGTCTTCCACACGTGCCACATCATCGGGCGCCGAACGAGCCAAAAATGAATTGGGTCGCTTTTGCGCATTAAGCGGAATCAACGTGCCCGCGGCCACCATCTCGGCGCATAACGTTTTGTATTCCTCTTCAGACCCATCACACCAAACGACATGACTGGGTTTTGTTTGGGCAGCGATTTGTGCGACCCAGCGCTTTAGTCCCTCGTGTTTGACATAAGCCGGTGCATTCACGTTTATTGTCCTTAACATGTTTGAGTGTCAGTAAACCTATCGAGATGGGCCATATTAGCACCGTCAAAGGGCATGGTCGCCCAAGATGAAAGACCCAAGCGATCGCACCCCTGAGTAAACAAAGCCACACGCTATTAGTCCACAAACGGTTAAGATGCCAATCACGCTGGGCCTCAACACTACACAGACAGAAAGACTCACGCACAGGATGAATCGATGGCCAATCCATCAACCGTCATTGAAGAACCACTCGAAGACCTGACCCGCTCGCTTGTGCCTTTGCTGGTCGTCGCCGCGTTCGCCGGCGTTTTGGTGGGGATTGTGGGCGGCAGTTTTCATTGGTTACTGACGCACGGCTCTAGCGGTTTTTTATCGCTCTTAGCCCTATGGAAAACAGACGGTATTTTTGGTGTGCCTGGTTGGTTGGGCGCCATGCTGGTGGTGGCCATCAGTGTTGCCTTGGCGCGATGGTTGGTGAACTTTGCACCGATCGCGGCGGGCAGCGGTGTGCAACACGTCGAGGCCGTGATGCGTGAGCAAGCTCAACCGGCGCCCTTGTTGGTTTTACCGATTAAATATGTCGGTGGTTTGCTTGCCATGGTGCCTGGCTTGGCGCTAGGAAGAGAAGGCCCGACCATTCAGATGGCTGCGGTCATTGGCACCCAATTCGGCAAGCTCTTTGGGTTGTCTCGCACAGACCGTTCATTGCTCTACACCGCCGTCGCGGGTTGTGGTTTGTCAGTGGCCTTTAACGCCCCGTTGGCAGGTGTCGCCTTTGTGATTGAAGAGGTGGCGCACCGAACCAACATGCGTCGTGTTTTAGCCACATTGATCGCTGTGGCGACCGCCATGGCCGTGTATCGAGGCTATTTCGGGAATCTGGTCGAATTTAAGGTCGACGATTTTCTACCCGCCACGCCGATTGAATACTTACTGTATGCAATCTTTGGTGCGTTGATCGGCGCGCTCGGTGTGCTCTACAACAAGAGCGTATTGCTGGGCCTTAATCTTTTTGCCAATACGGCCCCACAAGTCTCGCCTGTGCTTAAGGCTGCTGTCGTGGGCAGCTTGATTGGGTTGCTCGCCTATTGGCAACCGCAGTGGGTAGGCGGTGGGGAGGTGCAAGTCGACACCCTGCTGGCTGGACAGTTAGGCGCCACCGCCCTGCTGATTTTGGTGCTGGTGCGCTGGGTACTGGGCCCTCTGTCCTATTCGCTAGGTACCCCCGGTGGCCTTTTTGCGCCGCTATTGCTGGTGGGTGCGAGTCTAGGGGTTTTGTTTTGTGGCGCTGCCAATCTCATTATCCCCTCAACCGAGCTATTGACACCAAATGCCTTCGCGCTGGTTGGCATGGCGGCTTTTTTTACCGCCGTTGTCCGTGCCCCAGTCACCGGTATTTTGTTGATCAGCGAAATGAGTGGCACCGTCAGTTTGATGACGCCTTTGCTACTGGCTTGTGTCATGGCCACGCTGGTGGCCAGTCTGCTACGAGGCGAGCCGATCTATGACTCTCTACGCGAGCGCATGGGCTTGAGTGCATCGAAGAATTGATCGGTTGCATGTGCCCAAGTGAAATCACGGGCCCTCGCGAGTGCTCGTTCGCGCGCAACATCTAAGCAAGCCAAACAGGCTTCACGCAAATCCTCACTCAAGACGCCCGCGCCGCTATCGCCCACGACATCAATCGGACCTGGCACAGGGAAACCGGCTACCGGCAGACCGCACGCCATGGCCTCGGCCATGACAAGCCCAAAGGTGTCCGTTAGGCTCGGGAAAACAAACACATCGGCGCTGCTATAAAGCTTGGCCAATGCGTCTTGCGAAATGACGCCAATAAAGCGCGCGTCAGGGTATTTTTTCTTTAGAGACTTAGCCAGCGGCCCCTCGCCCGCCACCCACTTGTGCCCCGGCAAGTCAAGTTTTAGAAACGCCTCGACATTTTTTTCAACTGCCAATCGACCCGCATACAAAAAAACAGGGTTGGCTTTATTGGGCGCCACTTGTTCGATCCGTGGATAAAAATTCTGTGATCCACCCCTCGCGTCCAATGCACCACTCGATCAAAACCGCGCGATTTCAAATCATTCACAATCGCTGGGGTGGGCACCAAGACCGCGCTGGCTGGCGCATGAAAATGTCGAAACAACGCATAGGTCCAAGCCAGTGGCACCCCAATACGGGCTTTGACATATTCGGGAAACCGCGTGTGATAAGCCGTTGTGAATTGCCAACCTTGCTTGAGAGCGACGCGGCGCGCGGCCCAACCCAAAGGGCCCTCGGTGGCGATGTGTAAGGCATCAGGATTGATGCTTTCAATCCTTTTTCTGACTGCCCCAGCATGCGTGAGCGAGAGACGTATCTCAGGGTAGCTCGGGCAAGGCAGTGTCCTGAACGATTGAGGCGTCAGCATTTCCACACGCATACCCTTTTGTTCTAACTGGCTTCGGGTATTTCCCAGCGTACGCACCACCCCGTTCACCTGCGGCTGCCACGCGTCGGTGACAATCAATAAGCTTTTTAGTTGTGAGCCTTGAGGCGTGGGACCTGAGTTGACGGCACTCTCAGGCATGCTTGGCGGTTGTGCTTGGATCGAGTCGGTTAGTTTCGCTTGGGGCAGCATCATATTGTGTCTCCGGTTCGCCTGCCTTGGCCGGGTATGGCCAATGCAATAGCTTCAGTTCACCTTCGTGTGTCTCGACCAACGCTGACAAACTCTCAACCCAGTCACTGTCATTGCAATACAGCACATCGTCTATGACGCGAATTTCTGCTTTATGAATATGCCCGCACACCACGCCATCAAAACCCCGCCGACGCGCCTCGGTGACCAGTACCTTTTCAAATTCAGTGATGAAAGAGACCGCATTTTTGACGCGGTGCTTGAGGTATTGAGACAAGGACCAGTAAGACAGGCCAAACCGATGCCTAAAACGATTGAAAGCATCGTTTAAGCGCAAGATGAAGGTGTATAGACTGTCGCCCAAGTAGGCTAGCCATTTGGCATGCTGGATGATGCCGTCAAAGAAGTCACCGTGTGTGACGAGCAAACGGCGTCCATCTAGGAGGTGGTGGGTGGTTTCATTGACGATCCGAATGTCACCAAATGCCATGCCGATAAACTGACGCAATACTTCGTCATGATTGCCAGCGACATAAATCACGCGCGTGCCCTTGCGTGACTTACGCAATACTTTTTGCACGACATCGTTGTGTGACTGCTTCCAGTACCAGCCTTTCTTAAGCTGCCATCCGTCGATGATGTCACCGACCAAATACAAGTCCCATGATTCGTTGTGCCGTAGGAAATCCAATAAAAATTCTGCCTTACAACCGGCAGTGCCCAGGTGAACGTCAGATATCCATATTGCCCGATAGTGGGCTTGGAAGCGGGCCGGCGTTTCCGGCGTACTTGGCGTACTTGGCGTTACTGGCTCGTTGGTTTTCATGAATAGTCATGTTGCCCACCGATTTTGACGAAAAGATGACAAGGCCATGAAGTTTCCATGACAGACGACGCCACTCGCAGTTAAGCAACTCAGGCCAAGGAATCAATGTACTGCTGTATAACGTCGTCGTAAGAGGCATCGGCTATTAAGCCGAGCTGCGCGGCACGGGTGGTGTCAAAACGCGCCGGCCAACCACCGACGATCCGTGCAATGCGCTCGTCAGGCTCGAAGTGAATCAATTCGGCTGTTTGCTCACCCGCCAAGTCGATTAATGCTTGCCGCATTTGCGCCACGCTGACGGTCAAGGCAGGTAGATTCAAAGCCGTTCGGCCACCTAACGCCTCACGGCTTGCCTGCATCACCGTCAAAATACCCTTGATCGTATTGGCCGGTGAGGCCAGTGCCACCTCTGTCTCAGGGGCAACCGGGCAGACGCTTGACTCACCCGATAAGGGCTCGCGAACCATGCCAGATAAGAAACTCGAGGCCGCGCCATTGGGCCGACCCGGGCGCACGGAGACCGTCATCAACCGCGCCACTCGGCCGTCGATATAGCCTTTGCGGGTGTAGTCCGCCACCAGCTGCTCGCAAATAAACTTTTGTGCCCCATAGCTAGACTGCGGCACGGGCAAGGTACTGTCCGTGACCACAGCCGGCAGCGGCAAACCAGGTTCTGATCCAAATACCGCCACTGAGCTGGCAAAAAAGAAACGCGCCACGAGCCCATGTGTTTCTGTCTGTTCCCGTAACTTAGCCAAGAGTTGCTCGGTGGTCTGGAGATTGGCGCGCAAACCGAGCGAGAAGTCTTCTTCGCACTCACCCGACACCGCTGCTGCCAAATGGAACACGGCGTCATAAGGATCGAACGGTGATTCAAATAAAAGCCCTAACGAGTCGAGTAAATCACCCGTATGTGTTGTCACCCGTCTGTCGTTACCCACCGCCGGATCGGCTTGTTCGACGCGATCAGCCAACACCAAAGACTCAATGGCTTGCCCGCACAATTCGCCTTGTGCTAACAAGCACCGCGCCAACTGTGTTCCCAAGAAACCGGCACCACCTGTTATTAAAATATTCATGTCCTGTCTCTCATCGGAGTCTGTTATTCGAGCCTAGTGAGGGGTGACGATTCATAGTGGTATGACCCGTAAACCACAGTCTTGCTTACTCACAGTCTTGCTTACATATCGCCGGGGGCATTAGACGATTGTTCAAGTACCGCTGTCCTTTCAAAATCACGCACCGCCTGTCTTTGCGACTCTGGGATCGGTAGACTAACCCCCGCCTTGCTATCGAAAAAAACATAAATCAGTTCGCCCGATGTCAATAACGTTTCGTCGCGGTAAATCTCAAGAATGAATCGCGCACTGCTACGACCCAAAGCTGCCAATCGCACGCCAATATCAAGCTCGTTGTCGTATTGAGCGGGCGCGTGGTATTCAATTGTCGCCTTGCGTGCAAAAAACTGTCGGCCAGACTGTTGCTGACTAACCACCCCCGGCAAGCCGACGGCGCGGGCATATTCGGTGATGGCCACATCGAAATACGTGAGGTAATGGCCGTTAAACACCACCCATTGCGGGTCACATTCAACCCAACGAACCCGATGCGCATAATGAAACGCAAAATCTGACCTCATACCAGAACCACCTCCAAATCTCTTTTCTAGATGCCTAGGGCGCCGCCAAAACGACACCTCAAAACGACATCCCAAGACGTAATATACGATGGTTGTCTGCACAGACTCCATCCCTTTGGCGCAAGAAAGAGGATCGGCAGTAGCCATGAGTGATTTAGAAGAACACAAAAAACTGCAACGGCGGCCACTGACGCGCAAGGATTTGATATGAAAGAACTCATTACGCAAGAACCCCATACGCCTGAATCCAACGCGCCTGAACCCAACGCGCACGATTCCAAAACCTATGTGCTTTTGCACGGCGCTTGGCATGGTGCCTGGTGTTGGCAAAAAGTCGCGCCGGTTTTGCGTGCGGCGGGCCACCGTGTCTACACGCCCACCCAAACAGGCCTTGGGGAACGCTCGCATTTGCTCAGTGCCTCAGTGGGCTTAGAGACCTTTGTGCAGGACCTGCTTAATGTCTTGATTTGGGAGGATCTAGATCACGTGATTCTGGTGGGCCATAGTTTTGGGGGGCTCGCTATCACCGCTGCTGCTGATCGCATGCCTGAGCGTATAAGCCATCTCGTCTATCTCGATGCGCTGATTCTACAAAACGGTCAAAGTCCCTTCTCTATCGTCCCGAGTGAAGTGGCCGAGAGCCGACGCGCGCTCGCAAAGCTTAGCCCCGGGGGGCTCACCATTCCCGTGCCTTCAGCCGATAAGCTCGGGGTAAGCGATGCGCAAGATGCGGCGTGGTTAGCAGCAAAATGCACGCCCCACCCCATCAAGACTTATGAGGACACATTGGCGCTTGAGCACGATCCGGGGCGTGGTTTGCCAGTGACATACCTTGCTGTCACGCCCTACTACGCGCCAACACAAACGAGCCGCGAATACGCCCGCTCCCGCAGCGATTGGTCTTACGATGAACTACCCGCTGGACACGACGCCATGGTGACATCGCCTGAAGCCCTGAGCGAAAAGTTACTCAAGATCAACTGAAATAATTGTTGGTTTGGCTGGCATTGGCTGGCATTGAATGGCATTGCTATCTTGGTGTGACCTGTCGGCGTTTTGTTGGTGAGAACGATTCACTCGGTACAAAACCAAGACCACTTGGCACCGCCGCACAAACTTCCCAAATTGGACACTGAAAGTAGCAGCATGTTACCGTCAGTGAATAAGTATTGGCTATTTCATGCTAGTGAAACAGCAAGCCAAGTACTTTTAATTAGTTTCCAACCAGGACTTACGCAGCGTACGCAACGTACGCAAAGATAACTTACGCAACGTACGAAATGTACGCAACGTGCGCAACGCACGTCAACGAATGGAGCAAACCAGGTGGCCACCCCGAAAAAAAACCCGATGATTCCAGACGGGCACGTCAATCCTATTGATACGGACTACACCGTGGGTCAAGACAACATTGTGATGAGCGTCGGTCCCTTCGGGCTCGATATTCACAATAAGGTCTTCGCGACGTCAGCGCTTTTGATCATCGCTTTTGTGGTCCTGACCTTGACCTTCCAGACACAGGCTGAGCCGATGTTTGCCAGCATGAGGGGGTGGCTGACCTCAAACTTAGACTGGTTTTTCATCACCGCCGGTAATATTTTTGTGATTGCCTGTCTGGTTATTGCCATCTCACCGCTCGGACGGGTGCGAATCGGTGGCACTGAAGCCACCCCTGATTATTCTTACCTGGCCTGGTTTTCGATGTTGTTTGCCGCTGGCATGGGCATTGGATTGATGTTTTACGGCGTCTCCGAGCCGCTTTCCCACTTCAACAGCGCACTGGCTGGTGCAACGACAGAGGGCGGCGTCAGAACCGACTGGGCACCACTGGGGGCAGCTGGAGGCGACACTGCCCAGGCGCAACGACTGGCCATGGCAGCCACAATCTACCACTGGGGTCTACATCCTTGGGCGATTTACGCCGTGCTGGCCTTGGGCTTGGCGATTTTTTCTTTCAACAAAGGCTTGCCGCTGACGATCCGCTCTATTTTTTACCCGCTGCTTGGCGAGCGTATTTGGGGTTGGCCGGGTGATGTCGTCGATACCTTGGCGGTGCTTGCCACGATGTTTGGTCTTGCCACATCGCTTGGCTTGGGTTCGTCGCAGGCCGCTGCGGGTTTGCACTTTTTGTTTGATGTTCCGCTTGGCAACACCACTCAAATCTTATTGGTCATTGGTATCACCGCGATTGCACTGGTTTCAGTACTAGCCGGCCTCGAAGCTGGCGTCAAACGACTGTCTGAAATCAATATGGTGCTGGCAATTACCTTGCTGGTCTTTGTGCTGGTTGTGGGTCCTACGTTGGCCATTGTTACGGGGCTTTTCTCTAACTTGGGCGCTTACTTGGAGTACATACCCGCTTTGGGTAATCCAATCAATCGAGAGGACGCTAACTTTTCTCAAGGTTGGACCGCCTTTTACTGGGCTTGGTGGATTTCATGGTCACCTTTTGTCGGTATGTTCATCGCTCGCGTCTCGCGAGGACGCAGTGTGCGTGAGTTCATGATTTCTGTTCTCATCGTGCCTTCACTGGCGTGTGTGGTGTGGATGACGGTGTTTGGCAACACGGCGATTGAGCAAGTGGTCAGTCAAGGCTACATGGCGGTGACAGACAGCCCATTGCCGTTGCAAATTTTCGTGATGTTGGCAGACCTACCCTTGGCCCAGATCACCTCTTTCGTTGCCATTATTCTCGTGGTGGTCTTTTTTGTGACGTCATCAGACTCAGGCTCATTGGTCATTGACGTGATCGCCTCTGGCGGTAAAGTAGAATCACCCGCCCCACAACGCATTTTTTGGTGCACCTTTGAGGGCTTGGTCGCCATCGCACTGATTATGGGCGGGGGATTGGTGGCTTTGCAGGCAATGGCCGTCTCAACTGGCTTTCCGTTTACGATTGTCTTATTGGTCGCCACCGTGTCGCTCGTTAAAGGCTTGATGAGCGAACCTCGCCCCAAACGATAAGGAATAAACATGGCAGAGCAGACGCTTGAGATGGAAACCGAACAGCTAGAGATACTGGACTTTCTACAAAAGCATCTGCCCTTCTCTATCTTGCCCGCAGAGAAGTTGCGGGCTGTTGCCAATCAAGTCGATGTGCAGTATTTCAAAGCGGACACACCGATCTTGCACTTTGGCGAAACGGCCAAGCACTGGCTCATTGTTCGCAGCGGTGCTGTCGAAATCTTTCGCCGCGATGGCACGCTTTACAATCGGCTGACCGAGGGCGGGCACTTTGGGGAGGCCGGTTTGATGCAGCAGCGTCAACAAGTCAGGTTCCCGGCGACAGCGCTCGAAGACACTTTGGTTTATTTGATCGCACCCGAGGTTTTTTTGGATCTCTTCGAAAACGAAGAGTCCTTTGCCGACTTGGTCGAGACCGAGGATCGCACGCGCCTTCGCACGGTCATCTCAAAGAACGAGCAAGCCAACGAATTGATGTCCGCTGACGTCAAAAGTCTACTCATTCGTGAATCGGTAACCACCCAAAGCACGACCACCATCACCGAAGCAGCCAAGATCATGACCGATGAGGGTGTTTCCTCACTGTTGATCACAGACGGTGATGCCGCACTTGGCCTCATCACCGATCGCGATATACGCACCCGTGCTGTTGCCCAAGGGCTATCGATGGACGAGCCCATCTCTAAAATTGCGACGACCGAACTACACGCCATTCGACATGACCAATTGGCCTACGAAGCAATGCTGCTGATGCTTCGCTACAACGTCCATCATTTACCTGTTTTAAAAAATCTACGTCCCATCGGCGTGCTGGCGTTGTCCGACATTATTCGATACGAATCGCGTAACAGTCTTTTTGTGGTGGGTCGAATTTTTCACCAACAAAGTGTTCAGGAGCTTGCCGAATTAACCGAGGAGGTTAAGGCGAGCTTCATCCGCATGAACCGTGAGGACGCCAATTCGCGCATGATCGGTAACGCCATGGGCGCCATTGGCCGTAGCTACAAACAGCGGCTGCTGGAGCTCGCCGAGATCGAATTTGGACCACCGCCCGTGCCCTATTGCTTTTTAGCGCTTGGCAGCATGGCGCGCCAAGAACAACTGATCGTCACTGACCAAGACAATGCCATTGTGTTGGACAATCGGTTTGACCCTCAGAAGCATGATGCCTATTTCGAGCAGCTTGCGCAGTTTGTCTGTGATGGCCTAGCCACATGCGGCTACACCTACTGCACGGGCGACATCATGGCGACAAATAGCAAATGGCGTCAACCCTTGCGCGTCTGGCAACAATACTTTACCGATTGGATTGACGCCCCCTCACCCGAATCTTTGTTAACCAGTAGCATTTTCTTTGATCTTGATGGAGTTTATGGTCGGACCGAATTTGCCGAAACATTGCGTGCGCTGATTAGAAAAAAAGCCAAAGGCAACAGTCGGTTTTTAGCGAGCATGGCGCGCAACGCACTGCGGCGAACGCCGCCCATTGGTTTTTTTAAAGACTTTGTGGTCGAGCGCGATGGCCGGCACACCAATGCCATGAACCTAAAACGCCGCGGAACCGCCCCATTAACCGATTTAATTCGCGTACACGCCTTGGCTGTCGGATCACAAAGCCGCAATTCATTTGATCGACTACAAGACATCATTGAGGCGCAAGTTTTGCCGCCTGGGCGCGGCCCTGACTTACAAGATGCGCTCGAATTCATCTCTTTGGTCAGGTCACGCAACCAAGCAAAAGATTTGGTTGAGGGCCTTGAGCCCGACAACAGTATCGAACCCGAAATGCTGACTGAATTTGAACGTAAGAATTTACGCGATTCTTTTTTGATTCTGGCGAGCGCACAAAAATACATGAAATTTCGTTATCAACCCGGTCGGCTGACTTGATCAACCAACCCCAACCGATGAGGGTCACCCGTTTTGTTGCATGGCAGCTTATTAAGCCTTCCTAGTGATATAAAATCCAGCGGCAGACAGCCCATGGACTGGCTGGGCCGCTTTCAAGCACTCGCCCATCAAACCAAGGACGAGCGCTTAAAGGCCTATTACGCCGCAGGCATGGCCCTTGGCAGCACCCCTATCGGGGAAGCTCCCCTGATGGCAATGGACGTGGAAACCACCGGCTTAAACCCCGCAAAAGATAGCATCGTGAGCATCGGCATCTTGCCCTTGACGGTGGACTGTATCAAGGCGAGCCAATCGGGGCACTGGATTGTGCAGCCACACGTACCCTTGGCTGACGAGTCCGTCGTGATCCATGGCATCACCCACTCCCAAATCGAGAACGCCCCACCGCTCATCGACATCCTAGAACCACTGCTTGCGGCCATCACCGGTCACGTGCTGGTGGTGCATTGCCGAGCCATCGAACGTTCTTTTTTAAACAGCGCGCTCACGCGCCTAATTAACGAACCGATTGAAATGCCCATGATTGACACCATGGAGCTTGAAGCCAGGTTGTACCGGCAGCAACCCGCCTTGAGTTGGTGGGATCGCGTTTATCATAAAAAAACCAACAAACGTATTTCTATTCGACTCGCTGACAGCCGGATGCGTTACGGTTTGCCCTTTTACAAACCCCACCATGCCTTAACAGATGCCTTAGCCACGGCCGAGTTACTCCAAGCACAAGTGATCCATCGATTCAGCCGCGAGGCGCCACTCGACGATTTCTGGCGCTGATGACTTCAGGCGCAGTGATGACGTCCATCCCAACGTCTACCCCAAGTTCCAACCCTTCGCACATTGCGATAGACTAGCGCCTTCATGAACGCTGAGTGATCTCTTGAAACGCAACGTACTCTCGATACACTTGGCCGCCTTTTTGTTTGGGATGACGGGCATTCTAAGCACATTGATTGACGCCGATAGCACCGTCATCACCTTCGGTCGGGCACTGTTTGCCGTGATCGTGTTGTCCCCGCTTTTGATGCTTTGGACGGGTTCCTCCAGCACCGCCTCCTCCACCAAATCCCACACATCCCCCACACCACCAATGAGTATGTCCGCGGTGCCAACTCTGTCCACCAAAGATATCTGGTGGCGCTGCTTGATTTCTGGCTTTTTGCTCGCCCTTCACTGGGTGACTTTCTTTGTTTCAGTCAAAACCGCCGGGGTGGCTTTAGCCACACTGGGGTTCAGTAGCTTTGCCGCTTTCATCACTTTGATTGAATGGTTCACCACTCGGCAACAAATCACGCGTGCCGATTGGCTACGGACCCTTGTGGTCAGTGGTGGCTTGGTTGTGATGATCCCGACCTTAAATTTGGCCGATGAAAACACCTACGGGTTCGTGATGGGTCTGCTTTCAGGCCTATCTTTTGCCGCAATGGCGGTATTCAATAGCCGCTTCTTGGTCGGTGTCAATCCGATTCGGGTGGCGCGCAATCAAAACGTCATCGTCTTGCTGTTGCTCGGGGTCTGGGCATTGCCGAGCTTGGGCGTGTTGAGTGCGGCTTCGTGGTTTTGGTTGGCCTTACTGGGTATTTTTTGTACCGGCCTATCCCACTCTCTATTTGTGTTCAGTTTGGCGCGTATGCGGGTCAATGTTGCTGGATTGGTCATCGCCCTGGAGCCGGTTTATGCCATTGTGGCCGCATGGCTTTTGTTCCAAGAAATACCAACCATGCGTACGATCATAGGCGGCATGATTATTGTGAGTGCCATTATCGGTGTGAATTACGCCAAAACACGCCACAACGCCACCCTTTAGCGACTCGGATCAACCTGTCGCGCCCCTTCTGGAGAACACAGATGCAATCCTTTGGTTCTGGCTATCACGCACTGGTAATTGGATCGCACGGCGCCATTGGTCACGCGCTCATGGCCGCCTTGACTGCTGACGCGAATTGCGATTCAGTCACGGGGCTCTCACGTGCCACACACCCTGGTTTCTGTTTAGAAGACGAGAAGAGCATGGCAGATGCCGCTCGAACGCTACAAGGAGAGGAGCCGTTTGATCTCATTATTGACGCCACCGGGGCGTTAGCCATCGATGGCCAGGGCCCAGAAAAGCACCTCGGCGCCCTAAACGCCAAGCAGTTGGCACGATCTTTCGAAATCAATGCCATTGGACCCGTCCTTTTGATCAAACACTTCTCACCCTTGATGAGCAATGAACGGTCCATCTACGCCAAGCTGTCAGCGCGTGTGGGAAGCATCAGCGACAATCAAAAAGGCGGTTGGTACGGCTATCGGGCCGCTAAAACAGCGGTCAATATGTTTTTACAGACAGCTGCCATTGAGCTTCAACGCAAGCGACCCCAATGCTTGGTCGTTGCCTTGCAACCGGGGACGGTCTCTTCTGAGTTATCTGCGCCCTTTTCTGGCGGGCACGACGTGATCACGCCTGAAGTATCCGTCCAAGGCCTTCTCGAGACATTAGACGGTTTGTCAGCAAAATCAGGTGCGCAGTTCTATGACTATCGCGGCGAATCCATCGCTTGGTGATCAGATAACCACCTGATCACCAAGCTCGACGCTTAAGCCGGCGCCATGACTCGCTTGAAAGGATGATCGTGTATCAACATGCCCGCGATCATTGCCACCACAAACACCAGCGCCTTGCCATAGCCCGCGCCGAGCGCGACCAAAGCAGGGCCTGGGCAAAACCCCGCCATGGCCCAACCGACGCCAAATACAAAGCCACCCACAACCAAAGGCCGACTAACACGCTGGACGCCCGGTAAATGAAGGGGTTCTTGGTAGACAGTCTGACCGCGCTTTTCAATTAACCGAAATCCAACAAAGGCCACCGGAATTGCCCCGAGCATGACAAAAGCCAAACTCGGATCCCATTGGCCCGCAATATCCAGGAAATGTATGACTTTGGCAGGATTGCTCATGCCGGAGACGATCAGCCCAAGGCCAAACACCAACCCGGCTATAAAAACAAATAACGTTTGCATGATCAGCCTCCAACCACGTGAAATAGGAGATAGGCGGTAACAAACCCGCTAAACATAAAGCTCAAGGTCGCCACGATCGATCGGGGTGACAAACGACCGACCCCGCAGACTGCGTGTCCACTGGTGCAGCCCGAACCCATTCTTGTGCCAAAGCCCACCAACAGCCCCGCCACAATTAAGAGCGGATAGCCGGCGTCAATCACCGAAGTGGGCACCTCCCAAATCAAGCCATAAAAGGCACTTGATAACAACAAACCCAGCACGAACGCCACACGCCAACTAAAGTGTCCCTTGGGCACATTAGAGAACTGAAGCAAACCGCCAACTACCCCACTGATGCCAGCGATACGCCCTTTGTAAGCCATCAACATGACGCTTGCCAAGCCGATCAGCACCCCCCCAAAAAGTGATAGCCAAGGGGTGAAGTTGGCCCAGTCCACTGTGATACCCATCATCGTCTCCTTTGTATTTCTAACGTTGATACAAAAACTAACGCGCAATCGCAATAACCACTGCGCTTTCATCGATATCAATGGCAACTGGGCCATCAACAACTGAATACACATCCCGCCAATAGCCAATCAGAGAAATACCGCTTGCCAGCGTCACGGTGAGCGCATCACCCGTGCTCACGCTCGCTTTTGCATCCAGACCACTGAGGCGTCCTTCAAATTGATTTGCCGCTGTACTGAGCGGCTCGCCACTTGCAACAACCGTTTTGATGCGTCTCACGCCAACGGCATTGGCTTTACACATCGCGATCACGTGTGCGCCTGGTTCAATGGCAAGTTGCTGCTGACTTTCAGGGGTGATCTGCGCCCACAAAATCTGCTCATCCGCAAAATAAAGGGCAACCCGCACCCGCCCCTCGGTTAGCGAACAAGCTTTGACCGTCACAGGCCATTGGTTACGCATGCTGGTTTGCATCGCCATGCCCATCGGCGGCATTTGTTGATTTGTGAACCAATGGCGCTGCAGTTGTTGCCATTGTTGGGCTGATTGAAGTAGACCCTCGCCTGCCGTTGTCAGGCGAGCGCCGCCGCCACCCATGCCACCCACCATTTTTTCTACAAGCACCGCGCCCGCCAATTGGGTCAAGGTCTCTATCGCCTGCCACGCGGATTTGTAACTCACCTTCGCTTGCCGAGCTGCCTCAGAAATCGATCCCGTTTCTGCCACCCCACGCAAAATAGACAAGCGTTTGTCAGTCACGCTGTCGGTCAATGCTTGCGCCACATTGGCACCAGCCGTGCGCGGTGGATGGGCGTTGGCTCTGGAGGGGTGAAGATTCGCGGTTTGGGTCATCAGGAACGCTTACTCAAAAAATTCTCACGGTGACAGGGAGCCACAGCGCCGTTCAATTCAGTGCCGTTCAATTCAGTGCCGTTCAATTCAGCGCACTTAGACTCACCGCACTGAGATAAACTTCATTTCACTACAATCTATATTTATACATTTTATTTTAATGCATTTCAACCAAACTTTCCATTGCTTCAAATCGATTTAGGCGAGCGCTATTCTAAAACTACATAACGGATGCTACCATCTGTTCAATTCAAAAATAAACCAAGCGCATGCTCCCCACTCGACACTTATTCCCCACTCGCCACTTGATGCCGCTGACTCGCCTGCTCTTAGCGCCATTGGCCACTCTGCTGATTGTCCTGAGCCCCTTGCCGTCTGAGGCCACCACGCGCTTAAACGTGGCGGTAGCAGCCAATTTTTCTGCACCCGCCCTTGAAATCTCTGAGGCCTTTGAGGCGCAGACTGGCATTGAAGTCATGATCAGCAGCGGCTCAAGCGGCAAGTTTTACGCCCAAATCCGGCACGGCGCGCCGTTTGACGTGTTTTTGGCGGCAGACAGCTTAAGTATCGCGGCATTGATCGATCAGGGTTTGGCTGAATCTAGCGATCACTTCACTTACGCGGTCGGTCAAATTGCGCTTTGGAGCCCAGACCCTGCATTACTCGCTGACCAACAAGCGGCCATTGCAGTGCTCAAAGCGGCTCGGTTTAACCGGCTTGCGCTGGCCAACCCATTGGTCGCACCCTATGGTGCTGCCGCCCAAGAGGTGCTCAAGCACCTAGACCTCGAGTCGGCGTGGCCAGACAAACGAATTCAAGGCCAAAGCATCGGACAGACTTATCAGTTTATCGCCTCCGGTAATGCCGATCTCGGCTTCGTTGCCTTGTCACAAATCATTCAATCAACTGGCCCTGATCCCCAAGGTCAAGGATCGGCTTGGCTCCCGCCGCAAAGTTGGTATCAGCCGTTAACACAGGACGCTGCACGACTGACACAGGCGAAGAACCCTGAGCAAGCGCGGGCGTTTCTGCGGTTTTTACGTTCACCGGGCGCGCTAGCGATCATGACTCGCTATGGTTATCAGCAATGAGTCTTTCTAGTCCAACACTCGCAAGCTTGCTTGAATACAGCGCGATCGATGCCATCGCCTTGACACTGCGTTTAGCCGCTGTCACCACCATTGCCCTACTGATAATTGCCATCCCCTTGGCATGGTGGCTGTCTCAGACACGTTCTCGATGGCGCGCGCCGGTCAGTGCCTTGGTCACCCTACCCTTGGTTTTACCGCCCACGGTGCTGGGCTTTTACTTATTGGTCTTGATGGGACCGAGCGGCTTCATTGGTCAATTAACCGATGCGCTGGGCTGGGGACTGTTGTCGTTTACCTTCACCGGCTTGGTGATTGGATCGATCGTGTTCTCTTTGCCATTCGCCGTGCAACCGATACAGCACGCTTTCGAATCCATCGGCCAGCGCCCCTTGGAAGTTTCCCTCACCCTGAGGGCACGGCCCTTAGACGCTTTTGTGAGTGTCGCACTGCCCATGGCTAAACCCGGAATCATCACCGCGGCTATTTTAAGTTTTGCGCATACGGTCGGTGAGTTTGGTGTGGTGCTGATGATTGGTGGCAATATCGCCGGGCAAACCCGCGTTGTTTCGACCGAAATATATACCTACGTCGAATCCATGCAATATGCACAGGCTCACTGGCTTGCCGCCATCATGGTGATCTTCTCGTTTGCCGTCTTGTTATGGCTCGCCCTTTTAAAACGGCGAACGCGCGGGGTGCTGTCGTGAATGAGGCGATCAATATTCAGGTCGATTTACAGCGACCTGGGTTCCACTTGGCGTGCGATCTGTCCTTGCCCAGTGCAGGCATCACCGTGCTCTTTGGAACCTCTGGCAGCGGCAAGACCACCTTGTTGCGTTGCGTCGCAGGACTGGAGCACGCCTTCAAAGGTCGCATCGCGATTGGTGAGCAGACCTGGTTTGACAGCGATCTCGGCATTGACTTAGCGGTTTGGCGCCGCCCCATTGGTTATGTTTTTCAGGAAGCCAGTTTGTTTGATCATTTGTCAGTCAAACAGAATCTGCACTACGGCCTCAAACGCATCAAAGACAAAAGCCTGGCCAACCAGGAGTTAGCAGACTGCATTGAGTTGCTGGGGATTGGATCCCTACTCTATAGGCAGCCCATGGACTTGTCCGGTGGCGAACGACAACGCGTGGCCATTGCTCGGGCCCTAGCCACCCGCCCCAAATTGTTGCTGCTTGACGAACCCATGGCCGCGCTTGATCACAAGAGAAGACAAGAGATCATGCCTTGGCTTGAGCGCTTGCGTGATGAACTCAAAATCCCCATGCTCTATGTCACGCACAGCCATCAAGAAATCGCGCGCTTAGCCAACCACATGGTGCTCATTGACAATGGCACCGTGCTTGAAGCAGGGCCGCTCAACCAAGTCATGGGCCAATTAAATGATCCCGCGATCAGTGCGATCATCGAAGCAAAAGTGAGCGAAATCGATACAACCTGGCAATTGGCTCGGGTGAGTTTCGATGACAGCAGTCTTTGGATGGATGCGAACCACTTGTCAGTAGACCAAACTGTCCGCCTCCAGATCGCTGCGCGCGATGTCAGCTTAAGCACGACCAAGCCAGCCCACACCACCATACAAAACGCGCTGCCCGCGCGTATTGTCGCCATTCAAAAGGGTGTCGAGCCCTCTCAGGCGGTCATCACCCTCGCCTGCGGCGAGGCCACGCTCTTTGCCTTGGTTACGCACAAAGCCGTGCAAGCGCTAGACTTGGCACCTGAGGCAACCGTTTGGGCGCAAGTGAAATCCGTTGCCCTGCTGGCTTAAACCAAGGTTGTGTCACGCCAACGGCCTTGCGCGCTAAGCGCTTGGATCAACGCACCAGTCGCCTGCCACACTTGCTTGGCGGCCACCGAAGGTGGGTTATGGGCCGAACGACACAAACACACCGTGCGCTGCACGGTTGGCTGATGTAGGGTCAACGCACGCAAGGCCTTTTGATCGATATCAGACACCAACGGCATCACCGGCAAGAGCGTGCACCCCATGCCCGCCAATAAAGCGGTACGCAAAATACTAACCGAACTGATGTCGGCCACGACATTGGGCGGACTCAAACCCGCCTCAAGGGCGGCTTGTTCAATAATGGGTCTAACCCCATGCGGGGACGCCGGTAAGATCAAAGGCAAAGCCAAAGCCTCTTGTAGAGACAAGGTGCGGCGGTTCGCTGCAATGGCAGGATGATTTAAAGGCGCAATCACCGACAGACGCTCCGAAATCAAAGGCAACACCTCTAACCCATCGAGCGTGCCATCATCGAATAGCACCGCCATGTGCAATTGGCCCGCGTGCAACTGTCGCATCAAGTTGCCGGTTAACTCTTCAGTGAGCTCAAGCTCGATACCGGGCGACTCGGTCTGTATCTGTTGGTAGAGCGGCAAAGCCAAGGCATTAGAGACGCTGTGAGCAATACCGACAATCACACGACCCGCTGGGGTGTGCGACAAACTGGCGATACTGGATTTGGCGTCATCGACTTGGCGCAACACCGACTGCGCGTGGGCTTGCAGCAGCTCACCGGCTTGCGTGAGCGTCACCCCGCGCTTGGTTCGGTGAAACAAACTTGCCCCGAGTTCATCTTCAAGCAACGACATCTGGTGACTGAGCGCCGATTGCGCGATGTATACCGTTTGCGCTGCTTTTAAGAATGAACCCTCGCGCGCGATCGCTAAAAAATAGGATAGCTGTTTAAGTGTCAATGTGTTCCCCGATGCGACCTGTAAGTTAGAAGTGCTGTCGGTTAGAAGTGCTACCTGTTCTACCTACATTCTATTCGAAGCACTATCTTATATCTTATTTTCAGATAGGTCATCAAGATAAAACTATTTTACAGATATCAAAGAAGCGCGTCTAATAGGTACATCAGGAGGCAACACAAACGCTTGATTACCGTCAAACGAGTCACTTGGTGATACCACCCGCAAAGGGGCACTGGGTTTTTGTGTTGTTAATTAAAACTTCTGTGGCCGGTTACCGCCGGTCAGACCAACGGCTAGTGGCATCGTGGCATCTCAGCCGCGGCGTCGCTAGTCGTCAGTCGATGCTTCACCGCAAAGGCCGCCTGTTAAGGCGAGTTGCCACTGACCGAGATCATCCGAATCCAACGTTTTGTTGTGTTGGGAAGTCAGGGGGCCGCCACCGGGCACCCAATCGCCCTCTTCATCACGCCACAGCGCTTTGAATTTCCAGCAACCCGATATCCATTTGATCTGCCCCAAGACCTCTCCCTGAGCCGACCGCACTTGCTGCGCCCCCGCACTGACCGGATTCAATTGCAGCGGCAAATCGGCAGGGCATAGAGGCACGTTTAAAACAAAATGCGTGCACGAATCGTGCCTTCAATTTGCTGCAATTTCTTGAGTGCTTGCGCCGATTGAGCCGCATCGGTGTCGATGACCACATAACCCACGGAATCCCGGGTTTGCAGGTACTGAGCCGAAATGTTGATACCCGTCTCTGAAAAAATGCGATTGATCTCAAATAGAATGCCAGGCACATTTTTGTGGATATGCAAAATTCGATGCTTGCCTGGGTGGGCTGGTAAGGCCACCTCGGGAAAGTTCACCGCCGACACCGAGGTGCCGTTGTCACTGTATTTGATGAGTTTTTCTGCCACTTCGGTGCCAATGCTTTCTTGGGCTTCGACGGTTGAACCACCCACGTGAGGAGTCAATATGACGTTATCTAGGCCTCGTAGCGGCGACTCAAAGACATCTTGATTGCTACGCGGCTCCACCGGAAAGACATCAATGGCCGCACCGAGCAGGCGCTCTTCTTTAAGGGCCTGAGCCAACGCGTCAATATCTACCACGGTGCCGCGTGAGGCGTTGATCAAAATACTGTTTTTACGCATCTGCTCAATCTGAGCCGCACCGATCATCCACTGAGTGGCAGGTGTTTCTGGCACATGCAGCGTCACGATATCAGCGTCATTAAGCAGCGTATTTAAGCGCGCGACTTGTCGCGCGTTACCGAGGGGCAATTTGGTCGAGGTGTCATAGAAAATGACTTGCATACCCAAGGACTCAGCCAATACCGAGAGCTGCGAACCAATGGATCCATAGCCCACTATCCCTAAGGTTTTGCCACGGATTTCAAATGAATTGTTCGCCGTTTTCAGCCACTCGCCGCGATGCGCGGCAGCGCTTTTACGGGAAATGCCGCGCAACAATAAGATCGCCTCAGCAAGCACCATTTCAGCCACGGACCGCGTATTTGAGAAAGGCGCGTTAAAAATCGGCACGCCTTTGGCTAACGCCGCCGACAAATCCACTTGGTTGGTACCAATACAAAAGCAACCGACTGCATTGAGTCGTTTGGCTGCCTCGAAAGCCTCTGCATCTAGTTGCGTGCGGGAACGAATCCCTAAAAAGTGCACGTCTTCGAGCCGCTCGTACAGGGCCGGGCCTTCCAAAGAACCTTTTTCGGTTTCTATGTTGGTGTAGCCGGCTTGGCGCAGCATCTCTTCAGCGCTCAGGTGAACGCCTTCTAGTAACAGGAACTTGATGTTTTTTTTGTCAACAGACGTGTTTTTCTGGGTCAATCTGAGCACCTTTAAAGCGCAAAAGAATCATATTAAATGATAACCTGCCGCCAATGCTAAGGATTCAGCAACCTAGCGCGCAAGGGTCAAAAAGGTAAGGTAGGGCTGGGTATAAGGATTGAGGTATCAGTTGCCAGAGGCCAAGTCATCGACCTGCCCTATCCAATCAACTCAACCTCGTCTGGAACGGTGTCACAGATGCGGCGCTTGCGATGGCCGGACGCTGGATTCACTTCCCAAATGTAGCCGGTGCTTGCCCAAATGAGTAACTGTCCTTTACTGAGACATGCTCTCACGGCGCCAGGTACAGAAATTTTACGTGTAACCGAGAAGCCCGGTTTACTTAGATAAACGGCTTCTTCGGAAGCACTGATACGGTCAATAATCCAATCCATAGTTACATGTTACTGAAGTCCTGAACGTTAGATCACTAAGACCGCAGCGGTTTAGGACCCGAACCCATATTGTTACAAATTGTGTCGCTTGCACGCCACACTGCACCTCACCACAGCGAACCACGCCATGACGTGAGCGTTGATCCGATCACCACTGATCTATGCCCCAAACCATGCCCCACTGCTCGCGCGCACTCTCGAGCAAGCGTTCGATTATGCAGTTAATGTAACGATATCGTCGGACACAACGAACTGATTAGTGATTCTTTAAACGCTCAGACTGAGGTAAACGATGCGACCTACGTTCCCGTTACTGGTAGACACCGACTTTCCAACCATCAAACGCGATCGAGTACAGACCTTGCAAGTGAATTTGGGCTATCGCTGTAATCAAACCTGTGTGCATTGCCACGTGAACGCGGGCCCGAACCGAACCGAAATGATGGATGAGGACAACATCGCCGCCGTCGTTGACGTGTTGCGTGCCCAACCGATCGAGTTATTGGACTTGACAGGTGGCGCACCGGAATTAAGCCCCTACTTTCGATCTTTGGTGACCCAAGCCCGTGCCTTGGATGTGCGCGTCATGGATCGCTGTAACCTCACCATCTTGAGCGAACCCGGTTACGAGGATTTGGCTTCGTTTTTGGCTGACAATCAGGTCGAAATCACCGCCTCCATGCCTTGCTACAGCGCCGATAATGTCGATAAGCAACGCGGCGATGGCGTCTTTGACCTTAGCATCGCCGGGCTACAAGCCCTGAACGCCCTCGGTTATGGCCAGCCAGGATCAGGATTGGTCTTGAATTTGGTCTACAACCCGCAAGGCCCAGTTTTACCGCCTCCGCAAGCCGCGCTAGAAGCCGATTACAAACGCGAACTGCACAAGCATTTTGGAATTGTCTTCAATCAGTTGTTTGCAATCACCAACATGCCCATTCAGCGCTTTGGCAGCACCTTGGTCAGCAAAGGCCAATTCGCAGACTACATGTCAACCTTAAAGGCTGCCCATCAAGATGCCAACCTTTCAACGGTGATGTGCAGATCGCTCATCAGCGTGGACTGGCAGGGTTATCTCTATGACTGCGATTTCAATCAAATGCTAGGCATGCGTCTGGACGCGCCCGACAACCCCCGCCCGCACTTAAGAGACTTGCTCTCGCTAGACCTTGAAGGTCGGGCCATCAAAGTGGCCAACCATTGCTATGGTTGCACCGCCGGTCAAGGCAGCAGCTGTGGTGGCGCACTCGAGGAGCGCGACACCGATGCAGACACCGATGCAGACACCGATGCAGACACCCCCGCAGACACCCCCGAAGACAACCGCGCCCAAGCCCAGCAGGCTTACGCGTCTTAAGTCTTAAGCCCTAAGACCACGCCACGGCCCGCCCTATGCCTATTGGTTTGTCAGTCATCATGATTTGTCTGAACGAGGGCAAACAAATTGTCCCTTCGTTACAGGCTTTGTCAGCTTGGCGTGAGCGGGGTGCCGAGGTCATCTTGGTCGACGGCGGCAGCGATGACGACACGGTTGCGCTGGCCCAACCTTGGGTTGACCAAGTGATCACCAGCCCGCGCGGCCGTGCCCACCAGTTAAATCAGGGAGCGGCCGCCGCACACGGGCAAACACTTGTCTTTCTACATGCCGACACCCTGGTGCCCGCAAACGGCGATCAAACCATTCAAAACGCCTTATCCAGCGCCATAGCCTGGGGACGGTTCGATGTGAGTATCCAAGGACGTTCCTCGTGGCTCGGCCTAGTAGCCGCCTTGATGAACACTCGATCGCGCCTCACCCGTATTGCCACCGGCGATCAAGCCCTGTTTATGACGCGGGCCGCCTTTGATACGGTGGGCGGCTTCGCGCCACAGCCCCTGATGGAAGACATTGAAATCTGCAAACAACTACGACGCCTGGCCAATCCGATTTGTTTGAAAGACAAAGTACTCACCTCTGGCCGACGCTGGGATACAAACGGCGTCTGGCGCACGATTGTCCTGATGTGGTCTTTGCGTTGGCGATACTGGCGGGGCGAATCGGCTGAGTCGCTTGCCAAGGAATATCAATGACCGCCCCTCGGCAGCACTTGAGTGTCTTTGCCAAAGCCCCACGGCCCGGCTTCGCTAAAACCCGTCTTGTGCCTGCGCTAGGCGCGCAAGGGGCTGCTGACCTGGCAACAAAGCTACTCGGGCACACCGTGGCGACCGTCACGGGTCTGTCCCAGGCACGCGTTCAACAGCTTGAATTGTGGGTCACCTCAAACCCCGGCGATACATTCTTCACCGATTGGGCAACCACAAACAATCGCCAAGGGCGATGGCAGGTCAGCGAACAACAAGGAGAAGACTTGGGTGCGCGTATGCACCACGCGTTGAGCACCGCCTTAAAGCATCACGACCGGGCAATTGTTATTGGCACGGATGCACCAGCCCTATCCGCCCAAACCATCGAACAAGCGTTTGATGGTTTGGCCGAGCACGATGCGGTTTTTGTGCCCGCTTTTGATGGCGGCTACGCCTTAGTTGGTCTGCGCGCACCCATCGCCGAGATTTTTACTGATGTGCCTTGGGGCACATCGACTGTCATGGCGGTAACTCGAGCACGCTTATCGCAACTGAATAAATCTTGGTTGGCATTGCCAAGCGTGCACGACATTGATGAGCCCGCCGATCTCGAGCAGCTCCCATCGGATTGGTTCGCCTGAGTGTGATGAATCATGTGGTGCAACGGGTGGTGAAAAAATGACTGCGTGGCTACACTGAAGCAACTACTCTGAAGCAACCATTCTGAAGCAACCATTCAACAAAATTTTTTTCAGCGCATATTGTCAAATCATTTTCGTCAGACAATTTTTATCAGACCATTCAGGTCGCCACACAAACAAGGATCAGACTGACATGTTGGCTATTATCGGCGGCACCGGACTCTATGAACTCCCCGGCCTATATGAGGTCAGCCGCGAGGATCAACCGACACCCTTTGGGGAGACCTCTGGCGAAGTGGTCACCGGCCGCTTGCACGAGCACGACATTCTGTTCCTTGCCAGACACGGCAAAAGCCACCGGTTGCTGCCCCATGAAATCAATTACCGCGCCAATATCTACGCCCTCAAGCGCGCGGGTGCCACCATGATTCTTGGTTTCTCCGCCGTGGGCAGTTTGGACATTCGCTACGCACCTGGCGAGCTGGTCATGCCGTCTCAATACCTAGACCTCACCCGCGGGCGACGGGAACCCACTTTTTTTGGATGGGGCGTCGCCGCTCACGTGTCAACCGCTCAACCGGTCAGCGAGTCGATGGTGCAAGCCGTCAGCGCCGCGGCCCAGAAGGCCGAAGTCACCTTACACACCGGCTTGACCTATGCCTGCGTTGAAGGCCCCCGTCTTGGCACACAAGCCGAAAGTCACTTTATGCGACAAGCCAATTGCCAGCTAGTGGGCATGACCAATGTGCCGGAGGTATTTTTGGCGCGTGAGGCACAGATGGCCTACGCCACCGTGGGCATGGTCACCGATTACGACTGCTGGTTAGAAGACCCCACGCAACACGTGGTGGCGAGTGCTTTGTTTGAGCTCTACAACAACACCCTTGGTAAAGCCAGAACGGTATTGGATACGTTTATGCAAGCGCCCTTGCCTGCTCCTGAACAAAGCACGCGAGAGTCATTGAGTCATGCGTTGCTGTCTGACCCAAGCGCCCTCTCACCGGCGCAGACCGAATGGTTGAAGGTTCTGCAACGCTAATCGCCACCAGTCAATGAAGGAGTGCCGCCATGTCAAAGAACCGAATTGAAACGGACAGCCTTGGCAACATTGAGGTACCCGCAGACAAACTGTGGGGCGCACAGACACAACGCGCCATTGAACACTTCAGTATTGGCAAAGACCTCATGCCGCGCGAAATGATCACGGCTTACGCCACGCTTAAAAAAGCCGCCGCCAACGTAAACTTCGCCACCGCCAAACTAAACGACCAACAACACCGCTTGATCGTGGCGGCATGCGATGAAATCTTGGCGGGCCAACACCACGATATGTTTCCGCTGCATGTCTGGATGACTGGCAGCGGCACACAGTTCAACATGAACATCAACGAAGTGATCTCCAACCGTAGCTGCCAACTTGCCGGCACTGCACTGGCCAGTAAAACCCCGGTGCATCCCAATGATCATGTGAATATGTCGCAGTCTTCTAACGACTCGTTTCCGACGGCGATGTATATGGCAGCCGCGATCGCGACTCATCATCGGCTCTTGCCCTCGG